>WNFA01004033.1_pt1 | contig 12245 bp, 14 predicted proteins | sample 5400481 | NCBI WGS metagenome assembly WNFA01 (sample SAMN13153340, study PRJNA577476) | soil metagenome | isolation source: 120 cm saprolite under Douglas fir tree site 2 hole 1 replicate 2 | place: USA:California | collected 2015-04-18
TGGGCACGAAATGTCCGTCCATCACGTCAACGTGGATGCGATCCGCTCCGGCACGCTCAGCCTCGGCCACCTGATCGCCCAAGCGGGCGAAATCGGCCGCGAGGATCGACGGAGCGAGCTTCACCGCGCCGGTCACATTGCGCCCTTGAGCTTGCGGTACCGGCGGATCAGGTTGTCGGTCGAGCTGTCATGGCCGAGCTTGGGCTCGGTCTTGCTCTCGAGCTCCGGGATGATGCGCTGAGCCAGGACCTTGCCGAGCTCGACACCCCATTGATCGAACGAGTCGATCTCCCAGATGGTGCCCTGCGTGAACACACAGTGCTCATACAAGGCGACCAGCTTTCCCAGCGCGGCCGGGGTCAAACGATCCATCAGAACGGTGTTGGACGGTCGATTACCTTCGAAAACCCGGTGCGGGACGAGCCAGTCGGGCGTGCCTTCGGCCTTCACTTGCTCCGGCGTTTTTCCGAAAGCGAGCGCCTCGGTCTGCGCCAATACGTTCGCCACCAGCATATCGTGATGCCGGCCGAGCGGATTGAGCGCCCGTCCGAACGCGATGAAGTCACAGGGAATGAGCCGGGTGCCCTGATGGATCAATTGATAGAAGGAATGTTGGCCATTGGTTCCCGGCTCGCCCCAGTAGATCGGACCGGTCTGATAGTCCACCGGCGTCCCGTCGAGCGTCACGTGCTTGCCGTTGCTCTCCATCGTCAACTGCTGGAGATAGGCCGGGAAACGCTTCAGGTACTGGTCGTAGGGCAGCACCGCGACGGTCTGCGCGCCGAAGAAGTCGTTGTACCAGACGCCGAGAAGGCCCATGAGCACCGGCAGGTTGCGCTCGAACGGGGCGGTCCGGAAATGCTCGTCGATCGCATGGAAGCCTTCCAGCATGGCTCGGAAGTGATCGGGGCCGATCGCAAGCATGGTCGAAAGGCCGATCGCGGAATCCATCGAGTAGCGCCCGCCCACCCAGTCCCAGAACTCGAACATGTTGGCGGTGTCGATGCCGAACTCGGCGACCTTTTCGGCATTAGTCGAGCCCGCAACAAAATGCCTGGCGACGGCCTTGGCGTCACCTCCGAGACCCCGCAGCGACCATTCGCGCGCGCTTTGCGCGTTCGTCATCGTCTCCAGCGTCGTGAAGGTCTTCGAGGAGACGATGAACAGCGTTTCCGCCGGATCGAGATCGCGCGTCGCTTCGACGAAATCGGTGCCGTCGACGTTGGACACGAAGCGAAACGTCATGGCGCGGTCGCTGTAGTGCTTGAGGGCCTCATATGCCATCACCGGCCCGAGATCGGACCCGCCGATGCCGATATTGACGACGTTGCGGATGCGTTTGCCGCTGTGGCCTTTCCATTGGCCGCCGCGGACGCGGTTGGCGAAGTCGGCCATCTTGTCGAGCACGGCGTGAACCTCCGGCACGATGTTCTTGCCGTCGACCACGATGGATGCGCCTTTTGGCGCACGCAGCGCCACGTGCAGGACGGCCCGCTTTTCCGTGACGTTGATTTTGTCGCCGCGAAACATCGCGTCGATCCTGGCGCGCAGCCCGGACTGCTCGGCGAGTGCGATGAGCAACTTGAGCGTCTCGTCGTTGACGCGATTTTTCGAATAATCCAGGTAGACGCCGGCGGCCTCAGCGGTCATCCGCTCGCCGCGCGTTGGATCATCCGCGAACAGGTTTCGCAGGTGCAGGCTTCGCATTGTCGCATGGTGGTCTTCGAGGGCCTGCCATGCCGCGTGTTTGCTCGCCGATCGCGTGCGAGGTGTCTCCGATCGTGCAGCCATCTGCGGCATCCTTTCTGATCCCTCAAGTCTGTTGTTTGGAACGAGTCCTGCTGTGCGGGAGAGCGTTCTCTTCTCCCCACAGCCGAAAGCCGCCGCGGAAGGCATTGGCGTTGTCGCCTGCGCGACAGTGCGGCGGGAGCGCTTCGAGCTTCGTGACGTTGCCTCCCCCAATCACCGTGTCGTCCGGCTCCAGCGCGGCGATGAGGCGTGCCACGACGTCGGCAACATGACGCCGCCACTTCTTCTTGCCGTGGCGTTCCAGTCCGGCCCCGCCGACGTAGTCTTCGTAGGTGTGCTTCTTGTACGGCAGGTGACCGAGCTCCATCGGCTCTACGATACCTTCGACGATCATCGCCGTTCCAAGCCCGGTTCCAAGGCCCAGAAAGAGCATCTTGCCGCCCTTGTAGCTGCCCAAGGCCTGCATGGCGGCGTCGTTGACGATCTTCACGGGACGACCGAATGCGGCTGCGAAATCGAACCCGACCCAACCGCGTCCCAGGTTGTATGGTTCCGCAACCGGCCGGCCGCGGAGAACCGGGCCGGGATAGCCGATCGACACCACCTCATAGGTCCAATCCGCGGCGAGCTTCTTGACTTCGGAAACCATCCGCTTGGGAGTGAGCTTCGGCCCGGATGCAAATGATCGATGCTGGTTTTGCCCGATGGCAAGGATCTTGACCGAGGTTCCGCCCACGTCGACGACCAGCACGTTCTTGACCGAAGACTTCTTTGCGACATCAGCTCGGTCCTGTCGCACTGTTTTGCGCTTGGTGGCGACTGGCTTCGCTTTCACTGTGCTAGCTCGCTCGCTCGAGGAGGGCGGATTTGGATCTGATCACGCCCATCAGGTCGTTCCACGAATTGACGAACGACTTGGCGCCTTCGTCCTGGAGCTGCGCCGCCAGCGCAGGGACGTCGATCCTCGCCCCGGCAAACCGCGCCAGTACCTCTTCGCAGTTGCCGCCATCCGCCGGCATCGTCGCCCCGACGTCGCCGTGCTCGGCCAGCGCTTTCAGGGTGCCCTCAGGCATGGTGTTCACGGTGAATGGTGCGGCCAGGGCCTTGACGTACAGGACGTCGGAAGCCTTCGGATCCTTGGACCCGGTGCTGGCCCACAGCAGACGTTGCGGACGCGCGCCCGCATTATAGGCGCGCATCCATCGCGGCGAATTCAGCAAGCCGAGATAGGCCTTGTAGGCCCGCTTGGCGACGGCGATGCCGAGCTGGTTGTTGAGCGCCTCCGGCACCTTGCCGGCCACTGCGACGTCCCAGCGGCTGACGAAGATCGATGCCACCGAGCCGACATCGGGCTTCAATCCCGCATCGATGCGTCGCTCGATGCCGCGCATGAACGCTTCGGCGGCCGCCAGGTACTGGTCGTCGGAGAATAACAGCGTGACGTTGATCGGCACGCCCGTAAAGATCGCCTCTTCGATGGCGGGTAGGCCTTCCGGGGTGCCGGGAATCTTGATCAGGAGATTGGGACGTCGCGCCCGCGCGTGCAGGTCCTTGGCTACCGCAATCGTCGATTTGGTGTCGTGCGCCAGCAAAGGCGAGACTTCCAGCGAAACCCAACCGTCCACGCCGCAGGTTCGGTCGTAAACCGGCCGGAACAGGTCCGCGGCCTGCGTGAGGTCCTCCAGCGCCAGCTCGAAGAACAGCTTCTCCCCCGACTTCCCCTCCGCGAGTTTGCTTTTGATCGCGTCATCGTAGTCGCTGCTGTTCTTGATAGCGTGGTCGAAGATCGTCGGGTTGGATGTCAGCCCGGTGACCGACAACTCGTCGATGTAGCGGCGGAGCACGCCCGTCTTCAACAAGTTGCGCGTGATGTTGTCGAGCCAGAGGCTCTGGCCCAGATCATGCAGGATTTGAGCGGCTTTCATGTTTTCACCTCGATCGCGTCCCCGGATCCAGGACGCAGCGTTCAACCACTTCCCCGAAGCCTTCGTCGTCGCAGCAGCCGTTGACGGCGCTCGCCCGACCCTTGAGCTGCTCACCAGCACTGCCTATCGTGACGCCGAAGTCGGGCCGCTTGAACATCATCACATTGCGGAAGCTGGTCATGCGTTGCGCTTCGGGTGCGGATGGCCGGACTTGATCGACAGCCATGCACACCCATCGCGCGCGAGCAGGCGATCGGCGGCGTCGGGGCCGGCGCTGCCCGCGACGTAATTGGGGAAATCGTCGGCCGGATCGCGCGTCCAGGAATCGAGGAGGCCCTGCACGGCGCGCCAAGCCGCCTCGACCGTATCGGCCCGCTGGAACAAGGTGGCGTCGCCGATCAGACAATCGTAGATCAGCGTCTCGTACCCGACCGCGGCGAGCGGCGCGAAATAGTCCCGGTATGCAAAGTCCATTTCGACGCCGTCGATCTCGATTTCGGAGCCCGGCCGCTTGGCGCTGAAGCTGACTGACAGTCCCTCATCCGGTTGGATGCGCAGCGTCAGGATGTTCGCGGGCAGTCGCTCGACCGGGGTGTCGCGAAAGAGTGAGTAGGGGGCTTGACGGAATTGCACCGCGATCTCGGTGGTGCGCGCGGAAAGGGACTTGCCGGTGCGCAGATAGAACGGCACGCCGGCCCAGCGCCAATTGTCGATGCCGAGCTTGAGGGCCACATAGGTTTCGGTTTTGGAATCCGGCGCGACGTCGGGCTCTTGCCGGTAATCCCGAACTTTTCGGCCGAGTACCGCGCCCGCGCCGTACTGGCCACGTACGGCATTGGCTGGCGAGATGGGATGGATCGCCTGGAACAGCTCCGTCTTCTTCGCGCGCACGGCATCGGCATCGAATGAGATCGGTGGCTCCATTCCGATCATGGCGAGGAGTTGGAACAGATGGTTCGGAACCATGTCGCGTAACGCGCCAGCTCGTTCGTATAAGCGGCCGCGGCCCTCGACGCCCACGGTCTCGGCGACCGTGATCTGAACGTGGTCGACATGGTCGCGGTTCCATAGCGGCTCGAAGATGCCGTTGGCGAAGCGCAGCACCAGGATGTTCTGGACCGTTTCTTTGCCGAGGAAGTGATCGATCCGATAGATCTGGTCTTCGGTCAGCACCTTGAGTATTTGCGCGTTGAGGGCCTCGGCCGATGTAAGATCGTGCCCAAAAGGCTTTTCGATGATCACCCGCCGCCACGCTCCCTCCGATTGTCGGGTGAGCCCCGCGCGGCCGAGCTGCTCGATCACCGGGCCGAAGAACCGCTCGGCGACCGCCAGATAGAACAGCGCATTGGCTGTACCGTTCTGCCGCTCGCCTGGATCCATCAACAGCTTCCCAAGCTGGCTATAGGTTTCGGGCTGCGTAAAGTCTCCACGCATATAGCGCATGCGACGGATGAGCCATGACCAGGCCTGCTCGTCGATCGCCTCGACCTGATGCTCGCGCCCACCGACGCGCGTGAGGGCTTGCATCATCTCGGTCAGGCTCTGGCACCACCCCTCGGTGGTCTGGTCGTTATGATCGACGCCAATGATAGCGAAGCCGTCCGGAAGCTTCCCGGCTCGCACGAGATTGTAGAGCGCCGGCACGACGAGACGCTTGGTCAGATCGCCGGCGGCGCCGAAAATCGTCATGGTTGCGGGCGGCACCCGGCGGTCGGAAAGGCTCTTTGCCACGATTGCCGCGGCTTCCGCTGCGATCGTTGTCATCGCACTCATCCCACGGCTTGGTGACGTTGATCGAGCGTCTGTTGCAAAGAGGTGGGGGCTCGTTCACCTTCTCGGTCCATGTTGGCGCTCCTGACCGCCCTTTCAACCAACGCGCTCGGCCGCGACTTCGTTCGCCTCGCCGGCGCTTTCGCCGGCACCATCAAATCGGAGGTAGCCCGAGAAGTTGCACGGCCTTGGACCCTATGTCGCAGCGCGCGACCAGGCTGGGGTCTCCCTTGATGACTTCAAACGCCGTCTGCTCGCCCTCGGTCCAGAAGCGGATGTCCAGTTTATGCTTGCCGATGCGAAGATCGCGCACCGTCAAATCAGGCAGCCAGGCCGGAAGGGACGGGTCGACATACAGCTTATTGCGAGGCGCATCCGGTAGAAATCCCAACAGGGCCTGTGTCAGCATGAAGACAGAGCCGGCCGCCCACGCTTGGGGCACGTTCGCGCCGATATACTGAACCGGGAAATTCGTCTCGGTACGCTCGGACGCGGTGTAAAGTTCCGGCAGCTGATTAAGCAGGAAGTGGCTCGCCGCCACGCTGACGTCGTGCGCGACCCGCGCCGCCTCCGCAGCAAAGCCATAGAGTTTGAAGCCCATGGCGATGATGGCGTTGTCGTGCGGCCAGACCGAGCCGGTCTGATAATTGTACGGATTAAATGCCCGGTGATCGGCGGACAGGGTGCGAATGCCCCATCCCGTCCACATGTCGGGTGCCATCAGACGGTCCACCACCCTCTTTGCACGCTCGCGGGGCACGATGCCGGACCATAGGCAATGCCCGGCATTGGATGCGACTGTCAGGACCTTGTTCTTGTTGCCATCGAGCGCATAGACATAGAATCCCATTTCCTCATCCCAGAAGGCTTCGTTGAACCGCTCGAACAGCGCAGCAGCCTTGGCACGCAACTCCTGTGCGCGGTCGGGCTTGCCGAGCGCATCGAAAGCCTCGGCCATGCGAACCCAAGCATTGTAAACGTAGCCCTGAAGCTCGCACAGCGCCTTCGGTCCCTTCACCAGAGAGCCATCGGGATACATGACCGCATCGCCGGAATCCTTCCAGCCCATGTTCTCGTAGCCGGCCGAAGAGCGCGTCTGATACTCCTGAAACCCGTCGCCGTCGCGATCGCCGTATTTGTCGATCCAGGCGAGGCAACCTTCCGCCGTCGGCAGATGCTGTTCCAGCAGGCCTTTGTCGCCGGTCGCGCGCCAAGCCGCGTGCAAGGTTATCAGATAAAGCGGCGTTGCATCCGCGGTTCCGTAATAGGGGGTGTGCGGGATCAGCTTGAAATGCGCAAGCTCGCCCTGGCGCAGCTCGTGGAGAATCTTGCCTGGTTCGGCATCGCGGTATGGATCATCGTCCTTGGCTTGCAGCGAGCCCAGAATCTCCAAGGCACCGCGGGCGAATTCCGGATAGATCAGGATATTCTGCAGCGAAACGATCAGGCTATCGCGGCCGAACGGCGCGACGAACCACGGCAGTCCGGCAGCAGGCAGGAAGACCACATGGTCCGTGCCCTTGATCGGCAAACGCAGCGCGGCCATGTCCTCCAGCGCCTGGTGAAAGAGACGGTAGAATTCTTCGTTGCTGGTCTCGATCTTGACCACTGTCTTCAACCATTCCGCCATGCTCTCGGAATGGCGGGACTTGTGACCTTCCCCGACACAATCGTGCGGCGCGCGGAGCTGGTGCTCGCTATCCTCGAGCGTATAGAGCAAGCAGGCGTGCCAAGCCTCGCCCGGCTGAAGCACGACCTCGAAGCTGAGCCGCCCGTTGGCGGAAACAGCCTTGCTCGTTGCACGCGACACGGTGATTGTCACCGAGCGGTGAAAATCCCGGTTCGAATACGCGGTGCGAAGCCGTTGCCGTCGCTCCGACCATTCCGTGGTGATCTGGCCACGGCGCACGATCTGTCCCGACTTCACCTCGAAGACGTCGGCAAAGTCGCATCGGAGGGCGATCTCGAGCTGAAAACGCACGGGCTTCATGCTGTTGTTGGTGATGTCAAGGTCTTCGTGCAAGCCGCCGCTGATCGATCGACTGATAGTGAGGCCGAGGGTGCGCGGGGGGATCACCCCGTCTTCGGTCGGAATGGACCGATTGGTGAGGAAGATGCGTGCGTCATGATATTTGACGGGACCGCCGTTCAACAGCTCCCACGGTTCACCGTTGGCGTAAATCGCCCAATTGCTGACTATCCGCGTGTCGAAAAAGTACAGCCCCTTCTCGCTCGGCCAGGTGATCTGCCCGTCCTGCTCGCTGACTAGCACCGTCTGACCCTGGTGGATGGCGATCTGCGGTGGGCCAACGTGAACCTTGAATGCCATGCTGTGCTCCTCATAGTTGAGCTCAACGCGGTGTCATGAACGGGTGCGACGGCAGTTGAGTCCCGTTGAGCTGGTTCGCGATCAGCGCAAAGGCGAATCGATCGAGCCTTTTTGCCGTATTTTGCACAGTAATTCGCAGCCTTCTCCGACATTGTGGCGCGTGACTTTTTTGTGTATTGGTCGGCTACGGACAAGCAGCGTATCTTACTGCCGATGCAATCTGACTTCCCAGCGGGTGATCCTGCCGTCATTGTGGTGATGGGAGTGTCCGGCTGCGGCAAGAGCACGATCGCGTCGATGCTCGCCCATCGCCTCCATTGGATCTACGAGGACGGCGACTGGTTCCATCCACAGTCCAATATCGAAAAAATGCATGTTGGTGAGCCGCTCACCGACGAGGATCGCTGGCCTTGGCTTCACGCTATCGCCGCCTGGATCGACGCGACCTGCCGAGCAGGTAATCGCGCCGTGATCGCCTGCTCGGCCCTCAAGCGCGCCTACCGCGATATCCTGGTCGGTGAGCGGCGAAACGTCAGGATCGTCTTTCTGAAAGGTGAGCGAGACCTGATCGCGCATCGGCTGGCGGCACGCGACGGTCATTTCATGCCACCTTCGCTGCTCGACAGCCAATTCGCGACGCTGCAAGAACCGCAGGCCGATGAGCGTCCGATCGTGGTCTCGATCGTTCCGCATCCGCGCGAAATCGTCGAAATCATTGCAGCGAAGCTCGGCAAGGCTCTGGTTTCACCTTCCGGCAAGAAACCGCGCCGCCGGGCGCGGAGCCGTTCTGCATGAGGGCGCAGCAGCTGTCGAGCATTCCGAGCGGCTGCTCGAGGCGGTCAAGGGCCCGAAGCAGATGGTGGTCTACCAGGAGTCGCGCCATTCGGTCGGCAACGTGCCGGCCGTCAATCTCGGGCCGTTCCCCCCGATCCGGGTCGCCGACTGAATGGCCGACCGGCTGGCGGGCAAACCGTTCGCGAGCGAGCGCTGGTTCGTGCGCTCGAACGGCCAGATCGACAAGGCGGCGCTTTGACGCCAACAGGAAGAAAGTCAGGGTTGCCCCGGCTCGTGCTCGATCAAGCTCGCCGTGGTACGCATGGGGAGAACGAGCCGCATCGAATCGACGAGCCGAATAAAGCCGTGAGCCTCGTAGAAACAGGCCGCCCGCTCGTCCATCGCGTCGACGACGATCATGGAAGATCCGACAACCGACGTGTTCTCGTAGGCCATGCGCAGCGCCCGCGCGAGCAACACCGCGCCCATGCCGCGGCCTTGGTTGGTCTTATCGACCGCCAAGCGGCCGATGAGCGTAGCGCTCACCAGAGGATAACGCGGGACGTGCTTGCGTGCCGCCTCCGGAACCGTATTTTGACTCAACGTAAAAGCGCAGAGTGTAAAATAGCCGACGATCCGCCTCGGCGCTTCCGCGCTAGCCATCACGAAGACCGCATTTGCCTTGCGCCGCATGTCCTGCGACGCTTGCGTCTTGAGGTAATGATCGAGACTTTGCACGCCGCAGGAAAATGCTACCCGGTCGTGGTGCTTTGCAAGGGATTCGAGACGAAATTCGTACGCGGCCGGACCCGCCATCAGGGAGCAAGACGTTCACGCTCGATCTTGAACGCACGTCTCAGCCGCGCGTTGGGCTTCGGTGGATGGATCAGCGCATCGAAGAATATTTGTCGGTCACGCTCCGACAAAACGAGCGTCTCATGCTGGGCGATGGTCCGTCGGGCCGCCTCGGTAAGGACCGTCAGACAGAAATCGGTCAAGCTGCGCCGTTCAAGCTCGGCCGCCCGCGCCACCATCTTCTTTGTCTGACCATCCAGGCGGATGCCAAGGCGCGCCGCGCGCGCACGGTGTTCTTTGGTGACAGCGGCCGTCCGAGCGCGAGGCATATCCGGTCTCCCCAGCGGAAATTCGCCTTCCACGAATGTACGTCCAATGGGATCACAAATCAAGATCCTGAAATGACAGATCCTGAAATGACGTTGGAAAGATGGGAAACGGCTTTTCGATCACTTGGAGGCGCGGCCAGCATTGTCGGCAGTCTGGTTTAAACCAGTCGCCGCGCCGCGCGCCTTAACCACGCGCACGGGTCGCGCTGGCAACCGCCGCTCGAGGCGCGGTCGGATCGCGCATCCGGTCGCTCAAATCTCGACCGCCGTCGCGTCGTATTGGTAGAGCCAGTCCATACGCTCCTTGACCCGCACCTGTTGCCAATCGCGCGCGACCTCGGCGGCGACTTCGTCGGCAAGCGCAGGCTGAACGCCTGCTTGCGGTTCTCGTGCGCTTTGAGGCTGTGCAGCGCTCATTGTGACGGGGCTACCCCCTGCTCGGGTCATTCCCCCTGGAGACACCGGCTGCATTCCCCCCGGAGCCGACGCGTTCGCGCGTGCGCGCCGCACGTGACCGTCAAGGCCGGCTGGCTTCGGCCGCCCCGTGAGGGGTCGCCTTGACGGGCGCGATCTGCGGCGCGCGACACTGCGTGTCTTCGGCTTCCCCCTTGAACCTGTCGGCTCCGTCACTATGTGTGTTGTGGCACGCCGGACGACCCCTTTGCCCCCCAAAGTCCCCCGTCCGGCAGAAGCCCAATTGTCAGTCCCCTCGCACCCCGAGAGCGTTGTTCGCGTTTGGGGTGCTTTTTCTGTTGGGATTCTCATGCTCTCCCCGCCCCCGCTTTGTCGGAGGTCAAGGCCCGGAGGCGGGTATCGGACGTGTTGGATAGCGCTGAGCACTGCGAGGACCGGCGTGAGACGTGCACTACCCCGCCGAGAGGGCAGCTTGACCGCCCGGCGCAGCCGGCCGACCCCGTGCCGCCAGCCGAGCACCGCAGCCGCAGGGCAAGGAGCGCAGGCCGCCAGCTCGTCATGCCTTGGCATGAACGAGTGGCGGCGCGGGGTCGGGCGGCAAGCCCGACAAAGCGGGGGCGAATTGCGAGGTGCGATAAGAACTTTTTGCCGATCAATTTTTAGTAAATGGTACAAATCAGGCGTACCGCTCTTGTACCGGTGTTCTTGGGTTGCTTCGCGTGGCGCAGCGCGTTATCGCCCCGTGCTCGGCTCGAAATTCGCAGTGGGTGACTGCACCGTTTTCGGTGATCGGAATAGATGCGTGACGGCGATTTTCGGCGCAGAAAATCAGGTGTTCAGATTTCCGACTGTCGCGTCAAGGGCTCAAAGCGCGACAGTTGAAGTATACCATCCCCCTCCCCGCACCCACGCTTGGGGCGCATGCGCGAATGGCCGGATCATCTTTGGAGTGACTGCCCTGTCCAAACGTCGTTCGGTATCGTTGGGCAAGCGCGCCATCAAGTAGCCGCGCAGGATTGCGCTCTCCTTTAACCGCGAGATTTAGAATGCGCTTCGCGAGAGCGGCGCGCGTGATATTGCCGTTCCGCTGTGCTTGGAAAGACGCCCACGCTTCATCAAAGACACCTTGCAGGATTGCAAGCGTCTCAGGATCAAAATCCACGTTGCCAAAATCAGACATCTTGCCCTTCCTTGCCCTCAGTCGGGCGGTCAGGACACGCCGTCTTTGGAGCTTCGCTACAAATATAGCTCAGTTGCGTGGAACCAATACGGTGATTCAGACGTTTTGATCAGGGTTGAGTGGCGTCAAAGAGTCGTCATAGCTCGGAGGACGCAAGATTGTGGCTCTTGCTGTCCACCGTCTGCCTCGCCATTGCAATCTGCGTAAGCGTGGCAGCGACCATGAGTGCGGTCAATAAGCCAGGGTGAGTCATTCCCCGGCCCGGCCGACCACCCTTCTCGTTAAATCGTAGGAGGCGCGCATGGGCAAACTAACGGCCGAGCAGAAAGTGCGCGAGCACGATCGCGGACAAAAAGCCGCAAATGAAGGTCGCTCACGTTCTTCGAGTGAGCCGTGGGCGTACCCCTTCGAATCCGATGAACATTATGAAGAACGCAGAGAGGCGTTCAACCAGGGCTATGGAATAACCGACCCCACGCCCATGTCTATCCGGCGATCTCCTCCATAGCCCGCGGCGTGTAGCGTACTCTCATACACCATGGCGTTTCCAGAGAGCCTCGATTTCCTCGTCCGGTACAAACTCACCTCGTTGGGCCTGCGCCAGCCCCTCGCGTACTGCCGCACGCGTCTCGTCATCGAGATGCACTATTGGCGTATCTTCACCCGCCATCGAGAGCAACGCGACGGCGAACGTGTCCTGATCTTCAGCGGGAAACTCGCGAACCTTGGCAATCGCCTCTTCAAGCAACTTTGTCATCATGGACCCAGTATACCATATCACTCTGTCGCACGCACCGCCGCCGCTCGGGCGAGGAAGTAGTGTGAGAGGCAACGTGCGTTTGTATCGCGAAGGGCTCAAGGCGGGACTGTTGAAGTGTACCACATCTCACAGCGATTTCGGGCGTGTCCGTGCAATCTCACCCACCGCCGAAGTGCCGACGCCCGACCAGCTCAACGCTTTGAACGATGAGAACGAGCTT
>WNFA01004035.1_pt1 | contig 12244 bp, 10 predicted proteins | sample 5400481 | NCBI WGS metagenome assembly WNFA01 (sample SAMN13153340, study PRJNA577476) | soil metagenome | isolation source: 120 cm saprolite under Douglas fir tree site 2 hole 1 replicate 2 | place: USA:California | collected 2015-04-18
TCACCACGCCGTTGGGATAGCTGGTGCTGGTGCGCTGCCCCTTGGCGTCATACCCGAACGTGGTCTTGGCCCCGCCTGGCTCGGTGAGCGTCACTAACTTGTTGACCTGGTTGTAGCTGTAGCTGACTTGCCCACCCCCATCGGTGAAGGTGAGCAGACTCCCCACCGCGTCGTAGCTGTAGCTCAGCTGCGTGCCGCCCGGCAGGGTCTTGGTAAGCACGCGGTTGTCCTTGTCATAGGTATAGCTCGTCGTGCCGGTGGGATCGGTCATGCTGCTGAGGTTGCCGTTATCGTCATAGACAGAGCTCACGGTGATGCCGCCAGCGTAGGTGAGCTTCGTCACGCGGTCCAGATTATCGTAGCTGTAGCTGGTCTGCTGGCTCAGGCCATCGGTAGACGTACTGACCCGGCTCACCGTGTCGTAGCTGAAGGACTCGCCCCCCAGCGGACTGGGATGCGTGATACTGGTCAGGTTGCCATGGGCATCGTAGCCATAGGTGGTGATGCCCCCCACGATCATTTGATTGAGCGTGCCGTTGGGGTTGTAGTTGTATTGGGCCAGCCACCCATAGCCGCCCAGCGTGTTGTCCGCGACGATCACCAGGTTGCCAAAGCTATCGTAGGTGTAGGTGAGGTGGTGGCTCTGCGCGTCGGTCTGGCCGGTCGGCAGGAAGGTATGGCTGCTGTCGCTGTAACTGTAGCTGACGGTTTCGTTGGTGCTCAGGTTCTGCACCTGGATCAGGTTGTTGTGGGCATCGTAGCTGTAGCTGGTCTGCGTATTCAACGGGTCGGTGGTCTGCGAAGGCTTGTTGTCGCTGGTAAAGGAAAAGGTCCTGCTGTGCCCCAGGGCATCGACGATCTTGGTCACCCGTCCCTGGCTGTCCCAGTAGTAGGTGGTGGCGTGGCCGTTGGCGTCGGTGACCGTCGTCTTCTTGTTGGTGGTATCATAGGCAAAGGTGGTTTTCGCGTTCGTAGCATCGGTGATGCTGGTCACGCGTCTGCTGGCATCGTAGGTGATGGTGGTGCTCTGGTGCAACGGATCGGTGATGGTCACGACGCCCCCGGGGCCATAGCCAAAGCTGGTGGTCTTGCCGGCCAGGTCCCTGATGCTGACCAGGTTGCCAAACTGGTAGCTGTACTGCACCGTGCGACCCGCCGGGTCGGTGATGAGGGTCGGCCGCCCCAGGCTGTAGCTCAGGGTGGTGACCCGGCCCTGGGTATCGGTGATGGTACTCGTCTGGGTGCCGTGACTCAAGCTCAGCTGGTTGCCATTCTTGTCTTTGTCGACCAGCAGGGCGCCGCCGGTCGCGCCAAAGACGTAGACCTCGCCGCTGGCATGGAAGGTGAGCGTGTAGTTATTGCTGCCCTTCACCAGGGTGGCATCGAGGCCAGGGACATCATTGTAGCTGCCATCGCTGTTCTTGCTGTAGGTGGCGCTAAAGCCGCTGGGGCCGGTGTAGGTGACCGAGCCGTCCCCGTTGACGGATAAGGAGACCATAGCCCAGGGGCTCAGTTGCCAACCGCCGGTCGCTTGCGAGTTGAGGTAGGAGTCCAGCGTCAGGGGCAGGCCGGTGCCGGCGATGGAGAGATCGTGTGAGTCGACGACCAGGTTACCGTTGGCCACATCGATGGAGAGGCTGGCGTGGTTGGTCAGGCGCTCTGTGATGTAGGTGTAGAAGGGCAGGATGCCCAACTGGTTGACCGAGGAGCTGGTATCAGGGCGGAACGTCGGGCGCCGGGGCGTGCCCGGTTGAGACGCGACCGCTGGCTGCTGCTGGACACCGGTGGACTGATGGGCATGCTTCGGCGCGGCAGCAGTATGAGTGGCGGCGTGGGCTACCGGGGTGATGCCGCTCCATGCGCCCAGGACGAAGCCGGTGAGCAGGAGCGTGATCAAGAGGTAACGCACTACGAGTGGGACGGTGAAGGGTAATCGGACACGCAGAGGGGAAATAAGTTGCTTCATAACATCATCCTCCATTGGAATGAGCACATACACGAATAGACAGCTCACGGGACGACCTACAAGGACAATGGTCGCAGGGATGATGGGCGCTGGTCTCCTCGCTCGTCCAGGCGTGCTGGCACGCAGCGCCAGGAGCCAGGAGCCAGGAAAGCGAGCGAGCAGTACACAATAACGGGAATACATTACCTCAGCAGTAGCTGTATCCACAGACGTGAAAAAAAGTTCTATGCTATCCAAGCAGTGAAAAAGGCACCAAAAGAAGTATAGAATAGAAGCTGGTCAAATTACACAGGAGAATCTTTACCATTCAGGACCAGGATGTTATGAATTGAGGCTTTTGGGTTAAGGTTTCTTAACCTGCGGATGAGCTTAGAGTCGATACGCCCCCATAGGAGAGCTTATGATGAGCGTTTGAGAGGAGAACTTCTGTGGGTCTACTTCCATGAGGGGGTACGGCGGGCCACACTGTCCCCGAGGACGGGCGACCATAAAGGCCTGCACACCATCCCCCGGATGGCGTCCCTATCCGCTCTACCCCACCCTCGCCCCTACGGGAACCGAGCCCCTACGGGAAGGGGGAACGAGCCCTTACGGGAACTGAATTTCCCTTGGAAGGATGGGGAGAACTCTCTGTCTCCTCTTGACAGGGGGATAACAAATAGCTATACTTGGTATAGCAAATAGTTATGTGAGGGCTAGAATGAACCTTTCTGAGAAACTCAAGCACCTGCGGAAAGTGGAGGGGGAACTGCGCGGCCTCAACCGGGCGATGACGCAGATGGAGGTTGTAACAAGCATGCGTGAAGAACTGCAAGAGAGTCTCAGCCAGGCATATCTCTCGCAATTAGAGAGCGGCAGGCGTGTACACTTGACAGCTTCGAGCCGTGCATTGCTCGCCCGTTTTTTCAAAGTGCATCCAGGGTACCTGGTAAGCGACCCGCCTGACTTTAGTACCGATCTGCTCACCGACATGGAGGATGGCGCCGATCGCCTCAACACCTGGTTGATGGCCAGCGCAGAAGAATGGCGCATCGAGCCTTCCATCCGGGATTTTTTTGAGCGTCTTGCAAACACAGAGAACCCACGCCGCTACCTTGAACTCTTCGACCAACTGCTGAATTTGTCAATAGAAGAACTCGAGGCTCTCACCTCTGTGCTTAACCGGCAAGAAGAACACTATGTCAACTGATATTGTACTTCTATAATAGCTCTGCGTCTATATATCTGGACGCTGTCTTTCGTAAAGGGTTAATGCTACTGTCTACAGCATTTGCAGGCTGGGGTATTTCCACAGCCAAAGGAGCACAGTTATGCTAATCGAAACTGACCCACTTTCGCTTGTCTTCATAGGCTGCTTCACGTTCGGAATGCTGTTCTTGATTGTGACGGCTCTGCTGGGTAACCTGGGACAAGGCCATGATGGCTCGCATGTTGCCGGGCAGCATGGTTCTCTACATGTGGGCGACCACGTTGCTGGAGGACATGGAGTTGGGCATGCAGCCGGTCATGCTCCCGTCCACGCCCCCGCCCCGACCCATGCAGCGGAACATGCCGCAGCCGCTCACAGCACTACGGCCCAAAGCCCATTGGAAAGCGTTCAGTCAGCACTTTCCTTCATCAACATCACTTCCATCGTCTTCTTCTTAATTGGCTTTGGCCTCTTTGGCTACGTGTTTCACAATACCTTGCAACTGGTAGCCTTACTCGTTCTGGTGCTTGCGGGCGTGAGTGGCATAGTCATTGCAGCGCTGCTGCTGCTACTGCTCAGTCGCCTCTTTGGGGACAGCGAAGGAGAGACGATACAGGACGTTTCGGACCGTACGGGTATGGTGGGTAAAGTCAGCATGACTATTCAGGAAAACAGCCTGGGCGAGGTCATCTACATTTCTCCCGGCGGCATGCGCAAGAGCGTCCCTGCCCGGAGCATCGATGGGCGTCGTCTTGAGCGCGATCAGGAGGTGGTTATTATCAACTCCCAGCACGGTGTCGCTGAGGTTGATACCTGGGATCATTTCATTGGAGAAGAGGAATCACGTGTTGAAGCTACTGATAGCAACGAACTAGAAAAACTGCGTGCACTCCTCAAAGAACCAGATAAGGCGGACTCAGAACTCGTCATACGCAAAGACCTGCAAAAGGAGTAACATTCTATGCTATTCACTATCCTTATCATTGCCGCGGTCGTCGTAGTCGTGGCGCTCATTGCCATAAACACCGTCGGCCGCCTGCTGCGCAAAGTCGGGCCCAACCAGGCCCTCATCGTTTATGGCTCTGGAGGCACCAAGGTCATCACAGGCGGTTCGCATTTCGTGATCCCGCTGTACCAGCGAGCCCAGGAATTCTCCCTGGAATTGATGTCCTTCGACGTTGCTCCATCGCAAGACCAGTACACAACACAGGGGGTAGCGGTCAACGTCGAGGCCGTCACACAGATCAAGGTACGTTCAGACCAGGCGAGTGTCAAGACCGCTGCCGAGCAATTCCTGAGCAAACCCCAGGATGTACGCGAAAACCTGATCCGCCTGGTGATGGAAGGTCACCTGCGCGGTATCGTCGGCCAGCTCACCGTTGAAGAACTGGTGAAGGAACCCGAGAACGTGGGTGAGAAAATGCTCAAGACCGTCACTCCCGACATGGAGAAGATGGGCCTGGAGGTCATCTCGTTCACCATCAAAGATGTACGCGACAAAAACGAGTACATCACTAACATGGGCCGCCCACAGATTGCCCAGATCAAGAAGCAGGCCGACATTGCCGCCGCCCTGGCGCTACGCGATACACAGATCCAGCAAGCCAATGCCTCGCGCGAAGCAGCCGTGGCCAAGTCTGCTGCCGACCAGGAGCGTGTGAAGGCCGAGACCGAATCGCTTGCATTGCAGGCGGCATCACAGCGTAACCTGTCGCTGAAGAAAGCCGAGTTTGACGCCGAGGTCAAGAAGCAGCAGGCATCCGCCGACAAGGCCTATGACATTCAGGCCAACATGATGCAGCAGCAGGTCGTCACCGAGGCCGTCAGAGTCACCGAGGTAGAGAAGAACGCGCAGATCAAAGTGCAGCAGGCCGAAATCCAGCGCCGCGAACTGGAACTGCAAGCGACAATCCAGAAGGCTGCCGAGGCCGAGCGGCGGCGCGTCGAGACGGGCGCCGAGGCCGAGCGCCAGCGGTTGATCCTCGAGGCTCAAGGCCAGGCAGACGCCGCCAAGGCACGCGGTATAGGTGATGCCGAGGCTGCTCGCGCCAAAGGTCTCGCCGAGGCTGAGGTCGTGAGGGCCAAAGGTCTGGCGGAGGCCGAGGTCATCCGCGCCAAGGGTGAGGCTGAGGCGGATGCCATGAAGGTCAAGGCCGCAGCGTTCCACGAGTACAACCAGGCCGCCGTGCTGGATAAGCTGCTCACCGGCATGCCTGAGATCGTACGCGCCATCGCGGAGCCACTGAGCAAGGTCGACAAGGTAACCATCGTCTCAACTGGTGGCAACGGCAACGGGCTGGGCGCCAGCCGTCTTACTGGTGACATCGTGAATATGGTGGCACAGGTCCCCGCGCTCTTCGAACTGCTCAGTGGTACCCGCATCGGCGACCTGATGAGCCGTGTCCCGGCGCTGGCGACTCAGGAAGACCAGAACAAAACGGATACCACGAAAGCCAATGGCGCCGGCCTTACCGTTGAAGCCGCACCGAGCGAAAAGTAAAGCGTTTCACGTGTGATACGGCACGGTTTGTAAGATATCGTGGCTGCCTCTCCGGCCTGTTTAGCATGTAGTGCTGGCGGCAGAGGAGGCGCCATGATACCGGCTATTCAGTCATCATCAGACCATGCGCCTGCCTGGTATATTTATAATGATTTGGGGGAATGTACGATGAATCTGTTGGAACGCGTGCTCACCCTGGTACGAGCTAACCTCAATGCTATGGTTGAGAAGGCAGACGACCCGGAGAAAGTCTTGCAGCAACTGCAACTTGATATGCGCAACCAGCTCGTGCAGGTCAAAACGCAGGTTGCTACAGCAATTGCCGAAAGCCATAAACTGCAAAACCGCAGCAAAGAGAAGACGGCGGAAGCCGAGGTGTGGATGCACAAGGCAGAGCAGGCGATCCAACAAAATAATGACGAGGCCGCCCGGGCGGCGCTGATGCATTACAACGATATCATCAAGCTGGCGCAACGCTACCAGTACCAGCAGAAGGAGCAGGAAGAGCTGGTGCTGACCATGCGCCGCGCGCTGCGCCAGCTCGAGGCGAAGCTCTCCGAAGTAGAAACCACCATTGATCTCCTCCTTGCGCGCAAGCGCAACGCGCTGCTGCAACAGCGCGTCTTCGACACCCTCAGTAAGACGGGCAATCCGAAGGATAAAGAGCGAGCAGCCCGCGCTCAAGATGCCGTACTGGAGGCCGAGGCGCGCGCACGCGCCCTGGCCGATTTGCACCAGCGCGACCCCGATGTACAACTCGAGCAGATCTCCGCGGAACAGATGGTTGAACGCCAATTGCAGGATTTAAAGGCTAAAGGTCGCTCCCAGCAACAGAGGCCGCTGCTGCACGAAGCGAAGCCTCATCCTTCACCACTTCTTCGCCCGCAACCCCAGGAGGGCGAGCCAGCCAAGAAGCGTGCGGCGGATCTACCAGAAGCAGAACAAAGCGAGCAGGCTACACCGCCATCTACAGCCCCAGAGGTGGACGTGGAACAACTGAAGAAGCTGCTTCAGTCGCCCGACGCTTGAAGACGCCAGCTTCATTTGAACAGCAGCACGAAGATGATGAGAATCACCAGGGCTATCACGATGCCCAGGATGAACGAGAAGCGGTTGTTTCTTCTTTCCTCTTCGGTCGGCGGCATTTTCTGGCCCATAACCATGTTTCTCTAGACTATTGCAGCGCAGCCTCAATAGCTGCCTCGACATTTGCCATCACTTTCAGGCCCGCTGCTGCATCGGACCCACGGGTAGTGATAAGCACGTGAAATATTCCTCTATTGCTATCTAGAAGACGCAGGAAAATATGACGATCCACGCTGGTGATGACTGTCTCCTCGTAGCTGCCTCCACCAAGCTGATCAAGCGAGCGCAATATTGCTTGTAGAATACTGCTGAAATATCCAAGAAGAGTTGAAATGTCCAGGTCATCTACAGTCACCTGGGCAATAGGGTGCCCATCCAGGGTGAGAACCGCGGTTGCTATGAAGCCTGGAACAGCGTATCCCAGTGTCTGCAAGGCAGAGACAAGTGTCGCGTAGTTTCGCCTGGCGGTTCGTGATGGACTGATGCCAGTGTCAACTTGCTCCACAGTGGGTAGTTTAGCAGTTGGCTGGCGTTCTTTGGAGAGCGGAGCAACATCTTCGATCTTCCCACTCTGGGTCAGGCTTTGCAGCGGGCCGCTCTGGGACCACCGCTGTTCAGCAGGTTCTGGTGGCCGCCATTCCGCTGGACTGGGACGTGGTGTTTCCCTGGTCACAAATGATGTTTTTTGTGGCCCGGTCGCTTGCTTGTTTGCTGCCTGCTGCATTGCCTTTGCTATCGATGACGCCTGCGCAGGCGGCTGCCATTCCGCAGGCGATGAGTTAAGCACAGACGTTACAGGCGCCCGCGCAGGCGCCGGATTTGTGGGCGATGGACGGCGCACCACGGGTACACCATGCGTCGGTTGATCTGTTAACCAGGAAGGCAGCTCCGAACGCTGGCTTGCAGGTGTTTTACGCACAGTCGAAGGAACAATGTTCGTACTATTGGAAGCGGTAACACTTGATTCTCTTCCGGCACGACCATTATCTGGATTTGCTAGCTGGCCAGTTTGCTGCCACCATTCCCGCGCAGCCGCTTGCTTAGAGCCGGGGGCTTCAGATGCAGATTCGTCCAGGAACACAAAGGGTCTATCATCTTCCTCAACGTGCGCAGGGCGGGCATGACCAGCCGCTTCAGGCTCGCCAGAAAGCTGCTGATTACCGGCATACTTCGTACGATACTGGAGCGCCTGAAAAATCAGGCGTGAAAGTGGCAGCGTGACGTTTGGTGTAATCTGCTGGTCCCAGGGTTGATGGATCACCACCCCATTTTTATGGGCCGCGAGCGCAAAAAACGCCTCTTCGCCGCGCAGCGCACCGTACTCCGCCCATATCAATTCACCTCCCTGGAAACGCAGCACCCCGCGCTCCTCCAGCCCTGTATTCACCAGCAGGGCAATACTCTTGCGGCTCATGGTGATGATCTGGATCACGTCCAGCAAATCGAAAGAGTCCAGGTTAGCAGAAAACCCTGTTTGTTGCAGCAAGCGGCGTAACTCCTCTTTGAGCGTATGCAGATCAAACGGCTTCTCCAGGTAGCTCACCACGCCTCCCTCCAGTGCCTGGTTCCGCGTGGAGGCAGAGCCAAAGGCCGTCACCATAATCAGGCGGGTCTGCGGGTGATGAGCGCGTATCCACTGGAGCAATTCAAAGCCATCGGCTCCCGGCATTTTCAGATCGCTAATGACGAGGTCAAACTCTTCGGACCAGAGGATGCGTATGGCCTCTGCCCCGTTCATCACCCCCCGGACGAAGTAACCATCCTTGCGCAGCGAGTTAACAATGCTCCAGTTGAGGTTCTCTTCGTCCTCAACTACGAGAATACGCCATTGATCAGACATAGTTACCACCGCCTATTTTGTGGGGTCAATGATCCCCTCTTTTTTCCTCAAGGTAGTGAATCTTTTTCAAGAGACAAGAGCTGGAAAGGTAATCGTCACTTCAGAGCCGAGCCCCTCATCACTGGAAATAGCCATCATACCTCCATGATGCCGGACAATGCTGCGCACGATCGAGAGTCCTAAGCCCATTCCTCCAGCCTTCGAGCTGTAGAGCGAGCTCATAATGCGCGCCACCTCGTCTTTGCTCATACCGACACCGGTATCCGTCACTTTTATGCCTATCGTTCCATCCTGCATCGTGATGAGATTAATGGTTATGGCGCCACCGCTGGGCATGGCATCGACGGCATTGGTAACGAGATTGACAAAGAGCTGGGCCATCTGATCAGGGTCGCCGCGAAACTGCACATCAGCCTGGGTACATATGACTTGCATGGTGACATTGCGGCGCAGGAAGTCTTGCTCAAAAAGATCCTGAACGTGCCGCACCAGAGTCAGCAGTGAAAATAACTTCGTTGGGCGATACTTCAAGCTCGAGAAACGTGCCATGGACGACAACAGGCGGCTCAACCGTTCAATCTCGTTGACCAGGCGGCTGGTGTACTGTCGCGCATTGCTATCAGCCTTGAGATCCTCTTCCAGGCTTTGCACAAGCGCCTGCATCGCTGAAAGCGGATTTTTAAGTTCATGGATGATCTGCGAGATAACATGTGCCAGGCTTGCCTCCGCCTCGCGCATTTCCACCACGTGCATGGCAAGACCCTGTACCTGCATCTGCCGCAACACCACGACATATTCTGCGCCGTTCATAGTTACAGAGACATTGAGACAGGCGCGCAGCTCATCAAACACTTCAACCCCCAGAAGCTCCTCCAGTGTGTGCCCTTCAAGTTCGTTGGGCGACCTACCAAAGGGCAGTCCCGCTGCATCACTGGCGAAGCTGACGCGCCAGTACTTATCTGTCAGCAAGTAGGCCGTCTCTACCCAGGCCATCGCACCTATTGCATCAGAAGTGCTCATTGTATGCCCAATTTACCTTCGACGTAGCTAATGTGTCGCACCCGCCGAAAGTGTACCATGACGCCGGGAGGATGACAAGGTAAATGCCAGATAATACCATTGGACCTATCTTTCGTGGCAATACGGTCAGGCTTTCTGGCGAATCACAATATATGATACACTGAACCATATCAGCATACCGAGGGAGACACAGCGCCATGCAGAATGAGATCACACAAGAGCAGTGGAAACGCATCGCCGGAGAAGCAGCAGTCGAGTTCATAGAAGCAGGAATGGTGATCGGCATCGGCTCAGGCTCGACCGCCGCCTACATGATCCAGGCGTTGGCACGGCGCCTGCAAGCTGGTCTGAAAATTGTTGGCGCAGTCCCCACCTCGGAAGCCACTGAGCAGCTTGCCCGCACCCTGGGTATACCATTGACCGATCTCGATACATACCCGGAACTTGATCTCGCCATCGACGGCGCAGATGAGGTCGATAGCCACCTGAACCTGATCAAAGGCGGAGGCGGTGCGCTGCTGCGCGAGAAGATCGTCGCTTCCGCCTCGCGCCACTTCATCGTCATTGCTGATGCCACCAAGCTGGTCAGTCAGTTGGGTCAAAGCGCCGCTTTACCAGTCGAGACCATTCCCTTTGGAGTGGCGCCGGTCAGCAGGCGTTTACAGGCGCTGGGAGCTTTGGTACAGGTACGCCAGCGATCAAAGCGGGCCTTCCTCACCGACAACGGCAACGTGATCCTCGACTGTTCCTTTGCAGGAGGTATTTCAGACCCGGTAGACCTGGAGTCTCGCATCCGGCGCATCGTTGGAGTAGTCGAGACGGGGCTGTTCCTCAATATGGCGGAACGGGCGGTCATCGGGGGACCGGAAGGAGCCAGGCAACTGCTGGCCCGTTAAGAGTCTGCTGGCAGGATTATTTCCCCGGCGCGATATCTTTCTCTTTAAACCATTCACGCGTTACCAGCCATGGCAGCGTAACACCGAGCACGGCCACCCAGAGCGCCATAGCGGTAGCGACGTTCCTCTCCAGCAGCAGCACGCCAAGCCAGCCTCCCAGCAACGCGGCTAAAGCGCCCACGCCGAGCATAAGCAGCCACCCGTGACGGTCCCAGGACGAGGGCCGCAGCCTTGCAGCATTTGCCAGGGCGCCAATGAGGATGCCCAACACGAACCAGAACAATGAGAGCGCAAGCATGATAATCTCCTTTTCCCATCACGAGCCGAGGTAAAGTATATTGCTGAGGACATGAAAGAGATGCGGGCCATCGCTCAGCAACTGGCCTATACCCAGGCCTGATCGCACCAGCACGTGCGAGAAAATGCCGAACTCCGCCAGGTCATAGGGATGATGAATGCGTGCAAGCGCCGCCGCGAATTCGCGCGATTCGGTGATAGGGATAGAAGGATCGCTGCGGTCATGAAGCAGGTAGACCGGCGCCCGTATCTTGTCAACCACGCGATTGATCGAGAGCTCGTCAAGCAGCGCGTGCATCTGCGGGGAGAGCGCGGCAATGTTAGCATCCACCCGATCTGGTTCATCGCCCGCCAGCAAGTGATAGGCCGCGACAGCAGATGGTGACAACTGGGCCAGGTCGGCAGCAGTCAATGGCTTCCCATTGGGAGCAAACGCATTTTGCAAGAGCGTGCTTTCCAACGACGGGAGTGTCCCGGCTATAGTATCGGCGAGCACCTGCTTTGGGTAGGGGTCCGGCTGCCAGGGCTGCAGGTGTCCATTCACCATAAACGCGCGGTGACCAAATGCCCGCAGCAGGCTTGTTGCATTGTAGTAGCTGCCGAAGAGGGCCACGAATGCCACCTGGTCGCGAATGCGCGGGTCGGCCGCTGCGAAGCAGACGAGAGGGCCGCCGCCGCTTGTGCCGACCAGCCCGATGCGATTCGCGCTCACACCGGGCCAGTGAGCCAGCGTCTCGAAAGCCTGCACAACTCCATCACTATCCTGCGCCGAGATACTATTATCGATCAGCGTTGGCGTCGTCATAGTCATCACCACCAACCCTGCATGCGCCAGGGACGTGGCGAAGTTGACAAGTTGCGGCACGGCACGATTGTCGCCGACGCCCGGGACCATGACAACGCCTCCTCGCACGCCGGGAACCAGGGGCGTGGGGGTAGTAGGCACGTACACATCCAGGTAGACGCCGCCTGCAGGCGCGGGAATGATCATCTGTGTGTGGCGTACCGATTCGTCGGCAGGCGTCAAGGCGGGCGGCTCAGATGCGCCCAGCAGCGTCGGTAAAATCAGCGTCGTACGCAAATCAGCTCGCCCGGCAGGAAATACCGACAGGTAGAGCCCTGCAGCGAACAGCAGCACAAGCAGAACGCGTGCTGCTGTTCGCCCCAGCATGCGGGTACGCTGAAAGCGAGTCTTCGCGGCCTTTCCGGTCACAAACACCGGTGGCGCCTGTTTCATGTCTTTTTGCGTTTCATTCGCCATCGCAGCTCCTCTTGCTCACATCCCTGCTCGCAAACAAGGTTTATGTATGATGGCCTTAGTATACGCGAAAGTTTCATCAAGAGGAATGGGTCATTTGCATCATTTCCAATACAAATTACGTCTCAAAGCAAGCAGACAACGTTCCTTGACAACAGGTAGTTGAGCAGTTTATACTTGAAATAACTTGAA
>WNFA01007595.1_pt1 | contig 12244 bp, 6 predicted proteins | sample 5400481 | NCBI WGS metagenome assembly WNFA01 (sample SAMN13153340, study PRJNA577476) | soil metagenome | isolation source: 120 cm saprolite under Douglas fir tree site 2 hole 1 replicate 2 | place: USA:California | collected 2015-04-18
CGGGTTCCCCGGCGTGTTCGCCACGTTCGACGCGGGAGCGCCGAAGACCGTGGGCCTCTACTTCATGTACGACGTGAAGCAGGTGGATCCGCGCGAGTGGTCGTCGCCGCCGTGGGAGGCGCGCCTGGTCGACAAGCCGGGGTTCGGCAAGGTGGTGGTCGGCCGCGGCGCCGTGAACCAGAAGGGGCCCGAGGCGACCTTCCTGGCCGCGCTCCACGCGCTGCGCGGAGCGGGGCGGAAGCCGCCGGTGAATCTGATATTGGTCGGGGAGGGCGAGGAGGAGATCGGCTCGGTGCACTTCGCGCAGGTGGTGCGCAAGCCGGAGATCGCCGCGGCGCTGTCGAAGACGGTCGGCATCTACATGCCGTTCGCCGCCCAGGATCCGGATGGGAACGTGACCATCAACCTGGGCGCCAAGGGCGTGATCGAGCTGGAGATGATCGCGAGCGGCGAGAAGTGGGGGCGCGGGCCCTCTCACGACATCCACTCCTCGCTGCGCGCCGCGGTCGACAGCCCCGCGTTCCACCTGGTGCAGGCGCTCGCCACCATGGTGTCGCCGGACGGCGTCGATCCCGCTATCGACGGGTACTTCGAGAAGGTGCGCCCGCTCTCCCCGGAGGAGGAGCGGTTGATCGAGATCGCCGCGCGCCGGCGGGACGAGGCGCGAGAGAAGAAGCAGCTCAGCATCCAGCGCTGGGTCCGCGACGTCCCGTACCGCGAGGCGCTGCAGCGGATGGCCGGCCGGCCCACGGTGAACATCGAGGGCCTGGTGGGCGGCTACACGGGGCCGGGCGGCAAGACCGTCCTGCCCCATCGCGCGATCGCCAAGCTCGACCTCAGGCTGGTCCCCGACATGACCGTCGAGGACACGCTGCAGAAGGTGAAGGCGCACCTGGCCAAGCGCGGATTCGGAGACATCGAGATCAAGGTGGGCGGCGCGTATCCGCCCAACACCACCCGCGCCGACTCGGCGATGATCCGCGCCGAACAGGCCACTTATCGCGGCGTCGGCATCGATCCCATCCTGTGGCCGCGCCTGGGCGGCTCGTGGCCCGGGTACCTGTTCACCGAGCCGCCGCTCGAGCTGGCTGCCGGGCACTTCGGGCTCGGCCACGGCTCCGGCGCGCACGCGCCCGACGAGTACTACGTGATCGAGTCGAGCAATCCCAAGGTGCAGGGCATCGACGGCGCGACGCTCTCGCACGTGCACTACCTCTACGCGCTGGCGGAGCAACAGGCCTGATCCGCTTCGGGCCCGCCGGATGGGACTATCCCGACTGGGCGGGGACCGTGTACCCCAAGCCGAAGCCGAAGAAGTTCGATCCGCTGCGCTACCTCGCCGGGTACTTCGATACGGTGGAGGTCAACTCGACCTTCTACCGACCCGCCGCGCCCGAGGCGGCGCGCAAGTGGGCGGAGCGGGTGAAGGAGAACGAAAGGTTCCGCTTCGCGCTCAAGCTGTGGCGCCGGTTCACCCACGAGCGCGAGGCGGCGTTCACGCGCGAGGAGATCGACGCCGTGCGCGCCGGCCTCGACCCCATCGCCGAGGCGGGCCGGCTCGGCGCCGTCCTGCTCCAATTCCCCTGGTCCTTCCGCAACGACGAGGCGAATCGCGAGTGGCTGCGCGACGTGGCCAACGCCTTCCGCGCCTACCCACTGGCGGTCGAGGTGCGCCACGTCTCCTGGAACGAGCCCGCCTTCTACGCCGAGCTCGCGGAGCGCGGGATGGGGTTCGTCAACGTGGACCAACCACTCTTCCGCAACTCCATCGAACCCTCCGCCCGCGCCACCTCCGGCATCGGGTACGTCCGCGTGCACGGCCGCAACTACCGCGACTGGTTCCGCAAGACCGCCGGCCGCGACGAGCGCTACGACTACCTCTACACGGCGAAGGAGCTCGAGCCCTGGGCCGACCGCACGCGCGAGCTGGCGGACGAGCCGGGCGTCACCGACGTGTACGTCGTCAACAACAACCACTTCCGCGGCCAGGCGGTGGCGAACGCGGCCATGCTGCAATCCCAGGTGACGGGCAGGAAGGCGAAGGTGCCGCCGCCGCTCTTCGACACGTACGGCAAAGTGCTGAAACCGTTCGCGGACCCCGCCCCCGCCTGAGCGGCGCCGGGGCCGGGCAGGACGCGGTCGTGCTCGTCAGTCCGGCAGCTTGATCCCGAAATCGGCGATCTTCTTCGCCACCGTTGGATACGAAACGTCGAGCAGGCGCGCCACCTGCGTCCGGTTGCCTTCCGCGAGCGAGAGCAGCCGTTCGATATAGAGCCTTTCCAGCTCGGCCAGCGTGGGCGGCCGGCCTTCCTCGGACAGCGGCACGGAGAAGAACGGCTCCGGACCTCCTCCGGCCGGGCGCGGGCGCGCATCGCCGAGAAGGAGCGAGGACGGCGTGATGAGCTGCCCCTGCTCGAGGATGGCCGCGCGCTCGAGCACGTTGCGGAGCTCGCGCACGTTCCCCGGATACGAGTAGGAGGTGAGCGTGCGCTCCGCCTCGGGCGTGAGGCCCGGCGAGGGCTTGAGCAGCCTCTGTCCGATGCGCGCGAGCAGGAACCTGGCGAGGGCAGGAATGTCCTCGCGCCGCTGCCGCAGCGGCGGCACGGTCAGATGAAAGACGTCGAGCCGGTGGAACAGGTCGAGCCGGAACCGGCCCGCGCGGACCTCGTCCTGCAGGTCCCGGTTCGTCGCCGCGATGATGCGGACGTCGGCAGCCAGATCGCGCGTGCCGCCGACCCTTCGGAAAGTGGTCGTCTCCAGGGCGCGGAGCAGCTTGGTTTGCAGACCGGGTCCCAGCTCGCCGATTTCGTCCAGGAACAGCGTGCCCCCATCGGCCACCTCCAGAAGCCCGCGCTTGCTGGTCTTGGCGTCCGTGAAAGCCCCGCGCTCGTGGCCGAACAGCTCCGATTCGAGCAGCCCCTCGGAGAGGGCCGCGCAGTTCAGGTCCACGAACGGCTCTTCACGCCGCCCGGGCGTGCGATCGTGGATGAACCTCGCGAGCACCTCCTTCCCGGTGCCGCTCTCCCCCTGGATCAGCACGGACGTCGAGGGGCTCTCCGCGACCAATCGCGCCCGCTCCAGCACGTCCCGCATCGCCGCGCTGTCGGTGACGAGCAGGGCATCGAGCTGCGGCTGCCCCCCTCGCTGGAACGCTCGCACCCGGTTGCGCAAACGGCGCGTCTCGAGCGCCTTGCGGATCTTCACCACCAGATCCGGGAGCTGGATGGGCTTGGTGAGGTAGTCCTCGGCCCCTTGCCGCAGCGCCTGCACCGCGTTCTCCACGTCGGCGTAGGCAGTGGCCACCAGGAAGAGCGTGTCGACGCCGCGGTCTTGTCGATGTCCGGCAGGTTGCGGTCCAACACCACCACGTCGGCCGGCTCGTCTCGCCAGGCGCGAGCCCCGGCAGAGCCGCTCGCCGCCGTGCGCACCCGGTATCCTTCGCGCGAGAGGGCCTCCTCCGCGATCACCCGGAAGGACTTCTCGTCGTCGATCACCAGCACACTGAAGCTCATCCGACGGCCTCTGCATGCGCGGCGTGCGCCTCTCCCGCAGGGAGCACCACCTCGAAGCGGGCTCCGGAGAGCGCCGACTGCGTGACGTCGATCCGGCCCCCGTGCGCGGCCACGAACCGCTGGGCGGTGGCGAGTCCCAGGCCGGTGCCGTTCCGCTTGGTGGTGAAGAAGGGCTCGAAGAGATGCTCGCGGACGTCGGCCCCGACACCCGGTCCATTGTCCTCGACGACGATCGTGGCGAACGGCGGGCCGTCCGGCCGGGGCGGTACGGTCGAGATGACGACTTCGGAGCGCGCCGGCTGCGCGCCGTCGGCCCGCCAGGCGACTGCCTCGATCCCGTTCTTGATCAGGTTCACCAGCACGCTCTGAATGCGCTCGGGGTCGCAGGACACGACGAGCGGCGCCGCCTCGCCGTCCAGGTCCAGGCGCAGCTCGACTCCGGACAGCGCCGCCTGCTCGGCGCACAGCGCCTCGGCGTTGCGCGCGATCTCGTGCAGGTCGGACGGACGCTTCGCGACGCGCGGGCTGCGCGCGAACACCAGCAGCTCGTCGGTCATGGTGCGCAGCCGGGCGACCTCGGCCCGGACCTGGGCGTGGACGCGCCGCAGGCTGGCCGACCGCTGCGCCTCGCTGGCGATGACGTCGACGCCCATCCCCAGCGCCCCGAGCGAGTTCTTCAGCTCGTGCGAGATCGCGGCTGCCGCCTGCCCCATCGCCGCGAGCCGTTCCTGGGCAAGGAGCGAGCGCTGCGCCGCCTCCAGCTGGATTGTGCGCGCGTGGACGCGCTGCTCGAGGGAGGCCGCCAGATCGCGGATCCTCTCCAGATCGTCGCGGTGCCGCGCGTCCCGCTCGGACAGCCTCGCGCGCAGGTCCCCGAACGCGCGGGCCAGCTCTCCGAACTCGTCCGATCGCTGCGCCACCTGAGCCTCGCGCAGGTCGGTCGCGGGCTGCTCGCTCGATCCCAGCCCGCGCACGGCCTGTACCAGCGCGGCCAGCGGGCGGGTCAGGTAGCCCGAGGAGAGCAGGCCGAGAAGGATTGCCAAGGCGCCTCCCAGAGTGAGGATCCGGAGCAGCAGCCGCACCTGGCCGCTCAGCGCGGTGTCGAGGGTCGAGTACCGCCAGCGGAAGACGAGTCCCCAGTCGGCATGCACGACGGGCGCGTGGGCGTACAGCCAGCGGACGCCGCCCTCCTCGGTCACGAAGCTTCGCGCCCCGTGCGCCGCCCCGGCGATGGCCTCGTCCCATCCCACCGTCCGCGAGAGTCCCGCCGGGAAGATGACGCCGCCGTCCGCCGAGACCAGCGCTGCCTCCGTCCCCGGCGGCAGGGTGGTCGTGATGGCGGGCGAGATGATCCGGTCCGAACGAACGTCGATGATCCCGCGCAAGACGCCGGCAGCGGCGCCGGGCGTGCCGCCGATCGGGACCACCAGGTTGATGATCGTGGCCCGGTCGGGCGCGCGCTCCGCCGCCACCACCGGCCCGCGCGCCGCGCGGCCGGAGACGAACCAGGCCTCGTTCGCGAAAGAGCGTCCGGCGCACTGGTCGGACGCGGGCTCCGACCACAGGCAGCGGCCTGCCGCGTCCTCGATCTGCAAGCCGATGTTGAACAGGGTGGAGTTCCGATGGGCGTGCGCGAGCAAGGTGGCCTCCGGCCGCAGATCGTTGTCGGTGAGGTCCACCTCGGCCATGTGCGAAAGCCGGACCAGCTCGCGGGACGCGATCTCGAGGCTGTCGCCCAGCGCGTACGCCCGGTTCTGCACCAGCAGCAGCTGCCGCTGGGAGAGCTGCTCCTTGGAATAGGAGCGGGACTCCGCGATCAGCAGGGCGCCGGTGATGCCGACCGAGACGAGCGCGGCCAGGCAGGAAGCGAGGGCGATGCGGGGGCGCAGCTTCACGGCGCAGTTCTAACGCGCGCGAGACCTGCTCTCCAGAGACCTCCTCCCCGGACGCGAACACGCAGCGGCCCGCGTGGTGCAAGGAACTTGTATCCGACCTGCAAGTTCCTTTCGGTCCTTGCCGCGCGCGGACTCGGCTCGACGAAGGGGGCGGCGCCCGGCCCGGGACTTGCTCCGTCTTCGGTCATGAACGGTCTTCGTGTGCGCGCGGGTACCCTCCTGTGGCAGAGCGTCGTGCTCGCCGCTTTCTCCGGCATCCTGCCCGGGTGCAGGCGAGCGGGCGTCGCGCCCGAGGAGCGGCCGGCAGGCGAGGCTTGGCTCTCGACGAAGCAGCTCGCGGCCAGCCAGATCGCCACGGCAGAGGTCCGGTTCGGGATGGTGGGTGGCGAGATCACCGCCGGCGGCCGGATCGTGTTCGACGATGCGCGCGTCGCGCACGTGTTCTCGCCCGTCACCGGCCGGGTGGTCTCGATCGACGCTCAGCTCGGAGCGCAGGTCCCGCGCGGGGCGCCGCTCGCGCACATCGCCTCTGCGGACGTGGGGAACGCGTTCGCGGACCTGGGCAAGGCGAAAGCCGATGTAGCGGCGGCGCAACGCGAGTGGCTGAGGCAGCGAGAGCTGCTGGCTGCGCGGGCCGGAGCCGAGCGGGACCTGGAGGCCGCCCAAGCGGCGTACGACAAGGCCCGGGCCGAGGTGGAGCGTGCGCGCGCGCGCGTCCAGTTGTTCCGGTCGGGTTCCTACGACGGCGTGACCCAGACGTTCGTGCTGCGTTCTCCCTTGGCGGGAGAGGTCATCGCCAAGGCAATCAGCCCCGGCGTGGAGCTGCAGGGGCAGGCTTCGGGCGGGGCGGCGATCGAGCTGTTCACGATCGGGTCCGTCGACGAGGTCTGGCTGGTCGCCGACGTCTACGAGGCGGACCTGGCGAGGGTCCATGTCGGCGCGCCCGTCGTGGCAGCGGTGGTTTCGTATCCAAAGGACAGGCTCGAAGGCGTGATCGACTGGATCGCCCCCGTCCTCGATCCGGTGTCGCGGACCGCGAAGGTGCGCTGCGCCCTGCGCAATCCGGACCGGAAGCTCCTGCCCGAGATGTACGCCACCGTTTCCATCCGCGTGTCGACCATGCCAGCGCTGGCGATCCCGCGTTCCGCGCTGATCCGGGTCGGGGATCAAGGCGTCGTGTTCGTGCAGACCGGACGGACGGAGGACGGCTTGCTCAAGTTCGCGCGCCGGCAGGTACAGATCGACGAGAGCGTCGAGGGTGACCTGCTCCCGGTGCTTTCCGGACTCGACGCCGGCGAGGTGGTGGTGGTCGCGGGCGCAGTGCAGCTGTCGGGGATCATCTAGATGCAGCGGTTGGTCGCGCTCGCCCTCAAAGGGCCGGTCATCGTCGCGATGCTCGCCGCCGCGTTGGTGGCGCTTGGCCTCTACGCGTACTCGCAGCTCGACATCGAGGCCTACCCGAATCCCGTCGCGCCGATGATCGAGGTGATCACCCAACCGAGCGGGATGAGCGCCGAGGAGGTCGAGCGCTACGTCACGATCCCCATCGAGAATGGCCTGGCGGGCATGGTGGATCTCCAGCACATCCGCTCGCAGTCGCTCTTCGGCCTCTCCGACGTGAAGTGCTACTTCGATTGGACGCCGAGCTACGTCGAGGCGCAGCAGCGGGTCATCAACCGGCTCCAATTCATCTCCCTTCCCGGAGGAGTGACGCCGCAACTGTCGCCCTGGAACGCGATCGGCGAGGTGTACCGGTACCTCCTACGCGGACCCGGCTACTCGCTCGCCGAACTGAAGACGGCCCAGGACTGGGTCCTGGAGAAGCAGTTCAAGCAGGTCCCCGGGGTCATCGACGTGGTGGGCTTCGGCGGCGAGATCAAGCAGTACCACGTGGAAGTCGATCCATACCGGCTCAAGGGCCAGAACCTGACCCTCTCCCAACTGAACGCCGCGATTACGAACGGCAACCAGAACGTGGGGGGGCAGCGCCTGACCCTGGGCGAGCAGTCGTACGACGTGCGCGCGCTGGGCCTCATCCACTCGCTGCAGGACATCGAGCAGATCGTCGTCGCCGCGCCGAAGGGCGCGCCGATCACCGTCCACAACGTGGCGACGGTCACCGAAGGGGCGGCGCCTCGACTCGGGATCGTCGGAAAGGACTTCGATCCCGACGTGGTGCAGGGCATCGTGCTGATGCGCTATGGCGGCAACGCGCTCCGGACACTGAAGGGCATCCATGAGCGGCTCGAGCATGTCCGCAAGTACCACTTGTTGCCGCCCGGCATGTCCATCGAGCCGTACTACGACCGCGGGCACCTCACCCGGCTCACGACCCACACGGTGCTCGAGAACCTCATCGTCGGGATGCTGCTCGTGTCCGTCGTGCTCTGGGTGTTCCTCGGCAACACGCGAGCAGCGCTGGTCTCGGCGATCAACATCCCGCTGGCGCTCCTCGCTGCTTTCATTGGGATGGTGGTCACCGCCACCCCGGCGAATCTCATCTCCCTGGGTGCGGTCGATTTCGGGATCATCGTCGACTCCACCGTCATCGTGGTGGAGAACGTCTTCCGCCACCTGGGCGGGCACGGCACAGGCACCCTGGCCGAGCGGATCCTCCGGGCCGCGGAGGAAATCGGCTCGCCGATGTTCTTCTCCACGTTGGTGATCGTCGTCGCTTTCGTTCCTCTGTTCACGATGACCGGCGTGTCGGGGGTGATCTTCTCGCCGCTGGCGCGCACTTACGCGTTCGCGATCGGCGGCGCGATCTTGCTCGCGCTCACGCTCACGCCCGTGCTCGCGTCGCGTTTGCTCCGCATCGAGGCCGCGCCGGCCGGCGCGCACGACGATCACGACAACCGGGTCATGCGGGCGCTGCGGCGGCTCTATGCGCCCCTGCTGGACTTCGCGGTGCGCAGACCGGCCGCCTCGGTGGCGCTCGCGCTGGCGCCGGTCGCGATCGCCGCGGCGCTCGTCCCCAGCCTGGGCGGCGAGTTCATGCCCAAGCTCGAGGAGGGGAACTTCTGGATCCGCGCCACCCTGCCCATGTCGATCTCTCTCGACCGCTCCGCCCGGCTCGTCGGCCGCATGCGCGCCATCGTGCTCGGCTGCCCTCTGGACGGAACGGAGAGCTGCGCGGTGAAGAGCAGGACGCGCCCGGAGGTGCAGACGGTGGTCTCGCAAGTCGGCCGTCCCGACGACGGCACCGATCCGTCAGGCTTCTACAACATCGAGCTGTTCGCGCCCCTGAAGCCGCAAGCGGAGTGGCGGCGTGGCGTGACCAAGGAGAACCTCACCGAGCAGCTGTCGCGCGAGTTGGCGGAGGCGTTCCCCGGGGTGACCTTCAACTTCTCCCAGTACATCTCGGACAACGTCGAAGAGGCGATGTCCGGAGTGAAGGGGGAGAACACGATCAAGGTCGTCGGCCCGGACCTCAGGGTGAACGAGGAGAAGGCGCGCCAGATCGTCTCCGTGCTCTCCGGCGTGCGCGGGATCGAGGACCTGGGGCTCTTCCATTCGCTGGGTCAGCCGGACATCCGCATCGTGCCGGATCGGCGTCTGTGCGCCCGATATGGGCTCAACGTGGGAGACGTCGAGGCGGTCGTACAAGCCGCGGTGGGTGGGGCGACCGTCACGCAGGTCTACCAAGGGGAGAAGCACTTCGATCTGGTCGTGCGCTGGGCGGAGCCCTATCGGAAGGATCTCAGGACCATCCGGCAGATCCTCGTCCCCGCGCCGGACGGGTCGCAGATCCCGCTCGGACAGCTTGCCAGGATAGACACGGTCGAAGGCGCGGCGATGGTGTACCGGGAGGACACCTTCCGATACGCGCCCGTGAAGTTCTCCGTGCGCGGCCGCGACCTCGCCTCGACCATCGAGGAGGCGCAGCAGCGCATCGCCGCCTCGGTTCAGCTGCCTTACGACACCCACCTGGAGTGGGCGGGCGAGATCAACGAGCTGCACGCGGCGGCGGGACGGCTGAGGTTCATCGTACCCATCACGCTCCTGCTCATCGCGTTCCTCGTCTACTCCTCGGTGCGCAGCTGGCGCGACATGGCAGTCGTGCTCCTGGGAATCCCCGTGGCGTGCTCCGGGGGCGTGCTCGCGCTGCTCCTCACCAGTACGCACCTGTCGATCTCCGCGGCCATGGGATTCGTCTCCATCTTCGGCGTGGCGGTGCAGGACGCGCTGCTCGTCGTGACGTACACGCAGCGCCTGTGGCGGGAAGGACACGGGCTCGTCGAGGGTGCACGGCTCGGCGCGGAACGGCGGCTCCGGCCCGTGCTCATGACGGCATCGGTCGCGATGATCGGCCTGTTGCCGGCGGCGCTCTCCCGCGGCCTCGGGTCCGAGACGCAGAAGCCGTTGGCCATCGTCGTGATCGGGGGCGCCCTGGTCCTGGCCGTCTTGCCGCGCCTGCTGCAGCCGGCGCTCCTGGTCCTGGCCCATGCTGGAAAGGTTTCCATGAGTGAACGACGCAGCATCCACGAAAGTCCAGAGGGGGAACTCACATGAAGAAGCTGAACAAGGTTTTACGCTCATCGAGCTGATGATCGTGGTCGCGATCATCGGCATCCTGCAGAGCGCGTGCGCCGGTACGGGCATCCCTGACGCGACGACCTGGAACGACACGGCCGGGGCTCCGCAGTGGACGGTGTTCGCGGTCGGGAACGTGGACAGCGACCCCGACCTGGACCAGTGGTCGATCTCGACCGGGGCGCGCACCTTCCCCGCTGCGGCTACCGCGACCTGCATGCAGACGGGCAACGTCGCTGGTGGCGAGCCCGCGAACGACCACAGTGACGTGTGAGCACGGCGCACGAGCACGGTAGTTGATCGCTGCCGAGGTGGCGGAGCGCGGGAGGGGTTGGTCCACGTTGACCAACCCCTCTTCGGCAACTCCATCAGGCCCTCCGCCCGCACGCAGCTCCGCGATCGGTGCGTGCGCGCTGCGTTCATCGCGGAGCTCGTTGGGGAGGAGATCCCTTACGAGACGGTGAGCAACATCACGGCGAACTTCTATTTGCGGCACTTTACCGAGGCCGAGCTCAAGGAGCTGGCTGCCTTTCAGCGGACTGCCGTGTACCAGAAGCAGATTGGCCTGATGCTCACGCTCATGAACGAGGCAACAGGAGATCCAGCAGACGTTGCTCGCGCACCGCCCCGAGATCGAAGCAAAGATGAAGGCGCGCCTCGGAATTGCCGCTAAGACGCCGTAGCCTCCTGGTCCAGGCGCACGCCGACCCCTGAAGCCGCACACCTGCGCCATCCGACACTCAGCAGCCACGTCCGCGCGGGAACCACGGGCGGATCCTTCCCTTGTTCCCGCCAAGCCGAGAGCTGAAGCGGTCACGCAGGTCCTCGGCGTAACGCCCGGCCTCGCCAGGAAAGTGATGCAGGAAGTTCATCAGGACGTACGCGAGCGCGTTGGCGACCTCTGTTGGCGAGCGGAGGATGCGCGAGTGGTAGTGGTCAGCGAAGACTGCGCCCTTGCGGCCCATGACGCGGTTCAAGGCCTTGGCGATGCGCACGCCGAGTCCCTGCATGCCGCGAGCGAGTGCCCTCTCGTCGTCCGCCTCGACCACGAGGTGGAGGTGGTTCCCCTGCACGGAAAAGTGGACTAGGCGGAAGCCGAAGCGATCGCGGCCGCGCGAGAAGCACTCCGCGATGGGTCCGAAGCAACGACGCGACCGCAGATTCCAGACGTGCGGCAGGACTCGCCACGTCACGTGCACGGGATGGCGCGGTGAGAGCGCCGGCCTTCGCCGGTGCGGCACCTTCCGCAGCTTCTCCCGTTGCCCATTTCCGCGCCTTCGCTTGCGCTTCCTCCGCCCACCCCAGGTAGGCAACTGCAACTGCAGCTGTCTCGGTTTGCCCCCGCCCATCCTCGACCTCCCCGCCGCCGCCACCCACCAATCTTGCTAGGGGAGAGATTTTACCGACGGGGTCTGACATCGGCTGCGATCGCGGTGGAGCGGCGCATGCCTCGGCCACAACGCCTGCGAGACGCATCGGCGGCGGGGAGCCGGGGAGGGTCCCGAACGATTTCACGTCGTCCCGGCCTCGGAGCCGCGAGGGGACCTCGGACGCCCAGCGGGCGCGTGCATGAGGAGGGACCCTCCCCGGGCCCCGGCGCCGGTCACTACAGCTGATGTGAGGACAGTGTGGCTTGAGCCCGAGGGCGATTTCTGCCACTGTGCGCTGGTCCCGGCGTGAGCTGGGGCGGCGCGCGAATTTCGCCCACCTTGGGGGACGCGCCTTAGAAATGTCCCTCTAAGCCGCTGGGAACGTGTTCGGGCTTCGGGTGGGCGGAAAGGCTGGCCGCCGATGCCCAAGGACTCCACTCTGGCCGTGCACGGAGGCGAGGAGCGCCGCAAGGCGTACGACGCCGTCACCACGCCCATCGTCTGCACCGCGACGTACGCCTTCCAGGACACCGCCGAGATCGTGCGCTACTTCGAGGGCGACCTCGAGCGCGAGGAGTACGGACGCTACGGCAATCCCACGGTCCGCGCCGCGGAGCGGAAGATCGCCGCCCTGGAGGGTGCCGAGGACTGCGCCCTCTTCGCCAGCGGGATGGCGGCGGTCACCACCACCATGTTCGAGCTGCTCAAGGCCGGCGACCACGTCATCCTCACCTCCGACTGCTACCGCCGCACCCGCCAGTTCGTGCGCGCGTTCCTCTCCCGCTTCGGGGTCACGCACACGCTGGTCGAGCCGGGTGACGCCGCCGCGCTCGCGGCCGCGGTGCAGCCGGGGAAGACGCGGCTGATCGTCTCCGAGTCGCCCACCAACCCGTACCTGCGCGTGGCCGACCTGCGCGCGCTCGCCGAGGTGCGC
>WNFA01004984.1_pt1 | contig 12239 bp, 10 predicted proteins | sample 5400481 | NCBI WGS metagenome assembly WNFA01 (sample SAMN13153340, study PRJNA577476) | soil metagenome | isolation source: 120 cm saprolite under Douglas fir tree site 2 hole 1 replicate 2 | place: USA:California | collected 2015-04-18
AGCGGCAGCTCAATTACTCCACGATTTCGAGGCTGGCGCGCTGGCCGTGGCGGGATGCTGAGCTGGCCAGGAGCGCGCGAATGGCGTGAATGGTCTGGCCGTTGCGACCAATGATGCGGCCGACGTCGCTCTGGCGAAGTTGCAGTTTGAAGATCGTCATTTTGCCGCTTGGAATCTCCGAGATCATTACTTCGTCAGGAAATTCCACGAGCTGTCGAATGACGAACTCAAGAAACTCCTTCATGTCGATCTTAGCTCGCCGCGGGCGGATGAGAGGTCCCCTGCTCCACTTGCACCCCTGGTGCGGTCGTCGCTTGTTTTTTGTTTTTCTTAATCAAACTGCGCACCGTGTCGGATGGCTGGGCGCCCCGCGCGATCCAATATTCGGCGCGATCAAGCTTAAGCGTGCTGTTATGACCGGGCTTCTTCGGATCGTACGTCCCGATGATCTCGATGAATTTTCCATCGCGCGGGCTGCGGCTGTCGGCCACGACCACCTTGTAATACGGGCGGTTCAGCGCGCCTTCTCTTCGTAATCTGATTGAAACTGCCATGGTTTAACTCCTCGTTCGCGCCATTTGCGCCATCATCTTTTTCATTTTGCTCGCGCTTTTCATCATCTTGCGCATTTGGTCGAAGCGGCGGAGCAAATCATTAACCTCTGTGACGGTGCTGCCGCTGCCGCGAGCGATACGCTGACGACGCCGCGCGTTTAACAGGTCGGGGCGCGCCCGCTCTTCGCTGGTCATCGAAAGCACGATGGCTTCGGTGCGCTTGAGCTGCTTCTCGTCAATCGAGAGGCCCTGCACGTTACTCGCGCCCGGCAACATGCCAAGAATATTCTCCAGCGGGCCCATCTTTCGCATCATTTTGAATTGGGCCAGGAAATCGTTGAAATCGAATGACGCCGTGCGCATTTTGCGTTCGAGACGCGCCGCTTCTTCCTCATCAACGGCTTCCGCCGCTTTTTCGACCAAACCAACTACGTCGCCCATTCCAAGAATGCGGCCGGCCAGACGTTCCGGAATAAATGGTTCGAACTGGTCGAGTTTTTCCCCCGTGCCCACGAATTTGATCGGGCATCGCGTCACTTCTCGCATCGACAAGGCCGCGCCGCCGCGCGCATCGCCGTCGAGCTTCGTCAAAATGATCCCTGTAATTTGGAGCGCGTCGTTAAAATGCGTCGCGACGCTGACGGCTTGCTGACCGGTCGCCGCGTCGACAACAAGCAAAGTTTCCTGCGGCTGCAAAAACTCTTTGAGTGATTTGAGTTCCTCGAGCAACGGCTGATCGATCTCCTGACGACCAGCCGTGTCGAAGATGTCGATGTTAGTTGCTTGTCGATCTTGCCATTCGAGTGCAGCCGCCGCCGCACGTTGAACGTTCCTCTCCTTTGGATCGGGAACAAACGCCGGAACGTCAATTTGCTTTCCCAGCGTGACGAGTTGCTCAACCGCAGCCGGCCTTTGCAAATCGCAGGCAACGAGTGCGGGCGCGCGATTTTGTTTTTTCAGCAGGCGCGCCAACTTCGCCGCCGAAGTGGTCTTGCCCGAACCATTCAGCCCGACGATCAAGATTCTTCCCGGCTTACTAAGATTAAGCGGCACGCTGTCGCCGCCGAGGAGCGCAGTCAGCTTATCGTGAAAAATCTTAACGATTTGCTGACCCGGGGTGATGCTGCGCAGAACTTCTTCGCCGAGCGCTTTTGCTTTGACGCGCGAAATGAAATTTTTCGCGACCTGAAAATCGACGTCGGCCTCGAGCAAAGCGAGCCGGACGTGGCGCAGCGCGCTGTCGATGTTGGATTCGCTGATCTTTCCATGGCCGCGCAGATCTTTGAAAATATCCTGCAGCTTATCGCCGAGTTGCGAAAACATTCAGTCGAAACGCGCCGTCGGCTGTTTATTTCTTCGGAGTCGGAGTTGGAGATAGAGATTTCGACGTTGCCGCCCCAGTCTCGTCGATCCCGAAGGTCCAGTGGGCCTCGATTTTTTTGCCTCCGGATTTTACGCTCAAAATCACAGTGCACGTTTTCTCGCGCAGTTTTTGCGTGACCTGATAGGCAACCGTTCCTGTTTTCGGATCGTAAGTCGCGGGAACCAAACCCAACCCACTGACTCGAAGTTGGACACTGCCGGGATCGGCCGGACCGATCGCGCTGAGGTTCGCTTTGATGAGCGGCTGCGCTGTTCGGACCGTTTCGCCGTCGGCCGGTGAAGTGGAAAGATTAGTGGTGGCCACTTCGGCGACTGGCTGGCCACCGCCTCCGCTTGACGTGCTGACGAGCTTCACCGCGTCGGCGAAAACTTTTGGCTTGTTCGATTCGATCAGGTAACGGCCTAATGAATCAAGCGGTGCGTTATAAGTGATCGGCTGGCCGTAAACCGTAAAAATCGCTTCGTAACCGGCACTGCGCGCAACGTCTTTGACGTGTTGATTGTAAAATCCGTACGGCACCGCGAAGCAATTTACTTTTATACCGAGTCTTTGCTCGAGCAGTTGTTTGGAACCGGCGACCTCATTCTGCAGCCATTGCTCGTATTCCGGCGGACTCAATCGCTTCTTGGTCACTTTATCGTACGGTTTGCGCAAATCCTGATGGGTGGCGGTATGCCCTTGAATGTCCACACCGGCATCACGCATCTCCGCCAGTTGCTCCCAAGTAATTGCTTGGCCGCCACCAAAATGGCCGCCTTGAACGCCTTCAGTATAAATAAACATCGTGTGGGTATATCCGAATTTTTTTAGGATCGGCCACGCGACTTCGTACTGCGATTTCCATCCGTCATCCAAAGTGATGATAGCGCAGCGCGGCGGAATGCTTTTTTCACCGCGCTTCCAGGCGAGAAGATCCTGCATGCCGATTACAGTGATGCCACGATCTTTAAGTTCCTTCATCTGCGCTTCAAAGGCGGCGGGCGTAATCTCGGTATCTGGGCGCCGCACGTTATCGACGAAGCGGTGATAACCGAAAATAATCACCTGCGCCGTTTGATCGACAACGGGCTTGGTGATCGGCCGGGCGGGCGAGCCCGCCGGAGCGCTGGCGGCTGGTTTTGTATTCTGTGGTTTCGGGTTGGCGGCAAAATCCTCGTCACTTGCGCAGATGAATAAGCCGAACACGAGCAGCAATGGAAGAAGGACGGGTCGATTGAGCATAATCAAGGTAAACGCCTTTAATTCCGGTCGCACAAAAAACAAGCGGTTTTTGTGCGTTTGTCGCGATAAAGGAAGCTCACTATCGGCGCACGACTTAACTTCCGCGTAAAAATTTTTGGCGAAAATACGACTTTTAAGCTAAACGAAGAGCAATGCCACAATTGATCCGACGCATCCTCGCCTTTGCTCTGCCAGGTTTACTCGCTGCCTGCGCGACTGCTCCCACAGGCGTGACAAAAAACACGAGCAAAACCTTTAATACGGTAGTTGTGGACGCAGGCCACGGTGGAAAGGACAGTGGCGCTTATCGTCGTTACGGCGGCGTCGAGAAGATTGCCACCCTGGATGTGGCCAAGCGTCTGGGGCGGAAGCTGCGCGAGTCCCAATTAAAAACGGTCATGACGCGCTCGACCGACGTTTTCATTTCTCTTGACCAACGCGTCGTAATCGAGAATGCGGAGAAAAATTCCATTTTTGTCAGCATTCATTTCAATGACTCCCGCAAACGCGGCATTCACGGCTTCGAAACCTACTACCATTTCACCAATGCAGCCGAGCTGGCCAATCGGATTCAAGCGAAGTTGATGACGATTCCGCATTCCGCGAACCGTGGCGTCCACACGGCTAATTTCCACGTCCTGCGCCTGGCGACTTACCCGGCTGTTTTGGTCGAATGCGGTTTCTTGAGCAATCGCCGCGAAGGTGGCGAAGCGCGTGACGCGGAGTATCGCGAATTACTCGCAGACAGAATTGCGGAGGCGATTGTCGAACAACGCTACGGTCCGGGCGTCTATCACGCGCCGGCTGAGGCGGCCGTCTCGCCAAAACCGCCCAGCGAAGGGCCGAGTTTGGTGCCGGCCGTTCTTCGTCACGATTAAAATTCTTTGCCGCGCTCTTCCCGTCCGATAGCCGCGAGAAAAATGATGGCGAGAAACACCACGCTTTCGACAAGCGCCATCGTTAGCGCGTAGTTCGGCTGCCCGTTCACGCGGCGAAAATGTTCAGCCAGCCAAGCTTGCTGTTGTGCGGCGTAAGCGGCCGCGAAATTTCCCAGTTGATAAGCCAAGCCCGGGAACGTCCCGCGAAAATCCGGCGGCGATAATTCATTCAAATGCACCGGCACAACGCCCCACGCGCCTTGCACCATGAATTGCATAAGAAAGCCGCCCACGATGAGCAAAGCCGTGCTCGGCGCAAAAATCCAGATCGGAATCAGAAGCATTCCGCATATCGCCGATAAAATAATGGAGCGCCGGCGTCCCCATCGTTGCGACAGAAAACCGACCACGGTTCCGCCACAAATCGCGCCTAACGAGTAAATGATCGTGATCATCGATTTCGCGTTCACGCCGAAGCCGCGCTGTTTCTCGAGAAACGTTGCGTAAAGATCCTGCGTACCGTGCGACATGTAGTTAAAAGCGGTCATGAGCAGCGCGGCATAGATAAACAAACCGCCGTGCTGCCTGATAAAGGCACGGATGTTTATTCGTGCGACTTGTTTCTCTTCGCGATTGCGTTGCCAAACCGGCGACTCCGGAACGCGCGCGCGAATGTAAATGACGAGCAGCGCGGGCAACGCGCCCGCGATGAAGAGACCGCGCCAACCGAACATCGGAAAGACAATCCAGTAAACCAGCGCCGCGAGCAGATAACCGAACGCGTAACCTTGTTGCAAAATCCCGGAGAACAGCCCCCGTGCCTGTGTCGGTAGCGACTCCATCGCCAACGACGCGCCGAGGCCCCATTCGCCACCCATTCCAATTCCAAACAACGCGCGCAATAGCAGGAAGATCGTGAAATTCGGAGCAAACGCAGTCAGCAATTCCATGACCGAATAAAAAATTATGTCGATCATAAGCGGGACGCGCCGCCCGAATTTATCGCCGAGTAACCCGAAAATGAATGCGCCGAGCGGGCGCATCATGAGCGTCACCGTGATGGCGAAGGCCACTTGCGGAATGGTGTGACCGAAATCGTGCGAGATCGGTACCAGCACGAATGTGACCAGGAAAAAATCGAGAGCGTCGAGCGCCCAGCCGAGAAAACAGGCAACGAACGTGTTCCGCTGTTCGGAATTGAGCGACTTGAATAATCGGATCGCTTCCACGCTTCAGATTTAATTGTCGATCTTGTGCTTGAAAAGCCCGCGTTGCAGCTCCTGGAGCGTGCCCTGAGCGAAGCCGAACGGGTCTCTGGCGGCAGAAAACCTGTCGTGCTAATATTTTCGCCAATGCGCTACCTTGTAAAAGCTCGCGTCAAGCCAGGAAAAAAGCCCGCTCTCATCCACGCGATCGACCAGCAAACACTCGGCCGCGGCTCGATCGCGGGGGACGAATACCAGCACAAGGTGCAGCAAGCGCGCGTGGACGATGCGGGTGCCGCGACTTGGGTTGAGACTTGTTTCTGTGATCCGGCGCTGGCGGAAGAACACCCATACTGGGAAGAATACTTCGATTTGCTAAGCGTAAAGGACGCGCACTCGCGACGCAATTGCCGGCACGAAAATGGAACAGAACCGTGGGCCTGTTGCGATTGTGATTGCACGCTACGGCTGGAAGAAAAACTTCGCCGTGCGGGCAAAGCGTTTCTGGAGCGACTCGCCACCAACGACATGGAGGGACACGCTCCGTCCTGTCCCAAATATTAGGCGCGCCGCTGTCGCCGCGCCCTCCAGCGGAAAGAAACACATCTACGTATCATGATGCGTCGATTTGTTCCTTGATCCCTGGCACAAACCCCGCTTAGTTCTCAGTCTATTATGGCATCGGAACTCCACCCGCTGGAAACAGTGCTACGCGAGCGCATCGTCGTGCTCGACGGCGCCATGGGCACAATGATCCAGCACTACAAGCTGTCCGAGGCGGATTACCGTGGAAAACGGTTTCGCGATTGGAAAGGTAAAGACCTCAAGGGCAGCTTGGAACTGCTCCTTCTGACCAAGCCCGAAATCATCGGCGAGATTCATTCGCAATATCTCGAAGCGGGCGCCGACATCATCGAGACAAATACATTCAGCGCTACTACCATCGGTTTACACGATTTTCTGTTTCGAGGAGAATCGGCAAACGGGCGTAAAGATCGGCAATTTTTTCAACGCGTGGTGAACGATGTCGATCTTCGTGCGCTCGTTCGCGAAATGAACATTGCCGCGGCGAAAATCGCGCGCCACGCCGCGAATCGCGTTGGAGAAGAAACCAAAACTCGCCGATTTGTCGCCGGATCGATCGGTCCCCTTCCCGTCACCGCCTCTATCTCCCCGGACGTAAATGATCCGAGCTTTCGTGCCGTGACGTTCGATCAATTGCGCCAGACTTATTTCGATCAGGTCAGAGCGCTCGTTGAAGGAGATGTCGATCTTCTACTCGTCGAGACAATCTTCGATACGCTGAATGCCAAAGCCGCGCTCTTTGCTATAGCCGAAGTTTTCGAAAAAAACGGAAAACAACTTCCACTCATAATTTCGGGCACCGTCGCCGATCGTTCGGGTCGCACGTTGAGCGGCCAGACGGTCGAAGCATTTTTAATTTCCATCGCCCACGCGCGACCGCTTGTCGTTGGATTGAATTGCTCGCTCGGGCCGGACGAGATGGAACCTTACATTGAGGAACTGGCCCGCATTTCGCCCTACTACCTGAGTGCGTACCCGAATGCGGGTTTGCCGGACCCGCTTTCCGAAACCGGCTTTCCGGAAATGCCAGAAACACTCGCGCCAAAATTGCAGAAGTGGGCGAAGAACGGCTGGCTCAATCTGGTGGGCGGGTGTTGCGGAACAACCCCGGAGCACATTCGTGAAATTGCAAAAGCGGTGTGCGGTTGCCCGCCGCGGGAAATCCCAGGCCGCACAAGCACCGACGCGTTACAACTTTCCGGTCTTGAGCCGCTCAATATCACATCGGAGTTTGGTTTTGCCGTGATTGGCGAACGAACGAACATCACCGGTTCGCCAAAATTCTCGAAGTTAATTCTTGAAGAAGATTTCGAGGGCGCACTGACCGTGGCCCGCCAGCAAGTCCAGGGCGGCGCGAACATTATCGACGTCAACATGGACGAAGGGATGATCGATTCGGAAGCGGCCATGACCCGCTTTTTGAATTTGATTGGCAGCGAGCCCGACATCGCGCGGGTGCCGATCATGATCGACAGCTCGAAATGGAGCGTGATCGAAGCGGGTCTCAAGTGCGTGCAGGGCAAAGCAGTCGTGAATTCGATCAGCTTGAAGAACGGCGAAGAAGAATTTCTTCGGCAAGCACAACTTGTCAGGCGCTCTGGCGCCGCGGTGATCGTGATGGCGTTCGACGAGCAAGGCCAGGCCGACACTTTCGAGCGCAAGATCGACATCTGCGCGCGCGTGTACAAATTGCTAATCGAAAAAGTCGGCTTTCCGGCAAGCGACATTATCTTCGATCCCAACATCCTGACCGTCGCGACCGGTCTGGAGGAACATCACAATTACGCGGTCGATTTCATCAAAGCGACGCGCTGGATCAAAAAAAATCTTTCGGGCGCGCGTGTGAGCGGCGGCGTGAGTAATATTTCATTTTCGTTCCGCGGCAACAATGCCGTGCGCGAAGCGATGCACGCTGCGTTTCTCTTTCATGCAATCGGCGCCGGTCTCGACATGGGAATTGTCAATGCCGGCCAGCTCGCGGTTTACGAAGAGATCGCACCGGAGTTGCGCGAACGGGTCGAGGATGTGCTGTTAAATCGGCGGGCCGACGCGACCGAGCGGCTCGTCGATTTCGCCGAGAAGGTTAGCGCCAAAGACAAAACTCCGGTGAAAGATGAAGCGTGGCGCGCGGAGTCCGTCGAAGAACGGCTGAAACACGCGCTCGTCAAAGGCATCGTCGATTACATCGACATCGACACTGAGGAAGCTCGGCAAAAGTGTAAGCGACCGCTCGACGTGATCGAAGGCCCACTCATGGCCGGGATGAGCGTGGTCGGCGATTTATTCGGCGCGGGAAAAATGTTTTTGCCGCAAGTGGTAAAGAGCGCGCGAGTGATGAAGAAAGCGGTCGCGTATTTGATGCCTTTCATGGAAGCGGAGAAATCGGCGGGCGCAAAACCGCAGGGGCGCATTGTCATGGCGACGGTCAAAGGCGACGTGCACGATATCGGCAAAAACATCGTGGGCGTCGTGCTGCAGTGTAACAACTATGAGGTTTTTGATCTTGGCGTGATGGTCCCGGCCGAGAAAATTTTGGAGACGGCGCGCACCAAGAAAGCAGATGCGATCGGTTTGAGCGGTCTGATTACGCCGTCGCTTGATGAGATGGCGCACGTGGCCCAAGAAATGGAGCGCGAGAATTTCGAGCTGCCCTTGTTAATCGGCGGCGCCACGACGAGTCGTGCGCACACCGCGGTGAAAATCGCGCCGCATTATCGAGCGAGTACGGTACACGTGCTCGACGCCTCCCGCGCCGTCGGAGTGGTGAATTCATTGTTGAGCGAACAATTAAAATCGGAATTCGCCGCGAAAACACGCGATGAATACGCGCGTTTGCGGGAAGAACACGCTGCGAAGGGTCGCGAAAAGAAATTGCTCACGCTCACGTTGGCGCGCGCGAATCGGACGCCGATTGATTGGAATACATACCAACCGCCGGAACCAGAGTCTTTAGGCACACGAGTGTTTAGCACCGCCACTTCGCCACACGCCGCTCAGGATGACAAGATTGTGAGGCCGATCACGCATGTTTCACTGAACACACTCCTCGGGTTCATCGATTGGTCGCCGTTCTTCCACGTTTGGGAATTACGCGGCCGTTATCCAGCGATCTTCGATGACCCGGTGATTGGGAAGCAGGCGCAGGAACTTTTTGATGACGCAGTAGAACTGCTCGATCGGATCGTCGCGAAAAGTCTGCTGACGGCGCGGGGTGTCTTCGCGTTCTGGCCAGCAAACTCCGTGGGCGACGATGTCGATCTTTGTGTCGATGAAAAACGAAGCCAGAAACTTGCGACCTTCCATTTCCTGCGTCAGCAAATGCAAAAACCGGCCGGACAATTCAATCATTGCCTGGCGGATTACATTGCGCCGAAAACCGACGGGCATAGACCGCCGCTACAAGATTATCTGGGCGGCTTTGCGGTCACGATCCACGGCGCAGATGAATTGGCGAAGAAGTTTTCCGCCGAGCACGATGATTATAACGCGATTCTGACGAAGGCATTGGCGGACCGACTGGCGGAAGCGTTTGCCGAGCATTTGCACAAACAAGCGCGGATCGCGTGGGCGTTTGGGCGCAATGAAAATTTATCGCATGCCGATCTTCTTCGCGAAAAATATCGCGGCATTCGTCCCGCTGCGGGTTATCCGGCCTGTCCTGACCACGCGGAAAAACGAACTCTGTTCGATTTACTCGGGGCCGAAAATAAAATCGACATCAAATTGACCGAATCATTTGCCATGCATCCGGGTGCAAGTGTGAGCGGCCTTTATTTCTCGCATCCCGATGCGAAATATTTCGGCGTCGGACAAATCGCGCGAGATCAGGTGATTGATTATGCGGGGCGGACCGGCGAGACGATTGCGGCGGTGGAAAAACGGCTTGCGCCTAATCTGGGCTACGAACCTTAAAGCGACGTCGCCGCTTTGGTCATTGCCGGCACGAATTTTACCGCTTCGCTCGAAGTAGCGACCGGATCTTTTTCCTCGGAATCGCTTACGACCGGCCAAACCACGTCCCAAGCGAGTCCGCATTTCTCGAGCAACCAGATGACGTAGCGAGTGACGTCGAATTCCCACCAACGCAAGCCGTGTGCGGCACAACGCGGCTGAGCATGATGATTGTTGTGGTAACCCTCGCCAAACCCGACGACGCCGATCAGATAATTGTTTCGGCTGTGATCGGAGGTGTCGAAGCTGCGATATCCAAATCGCGGCATGTGGCAGATGGAATTGACCGCCCAAGTGACGTTGTAAATCAAAAGCATCGGCACGTAGATGCACCACAACATTCCTGCAAAACCGAAAGTAAAGAAAAGAACCGTGGCTACCGCCAGATGAGGCAGCACGTAAAGGGCTGAATTTTCCCATAACCGGCAATACCAGATTTTACGAACGTCGGCGGCGTAGCGTTTTGAGCGCTCTCGGAATCCGGGTGGCTTACGAACCAGCCACATCATGTGGGCGTAGGGAAATCCGTGCACCGGACTGTGGATGTCTTCGTCGGTATCGGATTTCAAATGATGGTAACGATGGTCGCCAACCCACATGACCGGATCACCAGCGAGGGTCACCGCCGAGCCAGTCGCAAAAAGGAACTTGAGCCACTCCGGCATTTCGAAGCCGCGATGTGTCAGATACCGATGCAGATAAAGTGTCGTGCTGATTCCGCCCCAGAAAAAGACCACCAGCATGACGGGCAGATAAGATAGGTGGAAACGGTGGAGAAGACCGAGCACGCCCAAAACCTGCAATCCGATTAGGACAACGAAGATAAGCAGCTGGAGTTTTTCGTGCTTAAACATACGGCGGCGGAATGAGGAGGGAAACGAAGCAGCCAACCGGGCCGCAGCTAAATCCGAGGACGAACACTCGCTGAAAATGAGAAGTGCGCAACGTGTATTTCCTAATGATTTATTTTCAAAACTGTTCGACTTGTTGCCCGAGGTGCAATCGCGAAAATTTGGATGCGCGCAAGGAGAGCGTATGTTAAGGCTCCGCACGGATGCGGAGTGTAGCTTAGTCCGCCAACGGCGGGACTCGCTGCAGCGAGCTTGGTAGAGCGGTCACTGCGGCGACTGGCCGCCCGCACCAAGTTTCCGCATGCGAGTGGCCGCCGCGCATGATATCCATTTCAAAGTCCGGGGTGTAGCTTAGCTTGGTAGAGCGCGTGGTTTGGGACCACGAGGTCGCAGGTTCAAATCCTGTCACCCCGACCAAGTCAGGGAACATCGAGATGACATTGATTCAACTCGACGAAATCTTCAAGCAAACCTCGCTTGGTAAAACAGCGGATGACTATCGACTACACCTCGAATGGAGGCGGCTCCGAAACCAAGTAGCTAACAATGCAGACGTCATGGCTGCGAAGAAAGCGGCTGAATCGGCGCACACGGATTTGGAGAAGCGGGAACGGCTTCGGCAATACTATGGCATTTACTACGCGCACATGCAGGCGCTTGCCAAAGATCCGCAAGTAAAAAGCGGACTCGATGCCATGAAGGAGGCGCATCTTGCGTCGCTCGCTCAATCCCAGGTGCGCCATTCGCCCTCGCCCTCCCCCTCGCCAGCCGCCTCTCCCGCCTCAAGCCCCGCCGAAGAGAACGAGCACTGATACGCTTCGAGTTCGACCCATCGTTACGCCTGGGAAGACCGGCTTGCCGATAGAGGACCGTGCCTTTAAGATCATTGGCGCGACAACGGCGCGTTCGTCTAGTGGTTAGGACACAGCCCTCTCAAGGCTGGTGCACGGGTTCGACTCCCGTACGCGCTGCATTGTTCGAGTGCGTCGGTATTTAGAGAGCGTCCGATTTTCGGACAACGCCGGATTATTTTGCACCGCGGACGCCCGGTCGATAGATTCAACCCTTATGCTGTACAAAGACATCGCGCCGCCAGCCGGCGAGCAAATTTCAAGAACCGACAAATTAAACGTGCCGGATCGGCCAATTATTCCGTTCATCCGCGGGGATGGGACCGGACCGGATATTTGGGCGGCAAGTGTCCGCGTCTTTGATGCGGCGGTTGAAAAAGCGTACTCCGGCAAAAAGAAAATCTCATGGTTCGAAGTTTTCGCCGGTCAGGCGGCCAAGGACAGATTCGACAATTGGTTACCAGAGGACACTGTCGAAGCATTCCGCGAATTTTTAGTCGGCATTAAAGGTCCGCTCACGACCCCAGTTGGGGGCGGCATTCGCTCGCTCAACGTCGCGCTCCGTCAGCTTCTCGATCTTTTTGTCTGTTTGCGGCCGATCCAGTATTTCAAAGGTGTCCCCTCGCCCGTGAAGCATCCGGAAAAGGTGAACATGGTGATTTTTCGCGAGAACACGGAGGACATTTACGCTGGGATCGAATTTGCGGCCGGGACTCCTGAGTCGCAGAAGATCCTCGATTTTTTTGCCAAAGAATTTCC
>WNFA01010178.1_pt1 | contig 12237 bp, 9 predicted proteins | sample 5400481 | NCBI WGS metagenome assembly WNFA01 (sample SAMN13153340, study PRJNA577476) | soil metagenome | isolation source: 120 cm saprolite under Douglas fir tree site 2 hole 1 replicate 2 | place: USA:California | collected 2015-04-18
TTGAATCGCTTGCACCCGCTGCTCATAGGTTTCGGGATGCTCAGTATCCGCCATGCGACCCCACACTTTCCGATCCGCCGTTTTTCTTCCCCTTAGTATCCCCCTCTCGTCAAGATAGGCTTGCCATCCTAGAAAAAAATGAACTCAAGCCGTGGCTGAAGCAGCAATGGTGCTTTCCCAAGGCCACTGCCGAGTTTGTGTGGCGCATGGAAGATATCTTAGATGTCTATTGCCGTCCTTACAACCCGCGCCGCCCGCTGATCTGTATGGATGAAATGGGCAAGAATCTGGTCAAGGACAAATATCCTCCAGAGGACATGAAACCAGGCCAGCCCAGGCGAGAGGACTACACATGAGAAGAAAGGAGCAAGCAACGTATTCATTGCCTGTGAGCCGTTAGCAGGCAAGCGCTACCTCAAAGTGAGCAGGCGACGCACCAAGAAAGACTGGGCTCACTTCCTCAAGGAGCTGCTGACCGAACACTACCCGCAAGCCGAGAAAGTTGTGCTGGTGATGGACAATCTTAACACGCATTCGCCCGCCTCCTTCTATGAGGTCTTCTCACCCCAAGAGGCCAAAGCTCTGGCCGATCGCCTGGAGATCCATTACACCCCAAGCACGCTAGCTGGCTCAACATCGCCGAAATTGAACTCAGTGTCCTCGTCCGTCAAGGCTTGGCGCACAACATCGCCACCATCGAGGCCCTCTGCGACCAAGTCGAGCAGTGGCAGACGATGCGCAATCAGTCAGGCGCGACGGTGCGCTGGCAGTTCACCATGGCCGATGCCCGCATCAAACTGGAGCGCTTGTATCCTCTCTACAAGAAGCCGAGTGGGACGGTCTCCTAATGTGACAATTTGAGCTTGACAGAGCAGTGACTTCTCTCCAGTCCGTTCTCACAACCATCTCTTGCTCGTCCTGCTGAATCTATCATGTAATTTTCTCTAGCAGAGGAACGATGCATAGTATATAATAAGGAGTAACAGTGCATGCAAGCGTCCCTGCTAGTGGTACAACAGTTCACACGAGAAATTGACACAGGCGGGTGGGGAGGAGTCAGCCGTGCAAGACAAGCTATTCATTCTTCCCGCGCGAGAGCCAACCAGACCTGGACCTACCTCGACGCACAACCTGCCCGCGCCATTGACTCCCCTGATTGGACGCGAACAGGAGGTGGGAGCGGCTTCTGCTCTCCTACGACGACCAGACGTGCGCCTGGTGACCCTCACCGGCACCGGTGGTGTCGGCAAAACCCGCCTGGCTCTCCAGGTCGCCACCGACCTGCTTGACGATTTCGCTGACGGCGTCTGCTTTCTCTCCCTGGCTCCCATCAGCGATCCCGATCTCGTCGCGCCCCTGTCGCTGGCAGAGGGCTATACCTTCCTGCTGTGCAGCCACTGCCAGGCGGTACACTCCACGCCCTTCGCCATCTATCGCATCAGCGATCAAACGCCAGCGGAAACATTCATCGCCATTGGCATGAGCCTCGCCCTGGAAACACAGTTCGAGCACAAAATCCCTAAGATTTTGCTCACTGCCCATTCAGAGGACATTCCCTCGTTACTCGCGGGCTACGATGTCGTGGTCGCCCAGAATGATCGCGAGCGACTCGCTTCGCTGCGCAAGTTCACTCCCAGGGTAATCCATCAGGTGCGCAAGACCACCTGGAAAGCGCGCCCTCTGCCGTTTATCGAGGTCGTGCCTCATCCCGACGAGCAGCCCGCTCCCGAAGCTGCGCCTGACCAGGAGCTTGAAGGTGAGTACCTTGCAATGGTCGGCAAGTATGGTCTGATAAAGGAAATCGACAGAAGTGAAATTGCTATTACCTACCTTGTACTCGATACGGAAAACAAACAAATCTACGCCATGAAACGGCTGCATTCGAGCTTCACATCAGACCCCCGGTCAGTTACTCGTTTCCAGCGAGAAGCTGATATCCTTTCTAAGCTCAACGACCCTCATATTTTACACGGGATCGAGCAAGGCGAGGATGGCACGGTCCCCTATTTTGTGATGGAATATGTCGAAGGGCAGACGCTCAAGCAGCTTATGAAAGCTACGGGTGCAATGGAGGCATCACGCGCTATCAACTATGCTCGTCAGATCGCTGAAGGATTGGATGCAGCATACAAGCTTAGTATCCTCCACCAGGATATCAGGCCGGAGCGCATCCTGGTTGATAGCCAGGATCAGGTAAAGATCACCGATTTTGGCTCTGCACGCGAGCGGGAGGTAGACGAGAGGACTATCACTCAAGCCAACGAGAGTAGTCCCAATAGTATGGCGCCAGAAGTGCTGGAAAGATCGCGTAACGCCAGCATTCGTTCTGATCTCTATGCCCTGGCTGTTGTGTTCTTTGATATGCTTGCTGGTCATCCCCCATTCACAGGAAGAACCGCTGTAGATATAGCAACAAAACATATGAACACCCCGGTGCCATCTCTCTGCCTCCTGCGCCCCGACCTGCTCGGCGTTTTCGATCTCTTCATACAGAAGGCGATGGCAAAGTCACCCGATGACCGCTATCAGACCCCCGGTGAATTCATCCCCGCTCTTGATCAGTTACAGCAAGCAGTCTCACTGGCTCCTCCGGGCAATCGAACGCTCGCCCAAGTTGATGACGGAAGGCCGAGCGCCCAGGGCCTGCCTGCGCTGCTCGGCAACACGCTCGATTCGTATGGCATTTTTGACTATCTTGGTACAAGTGGGCTGTCGGACGTCTTCAAGGCATATAAGCGCGGGGTTGATCGTACGGTTGCAATGAAGGTCTTCTCGCCTACACTTATAGAGGCGCCTGGTTTTCGCGAGGTGTTTGTGCAGGAACTGCGCACTTTTGCGCAACTGTCTCACCCCAATCTCATGCCGATTTACGACTTCGGCGTGCAAGACGATCAACCCTATATTGTTCAGGAGTACATTGATGGTGGCTCGCTCCGCAGGCGGTTAAAAATAGACTTAGGGCAGCAAAAGGCAGTAGAGTCTATTATTCAGACGGCAGAGGGATTGGAGTACCTTCACCGCAATGATATTGTCCATCAAGACGTACAACCTGGGAATATGTTGCTGCGCAGCGATGATCGTCTGCTGCTTTCCAATTGGGAAACTCTCAATGTCTTTAAGACAGCCCAGATCGGGATCAGTTACTCATCTGCGTACCGGCCTCCCGAACTAGAAAAGGGCCAGGTCGATCAGCGCAGCAACATTTACTCGCTTGGCATCACTCTCTTTGAGTGCCTGACGGGTCACGTTCCCTTTAGTGGGACCAAGTTGGAGGTTGTCAGAAAGCACCTCGAAGCGCAATTGCCCATCTGGGATCTCCGTTCGCTCCATGTACTTGTCGAAATTCAGCAGGTGGTTGTGAAGATGACGCAGAAGCGGCCAGAGGAGCGCTACCAATCGATGCAGGAGGTGCTCGATGCTCTCCGAGCCGCCCTGGTCGCTATGGAACAGACACTTGGGCGCGAGTGGACGGACATGGATGGTAAGGATCGCTGCGCCTTCTGTGATGCTGCAACTACATCGGAGGATGAGCTTTGTGCCAACTGCGGGGGCCGCCTGCTCCCTGAGCCACCAGCACCACCAGAGCTACAATGGCCCACATCTGCCTGGGGGCAGCCTCCTGCGCCATATAGCTATAGCCCTGATGCAACTATAAAGCTCAACATCTGCCCTGTCTGCGGCGAGGACTTTCGGCCCGGCGATGCATCTTGTCCCAATTGTGGCTATGTTCCCACCGCCTATGGAATGCCCACTGGACCGCTGCAACCTGCCCCGTGGTTGCCAGCCACACAGATGAAATACTGTCCCTCCTGCGGCACTGCAACCCGGCCCGGCGACAATTTTTGTCTTACTTGCGGTAATCGCATGGGCCCTCCTCCATCATTATGTCCCTACTGCAGTGCCCCAACCCGGTTAAGCGATAAGTATTGCATGACCTGTGGTCGTAGCCTGCTTTCTCCTCCAAACGTTCCACAGGCTCCGTTAGAGCCTACGGTACCCAGTCCTGACTCCTGGGCGGCATCGCAATCCCCTGGAGCCTGGGGAGCGCAGCCGACTCCTGGAGTCTGGGGAAGTCCGCAACCTTCTCCTGATGATAGTTGGAGAGGTTCCTGGGGAGTGCCGCAATCCCCTGATCCGTGGGCTGCAAAGCAATTCGTATGTCCCTATTGTGGTACCTCTGTCCGGCTTGGCGATAGCATTTGCCCGTACTGCGGCAATCGCCTGCTCCCCGCTCCTGCTCAACCTCCCTCAGGACAGACAGTTCCGCTACTTGATCCTTGGAGCGCACCACCACCACCCGATCCCTGGGCAAAACAGTTACCCTCTCTGCCGCCCCCTCCACTAGGCGGCTCCGGTGAAGCGCCTACCGTACCGGCCGTCGAAGATGATCAACCATCACCTGCCGCTGATGGTGAGGAAGCGCCTGCGCTCGCTCTCACTGGTCAGTTCGGCGCTGGGGCGCGTGTACCTGGCGCTCCATACCGTCTCCTATCAACCGGCAGCGATCAAGCTCTTCTACAGCCATCTCAGTTCGAAGCAGCGCCAGAACCTGTTTTTCCTGCAAGGGCAGGTGCTCGACCATCTGCGCCATTCCTACATCCTGCCCATCATTGATATCAACCTGCATGAGAATCCACGCTACCTCATCACCGAATATGCCTCCCTTGGCTCACTGCATGATCGTATCCAGTCCGGGCAGCCGCTGCCTATAGAGAGCGCGGTGACGATCCTATCTCAGATAGGCGAGGCGCTGGCTCACATTCACCAACACAACATCATCCACCGCGATCTCAAGCCCGGCAATATCCTCTTCAACGACCGCAATGAAGCGCTGCTCTCCGATTTCGATATTGCCGTCGTTCTCGATGCGGGCGAGAGCAAAAAGGTGAACAAATGGGGCAGCCCTCCCTATATGGCCCCGGAGCAATTCGAGGGGCAAGTGAGCAGGAAGAGCGATCAGTACGCGCTGGGGTGCATCGCCTATCGACTCGTCACGGGACAGCGGCCTTTCGACGACAACAATTTCATGGCGCTGCAATATAAGCACACGACGCAGGAACCGATTGCGCCGCGCCAGCTCAATCCCAACATAACAGAGCATATTGAGCTGGCGATCCTGAGGGCTATGGCTAAAAATCCAGCTGATCGCTTCGCTGAGATGATGGCTTTTATTGCTGCATTAAGACCTGAGAATGTATCCATAGGCCAGGGGCAACGTCAGGTTATACCGGATGCACCACGCATGCTAGTAACGCCTTTATCGCCACAACCTGTGCCTGCAAGACAGTGGCAGCCTGCTCCAGTAGAAGACTCCACTCAGAGGGGTGAACCACATCAGGGAGGCGCGATGCAGAAGGCACGAGTCCTCGTCGAAATCGATGGAAAGGTTGTTGGTGAATACCGACTCGATAAGCAGAGCATGACCGTTGGACGGCTCACGGGCAATGACATACAGGTGCCTTCACAACGAGTCTCGCGCCTGCACGCCAGGATTCGCTGGGAAAACGGTGCCTGGCTGATTGAGGATGCCGAGAGCTTGAATGGCATTTCCTATCAAGGAAATCGCATCGACAGGCATATTCTGAAGCATGGAGATCGCATCATGCTTGCTCCAAGAACGATACTCCATTTTAATCCTTCGGGTCCCATCTTTCCGGGCGGCGAAATTGATTCACTTTCACCCCGAGAGTTGGAGAGCTAAGCCAGATTATATGTAGACATATCACAGTTTTAGATAGAGATCCATCTTTCGTCTTATAATGCTGAAAATATTGTAGCGTTACTCCTGGCAGGAATAGAAAGACGGGTTCATTAGGCCAGGCCTTTCGATCACTCAGTTATAGTTGCAGGGATTTGACGAATGTCGCATACGTTATCCAGAAAAGCAAAACGCAAACCTCCAAAAACACGCTCGTTGGGCGTGTGTTGCAAGGGATCGGTCTGAAAGAGGGTGTTTTGATGAACGCCTGCGCGATATCCTGACCAGGAAGCTCGCTGTCTACCTCAGATAACATGCAGAGTACTATACCGGCTACGTTGTACATCCGTTCTTAAAAACGAAGCGGGAACAACGTTTTTAAATTGCACTCATCTACAACTTACTGCAAGCTTATGCGTCCATTTTCAACTTTCTGCAATAATATGGATCCAAATTGTCAAAAAGCTCTTCTTTAATTTTTCGGATAGTGAGCGGATGAGAGGCTGTGCTGGCTACTTATCATATCTGTCCGCTCAATCAGGCCTTTGAGAGCACCTTCCCACATCTTTTGCAGCTTGCCAATTCCCCAGAGGAAGAGTAGAATCGGAATGCCTTCATCTGCTCATTTTCAAAAGGGGTAATAGACACTTTGCACGGAATTCTTACCTTCATCAAACGGTTGACAGACCTTTGCCTTCAGTCACTCCACTCCCGCTTCATCGACTGGACCAAACCGGACACCGCCACCTCTCTCCTGTTGGGGGTCCTGACAGACGTTGCCAAAAGCAAGTCGGAACTCGTGGCAGAAAACGCGCTCCTGCGCCAGCAATTCATTATCCTCCGCCGACGCGTCAAACGACCCGCATGCACCAGAGCGGATCGGATGCTCCTGGTGCTTCTGGCAAGAGCAGTTCGAACCTGGAAGCAAGCGCTTCTCATTGTTCAGGAAGACGACGCTGCTGCGGTGGCATCGCCAGGGATTTCGGCTCTTCTGGAAGTACACATCCAGGGTAGCATCTTCCAAACCAAAGTTCCCCACAGAATCCATAGCGTTGATCAAGGAAATGGCGGCACAAAATCGGCTCTGGGGAGCAGAACGGATCCGCGGCGAATTATTAAAGTTGGGGCTTCACGTCAGCAAACGTACGATCCAGAAATATCTGAGACAGGTGCATACGACTCGACCAAGTCGCCAGAACTGGAGGATCTTCCTGCGCAACCATGCCAAAGAGATCTGGGCCTGCGACTTTCTCCCAGTCACTGACCTCTTCTTCCGTTCGCTTTTCGCCTTCTTCATCATCGAACTGCACTCGCGGCGAGTGGTCCATGTCGGCGTGACACGCTATCCCACCGACACTTGGACCGCACAACAGCTTCGGGAAGCCACAGCGTATGGACAGGGGCCGAAATACCTTCTGCGGGATAACGATCGCAAGTTTGGGGCGGCCTTCGCCTGTGTTGTGCACACGAGTCGCATCGAGATTCTCACAACACCGTATCACGCCCCGCGAGCGAATGCCATCTGTGAACGCTTTCTGGGAAGTGTGCGCCGGGAGTGCCTCGACCATATGCTCATCCTGCATGAGATGCAACTCCAGCGGGTGCTCAACGCCTATGTCCAGTACTTCAATCGAGCCAGACCACATCAAGGGATCAAGCAACAGATTCCAGAACCGCATGGTGAGCCTGTTCCACCAGGTCACGCAGGTGGCAAGGTCATCTTCTTCCCGGTCCTGGGTGGATTACACCACGATTATCAAAGAAGTGCATGAAATCCTCCTTTCATTCGCAGAAATACGTGCTCGAGATGTTCAGAGAGTGCCTCCGGAGATGCTTTCAGCACTGTCATAACTTAGCCCGCCAGCAAGCGGTACTTCCCTGCCGGTTTTCCCACATGAATGGAAGAAATAAGACGGAATATGTTTCCTGGTAGAGATTGCTTCGCGGCTAAAATGGCGAGGACTGCCAGAGGAGGGAAAATCCTCGCCTCATTTTGCCTCCGATTGTCAAAGCAGAGCAGAAGCAAAACGATTACATCATCCATTTCCCATACGGATCAGCGAAGTAGCCAGCACACCCGATTTTGGGCCGAAGGGTGGGAAATCAGCGTGAATCATGGGAATCGGTGATTCGTCTCCAGGCAAGGCCGCTCCCGATGGGGCTTCTTGCATCGACCGCTTGTACATTGGACCTCTCATGCCTGGTTGGGGTATGCTCACCACAGGCGAGTCAAACAGGCATTTCTCCTGGGCCTCCCTCAAATAGGGAAGAAATGGGACAGATGACACTCCCTCGCCTCCTATACTCCGGGTTTATACTCGACAGAGAATATTTTGAATATCCTGTTTCAGCAGTCTTGCCCTTGAAAGAGCAGGAGGAAGGGATTTTCTATGCCATCACCCTTGTTGTCTTCTCGCATTCGTGCGCTGGTCAGCCTTACTGTCCAATCGATCTTCACTCCCCCCATCTGCGTCTTGCTTGCCATTGGCTCAGTGATCCTGGGCCTGGTCTGGGTTTTCCTGGACTTCTTCGCAGGTATGGCTGTCATAGACGTACACTCCTGGCTCCCATTGATCGTGCTGCTGGCTGTGATTGCCCTGCTGATGACCGAGAAATGGCTGACAACGGCGCTAACCATTCCGCTGGTGATCGTTGCCCTGGCTGGTCTCTACTATCTTCTCCTCTTGATTGGATCGCTTGTGTGGCTACCGACTCCCGTCATCGGAGCAAGCGGCATGATCTTGCTCATAGTGCTCAATGGCAGCGTTTTCTGGGTGACTCGCAGAGTCCAGCTAGCTGGCCAGAAGCAGCAAAACGTGCATCTGCAAAGACGATTTTTCATCATGCTCCCGAAAACCACTCTTGCACTGGCAATTGGAGGACTGTTTATCAAAGCCTATTTCTGGGATGATCTGTCCAAACGATGGTGGCTTAGTGATCTGTTCCCCTATGAAGATGAAGGGCAGAAACTGACCCTTGCGCCTCCCCTCTCGATCCCTCTTCAGGACGCCAGCCGCCTGAAGAGCAGTATCGTGGGTGAAATCCGTTCTCCAAAGACCGTCGCTGAGGTCATCCAGGCTGTAAGAGATGCACGCTCTACCCACCGGAAAATCTCCCTCTCAGGCATCAGGCACAGCATGGGAGGACAAGCCCTTGGCTCGAACACCCTGCATCTTGACATGACCCACATGGATTCGGTGCGCTACAACGACTCCAATCAAACGGTCACCGTTGGTCCCGGAGCTACCTGGAGACAAATCCAGACCACCCTTTCCCAACATGGTCGGGCCGTAAGAGTCATGCAAGATTCCAACATCTTCTCAGTCGGCGGTTCTCTGAGCGTGAATGCCCATGGCAAAGATCCCCGCTATGGGTCATTGATCGAAAGCGTCACTTCCCTGAAACTGGTGACGGCGGAGGGGAGAGAAATCCAGTGTGATAGAACACAACAGAAAGACCTGTTTTCAGCCGTGATCGGAGGCTACGGCATACTAGGGATCATCACTGAAGTTAACTTGACGACCACCCAAAACAGCAGTTACGTGTTTTCGTTGATTTCAATTCAAACGCATGCATTACTAGAAACGCTGGAATCCCTGGGGAAAAACCCAGCGAACCGGCTGCTCGAAGCGCACCTTTCGGTTGATAGCGAGCGCTTTCTCACCGAAAGTCTTGTCTATATATACTCAGAGGCCAGATCGCTGCCGCACCTGGCAGACGAACTCCAGGGAGAGAACAGCATCTGGCTACGTAAAGTCGTCTTCCAGGCATCAAGAACAAGCAACCTGGGAAAAATTTTGCGCTGGGAATTGGAAAAGCGCCTCACCCCACTGGTCGATCCCAAAACGGTAAGCAGAAATACGGCCATGGCTGTTCCTGTGCGTTTTCTGCAAAACCCTGATCCACAGACGACCGATCTCCTCCAGGAATATTTCATTCCCACTGAACAGGCCGATGCATTTCTTGAAAGCTATAAAAAGCTCATAAAAAAATACAACATAGATCTCTTAAATGTCACTATCAGGAAAGTAGCTCAAGATACCAACGCGCTGGTTTCTTATGCTCAAACAGACATGTACGGCTTTGTAGTCTACTACAAAGTTCTTCGAAGGAGCACGGAGATCCAAACCATCCAGGCGTTTACCAGCGAACTCGTAGAGTATTTAATCTCGATCAAGGCCAGGTACTATCTGTGCTATGGGAGCTACTATACTCAATCTCAGCTGACAACCATGTATCCTGAAATCCGCACATTATTTGCGCTAAAAACACACTATGATCCCGATACGTTATTTACCAATGAATGGTATGAAAAATATCGTGGAGGTCTTTCCAATTCTCCGATCCTCTGAGGAGGGAGGCTGTGCTGGCTACTTAGCATATCCGTTCTCATATCAGAAAGTAACCTGTCATACGGGAAACCCTCATGTCATCTCTCTGATGAGTAGATAGCTAAGAAAAAGAACGGGTAGTGCCAACATGAGCACTCTTTTTTAGAACGGATATACTAAGTAGCCAGCACAGCTCTAACAGAGCAGTTCTGGCCCCTTCCTCTGGATGGTTTGTATCAATTCCTGAGAGAAGTCTTACCTGTCAAGGTTTTTTGTAGTATCATAAGCACATCATGCAACATTCAAGAATAGCGAGTACATGAGGCAGCACGTATGGAACGCAACGACCGCCAAGGAAAAACAATCGCGTCTTTGCAGAATCTAGCTGACGCTTTGACGCAAGCCGGAGAGTGGCCAGAGGCCGAACGAGTCGCACGCTCGATTGAGAGCTATTGGGGCCGTGCCCTTGCTTTACGGAACCTGGCAACCGCTATGGCACAAGCCGGAGAGTGGCCAGAGGCCGAACGAGTCGCACGCTCAATTGAGGACGATACGTACCGTGCCTCTGCTTTAGGACACCTGGCCAGCGCTATGGCACAAGCCGGAGAACGCAAGCAGGCTCAACCTTACTGGCGAGAAGCTGAACGAGTCGTACGCTCATTTGAGGACAATAGGAGTCGTATCCATGCTTTACGGAACCTGGCAACTGATCTGACGCAAGCCGGAGAACGCGAGCAAGCTCAACCTTTCTGGCGAGAAGCCGAACAAAGTGGTCTCTCTAGCTAGTGATTAAACCGTTTTTATCTTCCTTCAAATGCAGGTACAGCTGTTGGAGATGGTGGAGAATTCTACCAGCCTCTGCAAATCCCTTTTGGGCTGGTTTTTTCGTCATTGGACAGTCCGGACAGGCCATCTCACCCTGGAGTGAGGCCCCATCCGACTTCTTCTGATGGCCCTTTCACCAATCTCCCCACGACATGCTCCTGCAACCACATCTGGCTTGAGTGGCTCTCAAGCGGAAACCGGCGGCAATGGGCGAGAGAGCACCTCGCGCGCCGTCCATCGTCGATGTGTTCTCCCTGCTGCCATCGCTGGCGTACGCTGGCGGTATCGTTGCGCCAGACGTTTGCCCCCTCGTGCTTGTGGCCGTACGAGTGCCACTCGCAGCGCTGCATGGGGACGTACAAAGTGATAGTAGGCTCGCCACCACTCGAGATGGGCGAGCAGGTGTGGGGACTGCTGCGCCGTAGCCCAGGTGCGACGAGCCAGCGCGGCTATTCCATGTCGGATAGTCAGATTCACCCGCTCAATGAAAGCGGTGTTGAGTCGTCCAGAGTGACCCAGTCCCTGCAGGGCAATTTTGAGATCTGTCTCTGTCCCGAGCCGCATCACAGGCGTGACTCGCACCAGCTTGCGACACCGGTAGCTTTTCTTCACCTGACCGTAGATCAGCTCCGCTGCCACTTGCCAGCGGAGTACTTTCCGCCCTCGGCGACCCACCTCAAGCCAGTGTCCAAAATGGGCGGTCAAGGCATAGAACTATACATTGAGACCATCACTCGTGAAGAGCGGGAAGCAGCCAGGGGCCAAGATCCGTCGCAGGGAGTGGATCACGGTATGGGCCGCGTTTTGCGTGCGGAGACCGAGATGGAGGACGGGAAGGATCTTTGTGCAGGGATCGATTGCCAACCACAGCCACAGGACGTGTGTGTTGCTGCGGAGCCTGGTGCGCAGTTCATCCAACTGGACATAAGGAAGCTGGAGATGACAGAAAAAGTGCTCGTGGAAGCTTTGAGCGTGCTGCCCAGCGCGGGACAGCCAGGTGATGATCGTGGCTTGACGGTAGCCGAAGACCCGTTCGGCAGCGGAAGGATCCAGTCCTTCGGCCAGCGCAGTCAGCACCATGGCGACGTGATGGGAAGGGGTTTTCAAACGGTACAAGGGAGTATGGCGTCGAGCACTGAACGTGGTGCGGCAGGCCTGACAGCGAAACGTCTGGATTTGCTCGGCATGGCCATGCTTGCCATCTCCGACCAAAGCGTGGATGTGAGCATCGGTGATCCCGAAGTACGCGCACTGCTGGTTGAGACAAGCGAAGCCCGCGGTGTGTATTCGCTTGGGTGCTCCCCGGCGGCTTTTCACCTCACACCAGGGGCGTACTGGCGCAGGGGCAGGTCTCACACCTGAGGAGGAGAGGCGACAGATGGG
>WNFA01004040.1_pt1 | contig 12236 bp, 8 predicted proteins | sample 5400481 | NCBI WGS metagenome assembly WNFA01 (sample SAMN13153340, study PRJNA577476) | soil metagenome | isolation source: 120 cm saprolite under Douglas fir tree site 2 hole 1 replicate 2 | place: USA:California | collected 2015-04-18
CGCAAGTCGCAGCAAGTGGAAATCGAAGCGCGCGTGGTTTCCGCGTCGCGCTCCTTCGCACGGGATATCGGCACGCAATTGGGCTTTGCCGCAAGAACCCTTGTCGGAACCGGGACCTCGGTGGTGGGTGGCGATTCAGCAGTCGGTGCCAGCACTGTCACGAGTACCCCGCCTCCATTTCTGACGGCTATGGGAACAAGCAGCCTGCCGTTGAACACCAACTTCGGAGCCTTAATGCCCACAAGCGGACTATTCCTGGGGCATCGTTCACCCAACTTTGCTGTCGACTTCTTCATCACTGCGGCGGAAGCCAAAGGCGTCGGCAAGCTTCTTTCAAAACCCAAGGTCATTACGCAGAACAATGAAAAGGCCACGGTGAAGCAAGGTACCAAGATTCCGGTTCAGACGACGATCAATAACACGATCTCAGTGCAGTTCATTGACGCGGTGCTGAAACTCGAAGTGACGCCGCAAATCACCGCCGAAGGCACGGTGTTTATGGACGTGCTTGTCGAAAATACTCAAATCGACACCGGTATCACCCGCGTGATGGGAATCCCGGCTCTGGATACGGAGTCGGCGGAAACCAAGGTGACGGTGGCCGATGGGGGTACCGTCGTAATCGGCGGTATCATCATTTCTTCTCAGCGCACGGACATCACGCAAGTTCCGCTGGTGGGGAGCCTCCCGTTGATCGGAAATCTCTTCAAACGCACCAGCGTCTCCACCACGTCGCAGGAATTGCTATTCTTCCTGACTCCGCGGATTATTCCGGGGTAATGCAGGGAATACTCTTTCAACTCAGGCCGGAAACGAGGAGACTTTGGTCTCCTCGTTCCATTTATGAAAACATCTTTGCATCGCCGACGACACATCCTGACGTCCACTTTTTCTGACGGGAAAATCGATGCACTGCTGGTCACCAGCCCGGCGAATAGGTTTTATTTGACCGGGTTCACCGGGGAGTCCGGTGCCCTGGTGGTGTCGCGGAAGGGCACTACCCTCATCACCGACGGCCGATTCACCGTTCAGGGCCGGACAGAAACGTCCGGAATCCGCATCCTCCAGCAGGAAGGCTCCCTGTTTGAATCCGTCGGCCATTTTTTGAAGGATGCGCGATCCCGCCGGGTGGGATTCGACCCCACTCAAGTTACCGTGGGCCAACTGCAGAGTCTTCGCAAAGCTGCGGGTGCGCAGGTGCGCTGGGTTCCGACTCCGGGCAAGGTGGAGAGCCTCCGGATGCGCAAGGATGCGGCAGAACTCGCGCAAATGCGACGGGCGGCCATCCTGGCGGGTGAGGTCGTGCAATTCGCGATCGGTCTGCTAAAACCGGGGATTCGGGAGTTTGAGGTGGGAGCTGAGATCGAATATCAGATGAGAGAGAGAGGCGCAACGGGACCGGCCTTTGAAACGATTGTGGCCTTTGGAGAGAGAGCCGCCCTGCCTCATGCGCGGCCCACCGCCAAACGACTGAGGAAAAATGAGTTGGTCGTGCTGGACCTGGGTGTTATACTCGGCCACTATTGCAGCGACATTACCCGCACCGTGTACGTGGGGCGGGCCTCAAAACGCGACCGGATCTGGTACCAAGCGGTTTTGGAGGCCCAGAGGGCGGCGATCGCGGCGGCAAAGAGCGGCGCGGCGTGCGGGGATGTCGATGGGGCGGCGAGGCAAGTCCTGGCCGGTTACCGACTAGATCAACTCTTTGTTCACAGCACGGGCCATGGGCTTGGACTCGAAGTGCACGAGGATCCCAGGGTGGCACGAGGGCAGCAGCGGCGCCTGGAGCCGGGAAACGTAATCACAATTGAACCTGGCGTGTATTTGGCAGGCATCGGAGGCATTCGCATTGAAGATGATGTCGCTGTCCACGCCGGCCGTACGGAAATATTGACCCGCGCACCGCGGGATCTCATTGAGATCTAGAGCAGGCATGAAACGCAAAAAGCCCAGCAAATCCAGTCCGTCGTTCGCCAATCCGGAAATACAGCAGATCGAACAGCTCCTTCAGTTCATGACCGAGCACAATCTAGAGGAGTTTGAGTACTCGAGGGGTGATCTGAAGATACGGTTGCGCAAGCCCTCGGCGGGGGTGGTGGTTTCGGCTCCAAGGATGTTTGCCGCGCCAGAGATTATCGTTCCCGGGTTGGTGGAGGCTCCCCAGGGGTCCTCCGCTGGCACCCCGGCTTCCGAGGCGCGGTCCACCGAAGGTCTACACCTGGTCAAGTCCCCCATCGTCGGGACTTTTTACGAGTCTCCCAGCCCTGGGACGGAGGCATTCGTAAAGGTAGGTACCTACGTGGAGACGGGGAAAATCCTCTGCATCGTGGAAGCGATGAAGCTCATGAACGAGATCGAATCCGACATCTCCGGCGAAGTCATGCGGATCTTCGTCGAAAACGGACAGCCGGTCGAATACGGGCAGCCTCTCTTTGGCATCCGTCCGAGCCGGCAGAAGTAGCCGGCACGCCAGACCATGTTCCACAAAATCCTAGTTGCCAATCGCGGGGAGATCGCCCTGCGGGTCATCTGCGCGTGCAAGGAATTGGGGATATCCACGGTTGCGGTCTATTCCGAAGCGGACCGTAACTCGCTCCACGTGCGCTTTGCGGATGAGGCTGTTTGCATCGGGCCGGCCAGGAGCAGCGAGAGCTATCTGAACATCCCCCAGGTGATCAGCGCGGCCGAAATCACAAATGTCGATGCAATCCACCCGGGCTACGGGTTTCTCTCCGAAAACGCCAACTTTGCCAAGGTCTGCGAAGCGTCGGAAATCACGTTCATCGGGCCAAGGCCGGAAATCATTGAGATGATGGGTGAAAAGGACCGCGCACGGCGGGAGGTGAAGACCGCCGGTCTGCCCACCATTCCCGGGAGCGAGGGCGTCGTTGAAGGGGAAGAACAGCTCGCCAAAGAGGCGGCGCACATCGGCTACCCGCTCATCCTTAAAGCCTCCGCGGGCGGAGGTGGCCGCGGGATGCGCGTGGTGCGCAAGCAAGATGAACTTCTGGCCGCTTACCAGACGGCCCGTAGTGAGGCGCAGCAGGCCTTTGGAAATCCGGACGTTTACGCGGAAAAATTCCTCGAGCATCCTCGGCACATCGAGTTTCAGGTGCTGGGCGACCAGCATGGGAAGGTGATCCATCTCGGTGAACGCGAATGCAGCGTCCAGCGGCGGCACCAGAAATTAGTGGAGGAATCGCCTTCGCCGGTGGTGGACGCGAAGCTGCGGAAAGATCTTGGCGCCAAGGTGGTTAAGGCGCTGGAAAAAATTGGCTACACCAACGCCGGGACCGTCGAGTTCCTGATGGATGAAGACGGCGCTATGTATTTCATTGAAATGAATACGCGCATTCAGGTCGAACATCCCGTGACGGAACTCGTCACGGGAGTGGATTTGATAAAGGCGCAGATCCGCATCGCGGCCGGCGAGAAAATGGAAGATGCCACTGGCGCCATTATCCCCTCCGGGCACGCCATTGAATGCCGGATCAACGCCGAGGATCCGGTGACGTTTGTGCCGTCCGCGGGACGCATTACGACGTTCCAGGCGCCGGGAGGCACGGGCGTGCGCGTGGATTCCGCCGCTCATGCCGACGCCGTGATTCCCCCGTACTACGATTCGATGATTGCAAAGCTGATCGTCAAGGGACGCGACCGCACCGAGGCCATCGGCCGCATGAAGCGGGCGCTCGAAATGTTCGTGATCGAAGGCATCCAAACGTCGATCCCGCTGCACCGTCGGATTCTGGCTGACCCGGATTTTGCCGCGGGGAAGTTCGATACCCACTTCATCGAAAGATTGCTCGGCACGAACGGAAAATAAACGTTGAAGCGCCTTGTTCTACCGCGGCTGTATGTGATATTAGACGCAGCATTGCTTACCGTTCCCGAAACAGAGTGGGCTGAAAAACTTGCCACTGCCGGTGTCCGTTTGCTCCAATACCGGAACAAGCGGGCGTCCGCGCGCGAATTGTTCGAACGCTCGAAGCGGCTTTCGTCCTTGTTGATTCCGCTGGGTGTCACATTTGTGGTGAATGACCGCGCCGATGTCGCCTCGGCCGCGGAAGCGAGCGGCGTTCACGTCGGACAAGAAGATCTGCGGGCGGAAGCTGCGCGCTCGGTGATGGGGGCAGGGAAACTACTGGGCGTTTCGACGCACAACGTGGATCAGTTCAAGGACGCTGCTGCCACATGCGCTGACTATGTCGCTGTCGGGCCGGTGTTTTCCACGTCTACCAAGGCCAACCCGGATCCCGTGGTTGGAATCGAATTGATTCGCAGGATTCGGCCGCTGACGGACAAGCCGATCGTGGCCATCGGCGGGATCACGCTGGAGCGGGCCGCTGAAGTCATTCAAGCGGGCGCCGATTCCGTCGCGGTTATCAGTGATATTCTCCTCGCGCCCGATCCGGGGCAGCGGGCGCGGCACTATATCGAACTTCTGGAATCCGCGAACCATGCGGCTTCCGTCTGAGGCGGCTCCGAATGGCCGACACCACACCCGCCATCCTACAAACTAGCAAGAAGAGCGAGCCGGGCTTTGTGCGCGCCATCGGATTATTCGACGGCACTATGATCGTCGTGGGTTCGATGATCGGATCGGGCATCTTCATTGTGGCTGCGGATATTTCGCGGCAAACGGGCTCCGCCGGTGGACTGCTTCTCACCTGGATTCTCACCGGACTATTGACGATTTCCGCCGCGCTTTCTTACGGCGAGCTAGCCGCCTTGTTCCCGCATGCGGGCGGTCAATACGTCTATTTGCGCGAAGCTTATTCGCCGCTGTGGGGATTTCTCTACGGCTGGACGCTCTTCCTGGTGATTCAGACGGGGACGATCGCGGCCGTAGCCGTGGGCTTCGCGCGCTATCTCGGCGTTTTGCTGCCATCGATCTCTCCGAGCGTGTGGATCGTTCACCCCATCGCCCTGGGTTCGAAGTACGCGATCAGCCTTTCGGTTCAGCAGTTGGTGGGTGTGCTGATGATCGTGTTCCTCACGTTCATCAATACGCTCGGCGTGCGGCTCGGAAAACTGATCCAAAACGTGTTCACCAGCGCGAAGACGCTTTCCCTTCTCGGATTGATCTTCCTCGGTATTTTTGTAGGGCGAAATGCCGGGGCCATGATCGAGAATTTCAGCCACTTCTGGACGATTCGCAACGCGCAGCCCATCGAGCCTGGCGCCAATTTCCTGAAAAGCTTTGTGCCAACCATCACCGCCGCAAGCGGCGCGTTTGGCTTGTTGATGGCATTCGGAGTGGCCCAGGTCGGTTCGTTGTTTTCCGCGGACGCCTGGAACAACATCGGCTTTACCGCCGCGGAAGTGAAAAACCCCAAGCGCGACGTGGCGCTCTCAATGGCTTTTGGCACCATCATCGTGATCACCCTCTATTGCCTCGCGAATCTGGCGTACCTTTGCACGCTGCCGCTGGTACAAATTCAGAGCGCTCCCGATGATCGCGTGGCCAGCGCGGCCCTGGACGCCATCTTCGGACCTACCGGCGCGATGATCATGGCCGTGGCTATTATTATTTCCACGTTTGGCTGCAACAACGGATTGATTCTGGCTGGCGCGCGAGTCGCTTACGCCATGGCCAAAGATGGCCTTTTCTTCCGGTTGACGGGCACGTTGAACAGGAAGGGCGTTCCCGGCACGGCGTTGGTGTATCAGGGAATTTGGATCGCTATCTTGATTTTGCTGCGCACGCGGCACGCGGATGAGGCTGGCGTGGTCACCTATGGAAATCTTTACAGCGACCTGCTTGACTACGTCGTTTTTTCCGTCTTGATCTTCTACGTGCTTACAATCGCAGGAATTTTTGTCTTGCGCGCGAAACGGCCCGATGCCGAGCGTCCTTACCGCGCATTCGGCTATCCCATCGTTCCTTTGCTCTATATTGTCTCTGCACTGGCGATCATGTTTGTGCTCCTGCTCTACAAGACGCAGACGACCTGGCCAGGGTTGGTGATTGTGCTTCTGGGCGTTCCGGTTTACCTGATGTGGTCACGGCGGGCAAGGCCAGTCGCACGCAATAATGTAAGTTTCTTGTAGGGGCGCGGCATGCCGCGCCCCTACAATGCTTAAGGCCAAATTGGCAGAGGAATCAGGAATCGGGGCAGATCCCCTAAAGGAGGAGTTGCATGGGCAACCCCTTGTTTGCAAGAAAACCGATGAGCATGTTGCTCGCGGAAGCAAAGGAGGAAGGCGGGCACAGTTTGAAACGCACGCTCGGCCCGTTCCAGCTCACGGCATTGGGCGTTGGCGCGATCATCGGCGCGGGCATTTTCGTGCTTTCCGGTCTTGGCGCGCACTACGCCGGGCCGGGCCTGATGCTTTCGTTCGTGCTTTCCGGGCTTGGCTGCGCATTCGCGGGGCTGTGCTACGCGGAGTTTGCCGCGATGATCCCCCTGGCGGGCAGCGCGTATACCTATGCCTACGCCACGCTGGGCGAACTGCTCGCCTGGATCATCGGCTGGGACCTCACCCTGGAATACGCCATGGGCGCGAGCACGGTTTCGTCGGGTTGGTCCAACCACTTCATCGAACTGCTCAACATTTTTCACATTAAAATGCCGCTGTGGCTTGCCTACGACCATTGGACCGGTCTCACCACCGCCACGAAAATCATCGCGAGGCAAATGGCGCAAGCCTCGGATGCGACGTTGCAACCGGGCACGCAGTTGTTCCTGGACAAAGTCAACGCCATCATTAACGCGCAGTCGCCGGAGTTGCTTCAGCAGGCCCACGTGCTGCTCAACGCACCGAAACTGTTTGGATCGGAAATCGGCTTCAATCTTCCCGCATTTGTGATTGCGCTGGTCATAACAGCAATTCTGGTCATCGGCATTAAAGAGAGTGCTAGGTTTAACGCGGTTATTGTGGCCATCAAGGTAAGCGTGGTTCTCTTCGTCATCGGCTTGGGGATTCACTACGTCAACTACGCTAATTGGGGTCACGATTTTTCCTCATTTGCTCCGAACGGCCCAGGAGGAATAGTAAAGGCGGCTGGATATATCTTTTTCGCTTATATTGGATTTGACGCAGTCTCGACCACCGCGCAGGAGTGTAAGAAGCCGCAACGGGATTTGCCAATTGGGATCATGGCGTCACTGCTGATTTGTACCGTACTATACATTCTCGTCGCCGGTGTGCTGACAGGAATGGTTCACTGGCAGGATGTAAACATCGAAGCGCCCATCGCCGAAGCTTTTCTCGACCGTGGTCTTTCGACCGCGTCGCACGTCATCACGCTTGGCGCACTAGCCGGCCTCACCAGCGTTATGCTGGTCATGCTTCTGGGGCAGACGCGCGTTCTCTACGCCATGGCCAACGATGGCTTGCTTCCGAGGAAGTTTTTTGGGGCGGTTCATCCGAAGTTCCGCACGCCGTACAAGAACACCATACTGGTTGGGTTGCTCGCCGCGATGGTTGGCAGCGTGACACCGATCGTCATCATCGGAAATATGGTGAATATCGGAACATTGTTGGCATTTGTCATCGTGAGCATCGCCGTGCTGGTGCTCCGGAAGACAAATCCGGATCAGCATCGCCCGTTTCGAACGCCCTGGGTACCGGTAGTTCCGATTTTGGGTGTCCTCGTCAACGGGCTCATGATGTGGAGTCTGGGCTGGCAAAACTGGGCCCGGCTCATCATCTGGCTGATCATCGGCCTGGTCATCTACTTCACCTACAGCCGCTATCACAGCCGGGTCAACAACGCGCAACAACAATAAGACCTTGCTGCAACAGGCTGGGTGGAAATGACGCCAGACCTGTTTTCGTTTCGTCCAAAGCTTCTTCTGCTTTCGCCGCGCCGATTCAGGTAAAGTATTGTTTCCGTTGACGGCACGATGACACCCTTCCGCGCTAACTTCAGAGAAGTTTGGAATCGCCTCTCGTGGCTTGACCTGGTTTGCACGGCACTGTCCACTGGTGGATTGATTCTTACGCTGCTGGGGATCAGCGGCGGGCCTGCGAACTTCCTCAAGTACCTCGCTGTTCTCGCGGGTATCTATCTACTCTTCCGTTTCATTGGCTGGTGGAGAAACCGCCTGCTGTGGAGTCTGCGAAACCGTCTGATTGTCGCTTATCTTTTTATTGCGGTCGTTCCGATTTTGTTGATTGTCACGCTGGTGCTTCTGTCCGGCAGAATCTTGTACTCGCAGCTGGGCGCCTATCTTCTGCATGAGGATCTCCAGCGGCGCACGGAGATGATGGCGGATATCGCAGAGCACATCGCCGCCGCGCATCAAACACTTCCCCCTGGTGTCACCATGGAGGAGTCGGAGAGGATCCTCGCGTCGCAATCGCACGCGGTTCATGATCGCGAGCTCCCCGGGCTGAGCATCAGTTTTTCGGAAGACGCCTCTCTCCTGCGCAAAGTGGCTCCCGTGGGCAAGAGATCCTTCGCGGGTCTTTTGCAACAGGGCGATACGCTTTCCCTGGCGAGTCTACGGACTATTCCCGATCGCAAGCGAGAACGTGTCGTCACCTTGCGGGTGCCGGTGACGCCGGAGTTCCTGTCCACCGTCGCGCCGGACCTCGGCGCCATCCAGTTGAATCTGATGGAACACTTCGCGAGTGGCGTTCAGCAGGGCGCGGTCTACCCATCCGGAGGGGAACAATACAAAGTGGCCAGGCGCATCGTCGCACGCAACCGCACGCTGCAAAGCGGCATGTTTTGGATCGATACTCCGGTGAATGTGGTGTCCAGCTTCGACTGCGTCTATGTGGCTAAGGACGGCTTGGTGGAACTGCGCCGGCCAGTGCTGGCGGTGTTCAATGCCCGGCCGTCGCGCTTGAATGCCAGAATCTTCACCACGCTTGGAGAGTTGCGCGACTACTATCTGGTCCTTCTGATTCTAGTTGGAGTCGTGTTCCTGCTTATCGAAGCAGCGGCACTGGTGACGGGGATTGTCCTCACGCGGCGGATTACCACGGCTGTCGCCGATCTATACCGGGGCACCCAGTATGTGCAGGCCATGGATTTCTCTCATCGCGTGCAGATCGAGCACCGCGACCAACTCGGTGAGCTGGCCGAATCGTTCAACCAAATGACGGGCTCCATCGGCACACTCATCGAAGAGCAGAATAAACGCCAGCGGCTGGAGAATGAGATTTCCATCGCTCGGGAAGTGCAAAACCAGCTTTTTCCCAGTACCTTGCCATCCGTGCCAGGAGTCGAGATTGAGGCCATCTGCAAGGCCGCGCGTTCCGTCAGCGGCGACTACTATGATTTCATTCAGCTCAGCCCCACGCATATTGCTATTGCCATCGCGGATATCTCAGGAAAGGGAATTTCCGCGGCCCTGTTGATGGCCAGTCTGCAGGCGGCGCTGCGCAGCCAGATGCTTTCGGAAGGAAGCGAGCACTTGAGTATGGCCGAGCTGGTTTCACGGCTAAACAAGCATCTGGTGCGCAACACCGGCGATGACCGGTTCGCGACATTCTTCATTGCAACCTACGACAGCGCCACACGAATGCTGCGCTATACCAACGCGGGACACCTGCCTGCATTTCTGATCTGCAAAGACACTTCGGCGCAATTGGATAAAGGTGGCATGGTTCTAGGCGTGATGGAAGACTACGTCTATGAGGAAGGATCGCTGACGGTAGGGCCCGACTCGCTGCTGATTGGGTATAGTGACGGCCTGATCGAGCCGGAAAACGTCTATGGCGAAGAATTTGGCATTCGCCGCTTGCTGGAAGCCGCGGTCCACGTGCAGGGTGCCGCGCCACTTATGGTCGCCGAGTCGCTGATGGCCGCGGCGGAAGAGTGGGCCGGGACTCCCGAACAGGCCGATGACATGACGGTGATCGTGGCGCGGCTTCGGTAGTACCTCTGCTGCGGCTGGGCTATACTGAAAATCCTTCCATGAGATTTTACCGGGGAGACGAATGTCGCTTCGTAATCGGGTGGCGCTGGTAACAGGTGGAAGCAGGGGCATTGGCCGCGGACTTGCTCTTCGGCTGTCGCAGGATGGTGCGCGCATGGCCATTGCCTATCGCTCCAATAAAGTTGCGGCACAGCAGACCCTGCGCCAGTTGCAGGCCAACGGAGTGGATTGCGTCGCGGTTGAAACGGACATCACCGACGCGGGACGCTGCGACCAGTTGATCAAAACGGTCGTTGATCGTTTCGGGCGCCTCGACGTCATCGTCAACAATGTGGGAGATTTTCGCTGGGGCACGCTGGCGGAGTCGTCGCTGCAGGACTGGCAGAGCATCTTCACCTCGAATCTCCTCACCGTTTTGTACATGTGCCGGGCTGCCCTGCCGCATATGCGGAAATCGCGTTGGGGCCGGATCATCAATTTGGGCGCCGTCGGCGCGGAGCGTGCGTTCGGCCAGGCGAAGATCTCGGCCTACGCCGCGGCCAAGGCCGCGGTCGTAGCGTTGTCCCGTTCTTTGGCGCTCGAAGAAGCCAAGAACGGCATCACCGTGAACGTCGTGAACCCCTCCAGCATCGATGAAAATGAGCTGACGCTGGAGGAGGCCCGCAAGATTCGCGACGCCCGTTTTCCGATCGGCCGCCCGCCGACGGTCGAAGATGTTGCCGCGACGGTAGCCTTTTTCGCGTCCGAAGAAGCCGAGTACGTTACGGGACAAGTCGTCAACGTCAGCGGCGGCTGGATGCTTTGATCGTGTCGTGAACCCTCCATGAAAGCCCTCACGGCTGCCGAAATCCGCGAAGTCGAGCGGCTCATCACTGAGCGCTATGGAATTTCCACCTCGCAATTGATGGAATCCGCGGGCCAAAGTGTGAGTGCGGCAGTCCATGATTACCGCGCTATTGCACGTTGGAGCCGGCCTCTTCGCGTCGCTGTTCTGTGCGGAAAAGGAAACAACGGGGGAGATGGGTTTGTCGCCGCGCGCCACCTGCAAGAAGAGACTCCTAGTTTTCATGTCAGAGTTTATCTCTTCGCCCCGGCTCAGGATCTGCGCGGCGACGCCGCTGAGAACTTCCAGCGCTGGTCTGAGGGTGGTGGTGCATTCACAGAAGTGACAAGCGAATCAGCTTGGGAAAAACTTTGGCAGGAAATTTCCTGGGCGGACATCATTGTAGACGCGCTTCTAGGTACAGGCCTGCGGGGTGGGGCGGCCGGCCTCACTGCGAGGGCCATTGAAGACTTGAACCGTTTCTCGCGAAACGCCACATCTCCCATTCCCGCACTCATTGTTGCCGTGGACACTCCTTCTGGACTCCCTTCCGACGGCGAAGCCGCCCAAGGGCCCGTTCTTCGGGCGCACAAAACCGTTACGTTCATTGCCCCGAAGGTCGGCCAACTCATTTCTCCGGATGCTTCTTGCTGTGGCGAATTAACCGTTCGGTTGATTGGTTCACCGCCCGCGCTCGCCGAAGAGGTCGGTAAAGGCCGCCTTCGTTGGGCAGGTCCGGACGAATTTGCATCCCTGCCGCTGATCCGGGCCGCTGACTCGCATAAGGGGACGTTTGGGCATGTCCTCTTGGTCGCGGGTTCGCTCGGAAAATCCGGCGCTGCAGCGCTCGCTGGATCAGCTTCGTTGTACGCCGGCGCCGGTCTGACGACAATAGCAACCCCGGACGCGGTTCTCCCGATGGTTGCGGCAGCGCATCCGGAGTATATGACCGAGCCTCTCATCTCGACAGAAACGGGAACGGTTAGCGCCGCAAACCTGAGCTCTGGCCGATTTGCAAAGATTTTGCATGGAAAGACCGTACTTGCGCTCGGACCCGGTCTCGGTACTCATCCCGAAACCCAACAGTTCGTTCTCGATGTAGTTCGAGATGCGAAGCTCCCAATTATCCTGGACGCTGATGGTCTGAATGCCTTTGCCGGCAGGGGCGATCTCCTGCGAAGCCGAGAATCATCCTTTCTAGCAATCACTCCTCATCCGGGGGAAATGGCTCGATTACTGGGCACCAAGTCGTCTGACGTCCAGTGGGATCGCGTGAAAGCTGCGTGCACTGCGGCTCGCGAATGGAATGCCTGCGTGATCTTAAAGGGTTTCCATACCGTCGTTGCGTCCGGCGACGGTCTGGTATGGGTCAATACGACCGGAGGTCCTGGCCTCGCTAAAGGTGGCTCCGGCGATGTACTCACCGGTGTTCTTGCCGCGATGACGGCCCAGTTCGGCACGCAGGATTGGCTACGGGTCCTTGCGCTTGGCGTGTACCTGCATGGAGCCGCAGCGGACTTCGCAAGAGGATGGGCAGGTGTGTCGGGACTGAACGCTTCGAGTGTCGCCATGGC
>WNFA01004042.1_pt1 | contig 12232 bp, 17 predicted proteins | sample 5400481 | NCBI WGS metagenome assembly WNFA01 (sample SAMN13153340, study PRJNA577476) | soil metagenome | isolation source: 120 cm saprolite under Douglas fir tree site 2 hole 1 replicate 2 | place: USA:California | collected 2015-04-18
GCTCGCCTGGCAGTCGAGCGTGGGTGCGGCCGCCTGGAATGGGCGGTGCTCGATTGGAACCGCGACGCGATCCAGTTCTACGAGCGCCTGGGAGCGCGGCCGAACTCCGACTGGACCGTGTACCGCCTCGCCGGCGAGGCGCTCACCGGTCTTGCCCGACAATAGGTCGCACGTGGAAGTTCTTCACCCCAAGAAGTTGGAGACACATCCCGGGGAACAGGTGATCCCGTGGGCACGACGCCAGCTGGAGCTGGCTCGCGAGATCCTCGACAACCCGGGCGGGGGCCTCCTGTTCGCGACCCAGACCATCGGCCAGGTGGGGGCCGCTCTCGAGGAGAGGGACCACGAACGGTGGGAGGAGATCGTCGCGCTCGTCGCTCAGGCCGAGGACCTGGCGGTGCATCGCGAGTTCGATGAGTCGCGGCGGCTGCTCGCCGAGGCGCTGCAGAAACTAACGCTTAAGTGACCTTCGCGCAGGCACTGTTCATGGGCCTGCTGCAGGGCGCCACCGAGTTGTTCCCCGTTTCGTCCCTCGGGCACTCGGTGATCATCCCGAGCCTGTTGCACTGGCAGTTCAAGCAATCGGATCCCACGTTCGTGCCCTTCCTGGTGCTCCTTCATCTGGGCACGGCGGCCGCGCTGCTGGTGCTCTATCGGCAGCAATGGATCGCCATCGTGCGCGGCTTCTTCACCGCCGCCGTGCGCGGCCGAATCACCAACGAGCCGGAGCGGCTCGCCATGCTCCTCCTGACCGGCACGATCCCAGCCGGCATCCTTGGCGTTTTTTTGGAAAACCGCATCAAGTCACTGTTCGCCAGCCCGTACGTCGCGGCCGGTTTCCTGATCGTCAACGGCGTCCTCCTGCTCGGGTTTGAGCTGCTCAGGCGGCACGCGGAACGGCGCGCCTCGCTTGACTTCAAGAGCCGCGCCGAGCAAGAGGAGAGCTTCGCGGCGGCCGAGCGCATCAGCTTTCGGGCCGCCGCCGTGATTGGCGCATGCCAGGCGCTTGCGTTTCTACCGGGCATATCGCGGTCGGGCGTGACCATCGGCGGCGGATTGCTCGCAGGACTGCGACACCAGGAGGCCGCGCGTTTTTCATTTCTTCTTGCGACCCCCGTGATCCTGGCGGCGGGCCTTGTCGAGGTGCCTCAACTATTCGCCACGGGCGTGCCGGTCGGCGAGTACGTGGCGGCTGCGATTCTGTCAGGCGTCGCGGCTTACGCGAGCGCGCGATTTCTTTTGCGGTACTTTCGGTCTGGCCGGCTGGACCCCTACGGCTGGTACTGCATCGCCGCCGGGGGGGTCATCCTGATTTTGCTAACGTTGCGAGTGTGAGGGACAGACTCGCCGTCGTTCTGGTGATTCTGGCTGTGGCGTTCGTCGTCATCGCCGGGCTCTACTACGAAGGCGTGCTGCAGATCGCGGTCTCCGACTCGCATGCCGCCCACCACACCACCCACGCGATCTTGTTCGCGGTCCTGGCCGTGGCCAGCCTGATCGCGGCCAACTTCGCTCGCGAGAAAACGGTCTAGCGCGGAGACCCGGCCAGGCGTTCCGGCACCTGGCGTCCTGACAGGTCCTTCTCGCCCACACGCACTTCTTCGTGATAGACGGCGTCGGCGTTGACGTTCCACTGGTCGTACTCGCCGACCTTGGCGATGTTCCTTGCGACCAGAAGGGCGGTCATCATCGAGTGGTCCTGGTTGTTGTACTTGTGCATGCCGTTGCGCCCGGCCAGGTGCAGGTTCGTCAGGTGCTCGCGCATGTAGTCGCGGACGACATCGACCTTGGCCTGATACACGTCGTCGTAAACCGGATATGCCTTGCGCTGCCTCACGACCACGCCATCGAAGATCTCCTCGGGCCTGCAGATGCCGAGCTGCGCGAGCTCTTGGCGCGCCCGGTCGATGAGCGCTTCGTCGGTCGCCGTCCACAGGCCGTCGCCCTCGAAGCAGAAGTACTCGAGGCCCAGGCACGTCTTGCTCTGGTCGGGGACCATTTCCGGACTCCAGTTCTTGAAGTTCTGGATGCGCCCGACCTTGACAGTGGGGTCGTGGATGTAGATCCAGTTGTCGGGGAACACATCCGCTCGATCGATCATCACTGCGACGCTGATGAAGTCCCGATACGAGAGGCTGTCGGCGGCCTTGCGCACGTAGTCGGGCGGGGCGGGGTCGAGCCGCGAGACCAGCTCGCGGATCGGCATGCTCGAGATGAACTCGCTGCCCTTTTGCTCCTCGGTCTTGCCATCGGCTGTTTTCGTGACCACCAACGTCACGCGCCCGCCGTCGTGTTTGATTCGATCGACGGCACGGCCCATCAGCACGGGCCGGCCTTTCTCGCGATGGATCTCGGCCACGCGCTCCCACATCTGCCCGGGGCCGAATCGTGGATACCTGAACTTGTCGATGAGGGTGGTCACGAGGTCTCCGCGATTGGACGGGCGACGGCGCGGCAGCAGCGCACTCTTCAGGACCAGCCACATGTCGAGGCTCTTGATGCGCTGAGCCGCCCAGTCGGCGGACAGCTCTTTGGTGCTGATTCCCCACACCTTTTCCGTGTACGTCTTGAAGAAGATGCTGTAGAGACGCCACCCAAACTGGTTGCGTACCCAATCCTCGAGGCTCCGCGGATTGCGGACGGGTCTCACCCGCGCATACGCGTAGCTGGCAATACATCGGACCGCCTCGATCGGGCCCAGGTTCCACAGCGCGTTGGCCGCCTTGATGGGGTACGCGAAGTAGCGGCCGCGATAGTAGATCCGCGACAACCGGCCGCGAGTCAGCATCTCTGAGCCCAGGATCTCGGTCCACAGGTCTTCGACCTCCTGGTTCTTCGAGAAGAACCGGTGGCCGCCGATGTCGAATCGATACCCCTTGTGCTCGACGGTGCGGGCGAGCCCGCCCACATAGGTCGGATCCTTCTCGAGCACGGTGGTCGTGATGTCGTGCTTCAGCAGCTCGTAGGCGGCCGTGAGTCCGGCCGGGCCGGCGCCGATGATCACAACGTGCTGATGGCCGTTCTTGGCTGCCAAGTCGCGCACAGTATCAACCGTCCCGACGGGCGTCCGGTGCGGAAATTGCGCCGGTTTTGAGTCCTGCGCTAGTTCAGGGGGCCTTTGCCGCGCGCCTCGTCGACCTTGACCAGGGCCTCTCGCAGCCCCTTGATCCAGTCCGACTGGTGCATCCCGACCAGCCGGACGCACCAGGCCAGGGCGTCGCTCCGGCTTCGGGCGACTCCCGCCGCCACCAGCGTGTCGAGGACCGCCCGCTCCGGCATCCGCAGGCGCGTCATCACGGGGAGGCTCAAGGTGGTGAAGATCCGCGTCTCGTCCCCGCAGCTGGCGCCCCAGGCAACCTTGCGCCGGAAGCGGCGCTCGGCGTCCCGGGCGATCTTGACCCGTTCGTCGCGAGTCTCCTCGCGGAATCGATCGATCCTGGCCACCCGCGCGGCCTCCCGTGCCTCTGGGGCGGTTCCCGAAGCGAGCTCCACGTCGGGCAGGGTGCCGAGCACCAGGATCTCCTCGCCGTCCGAGGTGACTTCGGCCGGGCCGGCGAACCACGCGGAGGGCAGCCGGCTTGCGAACCAGGCGCCGATGTCATCAGCCATGGATTACATCATTACGCCCAGGCCCTTCGGCACGCAAGGCGCGGATGATACTCAGGCCATGAACGCGCCGGCGTTGGCCGCCTTCGTCCTGGCCGCCGTGGCTTCCGCGGGCGACCTGGCCGCGATCCTGCGCCATGACAAGCGGCTCGAGTACGCGACCAAGCCCACGGTCATGGTTTTCTTGATCGCTGCGGCCCTCGTCATCCACCCGGCCAGCCAGGGCGAGCGAGCCCTGTTCGTGGTCGCATTGGCGCTCGGCCTGGCGGGCGACGTGTTCTTGATGCTGCCCGACGACTTCCTCTTGGCGGGCATCGGGGCATTCCTTGCCGGCCACCTCGCATATGCCGTGGGCTTTCGATTCGCCGGTTTCAGCGCCGCCGGCCTGATCATCGGCGGCATCATCGCCGCGGCGACAGCCGGACTTCTGCTGCGCCGGGTGCTCACCGCACTCCGCGCGTCCGGCCGGACCAAGCTGCAAACCCCAGTCCTGGCCTACGCCGTCGTCATCTCGCTCATGACCGTGAGCGCCACCGCCAGCGGCAATCTTGTCGCTGCCGCGGGCGGCTTGCTGTTCTTCTTCTCGGACGTGATCTTCGCGTGGTATCGCTTCATCAAGCCGGTGCGCTGGGGCCAGCCAGTGAACATCGTCATGTATCAGGCCGGCCAAGCGTTGCTTGTCGTGTCCCTTGCGGCAGGCAGCTAGGCCGCCGCCTCCTGGGGCTTGGCGCCCAACATCTGCATCGTGTCGACGATCACCTCGGTGCGGTACTTCTTCACACCCGAGGCAGCGTCGTCCCACGAGCTCGTTTGGAGCCGCCCCTCGGCGTAAAGCAGGCGGCCTTTGCGGAGGAATTCGCCCGCCACCTCCGCCTGCCGGCCGAACAGCACGAGGCGGTGGAACTCTGTCGCTTGCTTTGCGTTGCCCGATTCGTCCTTGCCTATGTACGTGTTCGTCGCCAGCCGCAAGTTGGCGACGTAGACGCCCTTTGGCGTCGCGCGGACCTCCGGGTCCGCTGTCAGGTTGCCGACGAGTATCACTTTGTTGATCATTCCGAAACCTCCATGAATTTGAACCGAGCGTAGATGCCTGGTGTTCGGCCGCCAACCGTGCCCGTTAAGAAGCCAGCCAGCTGACCGGATCGACCGCCCGGCCGTCCACCTGGACCTCGAAATGGAGGTGCGCGCCGGTCGCGAGCCCGGTGGCGCCGACCTCACCGATCACCCCGCCCGGCATCACCGATTCGCCCGCGACCACCTGCACCATCAAGAGGTGGCAGTAGAGCACGCGCACGTGCTGGCCGACCGCCACGGCAACGAAGATGCCGGCTCCACCGGGATCAAACCCCGCATGTGCAATTCCCGCCGAGGCCGCGTGGACCGCGGTGCCCGCCGGCGCAGCCAGGTCCACGCCGGTGTGGATGTGGAACCCAGGGCAGAGCGGATCGAACGGCTCCAGGACCAGGGACGTGCAGCCGAATGGGAGCGTCTCGACCGCGCCGGGAACGATCGACGGGAGCGGCAACCGCTGCTCGCTCGCGACCTTGGCCGCGGCGAGCGTCCACACCAGCATGGCGGCGACGCCGATCGCGGAGACCCGCAGCCACCCCATCACGCGTGGGCCACGGCGTGCTCGACGGCCTTGAACCCCGTCTTGAACGCCGACTCCAGCTTGTGCGCGGCTTTCTCTGCGCCGCCCATCGCCCCGGGCACCTTGAACACGACCAGTAGCGCCGCGAGGGCGAAGAGGTGGTGGACCGGCGTGTAGCCATCCTTCTCGAGCGCGAAGCCGATCGCGAGCACGAACAGCTGCATCGGCTGCATGAGCAGGTTCGTCAGGAACATCGAGCTCCACTGTTTGGCCACGTGGTGGGTCTCTGGGAGCGTGAACAGGAGGCCGGCCAGGGGCGCCGTGATGGCCAGGACGATGAGGATCGTGTAGCGGATCAGATACGCGATCCCGAGCACGTCGTAGCCGAGGATGAGCCCGGCGGTCGCGACTATCTGCAAGACGCCCGCCGACGGATCGAGCGTGAGATTGTGGAGCCAGTTCGACCAGTCCGGAAGGGTGCCGAAGCTCTCGATTGCATCACACGCCGCGTTGCTCGCCTGCACCACCGCCTGCAGCATGGGGAGCGCGAAGTTGATGAGCACGACGGACATGAGGAGCCGCGGCAGCAGGATGCGGGCCGTGAACTGGCTGCGCAGGCCGTGACCCCACATGATCCGGTACGAAGCCCAGATGGCGACGATGGTGAGGGCGCCGTTGGCGATCAGCTGGACCTTGGGCTCGAAGGCCTGGATGGTCGGGTTGGAAATGAAATCGCCGCCCGTCTCGAAATTGGTGGTGTGCAGGATGAACCCGAACCACACCTTGAGCAGCAGTCCCAGGCTGTCGTCGAGCAGCGCCTTGACGATGAGGGTGGGATGCGCGAATGGGAACAGAACGTTGGCGATCTCGGTGAGCTTGACGACCAGGTTCTGCAGCTGGCCGAGCTGGCCGAAGTCCATCAGCGACCGGCCGGCACCGACTTGGTGAGGATGTCGACCAGCGAGCCGGCGACCTCGACCCCGATGGTCCCGACGACGATGCGTTGGATCCACTGCTTGGCGGCCAGCGCCGACTTGGACTCGGCCGCGGTGATCTTCCACAGGAAGGCAAAAATGAAAGCCAACGCGCCAACGGAACCGACCAATGCCTGGCCGATGTGGATCCACGTCGTGATGAGGTCGGTGATGGGCGTGATGTCTGGGCCGCCGGTGAGAAAGAGCATGTGCGCCTCCAGCCTTTTCACGGCAAGCTACCGGGCCCAAGGACGCAATAAAACCCAGCTTGTTAAGTCCCGCCTAATCTTTGCGACGTGACGATGACTGAGCGCCTGCTCACCGCGATTGCCAGTGATGACTCCCAAGGCGCGACCGAGCAAGAGCTCGATGCTGCCGCCGCCGCGCTTGGAATCGAGCTGCCCGAGGACTACCGAGCGGTGATGCGTCGCATCAACGGCGGCGAATGTGACTTTGGCCAGTCCTGGATAGTTCTCCAGAGCCTCGACGCCGCCATCGAGCGCAATGCCACTTTCAAAGAGGAGGGCTTTCCGCCGTTCATATTCTTTGGCAGCAACGGCGGCGGAGAAGGCTACGCGTGGGACCTGCGGCGGGAAAGACAGTCTCGGTACGTGATAGTCCCTTTCATCGTCCCGGAAGACGAGGCGGTCATTCCTTGCGGAGACACACTTGAGGAATTTCTGTCGGTCCTACACGGCGGGATTCCGTTCGAGCGTTCTGGTTACTAGCACTGGGACTTCATTCGCGCCTCAACGCAGTCGCGCAGGTCGAGCGCAGACGAAGGCTTGCCCTTCGGTTCGGCGCTATCGGGGGAGGGGAGGTCGACGCGCTCGAACTGGCCCAACTGCTGTGTTTATGGCATACACGCTGACGCGAAGATGAACGCGAGGGCGCCGATCGAGGCGACCAGGGTCTGGCCGATGTGAATCCACGTCGCGATGAGGTCCGTGATCGGCGTGATGTCCGGTTGCGGGGCGAGAAAAATCATGCGCGCCTCCAGGCGTTTTGCGCTGGAGGTTAGGAGCCGAGCGAGCGGACCAGAACCCCGGTTGTTAAGGCTTGGGCCCCGGTCAGAACATAGGCTTCATCAGGATCAGCGCGGAGGGTCCGACCAACCCTTGAGGACCGCTCGGCCCGCCTGTTTCTGACTTCTTAGCCTTCTCCACCCTGCCGCGCTCGCGACTCGAGCTTTAGGTGGTTAAAGGTCCGGCGCCAAGCGATGACAAGCACCAATATCGCAATCGGCACAACCATGAGCGCCCAATGGAAGGATGCCGTGTCCCAAAAGCCGTCCGAAGCCGACACAAGGCCGGCCCAAAGCGTGTCCGCAATATCAAAGACTTGAACTCCGACAAACAGCCAGACCACCACGCCGCGTCGACGTGTGACGAAAGCCAACAGTCCAGATACGTTGAGAACCGTCCACGCGAAATCGCCAAGGGCCGTGCGCGTGTTAATCGCGACCTCGGGAGGTCCTAGCCCCATGCCTCTGATAGACCACATGACTGAAGCACTGAACAAGAACCAGAGGCACTCGACGGTGGCAATCAGAACAATGCTTGCGAACAACAGGCGCCGTCGCCTAGCCATCGTGATCGGGCTACTTTCTACTTCTCGCTGGAGCGACGCACGCGGCGCTCGACCCCGTCGAGCAGGATCTCGAGCGCGGATACCCGCTCTGCGTTAGCCTCCACCGGAGCTGCAGCAATGATCGGATCGACCGTTTTCGTCTCCGAGTCGAGCGTCACCTGGACGGCGCCGCCACTGATACGCAGCTGATAGCGGTCGGCCGCCACGGACGCTCCATCCTCGCTCTCCCACCGGGAATCGGTCACCGCGGCTTTGACCGCGTAGTCGTCCAACTTCACGCGCACGGCGCCGGTGCTGATGTCGGCGGCAACCGCCACGCCGCGCGGCCGGTGCAGGCGCAAACCGACCACGCCTCCCGACACTTCGATCGGCACCACGCCCCGAGGCCGAGGCAGGTAGCACTCCACTTTCGTAGCTCCACTGTCGAGCTTGATCGCGCGGACGTCGAGACCACCGGCCTCGAGCAGGGTGTTCCACGTCGCGCCCTGGATCTGGAAACGCCACGGATGGCGCGGGCTGAGCTCGATCTCGCCGTAGCCGACGCCGCGCAGCCGCCGGACCACGACCCGCTCGCCCTGGACGATGGCCGGTGCGGCCGAGGCCCGGTCGGCGGCGGTTCTTATGAGCCCCTGCATGTCGGCGCCGGGTCGTACGAGCACTCCGCGCGAGCCTGAGTCGATCGCGATCGAGGCGACCGAGCCCCTTTCGACCGGGGACTCTTTGGCCGGGGCCGCCGATCCGACGACATGGACCATGATCATCAGCGCGACCTCCGAGGCCTCGGCCGGCCCCAGATCCGCCGCCTCGAGCTGCCCTTTCAACGTCGCGTAGGTGGCGCTGCCGGCCAGGGACTCCGGAACTTCGAGCAGGATCCGGTTCGCGTCCTTCTGGGCTGCGACGCGCTCGCCCAGTGCAGCCGCCGCCTCGCGCACGGCCGACCGCCAATCGGAACGGCTCCGCGCCGGCCGGACGCTTTCCAGGATCGACTCGGCCAGCAGCTCGAGCAGCTCACGGCGATCCCGGACATGCCAGTACAGCGACGCCGCCTTGACGTTTAGGCGGTCCGCCAATCCGCGCATCGAGAGTGCTTCGAGGCCCTCTTCCTGGATGAGGCTCAGGGCTGCCGAGACCAGCCGCGCTCGGCTCAGGCCGGCCTCTTTCTCATTCACGCTTGCAATCCTAACACTGTTAGGGGTAACATGGCGACCCTCAGCCCCTAACGCCGTTAGGGTCATTCAGGAGAACAGAGATGCAAGCGAGAGCAACAGCGCGGTGGCGGATCAAGGGTCCGGAGATGGAAGGAGCCGTGGCGCGGTGGTATGCCAAGGTTCGGAGCTCGGGGAACCAGATCGAGGAATACCGGAAGCAGGCCGCTCAACTGACGAAAGGCCTGCCGATCGGCGCGAAAGTGCTCGAGGTGGCGCCCGGCCCCGGGTACCTGGCCGTCGAAATCGCACGGCTCGGCCGGTTTCAGGTCACAGGCCTGGACATCAGCCGCACATTCGTTCAGATCGGAAGCGAAAACGCTCGACAGGCCGGAGTCAGCATCGATTTCCACCAGGGCGACGCCGCGGTCATGCCGTTCGAGGCGGATTCATTCGATCTCATCGTCTGCCAGGCCGCATTCAAGAACTTCGTGCATCCGGCCAGCGCGCTGGACGAGATGTATCGGGTCCTCCGCAGCGGCGGGACGGCGGTGATCCAGGACATGAGCAGCGAGGCATCCCACGCCGACATCAACCTGGAGGTGCAGAAGATGCACCTTGGCTGGTGGAGCACTTTCTCAACCACGGCAACGCTGGAGATGCTCCGGCGCCGGGCTTACTCGCCGGCTCGGTTCAAGCACCTGGCTGCCGAGAGCCGATTCCAGAATTGCGAGATCACGACGCAAGGGATCGGCCTGGAAGTTCGGCTGAAGAAGGTCGAAGCCGCCGTGGCCTAACCTTTCCCTGTGGCCAAGAAGCTCGCGGAATACGAGGCCAAACGCGATTTCAAAAAAACACCCGAACCAGGCGCCAAGGTCCCGCGCAAAGAGACCAAGGCGCCTCGGTTCGTCGTGCAGGAGCATCACGCGCGCCGGCTGCATTGGGATTTCCGGCTCGAGAAGGACGGTGTCCTGGTCTCATGGGCGGTGCCCAAAGGCGTCCCGGCGGATCCGAAGAAGAATCACCTCGCGGTCCACGTCGAGGATCACCCGCTCGACTACATCGACTTCCACGGCGACATTCCTGCCGGCAACTACGGCGCGGGCAAAGTCCTGATCTGGGACAGCGGGACGTACGACACCGAGAAATTCTCTGATCGGGAGGTCATGGTCGTCCTGCACGGAAAGAAGCTGAAGGGTCGCTACGTCCTGTTTCGGACCAATGGCGAGAACTGGATGATCCACCGCATGGATCCGCCCCAGGATCCCGAGCGCAAGCCGATGCCGGAGCGCATCGAGCCGATGCTCGCCAAGCTCGTCGAGAAGCCACCCACGCCGGACGATGCCTGGGGCTTCGAGTTCAAGTGGGATGGCATACGGGCCGAGGCATACGTCGAAGGCGGCGTGGTGAAGCTCTTGAGCCGCAGCGGCGAGAACGTCACCGCGCGCTACCCGGAGATTCACGCTCTGGGCCGGGCGCTGGGATCCAATGAGGTCATCCTCGACGGCGAGATCGTCGCGCTCGACGCCAAGGGCCGCCCGAGCTTCGAGGAGATCCAGCAACGCATGGCACTCACGTCCGAGTCGGAGATCCGGCGAAAGATGAAAGACGTCCCCGTCACTTACATGCTGTTCGACCTCATGTGGCAGGACGGGCATTCGCTGCTCAAAGAGCCGTACTCCGGCCGGCGGAAGAGGCTGGAGGCGTTGAAGCTGAAAGGCGCCTCATGGCAGACGCCTCCCTACGAGAAGGGAGGCGGGCCGACCATGCGCGAAGCGAGCCGCAAGGCGGGCCTCGAAGGCATCATGGGCAAGAAGCTCGACTCGCCCTACGAGCCCGGCAGGCGCAGCGGCGCCTGGGTCAAGCTCAAGAACCGGATGGGCCAGGAGCTCGTGATCGCCGGTTGGCTCGAGGGCGAGGGCAAGCGGCGCGGATATCCCGGCGCGCTGCTGGTGGGCTATTACGACAAGGGGGAGTTCGTGTACGCAGGCAAGGTCGGAACAGGCTTCACAGACGAGATGCTCGAGAAGCTCAGCAAGCTGATGAAGCCTCTCGAGCGCAAGACCAGCCCATTCGATCGAGGTACCCCGCCGAAGGCGGCCCATTTCGTGGAGCCCAAGCTGGTGGGAGAGTTTGAGTTCGTGGAGTGGACGAAGTCGGGCCAGCTGCGCGCGCCCGCATTCAAGGGGCTGCGCACGGACAAGCCGGCGCGCGAGGTGGTGCGCGAAGGTGGCGCCAGCTGACACATGAGTGCTCCTGCAGCGGTTATGCCTTCTGATTTGCCCGAGTCGGCCGAGATGCTCCGTCGCCTGGCGGCAACCGCCCACGTCGCGGTGCGGGGGCTCGAGGTGCGCGCCAAGTCGCCGAAGTTAGCCCGTGTCGAACGCAGACGTGACGGCTTCTGGATCGTATTTCAACCGCCGCTGCTGGTCGCGCCTGAACCGGTCCGTTTGTTCGTGCTCGCACACGAGATCGCGCACATCGCCCTGGGTCATCGCGTGAGCATCCGACGCCTGGGCTTTGCACTGGTCGCGGCGATTCCGCTCGTGGCGATCGGGTTCTTCGTGGTCCTCGGCCCCCAACTGGTCAATGACAGGAACCCGTGGCTGCTGCTGATCGAGTCGGTGATCTTTATCGCGGCGATGCTGTCGCCCAGGGCGGTCATCCTTGCGGTTGCCCGGAGAAACGAGTACCAGGCGGACCATATGGCGGTGACGTTGCTCGGCAGCTCCGATCCCGGCATCGCATTCTTTGATTGGATCGCCACTTTTGGGTGGCCAGTCCTGATGCCCTTACCGCTCAGGCTGTGGGGCTCGACGCATCCATCTAACGCTGAGCGCCGGCGAGCGCTGGTGGGTGGTGGTCGATGAGTAAGAGCACGGAGATCGAAGTCCAGATTGAGGGCCGCACGCTCAAGCTGACCAACCTCGACAAGGTCCTGTATCCCGAAGTCGGTTTCACCAAGGGGCAGGTGATCGATTACTACACGCGCATCGCCCCGGCGATCCTCCCCCACACCCGCGACCATCCGCTGACGCTCAAGCGCTACCCCAATGGAGTCGACGCCGAGTTCTTCTACGAGAAGAACTGTCCGAAGCACCGGCCGCCTTGGGTTCAGACGGCGACAGTGTGGAGCGGCGGGAACAACCGCGACATGTACTACTGCCTGTGCCAGGACGTGCCGACGCTGGTGTGGCTGGCCCAGATCGCGACGCTCGAGTTCCACACCTCGCTGTCGGTCGCCTCGAACCTGCCCGAGCCGCGGACGCTGGTCTTCGACCTCGACCCGGGGCCGCCGGCGACCATCGTCGAGTGCTGCCGGATCG
>WNFA01004045.1_pt1 | contig 12228 bp, 11 predicted proteins | sample 5400481 | NCBI WGS metagenome assembly WNFA01 (sample SAMN13153340, study PRJNA577476) | soil metagenome | isolation source: 120 cm saprolite under Douglas fir tree site 2 hole 1 replicate 2 | place: USA:California | collected 2015-04-18
TAGTGCGGCGCATCAATTTGGATATAGGTTGCGCCGAGGCGCACGAGTTCTTCAACCTCCTCACGGAGGATTTGGACAACATCGCTCAAGTAGGATTCGAGCGTCGGATAGACGTGACCTGAGCGCTGGCGCGACCAGAAATTCACCCAGAGGGTCGGAGAAGGCATCGTAATCTTGGCGATGCGGCGAGTGCGCGCACGCAAATAGGTGAACTCCTCTGCCGAGAGGTGGCGCCTCCGGCGGAGCTTGCCCACCACACCCAAGTTCGATGGGCGCTCGAGAACCCAATTCCCTATCTGGGGGTCTGCATGCCAGTCGCCCCATAAGAACGCATCCAGGCTGTGCTCTCCAAAGCCTTCGACCGCCGCCGTCATCTGGCTCTGGAACGATTGCCGGCGCATCTCGCCGTCAGTGACGACTTCCAGTTCGGCTTTCTCTTGCAGCGCGATCGCTCGGTCCACTGCTTTGTCTTCGATCTTTTGAACTCCGCAGCGGTGATTGCGCCGTCGGCGAGTTGCTTCTGCGCAGCGAGCAACTCGGGCGGGCGAAGCAGGCTGCCAACTACGTCAGACCGTACATTGATCATGCGTGATCGCGAGGAATCCTACCACACGGCCTTGGGGCCGATCTGATAGGAAAAGGACTCGAATTGCGGCGGGGCGTAGGTCCCGGATTTTGGCGGAGAGGTGGGACGCGGAAAATGGCAGGATGAGGGCGCGAGTTTGGCTTGGGGAAGGAGGATTTGATGGAGGGGTGGGGGAGGAATAGATCTTGGGGAAACAAAAAGAGGCCATGGGTGGGCGGCTTTAGGGGTGTGAGAAGGTGCGGGGCTAGACTCGCTTCCTGTTGGCAACTATGGGATCGCGTCTCGAATGATGTCGTAGACGACTGACGTCTCTTCGTTCATCAGGATAACGTTGCCGCCGATGACTACTCGGCGGTAGCCGGTCGGCAGCCGGTGCAACTGCCGCTCAAGCTCGAACGGCAGCGGCTGCATTCGCTTTTGCAGCCCCGGTGGGAGTGAGCCGCGTTCGCGCAAGTGTTTCTCGAGCCCTGGGGGCAAGCGATCGCGCTTGGCTAGGCCAGGCGGCAGGTCGCCGCGGCCTGTGCGGAACCAGTCGGTTACGATAACGCGTTCCTGCCTGGTGAATATAATTATTTCGGACTCGGGCGAACCCTCACGAACCCTCTCGCGCGCTTCATCCTCGTCCTCGCCTTCGTCATCACGGTGATGCCGCCGTCGCGCCACGGTCGAATGCGAGTCGCGCCCCCCATACGTGTCGCTCTCCTGCGCGCTACCTGCTCCTTGTCCAGCGCGCTGGAGCCGTGAGAGTTCTTTCGGGCTGATCTTGACTGAGGTGACATGAAACGTCAGAAGCGTTTCCGAGGGCAGCACGATTTCGCGTTTCCCGGTGAGATACGCGCCCACGGTGCCTGCGCCGGCACCGGCCGCCGCACCAATAGCCGCTCCTTTGCCGCCACCCGCCGCGCCGCCAATCACAGCGCCCGCACCCGCGGAGCCACCGATGATCAGGAGGTTCCGCGTGGCATGCGAGCTCGCCTTGATGGTCAGGTCACCCGTCTCTATGGGGTACCGGCTCGACTGTGACTGGACCTTGTCCAGACTCATGGTCAGCAACGCCGGGCGGCTCAGCCGACCGGAGCTGACCACCTCGCGCACCTGGCCCGTGACGCGCGCACCCTTTTGTGCCACGATACGGTCCCCCACGATCAGCGGCTCGGCCAGCGTGGCCGAGAAGGTATCGCCAGGCTGGCTGCTTTCGCTGCTCAGTGTATCAACCAGCCGAACGGAGACCGTGGCACGCGTTTGCGCCGCCGGGCTTCCGGCCAGGCCGCATAAGAATAGCACCACCGCCAAAGAAAAGGCCGCTAGGATTCTTTTCATATCTACCGCTCCGTGTAGACCACAAAGGGTCCGTGTTCTGTGACCGTAGATTCAACCTAGCACAAGAAGGGCTTTGCGACAGGAGCGGAACAGTTTCAGTTCCTAATTGCTAAACGCCAAGTTTGACTCGCGGCAAACGCGGACAAAGTTGACGCTCCTTGTTCTGATGAGAAAACAAAAAGGCCGCGGGTGAACAGGCTTGGGGGGGCGCTTGCTCTTCCCAAGACCCAGGGCTATGTGTGAGGTTCAGAGATGACAAAGGAGCAACCCTTTTCGGGGACGTTCAAACTGGACAAGGGGACCAGAAACACGGTGCGTTACGCGGAGGAGGCGGAGAATCGGCAGCCCGTAGTGGGCACGGTGTACGTGGACAGTATGATCTGGCGAAGCCGTTTCTAAAAAGATTCGCGTTACGGTTGAGCCGGCGGACTAATGTGACGGAGGTAAAAAAAGCGCACCAGTCTGTGGAGGCTATGACTTTCGCAAAAGGACCTTTCCCCGGTCTTGCCTATTAGCTATAGGCAGGACTCCCCGCTGAGAGATTCGCAGCGCTCTCCCCTTGACTCCTCTCGAACGTAAGATTTAGGGTCACTCTCACCGGTGGGGGTGGCTTTCAGGAGAACTAAGTCCATGGCCAGGGTTACACTAAGCGGCAAGCTAACCGAGTTGGTCGGCACTCGGCATTGGGGTAAGAAAGGCCAATGCATGATTCAAGTTTCGCTGGAAAGAGAACCCTCAGGCAAGACTCCGATTGCCGACCGTTATTACTGCTGCGGTTTTTATCTTGGCGAAGAGGAAGCCACAGCCTTTCGACCCGGTCACCCAATCAAGATTACGATTGAGCAGGATTAGCACCACGCTCTCCTGCTGAGGGTCGGGCACCTCTGGGCATCGCAGTTGCCCTCTCGTTTTGCTTAGGACAACATCGTGTTTCCCGCAGCCCGCTACTTTTCCACAGCCTGTGGAATTCTTTTTATTTGACTGCCGGTGCGCGCGTCCTACAATCCCGCCAGCCTCCCGTTGAATTAGTGGGATCAAGTTGAACCGCCACGTCTCAGAGCAATGTGTACAGGTACAAAAGGAGCTTGCCCAAAAATTGGCAGAAGCGGAGCGAATAGGCGAGCGCCTGATTGAACTAGGCAAGCAGCTCAAAGGAGAGCCGTGGGGGTGTGCCATCGAACCCCAGTGCCTGATGTTCCTGCTGGACGACATGAAAATGCTGAGGCGACGACAAGCCGAACTGAAAAAGCTCGTGGCCGCATAGGGCTGGTTCGCAAAAGCGCGAGGACACCGCAGTTTTCAGAGGACAATTCTCTTGAGAGGAGAAAACCAGCATGGAAGATCAAACTGCAACGGAACTTGTTCAAACACCACAAACACCTGAGGGGTTCGTTGGCGATCTGACCTTCAAGCGCACCCAGGAGATCAATGACCTGATTGCCCGTCGCGCCTACGAGTTGTTTGAGGCCAGGGGATCCGCGCACGGCCATGACCTGGAGGACTGGCTCCGCGCTGAATCGGAAATCCTACTCAACGTTCCGGTAGATATCACGGAAACGGACACCGAAGTCACCATTCACGCCGAGGTGCCCGGGTTCAGCGAGAAGGACCTAGGGGTACAAGCTGCACCTCGCTCCCTCTGCATCACCGGCAAGCGCCAAGAGGCAGAGGAGCAGAGGGAAGGAAAGACCGTCTACTCGGAACGGTACTCCGGTCAGATTTTCCGTGTGTTGCCTCTGCCCTCGCAAATCGACCCGGACAGCGTGAACGCAACACTCAGCGGCAGCATACTTGAAATCAAAATGTTGAAGTTTGGGACGGGCAAGAAGATTCCCGTCTTCGCTAAGGCCGCCTCTGCCTGATGGTAGGAGGGCCAATCGTGGACGCAAGGGAATTACAGCGGTACAAGCAGTTGCTACTCACCAAGCTGGACGAGTTGTCGGCCACTAGGGCCGAAGCTCTGGCTCCGGTGATGGGAGCACGAGGGCCACGGGGAGACTTGATTGACCAGGCGGCAGTGCAGACCGAAGTGGAGCTTCAGATCCACCTGTACCAAACCGACAGTCGCCTTTCGCGTGCGATTGAAGATGCCTTGGCTCGGATCAACTGGGGCACCTTCGGCGTGTGTGAGTCCTGCAAGCAAGCGAGCGATCTCGAAAGCGCGCCTGGAAGCGGTGCCGTGGACACGCCACTGCCGCGACTGTAAGGAGCAAGAACACGCCTGAACACTGACCAGAAAGCCTACTATTCGGCCTCAAGGCGGGTCTTGCTGTCCGAAATCGCAGCGATCTCATAGTTGTCGATGATCAGGATCGCTCCCGAAGGGCGCCGGATGGTCACATCGTCCTTCATGTCGGCTGGCCTTCGCGTTCAGGCGATTCGTCACGCAGGAACTCCACCGGCACTACGTCAATGACTCGGGGTCGCTTCAGTTCAACCTCCAAGTTCGTGAGCTTCTTCGAGCACCGGTTGAGCTTGTTCCCAGCTGCGAACCACCTTCTTCCCGGCGGCTCTTCGTTTGCTGCCACCTATAGCGACTAAGCATGCGAATCTCCAGCGTGATTGCCTATAACTCGGGGAGCCTGTGGCGACGGTTAGCGTTGCCGAAGAAGATTGAGAACTGATATTTACGTTGTATCACAAATATTTGGTTAACAGGCTACTGCTGCTGATCGAAGGGAAGCTCACGTGCGAGCGTTTTTGCGGCGTAAAAAGAACGCAGGGCCGCCAGGTGGTGCGCAACAGTGCCGGTGATAACTTCCGCTTCTGAAACAACTCGGCTTGGTATTCACGAATGTGCTGCGGGCCAAAGCGATCCGCGGACGATTGAATCGTCGAGAGAAATCTTCGACTATGCGATGTACAAGCGTGTGGTATTTTCAGAGTAATTACGACGCTGGAGTTCCTCCAGCATCCTTTTTCGTAGATGGGTCACAGGGACACCTCCTTGTGACCCAAACCTATCTCATCCCTTAGGCAATCACCGCTCCGTTCACCTCACGCGAAGGGTCCGCCGCCGGGCGGCTTCGTTCTCACGCGCGTTCCGGAAACTGGGACGTGCCCAGTTCGAAATCATGCGGTTTCGAGACACCCGACCAAAAGGGAATGGTTTCGACAATATGACCCCCGATTCGTGCCCTCCAAGGGCTCCCTGGACCCGTAGTAGTGGGGGAGTTGGGGGGAGTCAGCAGCTTTGTTTCGGAAACATTGGGAACTCTTGTACAGGCTATTTCCCATTCAGCCCTTGATTGCTGCCCGCGCCGGTGACGAAGTCCCAACCTGGTGCTGTTGCATTGAAGCTTCCCGCGGCGCCCGAAACGATGTCACGAAAATCGGTCAGGGCTCAATCAGATCGGTAGCTATCTTTCCATCGAGGCTCGCCCGGCAAAATCGCCCAGGCCAAAGAGCAAAGGCAAGCGCCATGGTGGAGAGGATAGTGGCCCGCTATCGCTCCACCACTTCTCCACCACTCTCCACCGCTTCCACCACCCGTAGCCAAGGCCGCGCGCCTAGGGCGTCTGTGGTGAATTAAGTCAGTCAGGCGAGCCGAAAGCACAAGTTTCTGGCGGACTGTCTTCGCGATCTGATCAGGGCTTGGATGCCTCTGCGGCCGGGACATCCCGGTTGTTGGCTAGGGCGCGCTGCGCCTCCTCGCGCCTCTGGCGAGCTTGGTCGCTCGTTGAACTGTCCGGCGCGAGCTTGAGGTAGCTGTCAAGATCCTCCAATAGCGCCGGGTAGTCGTGCTTCCGGATGTGGATGTTGGCCAGGAGCAGATGGAGCTGAGGGTAATCAGGATTGCGCTTGCGCGCTTCTTCTGCAAGTTTCTGGGCAGCCTCCACGCGGTTCAGCCCCATCAGGGCCCGCGCCAGCTCGAACTGGCCGTACCAGGAGTTGCCATCCAGCTCAAGTCCTCGGCGGGCGAGGGGTTCGGCTTCAGAGAAGCGCTGGTTGTTAGAAAGGAGCGAGGCCAGGCTGAAGAGCGCCTCATGGCGGCTCTGGCTGAGGTCGATGGCTTTCTGGAAAGCTTGCTCAGCCTGGGCTGCCTGTCCCAGGTGCATGTAGGCTAAGCCCATCTGGTGGTAGGCCTCGTAGTAGGAGGGGGATTCAGCCACGGCACGCTGGAAGTGAACCAGGCTCCCCGCGGGGTCCTCTTTCGACCGACGCTCGAGTCCCTTTTGGAACGCTTTGCGGGCTTTAGGCGGGATGCGAAATTTAATCGCAATCCCCATCTGGCCATCCGCCAGTTGTTCCACGCGTACGACCTCGCCGATTTCTTCCGTTTTGACAGGGTCGGTCGGCGAATAGGGAAAGGTCACCGCCGTCAACATTCCAACGCGATAGTGGTCGAGTGAGGTGAGGAAGTAGAGCCCGTCGCCTGACACGTTCACCGTGGTTTGCACTTCCTCCACACGGTCGTATTTAGCGGCCGAGCCGACGCGCGCTGGCCTTGAGAACTTGAGGCGAAGCCGGCGCCGGCGTTCGCTCAAGCGAAGCAACGTGACTACGGCGGTTACAGTCGGTGGAGGTCCTTCAGGCTCGCTCATAAGGAATAGCCCTTTAATCGCACCAATTCAGCCCAATGAAGGAACCCAATCCAATGTGCAGTCGCAATTCCACTTCCCCTCACTCTGTAAAGCTTTGCAAAGGAATAGCTTATCAAGGTCTGCTTTTACTATCGCAGCGGGATTTCTCAGCTTCGCGTAACAAATGGTGACATCTTCGGGAGAAGGCACCCCCCTCGGTGGGGCAGTCGCACATGAAGTTGCGCATCTTTAGTCGCCGCGTTGGTAGGTTGTGGCGGAGCGTTTTAGTCCGTCGCAGTCAACGCGCACAGGTGCGATGGGAGCGTCTCTCCCCTCTCTTGAACCGGTGGATTCCCCCACGCCGTATTTTGCATCCTTATCCTGATGCCCGCTTTGCCGCCACTCATCCACGGTAAGAGCCGTATGCGTAAACGCGCTTGTACGGAGATCTGTGCGGGGGGCGATCAGCGATGGTCGTCCCTACCGCGACAGTTATCCTCGGACCCGATTTGCCCGGGTGCCTGCACCCCTGATTGCGCCGGCACTCAGAAGGACCTGATGGAGTTCTGTTGACGCGCAACGGAACAGCCGTTCTGTTGCGTTTTTTCCTGCTGGGCTGTGCCACTTCTCAGCAACTTACGTGGCCCCTGCTGATAGGGCGCGCTGCGCGTAGTGTTGCATTTCGGCCTGTCGTAGCCCGCTGAGGGGCCTTGGACGGCCTGGACTGCTGCGAGAACTGCCCGTCTGCGGGCGTAGGCTATTTCCCATTCAGCCCTTGATTGCTGCCCGCGCCGGTGACGAAGTCCCAACCTGGTGTTGCATTGAAGCTTCCCGCGGCGCCCGAAACGATGTCACGAAAATCGGTGGGGTTTCCCAGGTTGCTGTAAATTGTGCTTAGCTCATTGGCGCTGTTACTGTAGAAATGACCCGCCAAATTGACAATACCTGCCAGGGATGGCGAAGAGACGCTAGTTCCACCAAAAACCAACCATCCGCTCAGCCCCTGGCATGGGGTGCTGTCGTACACCGAGACCCCCGAGTTGGGGTCGGCGTCAAAAGAGAAGTCCGGTGCGCCCCGCTGGGTTCCAACGATTGCAGCGATTCCGTTCTGGTACGAGGGACGGGACTCATATTTACTGGGGCCACCGCCGCTTCCGCTCCAGCCTGTCTCACTAACGAAGTTGCCAGAGCTATCTCGGTTGATCGTCGTGCCTCCCGCCGAAACCACGTTCGGGGACACACCCGGATAGATCGTTTGGCCGCCCGTATCGCCGCTGGCCGCGAAGTAAACAACTTTGGGAGTGGTGAAGTGTGAGTCGGAACTCGCTTCCGTAGAGAATTCGCTGCCACCCCAACTCATCGATACCTCACCTACACCCCCATTTTGGCTTACGATCTGGCTGGCAACATCCACGGCCTGGAACAGGTCAGAAAACCGATTCGACGCTGCCTCCACGAGAACAATTCTTGCGTTGGGGGCCATGGCGTGCGCCCATTCAATGTCGAGTGCAGCTTCCTGCGCCCAGCCGCAATTGGTGCGAGGCTTCCTCCCGGCTGCGAATACCTTCTGGAAACATCCGTTCGCAGTGGTGCAGGGGGGCAGACCGAATGTGCTCGAAAAGACATTCAGGTCGTTTTCCGCGGTCGGATAGTCGAATGCGTCAACGATGGCAATGATGCCGGATCCACCCGTCGAGGGAAGGTTGTATACGGGACGGATGGATGCAGGAGTTTCCCCTGAAGGCGAGGTTCCAACAAACTCGGGACGGAAAAGAATCACATGGTTAGTGTGCGCTCTGAGACTAATATCCTCGCGCCGCTCGATGCTCGTGTCAGGAATGAGGACAGAGCCGTGCTGGGGCGGCGGGCCCTGGGCGATCAGCAAAGTTGTGCCTATGCCAGCCGCAACGACGCAAAGCAAAACCAAGATCCAAGCTCTCATGGGCCCCTCCTGAAGGGCGGGAATTCTACTCGAAATACTTGTTCCGGCGCAATGGAACCTTGGTACCACACACTGACTTCCAAGCTGCTGCGAGTCCCCGGGCTTTCGCAACCTGGTCGGGGGTCATCAGTCTTTCTAGGTCGTCGCGTTGCTTGGGTGCGAGCGGATCGCCCTGTAGTGCTGCCAGATGAAACCACATATAGGCCTGGATGAAATCGCGCGGCGCGTCCTGAAGATTCCTGTACGCTAGACCAAGAAACACCTGAGCATCACGCGTTCCTTGGTCAGCGGAAAGCTTCAACAATTTCAGTGCCTGAGGTGTGTTTCTCGCTACGCCGATGCCCATCAAATATATCACCCCGAGCTGCAACTGGCCTTCAGGATTCCCTTGCTCCGCGGCGGCCTTATACCACTTAAGTGCCTGACTAGGATCTCGTGGCACGCCCTGGCCCTCGAAGTGCATCAAACCGAGCAGGGCTTGAGCCTCCGCGTTTCCCTGTTCTGCCAGCGGCGTCAATTCCTTGAGCGCGGTAGCGTAGTCACCTTGTTCATATGCGCGTTTGCCGGCTTCAAAGTCCGCTCGGGCTATGGCAGCTGACGCCAACACGAGAGCGAGTGTGCAGAATAGCTGCGCAGTCTTCCACCCGCCGATATTGTGTTCGCATGCTATCAGAGAAGGCCTACGCATTGGGTCACCGAGTTGAATATCGGTTGCGGGCGATGGTCAGCTCGTTGTCGATGATTTTCTCGAACTCCGCTTGTGGCTGGGCACCGCTCAGAAAGACCCCGTTGATAAAGAAGCCAGGAGTCCCGGCAACGCCTACCCTGCCTCCTTCTTGCAAGTCCGCTTCGATCTTGGCCTTGAATTTTCCGCTGACGAGGCAAGACTGGAACAATTTCTCATTCACACCCAGGGCCCGCGCCTGGGCGACCAAGCCGGTTTCGTCCAGCTTGGACTGATCCGCGAACAGCGCATCGTGAAACTCCCAGAACTTCCCTTGCTCGCCAGCGCAGCGGGCCGCTTCCGCTGCGATTTGCGCCTGCGGGTGGCTCTCCCGCAGAGGAAAGTCCCGGAAAGCTAGTTTTACCCGGCCGTTATACTTGCTGAGCAGGTCTTTCATTGTAGTCGCGGCCTTTTTGCAGTAGGGGCATTGGAAATCGGAGAACTCGACGATAGTGACCGGGGCCTTGGGATCTCCTTTCACCCGGCCTGGGTCGTAGGCGACGTCGATGCTGGGCGGCCGCAGGAGGACGGCGACCTCGATTTTGCCCCGCAGAGAATCCGCGTAGGCCTGGCGCTCCTTCTGTAATCTGGCCCGCTTTAGAGTCGCTCGGAATTGCTCTTTCACTTCGTCGAAACGGGAGTTCACTCGGTTCTGCCCAAGGAAATAGGACTCCACCTCGCCGTCAGTCGCCTCCGCAACCTTGGAATCGGCTTCCTGTTCCAGCAGCTCTTGAACAGAAGTGCCCCGTTTGTTGGCTTCGGCTTCGATCAGCTTCTGACGGATCAGGTCGTCAAGCGCTTTGCTCTTGAGCTGGTATTCCTGGTTGCGCAATTGCAGCAACTGAGGCCCCAGCGACTGGATCAGATCCTGCTCATAGATGGGCTGCCCGCCGACGGTGGCGATGGGATTGCCGGAGCTGGCATGAGGAGCGGCCTGGCCGAAGGAGCCAAGCGGCAGCGCCAGGCACAAAACTACTTGTGAAAGTATGTGGAGACGCTTCATTGTCATTCCCCCAGTTTGACAATCTAGAGGACCGCCAATCCCGGAGAGCCGCGGCGGAGGAGCCAGCTGGTTCGTCGGTAGGGGATAAAGAGCGGGGTCAGGTCCAACGTCTAAGCATTGAAACCTGACCTTCGCTTCGCCCTAGCTCTACCGAGACCCCGAGCTGCCAGTGACCGGACCGTGGCGGCTCGAGCCCCGGACAGCAAGCTCAGAACTGGAGCAGGCTGCCGCTGTTGTTGAACACCTTCATCTGTGTAACGGTGATGATCCCCGGGCCTACACAAGCGCCAATTTGTGCCGTGCTCCCTTGTGTCGCAGCCGTCTGGCCAAAGACCGACCAGGTCGCCAACACGGTGTGCGTTCCTTGTCCCACGGGAACCACGAAGTCGAAGCTGTGAGCCGACAGGGTGCTCAGTATCAGGTCGAGGTTGCAAGGAGCAGTTACACCGGTTGCATCCGCGCAAGCGGGTAGCACCGCATTAAACAGGTTGCTGCTGAGCTGCTGGAATCGTTGATCGTAGATCACGCAACTGGCGGGGAGAATCCCCGCGCCGCTCCCGTCCACAGTCACGCAGACCTGGATGCCGATGTCGGCCGTCGCGGTGGGTATGGGCAAGGGCACAACGCCGCTTGTGTTCTTGCTGATGTTGGTTTCGGTGAAAAGCCCGGTGTCCAGGGAGGGCCTGATATCCAGTGTCACACCGCTGCCATTGGACGTCTTGATGCTGGCCGCCATCATGCCGCACTCGGCGGAATAAGGAGTAGTCGTGGTCCCCGGGAGATTACACGTGGGAGAATTGTTCGTGAACTTCCCGTTGTTGCCGAAGTTAATCATACACGCCGGCGTGACCGCGGTGGCACTGAAATTGCCGCTGGCCTGCGCGAAAGCACTCCCCGTGAGCAGCAACGTGGCAATGGTTGCAAGACAAAGTTTCCTCATGTCTTCTTTCCCCCTTCTTGCTGTTGACCCCGAACAGCCCCGCCTCGTCCCCTAGGCCGTCCGAGAAACTTGCTGCCGGACGGGCAGCGCGTAGGAACGTGACACTCTCTAAATCGTGTAACTGGCCTGTCTTGGGCTCGGGGGAGCAATCATGAAACTCAGAGCAAGCAATTGGCTACTGGCCAGAGATACAGTTTTGGGACAGCTACAGTGCGGTCCGAGAGGCGCGGTAGTTTCTGTTTGAGTCGCATGCGAACGGCGAGCCCGGTGTCTTTTTGAACCGCCATAAATTGTAGGAGTTGGACGGACTTAATCATGGGCCTACGGGCTCTGTTGTAGGCCCTTTTGGCATAGGGTCTGGGCAATTGAGCTGCCAAGGTAAACTCCTCCTTTGGGGCTGTACATAAACAGTTATCAGGGATTTTCCCTCCCTGAGATTACGGTGTTTACCGGATGGCGATACGCTTCGGTTTCCAGTAAAGGGTCCGATATGCCTGGCCCCTGCCCCGAACGATGCCTGCTCGAGTAAGGAGAAATCTGTGCCGACGCAAACGCGTTCGCAGAAGCATTGGGGCGTTGTTGCAAGCACTGCCCAGCGCCCATTATTGATCATCACCGCTTTTCTGCTGCTGCTCCTGATTGGCACGCTGGTCGCAAATCGCGCCACGCTTGCCGGCAACACGGTAGGCAGCTTCGAGATCGACGGAAACCTAATCGTCAATCACTTGGTGCCGCCGGCGGAGCCCATCGACTGGGGCAGCAGCCCCTTTCCCGCCGCGCTCACCACCTTCACCGATGGGACCGGGCCAACCGATAATATTTTCGGCCAGGGCTCCAAAGAGAACGACCAGAGCACCTGGGTCTGCACCACGGGAAGCGCTCCTCCCAAGGACGACCTCGTGAACGAAATCTCACTAAATGGCGGTCCTCCGGTCGCCGGTCAGATCGCCCTCCGCTTCTTTCCTGTCAATGGGGTGCAGAAGCAATTCCTCTACGCAGACTGGTCGCGCCTATCAAACAACGGCGACGCCCATATCGATTACGAGTTCAACCAAGCGGACCCCTCGACTAATCCTGCCAGTCCCAGCTGCTCGCAACTGCCGCGACGTACGTCCGGCGACCTCTTGATCTCATTTGACACCCAAAATGGGGGCGCGACTATCACCGTTAGCGCCTTCATGTGGAGCGGC
>WNFA01004048.1_pt1 | contig 12222 bp, 9 predicted proteins | sample 5400481 | NCBI WGS metagenome assembly WNFA01 (sample SAMN13153340, study PRJNA577476) | soil metagenome | isolation source: 120 cm saprolite under Douglas fir tree site 2 hole 1 replicate 2 | place: USA:California | collected 2015-04-18
ATCAAAAAAACTGCGAGACCGGATATCAGCCGGCCTCGCAGTGCTGTCCGGATTTCCCATTAGTAGACAGTAACGCTCCCGTCCAGCAGGTTGCCACTGTTGCTGTAGCCATCGTTGAGCGTGATGCCAAACAGTCCCGGAGGGGCCAGCGAGCTGTCGGCAGCTACGATCGTGAATGTTACCGCGCGCCCATTGTCGGTCCCAGTCCCGGCGAGGGTCACGGTGTGCGCGACCTGGTCAAAGGTTGCGGCCGTGATCTGCGTCGCCTGAAAGTTGACGCCTGATCCGGAATCGCTGAAGGACGCGCTGCCAGTTGGTTGGTTGGAATCGTCATAGTTGAAGCTGAACTGGGCCTGGCCGCCATGCTTGCCGTTTATGTGGCCCTTACCGCCAGCTTCGTGGGAGGTGCCGGCGCACTTGCCTTTGGTGGCGATGCCCGCAGTCGCCGCCTTTTCCCGCGTGAAGTACGTTACAGACGGACCGGCATGGGTATCCGCATAGGCGATGTTGACGAGATGGTTCGGGTCAAGCCCAATCTGGAAGAAGTCGGCCAGGCTCCGGTCGGAGCTGCCCAACAGGCCGCCGGTTGAGATTTGCCCCGTGTGGTTGGAGTGGTCGGTGGCTTGGCTCACCGTGAAAACCGGGGAGATCGCATGGCCATTGACGCTCTCCGCAACAAACACGTTCCAATGTGTGTTGGTCGCCGAGACTGTGTTCGAGTTCCCGGCTTGATCGGCGCCATACCACGCGATGGCCACGTGGCCATTGGCATCAGCCGCGATCCACGGGAATACGTTCGACTTTCCGGCTTGGGACGTGTTCTGAGTCACCTTGATGGCCGGTGACCATCGCGTCCCGTGATTGTTCGAGAACGAGTAATAGACGTCAGTGTTATCCGACCAGGTGGCGTACACGTACCCGAAGTTGTCCACCGCGAGCGCGGGGAACAAGTTGCCGAGACCGGCTCCCGAAGGACACGTCGAACCCGCACCACAACTGAAAATCTTGTAGTCGGTGAAGGTTAGCGTGGGACTCGTAACACTCACGCCGGTAGCCACGCCCACGTAGGCGGCGTTGAAAAAGGCGCTGCTGTTATTTGTATTGTCCACGGGATTGTCGGGGCCCACAAAGATCTGGTACAGATTGCCATGGCTTGAGCAACTGCTGTTGTCCACCTTGATCTGCCCCGCGATGTTGCCGGTAGGAGGTCCGACGCTCGGTTCTGTCGCAGCATCCACTGCCGCTCCCAGCGCGTCAGTGTAGTTCTGGCCTCCATCCGCCGAGCGTTGCACAAAGATTTGGGAGGTGGTCCCAAAATCGTGGTATTCCATGTACACGTGCGAAGGATCGTTGAGGCCATCGAGCCACATGCGATCGTCGAAGGGCACCCCGGCCGTGGCCGGATTCGGAGTACTGAAAGCATCCGCACGGTTGGTGGACTTGCTGCCAGTAACTTCCGCTGCGGTGAGGCTGACTACAGCCACATTGGGAGTGTTCGCGTTCGACGGGTCCGGATTGTTCACGGCAACGTCCCCGTCGCCTCCTCCGGGCGCAAACCCACTCGCACTGCAAAACGGAGTTACGAACAGGCCGCAATCAGGCTGACCTTCGTACTTGAAGGGCAGCGTTCCGTCGGCGTTCGGCCCGCTGTCGGCAGTTTTATACCAGCGCCACAGGTCGAGACCGCCGGGGACTCCACGGATGGACTCGACGTAGATGCTGCCCTGCGAGTCCACAGTCATGCTGGGCTCGACCGCTTGTCCTGCTCCTGCGGGCAGGCACAGACTCTCATTGGGGGTGTACTTCGCGGTTCCCGGGCCAACGTACGCTGCGACCGCCTGACCATCCGGGCAATTGTGTTGACCGGTGGGATTGGCGGGGGGAACGGCCACAGCCACATTGATTCGGATCGGGTAATTGGAAACTCCGGTCGTCGCGTTGTACCCAACATTATTCCGCAGAAAGTCTCCGTTGGCCGTGGATATGACAAATACCGGGATCGCTGATGGGGCGGTGACTCCGCTGTCACGTATAAGAAGGAGAGCGACGCCTCGGGCGGCCTGACAGTTCGCGGCGATTTGGGCGAACAGCGTAGTCCCAGTCAGATCACGGGTATCGGCCAGGCAGATTTGCCCGGTGGTTGCGGCCGGAAAGTCGGTAAGCAAAGCCCCGCCATTGGGGATGAAAACGAAGTTCGCGGTTATCGGCGCGTTAATGTCCGTGCCCGCGTTGGAGGTCGTGGACCAGATCGCTGGAATACAGTGCGGGTTCACGGCGCAGCCGGCGGTGTTCGCTGGCTGGGGTCCATTGTTCAGTACATCAACGGTGTTCTGAGCGGCGAGAGGTGCCACGCTAAGCAGTAATATGGCTCCCCAAAAGGACAACATCAGCAGTTTTTTCATCGCTTCTCCTCGTGCTGTCGCTCGACGGCGACGCGCAGCTGTAACGACGCGAAGTGGATGCGCAACAGGTTCCAAAACAATTCGTTCCCAGGGAAATGAAATAAGCCAACGTGCGTATGAAGCGCTAAGGAAGCGAACTAGTCCCGCGCACCTCCGACAAGGTCAGGCGCGGTCCGCATCGCAAAGATGCTGGGAGTGGTACTACGGTTGTCTCGGGAGGCTAGCCTTATCGCGGAATGACCTGATTCATAACGTGTCGCTCCAAGCCGCCGAGTAAACTTGGGATGCTCAAACAATCCAAGACTCGGAGGAATGGAGCCGACACCGTTATCGCATCAGGCCACGTTTATCCTGGTTAGGGCATGGGAGCAAGCGCGATTCTGTGATTTGCGCTGTTGCAGCCGCCCGTCCCAGTGACGCATTCGTCAAACACCCCCAGAGGGAAGAAGTCCTCTTCGTTGGGATCAAGGCCAGTGTGCAAGTTGGCCAACTCATCGGCGGAGCTACCATCATCCGGACCGGGTACGATCATAATTCCACCGGGCGGCGTGCTACTCCATGTCGTGCCCGACTGCCTGAACGTCAGTTGGTTAAAAACCGAGAAGCCGCCCGTCCCGCCGCTCACGGGCACGAAGTCGGCTTCATAAAACAGAGTGAGGCCGAAATGGAACGTGCCACCCGTGCCACCGGCATTTTCTGAAATGATCATATGCCCTATGTCCTCGGCGGTGTGGGCCGGGTCGAGCTCCACAAACACGTTGTAGAACGTCGTGCCGACTTGAACGGGAGCGGTACTCTGCAGCGACAGGCCGACCAATTGGACGGGTATGGGAGCGGCAGTGCCACCCGGGCTCACGATCGCATCGCGGAGTCGCTTGATGACCGTATCCGCCGTCCCAACAATGGGCAGACCCTTGAACTGCACGTCGCCAATTCCCGGGCCGAAATTAATGTGGCTACCGCTTTGGGTCGCATAGTAATCCGTACCCAGTGCGACATTACCCCCAGCGAGATCGGTTTTACATTGATGGACGCGGTGGGAGTTAAGCAGATGCGTCTCGTTAAGGATACTGACAATGAAAAAATCCTGTCTATTCGGCCCCAGGTTAGTGTGTCGATTGGCCGCCTGATCGCCAACCGGGCCGGTTACGAGAAAGGCTCCACGCACGAATGCGCGGGCCCAGGGCGAGCCCGGGTTAGTGAAGGTTGTGTGCCCAAAGACTGAAAAATTCATGCCGCCGCTCACGGGCACGAAGTCGGCCTCAAAAAACACATTGAGAGACGACGTGAAACTGCCGGATATGACGTCGGTGTTTTCTGAGATGGTCATCGTCCCCGTGTCATCGGCGAGGTGGGCCGGGTCGAGTTTGACGGACACGTTGTAGGGCGTCCCGCCGAGCTGAACCGGGGAGATGGTCCGCAGCGACAGGCAGCGTACTTGGAGAGGTATTGGAGAAGCCGTGCCTCCAGGGCTCACAATCGCATCGGCTTGTCGTTCTACCATAGTGTCCGCCGACCCGGCACAGGGCGGGCCGCCTTCGAAGTAAACGATGCCAATTGGTGGGCCGAAATCGAACTTGGTGCCAAACTCTGTGGAAAAGTAGTCCGTACCCAAGGCAATATCCTTTCCAACAGCATTTGGGGCGAGTAACACCAAAATACAAATCGCGAATGTAAGCGAGCGCATGCGCTTATCCTCCTTGTGGGCTTGGTTTCTAGAGGACCCCTTCAAGGGTCCGTTTCGTGGAGGGTTGGCTTGCGGAGAAACCAGCCCCGACTCCCAGGGACTCGGCCTCTTTCTGTTGCTGTTCTGCGCGATCGTTGTTGCTCCGCTGGCCGGCGCCAGCTCGGCATCAACTCAAATTGGCATCAACCTTATTCTTGCGTCAAAGGGTAATGCGCCTGCCCGGGGAAGTGGGCCCAGTAATTCTTTGCTTGAGCGTGAGCCTCAGGGACTGCGCACTGCATCCCCCTCGGAACTGCTTGGAGAGGCGACGCGCTCATAGGAGAAGCAACGCGATAATAGATTAGTTGGGGGTATTTCACAAGTCTGGTCTTAGCGCCAGTTATGTAGGTTGCCCAACTGTCCGCTCACACCATGGAGGAGGTAGGTGGCGGGTGGCCCAATCAAGTGCGACTGATCGAACCTTGAGGGTGCCCGGTCCAAGCTTCGCTTGGGCGGGGTTTTTTATTGGCGGCGCGGCGGGTGACCATTCATTCGTGTGTTTTGCGAATGGGTCGGCCATGGCATGGATGTCTACGGTTTCGGGGGAGTCGTCGTCTGTGTCGTCTGTTTGATCGCCGGCCTGAGTTTCTTCTGGCTCGAATTCTTCTTTGTACCAGGCGTCGTCGCCGAGGGAGGTGTCGGCTATGCCTCGCGGATCGATTACTACTTGCTGGGGACGGGGCTCGAAGGTGGTGCGGCTTAGATTCGAAGAGGCGGTCTGCAAGGCATAGAAAAGAAGAGCGGCGGTCCGGTGGTCTACCTGATTCGTCAGGAGGAGACGCATGCCTTGCATGAGTGCGACCTGGATCGAGTTCGCGTCTTCGAGAATGGGTAAATCGAGAGAGTAACGCGAGCGGCGGGAGCGGTTGGCGTTGAGCTGGATGCGTCCCTGCTGCCAGCGCTGGTGGAAGTGACATAACTTACGGCTCTTGAGTGCCGGAGAACCACACTGGACTCCGTTGACCTTGAGGTGCTGACAACGAGCGATGGTTGGTGGATAGAGAAAGTTCGAAATGCGCATTGAAAACGGCTCCCCTCCCCCTCCCCCCTGATCTTGTGGAATCATGAGGTTACACGGGGACTATGAGTTAGATCTTTCATTCCAAAGGGGATGCGGGCAAAATATAGAATCTATTGAAGTTATACTTTGTACGTACACATTCTCTCTGGGATATAGATTAAAGGTAGCGCCGGGGGAGTTGGGAGTCAAGGTTAAAGTGATACTTGAGGCACCCGCTTACCTGCGGCACCCGGCGGATGCTTGCCTAAGACGCTATTTTGGTGAGGAAAACGTCTGGTCTGTCCCCGGTTTATCTGATACCGCTCAGTGTGGTTTCTGCCTTTTGGGCAGCTTGAACTCTATTGTTGCGGTGGTAGCTACTTTTTTCGCCTCTCCGTTCTCGATGTAAGGATTATATTTCCACTGTCTTACCGCAGCTTTTGCGGCCTCGACAAAAACGGGATTTCCCATCCAAGCATCAACTTTGTCGACGGTTCCGTCCTTGCCGACGTAGACGTTCAACTCGACACTTCCTTCGATGCGTTCTTTGAGGGCAACAGGCGGATAAATGGCAGCCACGCGTTTGATCAGAATGGGAGGATAAGAAACCTTGTACTCATAACCTGGACCCAAGCTTTCGAGCGGGGAGGCGTTTGGTGGAATCACAGCTATTGGTAACGCCGCCGTTTTGTCGCTTCTTGTCGTCTCGATGGGTGCTTGTTGCTTCTGTTCCGCAATTTTCGATGCTTTCTTAAAATGGAGACGCTCAATTACACCTGGGACTGCGAGGATGGCCAGAAGAAGGGCGCAAACGCCAATAATCGTCGATACTTTCCCGTCTGGGCTTAGCCTCTGCCACCAGTTCCCGGTCTTTTTGGGCTTTTCCTTTATCGCCAAGTCGACTCCTGCGAGCACTTAAGTTGAAGTGGTCCACCCGCTGAATTACCAAACTAGGCCAGTTAGACCTCGCGCTCCGTCCCCGCCAGAGGGGCCCAAGCTCCCGAGGAAACGGCTTAGCCACCGCGACCGGTGGACTTCAGAAGTAGCTGGACCATTGCAAACGTTCGGTGAAAGAGGTAATCGACATGCTCACTCTTGGCGATGGGTGGCTTACCGACCTCCGTGTGTTGGATCATCAGATTATTGCCAATGAAGTTCAGTTCCCGCGCTTCGCCTTCCAAACGTTCCCGAAAAATCGGCTCTGTGGCAGCTTTGTCTAGGATGGCCTTCACCTGCGCAGGCTTATCTTTGCCGCGCTCCACCGTCTTCAAACGTTCCCAGGCGTCCCATAGTTTCTCAAGACCCTCTTTCCGAACCTCTACAGAACGGTTCAAGAATTTCGCGCGCGCGGTCTCAAGCAGTCGATCCAACTCAGCATCACGGGTTCTAAACAGAATGCTTGCCAGTGCCTCCTGAAGACCGCTGGGCGCTATACGTGTTACTTCGCCATTCCTCAGATCGAAGGCCAACCCGTTCCGCTCGAAGAACCTGTTGATATCTTGTTCGAATTTAGCTCTCCCTTCGGCCTGGTCATAGCTGACGTGATTGTGGCCGAAGAATGAGTGAAACCCATACGCCTTGGGTAAACCAGAATGTTCATAGAGGAATTCGATGAGGTCGAAAAGTTGTGGATCGCTTGGCCAATTGCCGCTTTCATCGGGCCAACCGCGCGGCCAGATGACCTTGTAGGCAGCGAGGCCAGCTTCAAGTTTTTCAAGGTCGCAGCCTATACTCCTGTTTCCCCCGTCGGGACATTCCTCCGAGAAAGCTTCCCCAAAATAATTCTCATCGATCCTGGCATTGATGACAGTCAGAAGCCCTTTCGTTAGGTCAACGTCTAGCTCCTCTGTCACCCGCGGTTCGTTCATGCCATGGCGCTCTGTGAAAAGCTTCTTCATGGGGGCTTAGCCTTAACTAACTCGCCGGACCCATATTTTACCAACTCCATGCTCACCCTGCTGGAATCCGGTACCGGGCGATAGTAAACTTCACACGTGGCTACCATCACTTCCAGCGAAAAGCGAAACCTTGAAGAGTTCCTGCAGATGTCGGACGGGTATGTTCTGGACTTCTCGAATCGTACATTCCAGGAGTTCATTCTTGAAAGTACGGGGTTGGACATTGACGAAAATACCGTGGGCGGTTTTGGGTCCAAGGCGACTCGTCTGCGGTACTTCTGGGCTACTCAACCGGATCACGTCGTCGGCAAATTGCTGAAGGATCTGCTAGAGCATACGCCGGGCGATTCTCCCGCGAGGGGAAAATCCCGTAAGATCGCTGAGCGATTGATCCAATGCGTGCCGTCCACCATGACACGCCGTTACTATACTGCGAGAAAACAATCCGGGAGCCTTACACTGGCAGATCTCTATCGGAAGTTTCAGCATCTCTACCTATTTTTTCGAGACAGAGACTATTTCAAAGCCGCAGGAATCACAAAGTTTGACCTCCCTGATACGATCACGCACAAAGCAGCTCTGTGTCTTTCATTTCAGATGTTTCCCGTCACAAAATGGGCGGCAAACGATGTCACCGATGATCATGTTTTCGAGGCGCTTGAGTTTCTTTACGATCATATTTCTCAGCCAGGCACACTAACATCGATGACAACCGAAACAGGCTTCAACTACAGTGACTACGATGGGTATGACGAAAAGATCGGGCGCGCCGAATTCAAGAAGGAAGCTAACGCGTTTCTTGCTGACTATAAAACCGGGTTCGAGTTGACCAAGGAAGGTACTATTCTGGCCCTCGGTAGTGATGGCCTCCAGGACATCCTGGATGCAAAGATCGTTTCTTACGACGAAGCCAATGTGGACAGCAAGGTACGTAACGCAATTGTCAAGTGGAGAAACCGCCACTTATCGCTTGACGAAAAGAAAGCAGCCATTCGCGACCTGGCTGACGTGTTCGAGTGGCTTAAGAAGAGCAAAGACCTATCAGAGATACTGGATAAAAAAGATGAGTCTGCGGTCTTCGACCTCGCCAACAACTTTGCGATTCGCCACCACAATCCAAACCAGAAGACAAACTACGACCAAGCCATATGGTACTCGTGGATGTTCCATTTTTATTTGGCAACGTATCATGCGACCGTTAGATTGCTGATCAAGCACGAGCAAAAGACCGCGAAACCCTAGGCCCATTTGTTTCGGCCTCACGATTCAGTTCGATTGGACGGGTGGCCCAGGTAATCTCGGGTGCCCCACGTTTCGAGTTTGAAACGTGGGCGTTGGCAGCGAAGGAACCTCAGAGGATCGACATGTGGTCAGGCCCTTGGCTGTAATTAGCACCTACCGCGCCGCGACTTCGTCCAGGCGGGCCAACGTGTCCGGATACCGGCGCACCAGTAGGACCAGAGCCGCTGCCTGAGGATTCGGTTTCGCGCGACCCTGTTCCCACTTTTCCAGGGTTCGTTCGTCGATGCGTAGCCTGCGCGCGAAAACTGCGCGCGAGCAGCGCAGCTTCTTCCGCGTGTCCAGGATGAGTTTCGAATCAACCTTGGGCAGCGGCGAGGCGTCAACTTTGTGAGTCCGTAACGTGATCTTGCCTTCGCGGTGGCCCTTCATTGCCGCCACGCCCTCCATCAACTCGCCAAAAATGTCCCTCTTTGCCATTGTGTTTCCTCCCTTATCCCCGTCGCCGGACGCGTCGCTTGGCCGCCCGTGTTGCCAATTCCTCTTCAATCGCAACTTTGAGTGCCTTCTTCTGCTGCGCGGTCAGGTCAGAAGCCTCGTCCTTGCCATAGAGAGTCATCAGCCAAATTTGATGGCCGGAGGAGAAGTGGTAGTAGATAATCCGCAATCCGCCACGCCGGCCTTTGCCCCGCCGCGTGTCCGCCCATCGCATCTTTCGAAAGCCGCCCGTCCCCGGCATCAGATCTCCCGCTTCGGGATTCGCGCTCAGACGAGCCTGCAGTTCCCGGTAAGCATCCTCGTTCAGATACTTGGGAAGATGGTGCGTAAATGGAGGCGCTTCCACGAACTCCATAGGGGCAGTATACGCTAATAGCGTATATATGACTCACCCTACTCTATTGGCGTAGGGATGTCAACCTTGGGACCATCAAGGGTTCTGTCCAAGAGTTCGCCGTGGCGGCGCCACCGCTCCAACGTCGCCCTCAGGGGCTAAGCCCGCATTCCTGGTGGCTCTGATCGGCACGGCTGAAGCCGTGCCCTCCCACGAAAACCTTTAACGATGGGATGCTGGACCTCGATGCGCGGCCAGCGCCGTCAAATGCAGATCCCTCCTTCGGTCGGGATGACAGTTCTGTGTGGAGTCGGCGCCGTATGCCGTCCAAATGCAGATCCCTCCCTTCGGTCGGGATGACAATTCTGTGTGGGGTCCGCGCCGTATAATGTTCGGTTCCTCATACCTGCCGATGGGCCGGACTTCTGCTACTCCGGTCCGATGCACAGGAGCCATCATGTCCAGTCATACCGAACCCGCCACCCAGTCCCAGGGCCTCCCCCAGGTCAAGACCCGCACTGAATCCGACAGCATGGGGAAGATCGAAGTCCCGTCCAATGTGTACTGGGGGGCGCAGACGCAGCGGTCGCTGCTGCATTTTGATATTGGGCGGGACGTCATGCCTCCGGAGCTGATTCGGGCGTTTGGCATTTTGAAGAAGGCTTGCGCGCTGGTGAATCAGGATCTGGGGAAGCTTCCTGCTGATCTGGCGAAACTCATCACGCAGGCGGCCGACGAAGTCATCGCCGGCACGCTGGATGACCAGTTTCCGCTGCGCATCTGGCAGACGGGTTCGGGCACGCAGACGAACATGAATGTGAACGAGGTCATCTCCAATCGGGCGATTGAGATTTCGGGCGGCCCGAATGGACGAGAAATGATGGGATCGAAGAAGCCCGTGCATCCGAATGATCACGTGAACATGTCGCAGTCGTCGAACGACACGTTCCCGGCGGCGATGCACATTGCGGCAGCGGAGCGGGTGAAGAACGCGCTGATTCCCGCGATCAAGACCGTACGCGATGCGATCGCAGCCAAGGCTAAGGAATTCGAAGACGTAGTGAAGATTGGCCGCACGCATCTGCAAGATGCAGTGCCGTTGACGTTTGGACAGGAATTTGGCGGCTGGGCCAGTCTGCTCGATCGCGACATCAAGCGACTGGAGCAAGCGCTGGACGGACTCTACGATCTGGCGATCGGCGGCACAGCTGTGGGCACGGGCCTGAACGCGCATCCGGAATTTGCCGAGCGGGCGGCCAAGAAGATTGCCGAACTGACGGGACTTCCCTTCCGCTCGCATCCCAACAAGTTCGCCGCGCTCTCGGCGCACGATGAACTGGTGTTTGCGCAGGGCGCTTTAGAAACTTTGGCCGCGTCGTTGATGAAGATCTCCAACGATATTCGGTGGCTGGCTTCCGGTCCGCGGTGCGGGCTGGGCGAGTTGTCGATTCCGGAAAACGAACCGGGATCGTCGATCATGCCGGGCAAAGTCAATCCAACGCAGTGCGAAGCAATGACGATGGTCTGCGTGCAGGTTCACGGAGCGACCGCCGCAGTGGGATTCGCCGGATCGCAGGGCAACTTCGAACTCAACGTGTTCAAGCCGGTGATCATCTACAACTTCCTGCACTCGGTCACGCTGATCACCGACGCCTGCCACGGCTACGTGGAGTACATGCTCAAGGGCATTGAAGTCGACCGCGCCAAGGTCGATTGGTACGTGAAGAATTCCCTCATGCTGGTCACGGCGCTCGCTCCGAAAGTGGGATACGACAAGGCAGCACACATCGCGCACACGGCGCACGTCGAAAAGAGCAGCCTGCTCGAGGCGGCGTTGAAGTTGGGATATCTCACGCGTGAGGAATTTGATCAGCTGATGAAGCCGGAGAGGATGACGCGGCCCTGAGCAGGATCGCTTTCGGTCCCAAGTCGGCCAGGCGCGGAAAAAAGAGACGCGGCATGCCGCCTCTCTACTCTTGTTTTCTGCAGCGCATTTGCCATTTAGGCCTCGGCAACGTGTTTTCCCATTTCGAAACACTTACTGAGGTAACCGACCAACACCACTTTGAGGTTACCTAGGCACGTGGCGCCATCCTATGATTCTTAAGTCGAAAACCAATGTTCTTTTTCCGCTCACACGCGCGACGGGCGATGCTGTGCCTCTTGTGTGCCACGGTAGGCGTGTCGGCATCAAACCCTCCTCCCATTCCGGATCATCCCCACTACGCCATTCAGCATTTCGGAGAGCGCTTCGGGCTCGGCTCAGCCACCGTTCTGACTATGGCGCAGGACAAGCAGGGATTTCTTTGGATCGGGACCCAAACTGGCCTGTTCCGCTACGACGGCAATGGTGTCACGCGCTTTGGACGGGCAGAGGGACTGCCAGGCGAACTGGTGGAACTGATCCTGGCGGCGCCGGACGGAAATCTTTGGGTGCGCTCACGCAAAGGGATTGCGCGGCGTGTACAGGAGCGGTTTGAGCCGATCGTGCTTACGCCGGCGGTGGGAGCATTGCACGACTCGTATCAATCGTTTGCCGTCGACAGCGCTGGAACTCTTTTCATCTCGACAGAAAACGGTCTGCTTCGGCTGGCGCGAGACCGCAACCAGCGGCAGCTTTTCCCTATTGGAAGTCGTGCCTTGCCAGGCGCGGTCGATGCCGTCGTGCGCGCGGACGACGACGTGGTGTGGTTTGCGTCGGGAAGGCAGATTGGACGCATTCGTCCGGGAGAGAACGCTCCGGAGGCCTTCGCCTCTCTCGATTGGGATGAAGAACATGTGATCGCATTGCTTCCGGCTCCGCAGTCGCGTCTATGGGTGCGTACCCCAACCCGCCTCGGACTGCTCAATCTCCATCGACCGGCAGCTGGAATCTGGTGGATGAGTGACGATATTCCGGGCGCGAACAACATGGGAGGACCCAGTCTCGATGCACACGGAGACATTCTTCTGCCAACGTCAAAGGGCCTGTACTGGCGCTCGGCAAAACACTGGCGCCTGATTGACCACAAGAGTGGCTTGACCAGCAGCGCCATTGCCTCGGCTCTGGAGGATCGCGAGGGTGGGATTTGGATCGGCACAACCGGAGCCGGCCTCGATTACTGGCCCGGGTCGAAACAGTGGTC
>WNFA01004049.1_pt1 | contig 12222 bp, 12 predicted proteins | sample 5400481 | NCBI WGS metagenome assembly WNFA01 (sample SAMN13153340, study PRJNA577476) | soil metagenome | isolation source: 120 cm saprolite under Douglas fir tree site 2 hole 1 replicate 2 | place: USA:California | collected 2015-04-18
AGATTCATCGCAATACTGTAGAGATAAGTCCGGACCAGAGCTCTCGGTTCGTAGCGAGCCGATGCCCGGATGACCGCCACGAAGGTTTCCTGCGTCAGATCCTCGGCGCGCTGATCACCATTCAGCCGCCGCCGAAAGAAGCCGTAAAGCGGCCCGCGATAGCGCGTAAACAGCCGCTCAAACGCCGGGTGTGAGCCGCCCTGGAACTCCAGCATCAAAGCTTCGTCGCTGATCATTGTTGTTGTTGTTGTCGGCGCCACATTGCTCCCGACCCGCAACCTCTGAAGTCTCTTTCATAAGATGTAATGTCGCAAGTCGGCGGAAAGTTCCCAGGGCTTGCAAAAATCTTCTCCCGTAACCTCAACGGTAGCCAATCCGCGGTGGTCTCGGTGCCCTCGATCTAAGGCGGGCGTGGCGTGTGATTCGCCGGTCCCAACCCTATAGGGGAGGTGGCGAAGTCATATCGAGGTGATTAGGTGGGTCAGTCACTTTTTGAGAACTAATTTTGAGGTGATGGGCGGGACGTCAGCCCGAAGCAAAAACTATGAAGTTTAATAGAATTTGGCCGAAAATCTAGCTAAGTCGTTTTTGGCGGCTCGATACCCGCTAACCCCATGATTTCAATAAGGACCGGGGTAGGGGGGTAGTAGTAGGCACGGGTTAATACCTTCGGAGTAAACATACAGAAACAAAGTCAGGTGTTTGGTGGCTGCGAAGTCGGACTTACTTCTCGATCCGCTGCAAGCGAAACAGAAGCGTGCCCCAACCCAGCTTGGCGCGCATTTGCACCGGCGTGTGATTCGGATCCTCCGAATACCACACCCACACTTTGCCCTTGGACCGCAGCGAACCCGAGGTGGCTTCGGCCGTAACCAGCACGGTCGGGAATGTTCCGCTTGGCACTTTGATCTGCTCACGTTTCTCCACCGTAGCGCGGACGATCGTCGTTTTCCCATCGCTGATCGGGAACTCATAGGTGGCGCCCGGTTGCAGCGGCAGTGACTGCAGGTAGTAGAAGCCGGTAATGACGTCGGTGGCGCAGCCGGCAAGATCGTTCTCGACGTGCTTGGTCTCGCCGGTCTTCAGGTTCTTTTCGTCGAGCGTGCTTTTCTTGCGCGCGTAATCGAAGTGGATCGAAGTCTCGCGTTTGTGCGAGCCTTCCTCGCTGTGCTTGACGATCGAGAGCGAGCAAAATGTCCGGGGATCGAAGCGCGATTCGAAGCGGTCGTGCACAGGGAAAAGAACGTTGACCGCTCCTGAGGATTCGGCGGACGCGGTTACTTTGCGTTCCTTCCCGGCGGCTTCCATTCTCACGACGCCGGTTCCGGCGGTGATCAAATGCCACTCCGCCGAATAGACGTAGCTCCGTCCATCGGGGAAAGGATAGTTGGGACGTGGAGGCACGATCTGCACGGGAGCGGGGCCGACTGTTGCGGTAGGTGGGGATTGCTGCGCCGGCAACAGGGTCGGGCCCAGGAGGATCAGGGAGAACAACCCGCAGAGCGTCAGCTGGCTGTGGATGCTTTGAAGGGGCGCGGTTCTAGCCGCGACGCAACCCGAACCAGGATAGAAGGGCTTTAGCCCCTGAGGTAAACGGCTCATGCTCTCCGGCAGACTACCACACCAGCTTGACGACAAGGACGGCCAGCACCACCGCGCAGCCCATGATTGCTTCGTACTCGCGGTGCTTCAAGTAGCGCGCGGAAGAGTACGCACTCTCCTGGCTGCCGTACGGAGAAAGCCGCGGCCACATGCGCGGCACGTGGCGGGCATAGTCGTCGTACTCAGGGAACGTTTGACGGAGGTAACGCTCTTCGCCGGCGATGACGGGAATATAGATCACAGCGAACATCGTGAGCATGATCGCAACGATCCACCAACTGCGCGCCGCGATTGCGAAGCCGGCAGCCAGCATCAGAGAACCGAGGTACAGAGGGTTGCGAGTGTAGGCGTAGGGCCCGCTGGTGGTGAGCTGCTTGTCTTTTTGGACGTGGCCGGAAGCCAGTCCCCGCAAGACTAGCCCGGGAAGCAACACCACTGCGCCCGCGATGAGCGAAGTCCGCGTTGGCCGTGCCATCCAGACATAGACAATCGCAAAAATAAAGCCCAGCGGAACGCGGATGCGACGGGCCACACGCGACCAGGTATCGCCGGCGACTCGCGACGGCTGCGATCCGGTTTGTGAAACTTCACTCACTTTCGCTCACTGGGTTTCTGCAATATGAGGTTCTGCGGCATGGCTCCGCAACAACATCCGAGTTGCAGCGACGACTTCGCCGACAGTAATTTCGAGCAGCCCTTGCTCCGGTTCGCGATGGCGGGTGTGATCGGTCATACTGCTCGCGCTTCGCAGCACCATCGATCGCGTCCCGAATGGGCCATTGCGTGCAGGACTTGTTGGACCAAAGATCGCTACCACAGGAACTCTCAAAGCGGATGCCAGGTGCATCGGCCCGGTATCGCCGCCGATGAGCAGGCGAGCCCGGCGCGTGAGTGCGATCAACTCAGAGATCGAGCAGGAGATTTTTCGCGCAGCCCCCTCGCCAGCGGCTTCCACGGCGACGGCCAGCTCTTCTTCTCCCGGCCCGTAATTTACGAGCGATCGCAACCCATCTTTCGCGAGCTCCTTCGCGACCTGCCCGTAACGCTCGGCCGGCCAACGCTTCGCCCCCCAGCCCGCGCCGGGACTGAGAATCGCGAACTTGCTCACATCCACGGTGAGGCCGGCAATCTTGCTCTCCGCATCCGGGTCCACGGGAAGCTCGACCCGAGCATCCGCAAAAGGTGCTGGGATGTGTGTTGGGACAATCGCTTGAGCAAGCGCAAGTCCCTGTTCGACGACATGAGTGCCGTTCGTTCTCAAGAGTACCTGTCGCGTGTAAAACAAGCTGGCAGCATTTTCACGGGGTTGTGCGCTCCCATACACAATGGGCGCGCCCGACCAGCGCGCCAACAACGCCGAGCGGACCGCTCCCTGGAAATCAATGACCGCGTCGTATTGAATTCCGCGTAACTGACTCAAGCCCACGGTCATCTGCTGCCAGGTGTTAAACGAGAAAGGCGCCTGCCGCCATTCCGCCGTGTTCACGGAATGGACGCGGTCGACCAGCGGGCGCTGTGGAGAACGCTGTCCGGAACGTGGATAGCGCAGCGTGCATAGCAGTTCCGCCCAGCGCTCTTCGATGAGCCATCCCAACGTGGCGTAAGGAAAAGCCTGGCGCAGCGCGGCGACGGCAGGCAGCGTGTGGATGACGTCTCCCATGGCGCTGAGGCGTACGACAAGCAGGCTATCGAATCGCGGAGTGCCGGCTGCGCGAGAGTCGGTCATCCGCACCGCCTCACGATTCGCGCGGCCCGCGCCGCGAAATAATCTCGGTGGCCGAGTGATTCTTGGGATCGCCGACGATAACGACTCGGCCTCCACAGGCTTCGACCTCGTCGCGCTCGGGGACGCTCTCCGCCGTGTAGTCGCTGCCCTTGGCATGAAAGTCAGGACGGATTTCGCGAATGATCGCGCGCACGTCTTTTTCTGGAAAGACCACGACGGCGTCAACATCCGCAAGCGACGCCAGAATTTCCGCGCGTTCTTCGGCCGGCATCGCTGGCCGCCCTTCACCCTTCAAAGCGCGCACGGAAGCATCGGCATTTACCGCGACAATCAGTTTGCCGCCGAGTTCCCGTGCCGCATGCAGGTAACGTACATGGCCGACGTGCAGTAGATCGAAACACCCGTTGGCCAGCGTGATGCGATCGCCGGCGCGCCGCCAATCCGCCACACGCTGCCGGAGTTCGTCGCGAGAAACAATCTTCTGATGGAGTGATGTGGTCAATGATCCCGACTAATGCTCAGATTCTTGTGTTGAACCGGGGCTCCGCACCGCTTGGACGCGGCGAAGCCCTGTCCCCACACTTTCATGCTCTCGCGCGACCGGCGGCGTCTTATCCAGCGCCTCCAGTAATTCCTGCTGGCTGACTGTTGCCGTGCCGCGCTTCATGACCACGATGCCGCCCGCGTAGTTCGCCAGGTGAGCAGCTTCTTCGGCGGTGGCGCCCGCGGCCAGGGCCGCGGTAAAAGTTGCGATGACGGTATCGCCGGCGCCGGTCACGTCGGCGACTTCATCGCTGCCGTAGATCGGAAGATCCACCGGCTTGTGGCGGCGCGGGAAAACCACCATGCCATCCTTGCCGCGCGTAATCAACAGCGATTCCAAATTCATCTGTCCTGCGATCTGATCTCCGGCGGCGAGCAGGCGCTCCCAGTCGTTGCCGATGCGGATACCGAGAACTTCTTCCACCTCGGACTCATTCGGTGTTGCGGCGGTGACGCCGGAAAACTCCAGCATGCGATGCCGCGAGTCGAGCGTCACGGGAACCTTGTCGAGCCCGCGCTTTTCTCGAATCACATTCAGCAGGGATGGCGTTGCGGCGCCGTATCCATAATCGGAAACCAGCAACGCATCGGAGGCCCGAGTATACTCGCGGGCGGCAAGCACGAGTTCGCGGCGCAAATGCGAGTTGGGACCTTCGGTGGGCTCGCGGTCAAGGCGCACGACCTGCTGTCCGGCGGTGTGCGCGAATCCGGCCAGGATCCGCGTTTTGGTCACAGTGCTGTAACTCTTATCTTTCAAAACACCGCTGACCGGGATGCGTTTGTGGCGGAAAGCGCGCAGCAGCAGCCTTCCCGGCTCGTCGTCGCCCACGACCCCAACCGGCAAAACGTTCACTCCGAGGTCGGCCAGGTTGTAGATGGCATTGGCGCCGCCGCCCGGAACCACCTTGCGATCGCGGTGCTTCAAAATCAGCACGGGTGCTTCGCGCGAGACGCGAGAAATCTCGCCGAACAGGAATTCGTCGGCGACCAGATCCCCGAGGACGGTTACCGTGAGCTTGGGAAAAGATTCGACAATCTTGCGCAGGCGGTCGTTTTCTTTAATATGCTTTGTCATCAATTATTAGTCATGTGGTGCAAACCAAGATTTTCTCATGAGCGGGGCTTCCGGTCCCCGATTCTTGCGAAAATGGTTCTCGCCAAAATGGTATCCACAACGTCTCTAGGACGGTCGAGCGTAAGGCTGAGCTCGGCGACGGCGAGTGGTTCGAGGCAGTGTTGCTCTGGGGTGAGGTTGATAGCGTCTTTTTCCGTTGTCAAGAACCCGTCGGCCTGCCGGTCGCGGCGGGCGCGGACAAGAGCCTGAATGTCGTCCAGGTCGTAAGCATGGTGGTCGCGAAAAATGACTTCCGCCGCGGGTGTGATTCCGGCGGCGCGTACCTGGGCAAAGAACTGTTCGGGGCGCGCGATGCCGCAGAAGACGACCGGCGCGGAAGGCAGGTTCGGAAGAAGAAGCTCGCGTTTGATTCGCCAGATGAGTTTCCCTTGCCGAGCTAGATTTTCTATCGTCAGGTCATGTACGGAAAAGTCCTGTCCAGAAGGGTCCCGGGACAACACGATCGCATCGGCCCGTTGCAGCGATGAGAGCGGTTCGCGCAGCCGCCCCGAGGGCAGTATTCTGTCGTCAAAGTCGCACTCTGGCATCAGCACGATATCGAAATCACGAACCAGAGAACGGTGCTGAAAGCCGTCGTCGAGGATGTGCAATTGCGGCTGGAATTTCCGCTCGGCGACTCGGCCCGCGTCATAACGGCTTTCGCCGACGATAACTGGAACGCCCAACCGCCGGGCGATCAGCAGCGGCTCATCGCCGAAGTCGGCGGCGTTGCCATCGCTCTCGACTACCAGTACGCCGCGAGTCTTGCGGCGGTACCCGCGCGCGAGCACATCGAACCTAATGCCGCGCGCCTTCAGCAGGTTACCAAGCGCAATCACGAACGGAGTCTTACCCGAACCACCTACCGACAAATTTCCGACGCTAACCACGGGCTGCTCCAGCCGCCGCGAAGACAGCACGCCGCGATCGTACAGCGTGTTTCGCAGGGCGGTGGCGGCACCATAGAGTCCGGTGAGCGGATTCATGCGGAGCCCTCGCGCGGGAGACGCTCGCTTCTCGCTTCCGTGTTCATCAGTTGGAGCAGCGCAGCAACCGTCCTTGCCGTGGCTCCGCGTTGCAATTCGAGCGCCGCGAGTGCGTTCCGGCCGAGCGTTGTTCGCTCGTCGCCGTTTTCGATCAGATCCATAAAGACCAGGGGTAGTTCCGCCACCCCAACGATGCGGACCGCGTTGCGACTGGCAAAAAAGTTGACCACGTCGCGGAAATTTTCGTAGTGGTTGCCGGTGACGATGGGGACGCCGTAGAGTGCGGGCTCAAGAATATTGTGTCCGCCGCGCGGCACCAGGCTGCCACCGACGAACGCGACCGTGGCCAGAGAATAGAGCGCCGCCAACTCCCCGATACTATCGACCAGAAACACGCCGCCAGCGAGCGGTTCTCCGCTCCACAAAGAACGCCGCCACATCCGGAAGCCGAGTTTCTCGACGAGATCTGCAACTTCCGAAAACCGCTCCGGATGGCGCGGTGCAAGGATCATCACAGCCTTCGGATGATTGGCGAGAATGTTGCGAAACGCCGAGAGTAGCGAGCCTTCTTCGTCCTCGAACGTACTGCCACACACTAGAACCGGCCCTGCGCCGGAGTCGCGGAAGCCCTCACGTAGACTCGCAACGATCCCCGGCGATGGCGGTGGCGTCACATCGAATTTCAGGTTGCCGGCGACCGTAACTCTCGATTCCGGCGCGCCAATTTCTGTGAGACGCCGCCGGTCTTCCTCTGTCTGAGCCAAAAAAACATCGACGTTCGCGAGCGTCTTCGCCAGCAATTTCGGCAGCCAGAAGCGGAACCGCTTGTAGCCGGGAAACGAGCGATCAGAAATGCGGCAGTTGATCACGGCGATGCGAGCCCCGCTGCGCTTCGCAAGCCGCAGAAAATTCGGCCAGAATTCGGTTTCGGCGACGACCACAAGTTCCGGACGCAAAGCGTCGAGGTAAGGTCGGACGGCGAAGGCGAAGTCCAGGGGGAAGTAGAACACGTTCTCCGCGCCGAACCGTTGCGCGGCCAACCTCTGCCCGGTGCTGGTGGTCGTCGAAATCACCACGCGATGCGACGGGAAGGCTTGTTGCAGCGCCGTCACCGCTGCGCTCGAAGCCACAACCTCTCCCACCGAAACCGCATGAACCCAGATTGCGGGCTTTTCGCCGCGGCCAGCATGAGCAGCCGGAACGGCACCGAACCTCTGGCGTAACCCCGCCCGATACTTACCGTGCCGCATCATCTGCAGCAGCCAGTAGGGCAGCGTCAGCACCAGGAAAAAAGCGAGCAGCGCACTGTAGAGCGCATACATGAAAGAAGCCCCATTCTAAATGGGCGGCCAAATCCGCTCTTCGACCGCGACGGGACAGCACGGCTTTCGGTGGCGGCATCCAATTAAGAGCCATGGCTTCGCGCTGCGAGCTACGCGCTGCGAGCTAACAGAATCGATGGCTCGGGGCTCGTAGCTCGAAGCTCGAAACTATCTCCTATAATTCACATATGCACAATGCAGGTAAGCAAAAATCACCGTGCGCGCCAATGCCGCCGGTCCGACGTTATGCGACACTCTGCGCTTTTGTGTTTCTGTGCTGTCTTTGCGCGATTGCGGGAAAAGAGTTTGCGATGCCCACGGCGCAGCCCGCCCGCACTTACCCGGCACACGATGACCACCGCACGGAGAAAGTTGCGATCGCAGTCGATCCTTATGACGTAGAGGACAAAGCCTCGATCTTCAGCGTTAACTACCGCAACTACGGTTACATGCCGGTCTTCTTTGTAATCACGAATGATGGCGATCAGCCCGTCTCTCTCGTCGCTATGAAGGCCGAGTTGAATACCAAAGATCGCAGCAAGCTGTTCCCTGCGTCCATGGACGATCTGCTGCGCCGGTTGTCGCGTCCTTCGCGGAATGACGGGGCGAATCGGTTGCCGATTCCGGTTCCGCTGCCACGCAAAGAGGTAAAAGGGGGCGTGAACCGCAAGACGTGGGACGAAATCGAGCAGGCTCAGTTTGGCGCCAAGGCGGTGGAACCGCATTCTAGTGCGCGTGGCTTTCTGTTTTTCGATATCGCCGACATCTCGAATCCGCTGGCTGGCGCCAACTTCTACCTGATGGGAGTGCGCGACGCGAAAGGCAATGAGCTGATGTATTTCGAAATTCCGATGGAGAAGTACTTGAGCGCGCCGGAAGCCAAGCGACCATAACGATTCATTCGATGGAGCGACGGGCGTCCTCGCCCGTCTCGCTTTCGTGCTGAGAGAATCCGAGGTCGGCAGCATCGTGGCCGGGCGGGGACGCCCGGCGCTCCACCCGCGAGGCCAGCTATAATCTCACGGTATGGCGACCACTCCAGCCGTTTCCGAGGATCTCCTCGCGAAATACGAGCCGGTCATCGGACTCGAAGTCCACGTGCAGTTGCTGACCGCGTCGAAAATCTTTTGCTCATGCTCGACTCGTTTCGGCGATCCGCCCAACACGAATGTGTGCCCCGTCTGTCTCGGACTTCCAGGAGCCTTGCCGGTGCTGAACCGTAGGGCGGTGGAATTCGCGGCTCTGGCGGCGATGGCGTTGGAGTGCCGCATCAACGAGGTTTCCATCTTTGCGCGGAAAAACTATTTTTATCCCGACCTGCCGAAGGGCTACCAGATCTCGCAATATGACAAGCCGCTCGCCGAACACGGATTCATCGAAATCGATCTGAACGGCGGCAAGAAGAAAATCGGCATTACCCGCCTGCATCTGGAAGAAGACGCGGGCAAGAGCCTGCATGAGGGTTTCGCCGATGCCGCCGAGAAGACGGCCATCGATCTGAACCGAACCGGCGTGCCCCTGGCCGAGATCGTCAGCGAACCGGAGATGCGATCGCCAGAGGAAGCTTACGAATACCTCACGCGGCTCAAGGAAGTCATCCTCTACACCGGCGTCAGCGACTGCAACATGGAAGAAGGTTCGTTGCGCTGCGACGCCAACATCAGCGTGCGGCCCCGTGGACAGAAAGAACTCGGCACCAAGACCGAGGTCAAGAATGTCAACTCGTTCCGCTTCATCAAGCAGGCGCTCGAGTACGAGATCGAGCGCCACATCGGCGTAATCGAGGGCGGAGGCAGAATCGCGCAGGAAACTCGCCTCTACAACGCGCACGAAGGCAAGACGTACGGCATGCGCTCGAAAGAGCAGGCGCACGACTATCGTTATTTTCCCGAGCCCGACTTGCTTCCCTTGGTGCTGGATGAAAAATGGCAGGCCGCTATACGCGCCAGCCTGCCCGAGCTTCCGGAAGCTCGCCGCCAGCGCATGATGAAGGAGTACGGCATCACGGCGGGAGATGCCCACACGCTGACGCTGACGCGAGCGCTGGCCGACCAGTTCGAGACTGCGGCTCGCAATGCCAAAAACCCGAAGCGCGTCGCCAACCTGGTGCAGAGCGAATTACTCGGACGTCTGAAAGCGCAGGGCCTCGAACTCGAGCAGTCGCCAATTTCGATGGCTGGTGTAACGGCCTCAGCCGATCTGGTTGAGTCGGGAGCAATCTCTGGCAAGATGCTGAAAGATCTTTACGACCTCTGCTTCGAACGCAAGCAGGACTTCCCCGCCGTTTACGAAGCCGAAGGGCGTCCTGAGCAATCGCGCGACACGTCGGCGCTGGAGAAAATCGCGGATGAGTTGATCGCAGCGAATCCGAAGCAGGTGGAACAATATCGCGCGGGCAAGAAAACCATGATCGGGTTCTTCGTGGGGCAGGTGATGAAGGCGTCGAAGGGGCAGGCGAATCCGCAGTTGGTGAACGAAGTCTTGGTTAAGAAGCTGGAAGGGTAGCAATAGTCACGCTGGATTTCAGGGAGAGTTTGCCTCCCCGGTTGCGTTCCTCTGCGTCCTCGACTTTCATCCATAAGCTGAGTGAGGTCAGTTCGGCGTCGGCTACTTCTTTGTGGAGGGTTCGTCTCACTGTGCGTCGCATTCGCACGCCCGCGATCCAACCGCTTATCGTGGTCACAATGATAATTCCGATTATCCAAAACAGTTTCACTGCGCCCATTTGTGTACTCGCTCTAACTGAAGATCCTACTTCGCTGCGCCCGCGTTCTTCAGCACTTCTTCCGCATAGTAATTCCTGACTTTGGCGTCGTCGCGGAGGCTCTCGTAGTACGCCGCTTTCAATAACTGCTCGCGGCGATCGCGCAATTGCTGGCGGATGGCCTGCTGCACCCGCGGATCTTTTAGGTCCCTCTGGCCTGCCGGTTCCTTGGAAATCAATTTCACAATCATGTAACCGACGGGCTGATGATTGGCCGGATTGAGCATCGGAATCACGGGCGTGTATTGCCCCGGTTTGAGCTTCATCACCGCGTCGCGGGTTGCCGGATCGGCGCTCTTCAGCGCGGATTCAGGAGCCATTCCCAAATCGCCGCCGTTGTTGCTGGTCTCCGGGTCTTCGGAATAATTCATGGCCATGGTAGCGAAGTCGTCGCCACTATCAAGGCGGTTGGCGATGGTCTGGATCTTCTTGCCCGCCTCGACCGCGTTCTGCGCCTTGCTGTTCTGCAGGTTGTGCACCTGAGTTCCGCCCACTCCAGAAACCATGATTTTGGCCAAATGGTACTGCGCTTCGATCAGGTTGAACTCGGCCTTGTGATCGTGGTAATAGCCGGAAACATCCTGATCGGTGATGTTAATGCGCGAGGTGATTTCCTTGTTCAATACCTTGTCGCGGGTGAGCGAGCGCCGCAAGTCGCGCTTGAAGTCATCGAGCGATATCTTTTTGTCCTGCAGGCGCTTGTTAAATTCTTCGGCAGTGTAAGGCGACTTGATCTCGTTCAGCTTGCGGTCCACTTCCTCGTCCGTGGCCAGCAGCCCGAGCTTCTCCGCGCGCTGCATCAGGATTTCCGTTTCCATCAGCTCATTCAGAATGCTCAGCCGAAGGCTTACCGCCTGCTCGCCCGCCGGCTGCTGATCGGAGCCCGCCGTCTGGTTGGCGTAGTACTTGTCGACTTCGCTGCGATAAAGTTTCCGCCCATTGACCGAAGCCATGACGTCGCCGCCGCTGCTGTTGCGGTTACAAGCCAATAATCCAATCGACAGCAGCGCGCCGGCCATTACCAGGCCCGCTCGCCCAAAGCAGTTACGATGTTTCAAGTTCTTCCCTCCGCCACAACGGCGTGGAATTTGTAATTGGAAATTTGTTAATTTGCGATTGATAATCTCGATCCCTCAGCCAGCCTGGTTTTTCAATTACAAATCGCAAATATTACCAATCACAAATTACAAACTCCTACGCTCTCGACAAATACGTCCCTTCCGCGGTATCGACCTTGATCTTCTCGCCTTCATTGATGAACGGTGGCACCTGCACGATGAGGCCGGTTTCGGTCTTCGCCGGCTTGGTCACACTTGATGCGGTTGCGCTCTTCAGGCCGGGCTCGACTTCGGTCACGGTCAGCACCACAGTTTGCGGCAACTCGATACCTACAGCTTTGCCATCAAAAAATTCCACCTTGATCTGGAGGTTCGACGTCAGGTAATCCACCGCATCGCCGAGCGTTTCGCGGGTAAGGTGGGTCTGCTCGTAGTTGGACGTATCCATGAAGTAGTAGCTGTCGCCATCGGCGTACAGGAACTCCATGTTGACCTCGTCCACGTTGACCTTCTCGATGGGGTCAGGAGAGCGGAAACGGTGCTCGAACATGGCGCCGGTGCGCAGGTTGCGCAATTTGGCCTGGATGAAGGCGCGCAGGTTGCCCGGAGTACGATGCTCGACGCTGAACACGGAATGCAAATCATTGTTGTGCTTGATGATCATGCCGGGACGGAGCTGGGTCGCTGGAATCGACATTGGTGGTTTACATCTCCTTCACTCTGCTAGGAATTCTGGGCAGACAGGTCCGGGGTCCCCAGCGGGCCCGCTTTCGGCCTGCCGAGGTGGAGGTCGCCGGGGCATCCGCCGCACTTGGGCTTAAACACTTTATTTTACACAGGCGGAGAGGATTGTGGGGGCCGGGTCGGTGGTTCGCGTCCCAGCAGGTTCATGCGGGAAGGAGCACTGGCGGGTAGGGTCTAAAATGTAGAGACGGGGCTTGTTCCGTCTGGCAGTATGAATGGGTGACTAGGAGGTCCATATGCGCATTGGAAAATACATGAGTTCGGACAGTGAGGCCGGCACGGCAGTCACCTTTCTGCTGATCGGGCTTGGCGTCGGTGCCGCCCTCGGTCTGTTGCTCGCTCCGAAGAGTGGGCGGCAGCTGC
>WNFA01011782.1_pt1 | contig 12221 bp, 5 predicted proteins | sample 5400481 | NCBI WGS metagenome assembly WNFA01 (sample SAMN13153340, study PRJNA577476) | soil metagenome | isolation source: 120 cm saprolite under Douglas fir tree site 2 hole 1 replicate 2 | place: USA:California | collected 2015-04-18
AAACCAATATGCAACCAGAATTTTAATTGCATTCCTGCCATAGCTAACCTCGATTACAATCCTGCTACAAAGAAGCACGACCCACTCCTGGCCCTGGCGCGTGCCTCGCTCCTGGCAGGCATGCCACAGAATCCGGTTACCTATGATCCGACACTGGGTCCTGACAATGTAAAGCTTGCTCTGGCTCGCCAGGATTATGTGCTGCAGCAGATGCTCTCGCTCAATATGCATGTGAATACAGCTCTCGGCGACCAGACCACCGACAATGGCCCCATTACGCCTGACATAGTCCAGCAAGTAGAGTCCATGACTGCGAAGATGACCTTCGCAGGCTTCCATTCTATTCAGAACGCTCCACATTTCGTGAATTGGGTTCGCAGTCAGTTAGAGATTGCCCTGGGCAATGGAGACGAGGGGCTAGGAGTTCACCTGTTCCTGACCGGTGGCTTTAATATTCGCACAACCCTCGACTATAACCTGGAAAGGTATGTCGAACAAAATGTGCGTCATCACCTTCGCGACCAGGAATGGCAAATCTTTGTAGGTGACTCGGGACCGCTCAATACGGTGCATAATGTCAATGATTCTGCGGTTGTGGTCATGAACGCGAAGACAGGTGAGGTCCTGGCGATGGATGGTAGCGCCGAATATACCTCTACTAATCCCGATATTGCAGGCAATGTCAATGCCGCGCTCGCCCCTCGTCAACCAGGTTCATCCTTCAAACCCATTGTATATGCGACAGCTTTTCAAATGGGTTGGTACCCCGGCATCGTGCTACCGGATATGAAAACCTATTTCCCAACTGACAGCACGCTGGTCGGTGGAGACCCTAACGTAACTACCTATCACCCCACCGATTATGGTGGGATATATCATAATATGAGTTCCAATATCGTACTTGATATGGCCAACTCGTTTAATGTTCCGGCGATCAAGGCCTTGGAGTTTGCTGGCTTCGATAATGTACTCAATATGGCCCGGCGTTTCGGCATTACCGATATTGATCAGGATGTTGTCAACTACAATATGAAACACCATACCAATATTACCGTTCGGCAAGACGTTGGACCCTCCTTTGCGCTTGGTACGGCTGATGTCTCCTTACTTCAAATGGTAGGTGCCTACCAGGTCTTTGCCGACCAGGGTATGCGCGTCCCTCCGCAAGGAATCTTGGATATCTGGGATAATTATGGCCATCACCTGTACCACTATGACCCCACTCGTCCTCCCAGCACACGGGTCATCAGCCCACAGATAGCTTTCCTGATGTCTTCGATTCTCTCGAATAACCAGGCGCGAGCTATTGAGTTCTCGGGTGATCCTGTACTTACTATGCAAGACTGGGATGGTCGTGACGTGGCAGCCAAAACTGGTACCTCTGACAATTTCCAGGACAACTGGACAATTGGCTATACACCTGATATAGTGGTTGGCGTCTGGTCAGGTAATGCCAATGGCGATTATATGAAAAATGTAGTTGGTATCACGGGTGCTGCTCCCATCTGGCATGATGCAATCGAGTATGCAAGCGGCAAATGTAAACCCGGCTGCGATCTCGGTTTTCCACCAGATCAGTTTTTGCCTCCTCCTGGTGTGATCCAGCAATCTGTCAATACAGTCAATGGACTCGCCGGCAGCGGCTATCAGACCTATATGCTCAAGACTGATGTCCCGCTGCAGAGCGGCTTCATAACCAATACTAATACCAATAATGTTAATGGAAACGGCTATAGCAACCCGTATGGGAACCCGACACCTACACCAACCCCATAAGCTTTCATGCTAATTGTTTGATTCCTTGTAGGTGCGCAACGATGTCCCTTGATACATTCATCGGATCATCTGTAGGGCCGATGATGCACTTTCACGAAATACCCCGGGTATCGTGAACGGGTACGTCACACTCGTAGGGCCCCGATGTATCGCGGCCAATGTGCATCAACCTAAGCCCTGGGAAGAGGCAGCAGGCCGGATGTTGATGGGCTTTGCTTAGGTTGATGTGTATTGGCCCCGATGTATCGCGGCCAGCGCCGATGATGAATGTTGACAATCAAGATCGGTCAGGTACAGGTCACCATCCTGATGACTGGTGACAACCGAATCGGGGAATGAGAGAAAATGCCCGCCCGCGTCCTGTAGGGACAAGGGGCGGGGTGGAGTGGATGAGGGGGCCTTGTGCTTGTCCTCGTTGGGGTGCGGCCTGGTTGCTCCACACAGTCCCCCATGGATCGCGTTGCCACCAGGACAGCACAAGGCCCCCACCCTGCCCCACATCCGCCCCTTGTCCCTACATTCCCCCATTCGGTCGTCACCAGTCATCAGGATAGGGGCAGACACATGACCGGTTTTGGTCGTCAACATTCATGATCGGCCAGTGAGAAACCCACCACCTACCCGGATGCATGTGTTAAAACTCATGATCGGCCTCGCTGGCTTTTCCGCTAGCTGGATTAGTTTGTTCAACGCCATTATCGGCCCTCGCTGGATGTTCGCTCTCCTGATGAAAACGTTAAAGTCGGCTCCGCTGCCCGCGCTTTTTGACGATTACGGAGCAGCAGCGCGAGGGCATAGAAAACCATCACCAGTAGCAGCAGCAGGCGATAGCCCATCAGCATACTGAAGTACTCCAGCGCCCCCCCGGTCATGATGCCCAGCAGGTTCGAGGCAAAGGCTATGTCCGCGGTCTCGCTGTCCCGGAACGAATTCGTGAAGATGATGTTCGCCAGGAACACCGGCGCGAAGGCAAGGGCGCTCGCGAGGAGGTACCTGGCGACCGGGTTGCCTAGCAAAAGCGTTTCGGGCGGGAGCAGGATATTAAGGGCGAGTATGCCGAACAGCAGCAGGTAAAACGGCCAGATCCGCTTGATCTTGAGCTTCCTGTTGACCAGCACAGCCAGCAGCACGCTGCTTAGAATGGCGAAGAAGACCAGCGAGTTGACCAGCCAGGTGCTGCCGAATAGGAGCGAGAATGTGGTCAGACTCTTGACCTCCAGGAGCATGAAAGCGACACCCAGGAAGAACATATGCCAGTCGAAACGACGCAGCACCTTCTTAGGCGCGAACACTAGAGTACCCCCTATTGCGAACGCTGCAACCATGGCGAGGCCTTCAATATAGAGCACAGGAAAGCTCCGATCAATCAGGTAGAGGAATGGCCAGTCATCGGTTGCCGGGGTAATATTATTGGTCAGCGGAAAGAAGCCCTCGCCGATAACTCGCAACTTCTGATTCCCGCTGGCCGGGTCCTGCTCGTGATATGGACCGAACTCGCCTGTTGGCAGTGTTGCCAGCCTTGGCCCCGCCATGATGACCGCCGCCCGTCCCCAGCCGCCATAAGTCGAGACAAATGGTTCCTGGTTGAAGGCGTGTCCCACCATATTAGCAAGCTTCTCTACTAACCACTGATCGCGGTAGTAGTTATAGAGTACCAGCACGCCATTACTGGTTAAGCGGGTTCGTGCCGCTTCGATCGAATCTTGCGTCAGCAGAAAGCTCTCGAGGCGCAGGGTGGTGTTACTCGAGGTGAGGGTGAGCGAGTCAGGCAACGCGAAAATGATCAAGTCGTACTTCTCGCTAGTGTTCTCCAGGAAGGCTCGTCCGTCATTGATGACGACCTTCACATGCTGGCTACTATAGGGATGGTCCGGGTTGAAGCGGAAACCAAGTTGCTCGATCGTTGGGTCGATCTCCACTGCCGTAATGGATTGAACTCCGTAGTGCAGCGCTGTGTCGACATCAGACCCGCTGCCCGCACCAAGGATCAACGCGTGATGGAACGAATTACCTGGGAAGATCTGGTATACGCGCCGGTAGAAAGGTTCCTTGTACTGCCAGGGAATCATCGACTGGTGCCCTCCAGCATTGTTCACATCAACGATATAGCCACTCGGAGTGGCGGGGTGAAGCAGTATCTTGTAGTATGGCGACCAGTAGGCGCCAAGCTGGAGTCGCCACACGACGTATATGCTCGCGAAGAGTACCACCGCTGCTGCTAGAACCGTCTGCTTGCTACTCAGCAGCAGGATCAACAATGACAGGATGGCAAACCAGAAGATCGGCGGTAAGGAGAAGAAGGACATGGCGGAGAAGCAGGCGATTCCTAACAGGCTACCAATAATGTCGAAGGTGTACGCGGTTAATGGCTTAACCTGCGTAAACAACTGACCAAACGAGCGAGACAGAGGGATGAAGCAGGCAGTCACTATCCCGAAGATGATAGGCAAGACGATAAAGTTCTCTGCCTTGGCGCTTTGCGCTTCACCAGCCCCGTAATAAAGCACCTGGGTCGAATTAATCTGTAGGTTGAATCGGTTCATTCCAACGATGATGACCAGCAGCAGTACCATCAATGGAAAAGGCAGGAACCAGAAGCGCCTGCGTCGCGCTGCAAGCATCCCCAGGCCGATCCCCAGGAACGATGCGAGCAGGATAAAATTGTTGAAATAGCTCAGGTAGCGGACATAGGATGGAATCCAGCGGATGCACAGCAACTCGAAGAAGAGCATCGCAAAGGAGAGGAGGAAGATGCGTGCACGCGAGTTGGTAATGAAGAGCTGCTTTGGGGTGTCCAGGCGTAGCCATGACCACAACCAGACATGATTGGACGAACCTTGGGCAACTGATTGATGCATTAGAACCTCCTGGCTTCGTTTTTCTGTTGAATGAGTATGACACATATCCCTCGTGCAACTCTCTGATTATCGGCATTAGCTGTGGGCTGGCTTCCAACATGGACATGGTCATCCCTTAGTTTTTTCCCGCAAATCAAAATATAGAGTGTACCAGTAATTTCAATATCAATGAAATCTGCCTTTCATACGAATCTGCGGTCAAACGCATAATCTTTTTCCTGTTAAAGAGGCCCACAGAAGCCGATACAAAGCTATATATCGGATCGCAAATCCGTATCACTCTCTGCTTGTAATACGGAATCAACAGATCAAAGGTATCATGACACGACTTTTCTCTTGACAATCCCCCTTACGGAGTGCTATTCTGTACTTGCAGTCTCCAGGTGAGACTGCTAGCAATCATCATTGACAAATGAAGTATCATACGAAGATAGCTCTATGTTCTGAGGATGTATCAGCAAGTGATACCACTGAGCCAGCGCAAGCAGCAAGTTCCGCCACTGTTCGTCATGAACTGGCCGGGCTGGAAGAGTCGCATTTGATTTACCAGCCACATACCTCGGCCGGCCGAGTTCCTACCGACCTGGGGTATCGTTACTTTGTAGAGCACCTCATGGAAGAGTCGGCGCTCTCGCTAGACGAACAGCGCCTGATTCGGCATCAGTTCTACCAGGTACAGGATCAACTGGATCAATGGGTGCGCCTGACAGCTTCGGTCATGGCGCGCTTGCTCCACAGCGCGGCGGTGATGACTCCTCCGCGCGCCGATGTTGGGCGGCTGAAGCATTTCGAGGTGCTATCGGTAACTGACCTCTCTGCACACTTGGTGCTGGTCTTAGTGGATGGCACGGTGAAACAGCAGCGGCTGCTGTTGGAAACCCCCATCGACCAGGAAGAACTCAGCGCCTCGGCAGATCGTTTGAATAAACTCTTCCAGGGTAAAAATGCGAAGCAGATGGAGACTCTCCTGGGAGAGCACGATCTTTCAGCCGTAGAGCATTTGATAGGTACCTCTATCGTTCGCATCCTCGAGCAGCACGGCGATCCCCTAGGCGATGTATTTTATCGCGAAGGCGTGTTGAATGTACTTGAACAGCCTGAATATAGCCGCATAGGGCCGGAAGAAGAGCGTAGTGAGCGCGTGCGTAAGGTGATGGAGGTACTGGAACAGAACCGTTTCCTGCCTGCTCTCGCGTCTCACCTGCGCGAAACCGATGGTGTGCAGGTGCTAATTGGCGGTGAGAACCAATGGGACGAGATGAAGGATGTCAGCCTGGTAGTGGCTCGTTACGGACAGGAAGGTAGAATCGGCGGCTTGTTGGGTGTAATTGGCCCAACGCGCATGCAGTATGGACGGGCCATTGCTGTAGTGCGCTATATGGCTCAGGTAATGAATGATCTGCTTGCCGAAGTATATGGGTTCGATGAGTAGAGTGATGAACTATACCTGATTAGGTAGAGCAAACGGAACGGTAGGAATCTCCCTACGCGAACAACAAAATAAATCTTTATAATGTAGGAGGCAATTGTGCCAAAAGTTATTGGAATTGATCTGGGAACAACTAACTCTTGTGTTGCAGTTATGGAGGGTGGAGAGCCTGTCGTTATTCCTAACGCGGAAGGTTCACGTACCACGCCTTCGATTGTGGCAATGAACAAGAATGGCGAGCGTCTTGTAGGTGAAGTGGCGAAACGTCAGGCTGTCACCAATCCTGAAAATACAGTCTATTCTATCAAGCGCTTCATGGGCCGCAAGTACGATGATCCTGAAGTGGACCGTGACAGGCGCCTGGTACCCTATAAGGTTGTCAGAGCCGGTAATGGTGATGCATGGGTAGAGGTTCAAGGCAAACAGTACAGCCCGCCTGAAATCTCGGCCATGATCTTGCAGAAACTTAAGACTGATGCCGAAGCGTACCTTGGCGAGCGTGTAACACAGGCCGTTATCACTGTACCGGCTTACTTCAACGATGCCCAGCGCCAGGCGACTAAGGATGCCGGCAGGATCGCTGGGTTGGAAGTGCTGCGTATCATTAACGAGCCGACCGCCGCTTCACTGGCGTATGGCCTTGATAAGAAAAAGGATGAGCGTATCGGCGTCTATGATCTGGGCGGCGGTACCTTCGACATTTCTCTTCTTGAGTTGGGTGATGGCGTCTTTGAAGTCAAGAGCACCAATGGTGACACACACCTGGGTGGTGACGACTTCGATCAGCGCATCATCAACTGGCTCGCCGATGAGTTTCGCCGCGAGAGTGGCATCGATCTGCGACAGGATCGCATGGCCTTGCAGCGTTTGAAAGAAGCGGCTGAAAAGGCCAAGAAAGAGCTTTCTAGCTCACTGCAGACCGAAATCAATCTGCCTTTTATCACGGCAGATGCCAGCGGTCCCAAGCACCTGAACATAACACTCGCTCGCTCGAAGCTTGAGCAGTTGGTCGAGGACTTGATTGAGAAATCACGCGGTCCTGTGATGAAAGCGCTCTCCGATGCCGATGTTCGCCCGGGTGATATCAACGAGATAGTCCTTGTTGGTGGTCAGACGCGTATGCCTGCAGTACAAACCCTTGTCCGACGCATCTTCGATCGCGATCCACATCGCGGTGTGAACGCGGATGAAGTGGTGGCTGTTGGCGCCGCAATCCAGGCAGGTGTCTTGACCGGTGATGTCAAAGACGTGCTCTTGCTTGACGTCACTCCACTCTCGTTAGGTATCGAGACCCTGGGTGGTGTCTCTACACGCCTGATCGAGCGCAATACCACTATTCCGACGCAGAAGAGCCAGGTTTTCTCAACCGCCAGCGACAACCAGCCAAGCGTAGAGATCAATGTGCTGCAGGGCGAGCGTGAGTTTGCCAGGGACAATCGTTCCCTGGGTAGCTTTATTCTCGATGGTATTCCGCCCGCTCCACGAGGCATCCCTCAGGTCGAGGTAACTTTCGATATCGACGCTAACGGTATCGTGAATGTTTCCGCTCGAGATAAGGGTACCGGGCGCCAGCAGAAGATTACCATTGTAGCTTCCAGTGGCCTCTCAAAGGATCAGATTGACCGTATGGTGCGCGATGCAGAGTCGCACGCCGCCGAAGATAAGCGCCGCAAGGAAGAAGTTGAGGAACGCAATCTGGCCGATAGCGCGGCCTATCGCGCGGAAAAGAGCATTAGTGATTTGGGCGATAAGCTCTCTTCTGAGCAGAAGAGCGAATTGGAGAGCAAGATTGCCGATGTTCGCGCTGCGCTCTCGACCGATGATGTGGCGCGCATCAAATCATCGCGTGAATCCCTGGAGCAGGCTTTCTACAAGATCAGCGAGGGAATCTACAGTCAAGCCGGTAGCGCCGCCGGTGGTTCTGGTGGAGCAGACTTTGGTGGTGGTACAACTCAGGAAAACCCAACCGACAAGCAGGGTGGCCCTGGAGACGATACCATCGAGGGTGAATACAAAGAAATGCAGGTTTTACAGTATGTGGGTGGGACAGGGTGGGCCAATCCTCGCCTTGTCCCACCCACACACCTACACGGCGGCTCTCCCAGCAATCGTGGGTCGTAGGGACAGGGGTGGCGTGGTGTAGGGTGGGGCCCCTTGTGGGTGTCCGTGGGAGCTCCCGATGTGTGGGAGAACCCTACATGGCTATACCCTTGCATACAATTGATAAACAACGTAGTATTAGGTAACATACAGTAGTACAGTTTTGGATTAGGGAGCGCGAATCAGGCCGCGTCCTGTTTCTGATGGTAGATAAAGGACCAGTTGATGGCCAATAACAAACGAGATTATTATGAGGTACTTGGTATATCGCGTAATGCGAGCGACGATGAACTGAAAAAAGCATTTCGCCGTCTTGCTAAGCAATACCACCCGGACACCAATAAAGAGCAGGGAGCGGAAGCCCTCTTTATTGAAGTCAATGAGGCCTATGAAGTGCTGAGCGATCCGCAGAAACGGGCTGCCTATGATCGCTATGGGCATGCTGGAGTAGGCAATGGCTCAGGCGCGGGCTTTAATGACTTCGCGGGGTTCAGCTCTATCAACGATCTCTTTGAGACATTCTTTGCCGGAGCGGCTGGTGCGCAGCGCCGCTCGGGAACGCAGCGAGGCGCAGATCTTCGCTACGATCTTACAATCACCTTCGAGGAAGCTGTTTTTGGCTGCCAGAAAGAGATCGAGCTACCTCGCTGGGAAACCTGCCTCAACTGCCGGGGTAGTGGCGCACAGCCCGGCACATCAACAACGCGTTGTTCCTCTTGTCAGGGCACCGGCGAAATTCGCCGCGTGCAGCAGTCAATCTTTGGGCAGTTCGTCAATGTGACGATGTGCGAACGCTGCCGTGGTGAGGGCCGCGTGATTACCACACCTTGCGAGAAGTGCCGCGGTCAAGGACGAGTGCGTAACAATCGTCGTGTAGTCGTCAATATTCCCGCTGGCGTAGACGATGGCATCAACGTACGTGTCACTGGCGAAGGTGAGGTGAGCGCGCGGGGCGGTACACCAGGCAATTTGTACGTGATCCTCACGGTAAAGCCTCACCCATTCTTTAAGCGCTCGGGCAATGATATCATTTATGAACTGCCCATTAGCTTCACACAAGCTGCGCTTGGCGACGAGGTTGAGGTTCCTACCGTTGATAACAAGACAACAACGCTCAAGATACCTGCCGGTACGCAAAGTAGCCGTTCCTTCCGTCTCAAAGGAATGGGCGTACCTGTTGTCCATAGCAGCGCTCGCGGCGACCAGCACGTCATCGTTAAAGTGGTCACTCCGACCAATTTGACGGCAGAGCAAAAACGCTTGCTTGAAGAGTTCGCTCGCCTTGAACGCGAACAGGCCGAGCAAAACGACAAGAATATATTCCGCAACCTCTTCGAGAAGACAAAAGATGTCTTCCAATAAAGGCGTCAAATGAGCTTGTAAACATGGGAATGGGCTTGTCCAGGGTTCTGCCATAGACAAGCCCATTCCCATGTTTATTGATTAGCAATTTCAGGGTCGCGAGTTCTTAATCAAAGGGTTCAGAGCGAGAACTCACCCCACTCCTACCCCCCATATATCCTCGTCATCTTCATTCCTTACAAAAGTGGCATTCTCACCCAGTTCCATGGAGTTTGCCACATATTTGGCCTGGGCTCCTGCATTTTTCCCAAATTCTGCAACAACTGGCAGGTGATCGCTTGCCTCGTCACCACGCAGTCCGTTCCCTTCCGTAATAACATTACATGCTGAAAGCTGCTCGGCAAGTTCCGGACTGGCAAAGATGTAATCGATGCGGCCAGCAGGAGCGTCCGCTGGACAGGTAAATCCCGAGGAATCTGGATCCATACGTCGAAAACAATCGATATAGCCTGCTTTTCGCAACATTTTGATACTACCACGAGGAGCATACAACGAGCCTGCTTCATCAAAAAACGCGCTCAGCAACTTACTGCGCGGAGTCACTCGTAGCAGCGGATTTAGGAAGCGTAGAGGCGCTGGTACCACAAAATTCAGGTAGGGGTGCCCCACGCTAGCACTTGGGTTTAGCCGGCGACGACGATCCATCGCTACGAGGTACCGCAGAAGAGTACCTGCTTTCAGACGATCTCCTGGTGAAATCGAGTTGAAATCGCCCATCAACAGGTGTGGCGTGCCTCGCTTCGTTTCCATGATTCGCAAGATTTCTTGTACCTCTCGACGCCGGATACCATCACCCCCTCTGCCGTAGTTGAAAGCTGCCGTCAGGTGCGTTAAGAATACTGTGAGCACGTGCCCACCTTCCTCCTCTAAGCTCACCTCTAAGAGAGGGTGAGTGAGGATGCCGGGGCGTACATGTGAATAAGTCCGTACAATCGGCAGACGACTGAGTATGGCTGTATGCCAGTCTTGTTTATCTTCGGTATATCTGCTCATCCTATGCTGCATGCCTAGCCGAATCGCCAGTTCCTCAACCACTCGCGGGTTAGTAGCTTCGACCAGGCCAACGATATCGGGATGTGCTGAACTAATGATTTTTGTTATCTGCTCGACACGGCGTGTTCCGCCTACTAATATGTTATAGGAGAGAATACGAGTCATGTATAGCTATCCTTCTATTCTGTTGTACTATCCAATACAACTATACCAGACGGAGAAGCAGCCATGAAAGATACATGATAGTTGCTTCCCTTTTCCCGCTCCCAGGCATATCTATTTGGTTGCTCTCGCATTTTTTGCTTGCGAGCCTCATCTATTTAAAACATGTCGAAGCGGCTGGTGGCGCCACCACCAGCCGCTTCGACATGTTTATTTATTTGGTGGCGACCCTTGGTTCGAGAGTCCGCGAGAGATCTCGCTGGATCTTCCTACTCGCTCGATAAAACTCGCTCAATATTAAGATTCATTGCAGCCAGCCTGGGAACAATATTGCCGTATCCCCGCTCAAGTAGGTCAATACCTGTCACAGTCGTTGTGCCACAAGCGACTGCTGCTGCGATCACATAGGCTAATCCGGCTCGTAAATCTGGCGTAGAGATTTGATCAACAGCCGTGAAAGGAGTCGGCCCCATAATAATCGCGCTATGCTCAAAGTTGGACTCGCGGTAGCGGCACGTCGTCCCTCCTAAGCAGTACGTTGTCAACTGTGTTTTTGCCCCAAGCTTATCAAGGGCTTTCAGATAGCCAAATCGATTTTCGTGTACCGTCTCGTGAATGATCGAGATGCCATTGGCCTGTGAGAGCAAAATGGCAAAAGGTTGTTGCCAGTCAGTTGAGAAACCAGGCCACACATCCGTCTCGATAATTGCTGGGCGCAGTGGCTCTTTACGAAAAAAGCGGATAGTGTTTGAATTAACCAGCTCAAATCCTCCTCCAGCTTGCCGGAAGTAGGAGAGGAAATTGCCTAGCGTTTCCGGACGGATGCCGTCAACTGCAATGTCACCATCGGATGCACATGCCAGGCAAGCCCAGGAAGCGGCTTCGATACGATCCCCCATCACTTTCACGTGCGTCCCCGTGAGCCGTTTCACGCCTTCGATACGGATCTCCCGCCCCGAAGAGGTGAAAATGATGGCCCCCATAGCCCTAAGCATCGTGATTAATTCAAAGATTTCTGGCTCGATAGCTGCATTCGAGATAGTTGTGCGCCCTTCTGCCAGGACACCCAGGTATAAACAAGTCTCTGTAGCGCCCACACTCGGATAGGGCAACTTGATGTGCGTCCCTTTCAACGAGTCAGTGCGCTGCGCTAAAAACCCATCAGGTGTTTCTTCGACCTTGCCGCAAAATTGGCGGATCGCATCCAGGTGGAAATCTACATTCCGAGCACCGATCTGATCTCCTCCCACAATTGGAACAGAGACCTTGTCAAAACGATGCAGTAACGCTCCCAGTAAGAGTATAGGTATGCGATTACTCCCTGAGTCAGGCGTCGGCACCTCCGATAAATTCATCGAAGAGGGATCAATGGTCAGGGTCCCGCTGGTAGCAAACTCAGCCTTGACCCCGATAGAGGTGAACATTTCTTTGGTGATCGTCACATCGCCAATCGGAGGAACATTCGTGAGCACCGTTGGCGTATCGCCCAGCAGCGCCGCTACCATAGCCTTAGTGGTAAAATTCTTCGCTCCCAGGCATTT
>WNFA01004053.1_pt1 | contig 12219 bp, 5 predicted proteins | sample 5400481 | NCBI WGS metagenome assembly WNFA01 (sample SAMN13153340, study PRJNA577476) | soil metagenome | isolation source: 120 cm saprolite under Douglas fir tree site 2 hole 1 replicate 2 | place: USA:California | collected 2015-04-18
AGGCAGCCCGTATGCTGTTCGCGACTACTACGGCATAAATCCCGACTACGGCACGAAAGAGGATTTCAAAAGGCTGGTTACTGAAGCACATAACCGCGGCATGAAAGTTCTTATCGATATCGTTGCGAACCACACGTCGTGGGACAGCGTGTTAATGAAGCATCCAGAGTTTTATGTGCACGATTCGCAAGGTCGCATTACGTATCCGCATGACTGGAGCGACGTGGCAAAACTCAATTACGACAACCCTGATCTGCGGCGCTACATGACCGACATGTTGAAGTACTGGATTCGCGAATTTGATCTCGACGGCTTCCGTTGTGACGTCGCTGAAGAGGTGCCGACGGACTTCTGGGAAAACGCACGTGTGGAACTCGAGCGCGTCAAACCCGATATCGTCATGCTTGCCGAGGCGCACAAAGCCGAATTGCTGCGCAAAGCTTTCGACTTTGACTACTCGTGGCCCCTGCACAGTGCGCTGACAAACGTCTTGCAGGGACGCGATCGAGCGTCCGTGTTGCGCGATGAATGGGGAAAGGAATTCAGAGAATGGCCGCGCGGGGCGTTGCATATGCGGTTCTCGGACAATCACGATGAACGTCGAGCGATTGCCCGGTTTGGCGAACCCGCCGCGCTGGCTGCTTCCGCGTTGATGTTTACGCTCGATGGAATTCCTCTTATGTACAATGGCATGGAAGTGGGTGATACAACCGAATCGGGCGCGCCGGCTTTGTTTGAAAAGCTGCCGGTGTTCTGGCCCATCGCTGAACGGCGACCGGAGTTTCCACGCTTTTATAAACAGATGATTGCGTTGAGAAAGTCCAGTACCGCGTTGAGGAGAGGCTCGCTTGAATGGTTGCGCACTTCCGACGAATCGAGAGTATTGAGTTTTGTCCGCCACTCACAGGATGAAGAAGTTCTCGTTGCGATCAATCTATCCAATCTACCGTTTTCGGGAACTATCGAAGTGGGCAAAGCGGCGGGCTACCGGGATATCACTCCAAACGTTGGTCCGCCACAGCCGCCCGATGCACCGCCGACTGAGAGCACACGACCATCACCGCCGGTGGATATGCCTGCAATCAAGCTGGATGCATGGGGCTATCGCATCTTTCGACGCAAGTTGAGGTTACAAACGAACTTTCGCATAAAAGGAGCGTTGCCACTCAACGTCGGAACCGATGGGCGGTAGCGACCGGTTCAGTCTCGGCTGCCACTCAAGGTTTATCCACTATCCGCGCAAATTATTTAGGCTGCTTTCCGAACTGGCGACGTTAGCACGTTCCGCCTCTTGTATCTCGCCAAGCCTATTCTTTCCAGCGCACGCGGGATCTCGCGGTTTTCCATAAACCAACGCCAGATATTTCCCGTCCGGGCATTCTCGGCGCTCAGCAACACGATCCCGACGTTGATGCCAATAACATCGCTATCAACCCAGCCTGTGCCTGGATTGAAGGCATCTACAAACCCGTACCGGCTGTAAACCTTGTCACCATACTTCTCCCGCATGGTGCGTAGAGCCGCAACTGAGAAATCAGGAGTAAACATCAATGAGCCACCGGCTGCCGAAGGAACCACAGTGCCGTCGATTGCTATATCTCGTGGTGGTCCACCCCAGGCGAGATAACCTTTTGCGCTGTCGGAAGCCGTAATCCCCCATATGTTTGGTCCGTACGCGGGAAATTCGTACGAGAGGTTGATGCAAAAAGCACGATGTGCGAGTGTGGCACTGATAGAGTTTTCAAAGTAGTCGATGTGGTCACCGCGAAGCTCACGCCGATCGCGATAGTCGATCCAGGCATGGGCATATTGATGCATGAACAAAGGCACGCCGATGGTTGTGAAATAGGCGTGGCCCTCATAGCGATAGCGATCGCGCCACAGTGCATACCAGGACGCAGGCGAAATGGAATGCGCCACCGATCCGATCGCCAGCATATAAAGAATTGTGTCTTCGCTATATGTGTCCCAGCGTGGTTTTAGAAAGCCGGTTTCCGGTTTCCAGCCATGAGACAGGAGAAGAGGATCGCCATTCAGCATCCAGCGAAAGTCAACGCGTTCATAGATCTGCGTCGACAGATTGACAATCTCGCGGTCGTCACGAAAGTACTGCCGAGCGGTCAGCACGCCGGCCAGCAGCAAGGCTGTGTCGATCGACGAAACCTCGCTGTTCCAACGTCGCTCTCCGGTCTTCGAGTCAATCCAATGATAGAACCAACCGTATTTTTCAAACGCTTTCGTCGCAAAGAAGCGCAACGTGTTTCGCGTACGCTCTCGTGCCTGGGTTCGATCAATCCAGCCGTGCTCCGCGGCAATACAAAGCCCGGTTAAACCAAAGCCGGTAGCAGCAGTGCTGGCTACATTGCGATGGTTCTCGTCGAGTTGGGAGCCGTCTATACGCGATCGATCGGGGACAAGGCCGGTGTTCGGATCAGCCTGGTCCCAAAAATATTGAAATGAACGGTGCTCTAGATCCTCAAGGAATGATTGGTCATCAGAAGAAAACTGATGAGGAGACTGCGCTCTTGATTGGGAGCTTGTGAAACTGAAGTCCGAGCAGGAAAAAACCAACAATAAAACCAACAGTACGAAACGGCATGTGATTGTCTGTTTGAATATACTTATCAGCAACTCAATCGCTCAACTTTGGCAATCTCTCAGGTCAGGAAGGCGGACCCTGTCCCCGCCCAACTTTGAAAGCCATTCAATACTCAACCAGCAACCCAACTTGAATCATCTCTGAGGTTGGGAATGTGGGCCCTGTCCCCGCCTCAAGTTTGAATGCCATTCAAGCTCGGCGCGGGGACAGGGTCCACCTTCCTAACCTGTGAGGTGGTTATGAGGGGGAGTGAATTAGTTGATGATGAGTGGCTTCCAAGCTTGGGCGGGGACAGGGTCCACCCTCCTGACCTGAGAGGTTGCCAAAGTTGAGCGATTGAGCTGCCGACGTTTCCTCTAACGCGCAACCACAACAAAACTCTTCTCGACGACATCCTCGGAACTCGAGCCCAACATCACCTTGAATTCACCCGGCTTGACTGTAATACGTTTGAACCCTTTCAGCTCTTTTATGGGTCGTGCCATGCTCGCCGCCACATCCCGAATATATAGTTGGACCACTTCATCACCGCTACGCTTACCGATGTTTTCCACGTCAACACTTATGCGTAGTGTTCCATCTGTTTTGATTTGCTGTTCGCTGAGCTGGAGATTGGTCATCTTGAATTGGGTGTAACTTAGTCCATATCCGAAAGGGAATTGGGGCGTCCAGGGAACATCAAGATACTTTGATGTGTATCTATTGTTTGCCTCCGGCGGTCTCCCAGTATTCAGATGATTATAATAGATTGGCACTTGGCCCACGACACGTGGAAACGTCACCGGCAACTTTCCTCCTGGATTCACATCACCGAATAAAACGTCGGCGATCGCGTTGCCTGCCTCGGTGCCGCCCATCCATGCCTCGAGGATTGCCGGCACCTTATCGACAATCCAACCGATCGTCGGCGGGCGTCCGTTGATTAATACGACGATCGTCGGCTTGCCAGTGGCAGCTACCTCTTTCACCAGATCCATCTGGCGGCCTGGTAGATCCAGCGAGCTTCGAGATGCTGCTTCGCCCACCATCTCCTTCGCTTCGCCAACAAAAACGATGGCGATATCGGCCTGACGCGCTGCCGACACAGCCTCGGCAAACCCGGTAGTAGAGTCTCCCAGGATCTCGCAACCTTTTGCATAAATGACTTTTGTCTGTGGTGACACCTTCGCGCGAATGCCCGCAAGAGCAGTCACCGTATCTTCGTCGTGTCCATCGCCGCTCCACCAGCCCAGCGGAGCACGCCGGTCATCGGCGAGCGGGCCAACTACCGCAATAGAGCTGATAGTCTTGCTAAGCGGCAACAACTCATGATCGTTTTTCAACAACACCATCGATTGTCCCGCAATTTCGCGAGCGGCAGCGCGATTGGCAGCGGTAAGGAGTGAACCACTTTCAGCGGCTTCATCAGTGTAGGGGTGTTCAAACAGTCCCAGGCGAAACTTGATGCGCAGAATACGTCTGACTGCTTCGTCAATTGTGGCCTGCGATAGCTTTCCTTCCTTGAGCAACTCCGGCCCTTGCTGATTGAATAGTCGACTGACCATCTCCATATCAACACCGGCATTTATTGCTGCCTCGGCCGCATCTTTATCGGTGGCGGCGATGCCATGGTTGATGAGTTCTTTCACCGCGGTATAGTCACTGACAACGAATCCGTCGAACTTCCATTCACCACGCAAGACTTTAGTGAGAGTAAAAGGATTCGCGGAGGTGGGTACGCCATTAAGGTCGTTGAAGGCACTCATGAAAGTACCAACACCGGCATCCACCGCGGCTTTGAAAGGTGGAAAATAGATCTCCCGCAGCGTGTGTTCAGACATGTCGGTGGTGTTGTAGTCGCGTCCGCCTTCCGCAGCACCGTAGGCGACCCAATGCTTCGCGCAGGCCAAAATCCTTCCCGGTGCGCTGTAGTCACTTCCCTGAAAGCCCCTCACCCGCGCTCGCGCGAAGGCCGCGCCGAGAAACGGATCTTCTCCCGCTCCCTCGGTAATACGGCCCCACCGCGGATCCCGCGCAATGTCGACCATTGGTGCGAAGGTCCAGCGCAAGCCGGTGGCGTACGCCTCTTTGGCGGCGATGCTGGTCGAACGTTCTGCCGACTTTGGCTCCCAGCTGCTGGCTTCAGCCAAGGGAATGGGAAATATCGTGCGATACCCGTGGATTACGTCGAAGCCAAACAGATTGGGAATCTTCAAACGCGACTCGTCGACGGCCACGTGTTGCAGTTGGTTAGTTCGCTGAGCTCCACGCACGTTCAGAGTCGAGCCTAAGAGTCCCTTGCGAAGCAGATCGATTTGTTCCGGGCGAAAGTTTCCGGTTCCTTCGCCGTCTAATTGTTGCAGTTGTCCGAGTTTCTCCGCGAGCGTCATGCGAGCAATCAGAGCGTCGATACGCGCTTCGACATTGGGAGCTTGCCTGGAATGCGATGCCGGAGCTGACGTCAACGAGAGAAAGGAAATAGCGCAAAGTGCGAGCACTAGAGACGTTGATCGAGTTGAGTTCATCTTCTTATGGACCAGACGGATTGATTCTGCATGATTACGTCGAAAGTTTAGAGTTCAACTCAACGTCAGAACCGAGGAGCGGTAGCGACCGGGTCCAACTAGCGCATCACTTGAGCGAGACGGCACTAGACCCGGTCGCTACCGCTCCTCGGTTCTGACGTTGAGTGCAATTACATCACAATCATTACTGACTGCATCCAAACCCGATAGTCTGTTCAGCTATCATATACTTCTCGTTTCGAAACGGTAGCGACCGGGTCCAACTAGCGCATCACTTGAGCGAGACGGCACTAGACCCGGTCGCTACCGCTCCTCGGTTCTGACGTTGAGTGCAACTACATCACAATCATTACTGACTGCATCCAAACCCGATAGTCTGTTCAGCTGTCATATACTTCTCGTCTCGAAACGGTAGCGACCGGGTCCAACTAGCGCATCACTTGAGCGAGACGGCACTAGACCCGGTCGCTACCGCTCCTCGGTTCTGACGTTGAGTGGACTACATCACAACGCTGTTGAGCTGTAATATACTTGTCGTCTCGAAACAGTGTAAACGAATGAATCTTTATCTCACAGCACGAGTATCTCGCACCATATTTCAGATAGCCCTGTCCCTTGTGTTCACTGGAGTAATACTTTTCGCAGAAGGGTATTCCGTTGCTCAGCGACCCCAACGTCGGGCGGAACCAAAAACCGAAGTAGCCGTTTCTCAATTGCGCCAGGCCGCAGCGCTGCTTCAGGAGGGAAAGCCCAGCGAAGCGGAACCAATCCTTCATCAAGTGATTTCCGCAATGCCTCAGAATGCTGATGCCCATAACCTGCTTGGCATAATCTTCGACCAACGCGAACAATTTAAGGCCGCCGAGCAAGAATACCGGGAAGCGCTTCGTCTCAACCCAAGTTTAATCTCGCCACTCGCGAATCTAGGCGTTCTGCTTGCCCGCACCGGGCGATCGGAGGAAGCAATCCAGGCGTTTGAAACAGTGCTGCAAAAGGTACCAGATCATCCTCAAGCCACACTCAATCTCGGACTTCAGTACGTCGCTCGCGCGGATTACGCTCGGGCGATGCCTTTGCTTGAGCACGCACGCCAACTGGGTCTGGATCGCTATGAAGTTCGTTACAATCTGGCTCTCAGTCTGTTCTACTTAAAGCGCATGGACGAAGCGGCGCAAGCTTTCGAGTCAGCGCTGATGCTTTCAGCAAACGCCGCCGAGCCCTACTACTATCTCGGACTAATTGCCTGGGCCGGGGACCATGGCGCGCAAGCGGTGGATCTTTGGAACCGCGCACTAACGCTTCGCCCAAACTTTCCTGAGGCAAACTTTATGCTTGGCGAATCTTTGAGAAAGAGCCATCACGCCTCAGCGTCCGTTGAATACTACAAGCGAGCATTGGAGCAGGACCAAAGCAAGTTTGTCCATTACGCGCGGCTAGGCGGCGTGTATATCGTGTTGCGCCTACCTGATCAGGCTCGTGATGTTTTTCGTCTCGGTGTCCAGCGTTTTCCGAGTCTTCCTGAAGCGCATTACTTCTTAGGCATTGCGGCTCGCGCCGCGGGTGATTACGGACAGGCTGAAGCAGAGCTGCGCAAGTCGTTGTTACTAGAACCTCACAACGTGGATGCCATGGCGCAACTAGGCTTCGTCTTGCTCGAGCGTGACCGAATGGCGGAAGCGGAGACTGCATTGCGTGGCGCGATTGCGATCAATGACAAACATTTCTATGCGAATTACGATCTGGGTCGTTTGCTCGTCAAATCACATCGTTACGATGAAGCTTTGCCGATCTTTGAATACGCTGTAAAGCTCAAGCCAAACAATCAGAGTGTTCACTATCAACTCTTCCTGGCGCTCTCGCGGTCGAAGCGGAAGGACGAAGCCGACCGCGAGCTGGCAACTTTCAAACAACTGGATGAAGCGCGCAAAGCTTCGCCGCAAGGCGAATCAGAAATAGACCAGGAGGACGCCGAAAATCCATCGTCCACAGTGCCACCATGAGCGGATTAGCTCATGGTGGCACTGTTTAAGAAGGATCTGTAGGTGGGCCTACGGACCATTCCTGAATCACGAATGACGACTTAGAAGCTAAATCGTCCCTGGAATTCGATCACCCTCCCAGATAGGGCACCTTGAGCCCGGCCAAAGTTTGGATCTGTAATAGTCGTGCTCGGGGACGCGAAGCCGAAGTTTTGCAGGTTCAAAATGTTAAAGGCGTTGAAAAGATTAGCCTTGATTTCGAGAGCACTACCCTCGCCAAAGAAGAATTTCTTCGCAAAACTCAGATCGACGTCGCGATATTTCGGGCCTCGGAATGAGTTGCGGCCAACTCCAGGCGGAAATGCCGACACGCCGGGTTGGCCGGCAGGTCCTAATGCTCCAACGGTAGAGAAGAACTTTGTTCCTCCCCCTGGGAAATTGCTTCCCGTTATGAATGCGCCGTTGGAAGTGTCACTACCCGCCCCGCCAAAGTAAGCGGTCGGACGCGCCGGACAATAGACGGGTTGGTTGTTGCTTGGGCAGTTACCGATTACAGGAGTCCAGGGGAATCCGCTATGCAAAGTGGCGATGCCGCTTACTGACCAGCCTCCGAGAGTTTTACCGATGAGATCGTGCCGTCCTCTGAAGATTGGCAACTCCCAGAGCCCTGACGCGATAAATGAGTGTCTCACATCGTAGTCAGACGGACCGCGCTCCTGCTTTTGATCAAAAACGAAGGTAGGGTTTGCGGCACCGACTTGCTCGCTCGAAAGGACATCGAGGCTCTTGCTCCACCTGTAATTAGAGTCAAAAGTGAAGCCACCGGCGAACCGGCGCGACGCTCTTACGATCAGCGCATTAAAGTTCGAGTTGGTGTCAGTCAATGGGTTAAAGACTGCTAACCCAAAATTTTGACGGAAGAGAGCTCGCAGATCGATAATCCGAACTAAATGGCGACCCGAGCTTCCCTGATACATAACGTCGGCCGTCACCTTGCCTGGAAGTTGATATTGGCCATCGAGAGAGTATTCATAAACGTAAGGTGTATGAGTATCCGCTGCAGCGCCGTAAACAGTTAGACTGGCGAATGGGCCAGTATTTGGGATACCCGTGGTTGGATTGAACGTCAACGCCAGCGTCGGATTAGCGGGATAACTCAAAGGCGACGTCGATGCGCCCAACGCGTAAAGAATAGCTCCTCCGGCAAACGGGCTGCTAAAACTAGTCGGCGCCGTGCCGCAGCAGATGCCGTAGTTTGCCTGGAAGGGCGGGTTGTCTCTGGTGTTTTCGAACGCGTTTACCGGGATACGGTCATATGCAATTCCAACTCCTCCTCTAATCACCAGCTTGTTTGCAGTATCGACCCCAAGGAGGCGGTTTGGACTATAGGCGAAAGCCAAACGGGGTTGGAAGTCCTTTAATTCGCGTTTATAGAGATTTTTCACCGGTACCAAGCTTCCACCCGCCAACTCGTTTCCTGCCGGCCCAGGGATGAAGTTATCGAGTTTCCCACGTTTTTCACTCAAGGGGGAAAAATAGTCCCAGCGCAATCCGAGGTTAACCGTAAGAGTGGGACGAACCTTCCAGTCGTCCTGAGCAAAAAAAGCGTAAGTGCTAGTGCGGAAGTATCGTTGCGCGTCTGAGAAGCCGCCCGTTTTCGGATCTACGTTGACACCTTCGAAGATGGGGGCGCTGTTAACAAAATTCCAGATCCCGTCGAAAACGAAATCGGGACGCGAGCCGCCAATCAAGTTATTGTTGTTCTGTTCCTTCCGTATCTCGGCGCCGAAACTGAGCGCGTGGGATCCGATTGACTTTCGCAGTGTGTCGCGAAATTCGTAGGTATTCTCGAAGAAAATTCCGGGAGAGGTTTCCCCTTGCGGAGCGCCCAAAAAGATTCTGCCCGGAACCCGGAGACTCTGGATCTCGATTCGCGGAATTCCGAAGTTGGTAGTAGATGCTTGGAGCTGATTGTCCTTCAAACGCGTGAAATTAACTCGCGCCTCGTTGATCGTTGTCGGTGACAGTGTGTGAGTCCATGTCAGGGTGCCAAAGGAATTAGTTGGCCTGGTGAACAAGTCTGACATGGGGCGTGCGCCGCCGCCGCCGCTTCCGGTACCGCCCGAGGTGTCGCTTGAAAGCCCCTTGAAGCCCGAGATGTAGGAGCTAAAGGCAAAGGCATCTTTCTGACGGGCGTTGAAGTCAAAGCGAACGTTGTACTGTTTGCCACGGGTCGTGTTCGGCGCGCCAATTAGTGCGAACTGGATATCGGGAATTCCGTCGAGCCCTCCGCCACCAAAGGAACCAAGAGGAAAGTATTGGCCCGTGCCGAGTGCCGGAGAACCTATATCGAGACCGCCGGTGACCTGTTGACATGGATTGTTAGGATCATTTGCCGGATAGCCAGCGCCAGCGCAGGTTATCGGAATTGTGGAGAGCAAGCGAGGCGCAGAACCTGAGGCCCCGAGGATTCCCGCTGTAACGCTACCCGGACGCAGAGCCAGAACCTGCTGGCGGAATTGAGGTGTCTCGAGGAACTGGTTAAAAGTATTGGTGCTGTTGTTACGCAAACCTTCATAGGAGAAAAAGAAGAAAGCGCGGTTTTTTGCAAGACGAATAATTGGTGGCGTGCCTTCGCCAAACCGGAAAATAGGAAGAGGTCCGCCGATGCTGCCGCCATATTGATTGTAGTGCTGAATGTTGGCTACGCCCGGCAAGCTCGTGCCGTTTGGACCCGGCCCACCATATTTGTTAGCGGAATTAAGTCCAGGGCTGTTGTTCTTGAGAAAGAGGCTCCCGTGAAACTGATTCGTGCCGTTCTGGGACACGGTGAGCACTTGCGCGCCAGAGTTCCTTCCGTATTCTGCCGAGTAGACATTGGCAATAACGCGTACCTCTTTAACCGACTCCTGGTTCGGCGTAATAACCGCGCCGCCGCCATGCGTAAGACTATTCACACTGGTCCCGTCAATCTGATAATTGTTTGATTGAACGCGCTGGCCATCCGCTGAAATTTGAGGAACATTCTCTTGTTGAAAAATTAACCGGTTCCCAGCAGTGCCACCGGGGCCTGTTTGGTTGGGGAGATTCTGGGCATTACCGGAGGAGCCGCGAGCAAAATCGCCAAAGACGCCCGGCGTCAGCGCCAGCAGGTTGTAAGGATCTCGGCCAAACTGGGGCAGACTGCGGACTTCTTGAGTACTGATTGCCTTATCGACATTCGCGTTCTCGGTTTCTAAAGTTTGCGCGGTTTCCTGAGTGACCGTAACAACCGCAGTCACTTCACCGGCTTCGAGCGCAACATCAATTCCCTGGACCGCTTCCGCATTGACTGCGACGTCATCGAGGACTTTCTGCTTGAAGCCGGCTTTCTCTACTGTAAGTTTGTATTTACCCGGAGCCAGGCCAGACAGTTTGTAGAAGCCTTCGCCGCTCGATGTGGTCTCTTGCGTCTTGCCGGTTTCGGTGTTGGTCAGGGTCACCTTCGCTTCTGGTACTAGTCCTCCCCCGGTGTCGGTGACCGTGCCTTGAATGCCAGCTTTAAACTGCGCGTTAACTACCCCAACCGTGCATAAAAGAAAAAGCCCGCATATTATAACGCGCACAAATGAGAACGTGGTTCGATCCATTGGAAGGCCCTCCTTGGGCCGTTTGATTCTAGTAATGAGCCCATAAAATCGGTGTGCGGACTGGACCACACACCGATTGACGCAGGCGTTGAACAACCAAACTCCGGGGAGACATAATGCCAATGCCCACAGATTACACGGGGAGACAGGGGTTAGTATGTGCGCCAAGGCGCTTTGGGGATAATGGTTAATAGCACCAAAAAACTAAAACTTCAATATGTATTTCCCCGGCAGACTCTGTTAAGGTGGGCGCCTCAATCTTATTAATAGGGAAAAGAAGGGAAACGTACTAATGCCACGTCGAACCTTAGTGCTCTGCGCTGTTCTTCTTGCGCTTATTCTTGTTGGTTGCGTCTCGAGTACCCAACAAACGAACACCGGTGGCCCGAAAAAGAAAAAAGGATCGAATGGGCCAGTAAATATCGGGTTTTCCATGGACACGCTAAAAGAAGAGCGTTGGCAGCGGGACAAGGATCTGGTTGAGAAACACGCAAAAGAACTGGGAGCGCAAGTGTCGGTGCAGGTTGCAAACGGTGACGACAACCTGCAGGTCAAGCAGGCGGAGAATCTCTTGACCCAGGGGGTTGATGTCTTGATTGTGGCGCCGCACAACGGCGAAATTGCGGCTTCGATTGTTGAAGCCGCACACCGCCAGGGGGTACCAGTAATTAGCTACGATCGATTAATCAAGAACAGTGATGTGGATCTCTACGTTTCCCACCAGGTAGTCAAGATCGGAGAAATGCAAGCGAAGTATTTGCTTGATCATGTAAACAAGAAGCCCGCCAATTTTGTGATCGTCGGTGGTTCACCTACCGACAACAATGCACTGCTTCTTCATCAAGGACAGATGAACATCCTGAAGCCGGCTGTAGACCGAGGCGATGTAAAGATCGTTACCGACCAGTATGCAAAGGAATGGCAGGCAAGTGCGGCGTTGAATATTGTGGAGAACGCTTTGACGCAGGCAAACAATCAGGTCGACGCTGTCGTTGCCTCGAACGATGGCACCGCGCGCGGAGCCGTTCGGGCTCTCGAAGGACAAAACCTTGCTGGAAAGGTTCTCGTGTCCGGGCAGGACGCTGACCTTGCTTCTTTGCAGTTGATTGTATTGGGCAAGCAGACGATGACAGTTTATAAACCTATTCAGCCGCTTGCCTATGTCGCTGTTGAGTCCGCCATTAAACTAGCGCGTGGCGAAAAGGTCGACACGACGGATACTGTAGACAATGGTTTCAAGAAGGTCCCTTCCATCTTGCTTGAGCCCATTGCAGTCGATAAAACCAATATCGTAAGCACGGTCGTCAAAGATGGATACCAGACGTTGGACAAGATCTGCGCCAACATTCCACCCGACAAGTGCCCAAAACCCTAGCAGGCTGATGAAAAACCATGGTTTGGGAGCAGTTTCACTTTCGCCATGAACATTTTCAGTGCGATTAATTCGATCTGGTCTAGTTAGCGAAGTTTTTCATGACTATGCAAGGCGCTTTTGATTCATTTTTGCT
>WNFA01004057.1_pt1 | contig 12210 bp, 8 predicted proteins | sample 5400481 | NCBI WGS metagenome assembly WNFA01 (sample SAMN13153340, study PRJNA577476) | soil metagenome | isolation source: 120 cm saprolite under Douglas fir tree site 2 hole 1 replicate 2 | place: USA:California | collected 2015-04-18
TGAGAGGTGCACGCCCAACCTGAACGGTTATGCCTATGCGTTGGCAAAGCTCTCCAGCGCTGCTCGGCTCGGGATCATCGTCGTCGATCCTTGGATGGCAATAAGGTGTCTGACCTTGAAATCGCTCAGCGTGCGCGTCACCGTCTCTCGGGTTGTGCCGATGAATTCCGCAATTTCTTCGTGAGTCAGAGGCACTTTGATTCGGGTCCCCTCTCTTGTCTGTTGTATTCCGGCGGACCAGGCCAGCAGAAGCCTGGCGAGCTTTTCCTGCGCGGATGCGGAAAGACCAACCGTCCGCAATTGGTCGCAGGCCGCCTGGTACTGCGTGGTCATCTGCCTGGCCACGCCTTGAGAAGCTTCCGGATGCTTCGCAACGAAGCGCTGGAAATCTTCCCGGCGGACGAAGGCAACATGGCACGGGCGAATTGTTTCGGCGGTCACTTCATAGGGGGCCCCCGACATTCCCGCAAGCAGGCCCAGGATCTCGCCAGATTTGGCAACTCTCATGATGAGGGTCTTGCCTTCGCTCGAACTGATCGACAGTTTCACCTCCCCTTCGCACAAGACGAAGACCCCCCGCGCGTCTTGCCTTTCCATGAAGAGAAATGCGCCCTTCGGATAGGTCGACGTAGACTTGATTGCGTCGAAGTCCTTCAGCGCGGCTGGCGACAATTGGCAGAAGAAACCCGCCGCCTTGCGCTTGCAAGTCTTGCACCCATCATTCAACTCCAATCCGTAGGGACCCTTCATCGTAGCCTCCCGATTCTGTTCATCTCGAATTCGCTCGAACGCCCCGCATTGCTTCTTCGGCAAAATACTTCGTCATCGGCGTATCCGCCAAAAACTCAGCACCGGTCTCAGCGTGGATCTCGGCGAGCAGATGTCTTCCGGCCGAATCCATGAAAGTTACTCCGCGCAGATCGACCGAGAGTTTCCTCGGCCCGAGGGATGGGGCCAATTCCTGCCACGATCGATTGAGCTCACTGGTCAAGAGATCGGCAACCCTTCCCTCAATCTTAAGAGTCACGATTTTTTCCGCTTCGTGAATTGTGATTTTCACCGTGAGCTTGTCCTGACTTGATCCACACCCCAATATTAGCAATGTGAGAGCCAAAGTCCCTCTTGTGCGCGCGCACGGGCCATCTCCAATTGGGACAGTGGACTAGCTGGAAAGAGGGAACATTTTCAGGAAATGACGAGAGGAAAGTGACGACGATCACTGACGATTTATCGTCACCCCTGGCTATATATAGTCGTTTCGCTCGATGCCCAACTTCTTCAGCTTGGAATTGAGGGTAGTCCTCTTCAGACCGAGCCGGGCTGCGGCGCCTTGTGGGCCTGCGATTTTTCCTTTCGCTTCCCGCAGCACTCGAAGGATATGTTCTCTCTCGGTCGCTTCGAGCGTGGAATCTCCCTCGGGGCTTGATTCTTCGAGCACTTCGAGTTCACCGAGAGGAACTCGCAATGCGGGTCCCTTCGAGAGAAGAACAGCTCTTTCAATGAAGTTCTCCAGCTCCCGAATATTTCCGGGCCATTCCCATCGTGTGAGCGCCCGCATGACGTCATCTGGAATGGTCTCGATTCGCCGGTCCATGCGCCTGGCGAACTTGTCCACGAAATAGCGAACCAACAGAGAGATGTCTTCGCGGCGCTCGCGAAGTGGCGGAATCGTGATCGGGAAAACTTTCAGCCGGTAGTACAGATCGCTGCGGAATTCCTTGTCTGCCACCATCTTCGTCAAGTCGCGATTGGTCGCCGCCACCAAGCGCACGTTGACCGGAATGGTCTGCGTGCTGCCGAGTCTTTCGAATTCCTTCTCTTGCAGGGCACGCAGGATCTTCGGTTGGAGCTCCAGGGGAAGATCCCCGATTTCATCCAGAAACAATGTTCCCTCGTTCGCCAACTCCAGGCGTCCAATCTTCCGGGAGATTGCTCCGGTGAAAGCGCCCTTTTCGTGCCCAAACAATTCGCTTTCCAGCAAACCGGCGGGTATGGCCGCGCAATTCAATTTGACCAGGGTCCGTTCATTCCGTGAACTGAGCTGGTGGATCGCCCGAGCAATCAGCTCTTTTCCCGTCCCGGTCTCCCCCAGAACTAAAACGGTAACGTCCGTCGCCGCCACGGTTTCGACATGCTTCAGAACTCGCTTCAAACCCACGCTCTCGCCAATGATGTCCTCAAACCTGGACTCAGTATTGAGCTCCTCTTCGAGATACTGTTTCGCCTGTTCGCTTCGCCGTAAGGCTTCCTCTGCCTCCCGTTTTTCGGTGAGGTCTCGGATGACACTCAACACCATTCGGCCCTCTGCCGTCTCAACCGGACCCAGCATGATGTCGGCGGGGAATTCACTGCCATCCTTGCGTCTGCCATAGAGTTCCAGGCCGTTGCCCATCGGGCGGACGCGAGCTTGATCGGAATAGTCTTTTCGGTGGGCGGGATGCGACCGGCGAAATCGCTCGGGTACCAAGACGTCGATCGATTGGCCTAGCAACTCCGCCCTGGTATAGCCGAAGAAGCTTTCCACCCTTGCGTTCGCTTGCGTGATTTGTCCTTCCTGATCGCTGGCGATGATTGCGTCAGGCGAGAATTCGAAGAGTGCGCGTAGCTGTTGTTCGCTTTGCCGAAGAGCTTCTTCCATTCTTTTTCGTTCGGAGATGTCGCGGATGACACTGAATGTGACTCGGCCCTCCGCAGTCTCAATAGGGCTGAGCATGATGTCGACAGGAAATTCCGTGCCGTCCTTGCGAAGGCCATAGAGCTCTAACCCCACGCCCATGGGGCGTACGCTGGGTTGAGCGTTGTAGGCTTGGCGGTGATTCGGGTGCACACCTCGGAATCGTTCGGGAATCAGGGTCTCGACAGGCTGACCTACCAGTTCTTCGCGAGTGTATCCAAAGGCTCGCTGAACCTGCGCATTCGCGTTCGTGATGCGACCCTCCGAATCGGTCACGACGATGGCGTCAGGCGAGAATTCGAACAATTGTTCGAATAGCGCCTGCTCTTGCGAAGATTGCAATTTTTGTGGCGCCTCGCTCATTGTGTCCCGTTGGCACCCTGGCAATTCCAGGTGTCGCCACCCGAAAGAATCCTATAACAGTAGTCTTGCGGACAGATAACGGTTTTCAAATCCGCAGAATGGCTAAATTATTTCCTCCGATTGGATCCTGGGCTGAAGGAAAAGGTTCGGGCGTGCTCCGCCAATGAGTCTGCTATGCGGAGTCAAGGACTTGACGCCTTCCGTTTCGGTCCCAGTTCCACGCAGTCCCATCATTTCGCCGGTAAGTGACGTAGATCACGCTCAACTGTGAGAGAGCGCACAGTCCCGCACCTATGCGCCACGTCACAAGTCTGTGTGCTCCGCGCCATATCTGGGCATGTGACATCTCCGTGTGATTCTGACCGTTGAGACCCCGCTTGGTCCCACGGACTGCATTGTTCGCCTCAGAACGAAGTCATGAACTCAGTACTGGTTGTTCCGCGGTGATGAGCGCAGGTTCCAAGACGACCGGGCACAAAATATTTAGGCGTACGAGCAAGAAGGCGATTCTCGCCAGCACTGCATGGGTGGCGCTGGCGTCAAAAACCGCAAATCAAAAATGAAATTTCATGCTGAATTGAAGTTGGCGAGCCGGGTTTGCGGTGTTGGCGCGGCCCAAAAAGGGCGAGCTCTGTATGCCGACGAAGTTCTTGACATTGACACGATTCAGGACATTGAACGCATCAATGCCAAGTTCTAACCAAGGCACGTTGGTCCGAACAGAGGGCTGGCTGACACACCCCTTTCCTGACTTGCACCCCAAAGGCCCGGGACTATCTTCACCATTGTTCCATGTGCGGCCGCCCACAACTCTGCCAGCAGGCCGCGCCCCGCTGCCTTTACCTTCTCCTCCCGCAAACCTAATCCGCCTTGAGAGATGGAAGTCAACACTGGCGTACCCCGGTCCAGCCCCCGTATTTCGGCCAATTCCGAGCGGCCGGTCGTTTGGCACGGTGTCATGGTTGTCGTCGAAGCCGGTAGTGACGTTGTAGGGGATCCCTGAATTCAAGCTGACAATCGTGCCGGCCCTGAAGCCCCAAGGCAAACGCGAGGTGCTGATGAGACTTAATCGATGACGCCGATCGTGGTCGGCTCGCCCGTATTCTGGGCCCAGGTCATAATTATTTGCGGGCAGGGAAAACATTCCACCCGTGTCGTCCATGGACTTGGAAAACGTATACTGCCCAAGAATGTCCAAAGTTTTTCGCAGGCTCGTCTGCAAGGAGACGGTCAGACTTTGATTGCGCGACCTTCCGGACGATTCGAACTGATTGATGTCAATGAAAGAAGGATCGGGGAGTGCTCCGCTTCCGGGTAGCGGCGCATTGATGTTCCGAGTGCGGTAAAGCTTTAGTCCTCGCACCGAGGTGTAATCGACAGACAAGAAGTTCTTGCCTCTGCCGAGCTTGCGTTCGATCCCCAAACTCGCCTGTGTCAGATAGGGAGTACGGATATTTGGGGCGATCCGCAATAAGCTGGGAGGAGGGGGCGATGCAGGATCGTAAGGGACCGGGTAACCAGGATTCTCAACAATAATCTGATGGCCCTGCGCCCCATTATAAAGCGAGGCCTGCTGCTGCATGATTTCCGGCTGACGGTCATAAAAGATGCCGAATCCACCGCTTATCACCGTTTGCCCGCGGTGAGGGGCATACGCGAAGGCGATCCGCGGCGCGAAATTGTTGGAATTGGACAGGTTTGGCTGCCATTCGTAGCGCAGCCCAAGAGAAATGGATAAGTTCTGTCGTGCCTGGATCGCATCTTGAAAAAATGAGTAGTACTCGCGTTGCGTGAACGAGGTCCGCGGGCTTCCCTGGTTCATCGTGAAGGTTTCGGGCTGGCCCGAGGAGTATGCGGCTAAACTGGCAAATGTGAAGGTGCCGCCAAAGTTCGATGCATCGGTTGTTTGAAACGATCGAAGCCGCGCGCCGGCCCCAAAACTTAAGGCATGACTTCCCCTAACAAGTGTGGCGGCATCCTGGATTGTGAGTGCTTTTTCCCGTTGGCGCAGACTTAACTGTGCGCCGCCGGAACTGAAGGCGCCCAGAACTATAATTGCCGGCTGGTCCGAACGGCTGGTGATTTGCTGAGGCTCGTCTTTGTACGCGAAGCGCACCTCGTGCAGAAAATTGGGGGAAATAATAGCATGCTCGATAATCTTCACTTCATTTTCGTGAATCGAGAAGTCCGTTGCGTGCTCGGCAAGATTGAATCCGCCGACTCCCTGATTCTGTTGTGACTTGTTTTTAAATTTGTAGGTGAACGTCAGAGTGTGCTTCGGTGTTAGATCAAAATCGAGGCGTCCGAAAAGGCGGGCATTGTGCTCAGGGTTGGGAACATTTTCCACCACTGAGCCGGCCGGAGTGCGGGCGTGGACCGTGGCGCTTTCATCGCTGGCGTAATAGCGGCCCGCCAGAAGGAATCGAATCTTGACTGGATGGTTGAGGATCAATACTGTTTTCCCGAGTGGCCCATCGAGCTCCGTTTCAGCGATTTCTCGTTGCAACGGCGGCCGCGCATGGGAGAATGCGTTGCGCGCATCCAGGGCGGAATTCCGCAGCAAGAATGTGAGATTGCCATGATAGTCGCGGCGGGAACCCTTCCTGGTAACCACTTCGATGCGCCCCCGTCCGGGCCGTCCAAACTCGGCCGAGTAAGGGCTTTTGTTTACATAAACTCTTCGGATGCTTGTCAGGGGCACCTCCAGCCCGCTTGACTCCACTCCGTCAACGATGATTTTGGGTCCAAGAGCGCCGGCAGCCGCTGGATCCAAAAAGATAGAAGGCACCGCCAACGGATCACTTTCTCTGACGGGGAGATTTTCAAGCCAATTGCGATCCAGCTGGACAGCATCGATGTTTTGTCCCACTGTCGGTATGGATACACTGTCCGCCATAACAGTCACGTTCTCCGCCGAAGCGGCAATTTGCAGAGGGACGCGGATTGGACTTTCCTTGCTTTCTCCGACCTTGACCGGCACCTCCGCCGATTTAAAACCCTGCAAATTGACGATGAGCAGATAATTGCCAAATGCGACGTGGTCAAACCGGAATTGCCCCTCTTCCTCGGAACTCGTGGATAATTCCTGGCCGGTTATCTGGTTACGGAGTCGCACGTCAGCTCCGACCACGTACTCTCCTGCGGCATCTTCCACCGTACCACTGAGCGCTCCCGCATTCTGTCCCCATGCAGAGCTGGCGAGAAGGCAAGAAAAGAGAATGGCCATGGCTATGGAATTGACCTTGGCCATGATTCCCTTTGTTCCTTCCGCAGGCCAGTTGCAATATGTTTGCAAACGGCGGAGTTGCTTGTGCGTGGCTGCGATCATTTGAGAATATTCGCTCCATTCGCAAGGGTTAGAACGGCTTCTTTCTCAATCATCAGTTGTAAGCTATAGAGGTGTGCATATTTGCCCCGGCGAGAGAGAAGCTCCTGGTGGGGTCCTTCTTCGGCGATGCGCCCTTTGTCCAGGACAATGATGCGGTCGGCTAGGCGGACGGTCGTTAGACGATGCGCGATAAGCAGAGTTGTGCGTCCCCGGGCCGCACGTTCCAGAGCATCGATAACAGTTCGTTCGGAGGCGGCGTCCAGCCCGCTGGTTGGTTCATCAAGAATCAAAATGGGGGAACCACGCAGAATTGCTCTGGCGATTGCGATTCTCTGTTTCTGGCCGCCGGAAAGTGTCGTGCCACCCTCGGCGACCAGGGTCTCATAGCGATCTGGAAGAACGTCAATGAACTCCGCGGCGTTGGCCACGACAGCGGCCGCGACGATCTCCTCACCGGTGGCGCCAGGGCGTCCGAAAGCGATGTTCTCCCGGATAGTCCCACTGAAAAGCAAGGAATCTTGTAATACGAGGCTGATCTGGGCGCGCAAGGACTGTACGGAATAGTTTCGGATGTCTCCACCGTCAATCGAGACGGTGCCGCTGCTGGGATCATAGAGCCGTGGAACCAAGCTGATGAGAGTGCTCTTACCCGCGCCGGTAGCCCCTACAATCGCGACTTTTTCACCGGGAGCGATATGCAAGTTGATCCGGGAAAGAACGGGCTGCCCGGATTGGTATTCGAACGAAACATCGCGGAACTCGATTTCTCCCTTTAGCCGTGACACCTCTCGAGCTTCCGGGCGCTCCGTTACTTCGGAACGCACACGCATGATGTCCGCGATTCTCTCGGCGCCCACACTGGCTTTACTCGTGACGTAAGAAAGTCGTGAAAGGGCTTTCATCGGGCTGTACAGGTTTGTCACGTAAGCGAAGAACACCACCATGTCGCCTGTTGTGAGATGTCCTTGCATGACGTGAGTGGCGCCAAACCACATCACCAGGGCAAGACCTGCTGCCGCGAAAACATCGACGAGCGGAGCCACACGCGCCTGATAGCCGACACCCTCGAGATAGAATCGCAGGCTGCTTTCACTCTGCGCTTGGAAGCGATCGTTTTGCTGCTCCTCCTGCGCCAATCCCTGAACGATTCGAATCGATGCAAGCGTTTCCTGGGCCAAGGAAGCCAATAGCCCTGTGCTCACACGTGCCTCACGCGCGGCAACTTTGATGCGATGCGTGTAACGGAAGACCGTCCAAAATAAGAGCGGCGCCACGGCGAGGGCCACAAACGCAAATTGCCAATTGAGCCAGAACATCAGGATCAGCATGCCGATCAGCAGAAACGCGTTACTTCCGAGAACAATCAGGCCGTTGGAAATCATGTCCTGAATGGCCTGAATATCAGAGGTCAGCCGAGTGATTAGATCCCCTCTGCGCTGAGTGTCGTGAAAGCGCAGCGAGAGCCGTTGCATATGCGCAAACAGTTGGCAGCGCAAGTCGAATACAAAACGCTGTCCGACGATCCCCAGAATGCGGGTGTACCAATAGGTGAGCAGGCCCGTGCTCAGTGCGATTAAAAGTGTCGCGGCACAAGCACCATATAGGATGTGCATGCGGCTGAAAGTCGCGTTATCCAGCCAGACGCCTAAAAAAGGCACGCGTGTGGGCCGATGCGAAAGTACGCGGTCAATGACGACTTTGAGGGGCCAGGGACGGAAAACGGTCAGAGAAGCATCCAAAACCATGGCCAGCACTGCCCACCACAGTTGTTTGCGGAAGGGGTGAAGCAGCGGCAAGAAATGCGGCAGCCATGGATTGGTACTCGTTCCGGCTCGGCGCTTTTTAGGATTGTTAATCATGAAGGTCTTTTCTCGTCCTGGATACTCCGCTCGGTCGAGAGAGTTCGATGTGTCCGCGTCCATTTTGCAGTTTCATGAATGTGGCGTTATCGCCCGAAGCCTTGATCATTTCGGCGAGCACGTGTTCCGCGGCTTTGCCGGCTAGCACCTTAGGCTGATAGTTCAGGCGCGGGTCGCGATTCTTGACATAGAGCGGGTAAACATTCACGACAGTTTTGTTGTCTTCAAATCGAAGTCCGACTAGAAGCCCCCCGGCGCGGCTGTTGCCGGATCCGAACGCAAAATTTCCGACACTGTAAAAGATGGGACACCCGCGATAAATTTCGAATGGCTGTACGATGTGCGGGTGATGGCCGACCACGGCATCCGCTCCGCAATCCACAGCGAAGTGTGCCTTGGCCCGGTCATCCGAGGACGGCTTTGGCTCGTAGGGCACGCCCCAGTGGAAGGTGACCACGATGCGATCCGCGTGTTCCCGAAGCCCGCGAATGTCGGCTTGGAGGGCTTCGGGGGGATCCATCGCGCTGCCCGGCCGATCCGCGGTTGCGGCCGTCCGGCGATTCCAGTAGTAGCCAAGCAGGCCGATCCGCATACCGCCCGCTTGGCGGATGACGGGTGCATGAGCTGCTCGTTCGTTCGTTCCCGCGCCCAGTGCGAGCACTTTGGCGTTCGACAAGGCATCGAGGGTTTCAAGAACGCCCGATCGCCCGCAATCCATGAGATGGTTATTCGCGAGCGTGACGACATTGATTCCCGCACGGCTCAGCGAACTGGCAAGGCTGACATCCACCCGGTACGAAAAATTGCGCTGCTGCTTTCGGGCATTCTCGGCAAAGGGACCCTCCAAGTTACCCAGCACGATGGGCGCCCTGCGCAAAAGCGGCAACACGCCGTCAAACGGATAATCCGGACCGAATTCGGCAACCGCTTTCTTGGCGCGCCCGCCCAACATGATGTCCCCCACGGCGATGACCGAGGGTGGAGGCTCCAGGAGAGCGGAAAGTTGTGCCTCTAGATCTTTTCCGGAAAGCAAATCTACCGAGCTAGGAATTTCATCGGCAGAGACATGCTTCAGCAAAGCTTTCAGCGCCAACGGAGGCATTGTCAGAAATTCATTCTTACCGGATGGAACTGAATGCGTGCCGTTCAGCATTGCGTCTTGCTCTCTCTTTCCATCCGCGATTCGACCTGACTCCATTCAGCCCGCTGCTCAATCCGCGTGTCCAGGAAGAGTTCACCGTGCCTTCCCTGACGGAAGCTCGGCGCGGGCTGTATCCCCCGCTTGCCGAAGATCTCCAGAAGGGTTTTGTCGTTTTGACTCCGGTTCAGTTGTGCGTCAGCCAGAAGCAGCGACGTCAGCCCGACATCAAAATGTTTTCTTGCTAGCCGGACGCTGGCCACGGACGTCTCTTGACCCCGGGGTGTGAGCTTTCCCAGCAGAACCAATGCTTTCAGGACCAGCAGATCAGACTTGCGGATTCCGTTGGGCTGCGTTGCAGCCAATTGGGTGCGAAGATCCCAAAGCGCCGCGCCCCAGATAGTGCCATTGGTATGCACGTCGGCCCGCGGCCCGGTGTCATACCCGTCCATGGTTTTACGTGACGTCAGACTGCGGACATGAACTTCGTGATGGTCATGACGGCGGTGCAGGATCCAAATATGAGGTGTACCCAGCATGGTGGCTGCCCAGTAGTCACAGATGCCTTCGTCCATGGCAGTTTTGCCGTTGTTCTGCCGATCCGATGGACGCAGATTGTTCGCACGAAAATCCGCCGTATGCCGGGTGATGTGGTGTCCGTATTCGTGATAAATGATTCCCGCGTTGTGTGAGGCGTTGGCACGATAGCGCCCGCCCGCCGCCTCGACAAGGGCGCCATGCTCAAGCAATTGCCGGCCCGGCCCGAGGTGAATCTCGCCAGCCGGGGAAATTGGTTGGTGCTCAGGCATTTCATACCGTCTGCTGGGCAAGCGGTAGTGACCTCCCTGGAAAGGCAACCAGTCGTTGTGGCGTCTCACCCCGTCGCGAAGGCCGTCTTGTTCCGTAGCCGCGTGGTGAGCGGTTACTACCGCCGTGACCCGGGGCAAGGGTGGAAAACCCAATTCGCCGAGTAAATCGTGGACGTAGGTGGCGATGCGGTCGGCGTGGAAATAGGTGTTGACCTCGCCGAAGCGGGCCGCCTGGATGTAGCGCCACCGGAAATCCGGCTCTGCAAGCCTGACCTTGTCGATGCGGCCGCCGCCGCGGCCTGGCTCAAATATGAAGTTGCCCGCTGTGTCTGGTCCTGCGTCACCGAGAGGGACCGCCTGCACTTGCTTTGTTATCGGATCGGGCTCGTAGACCGCGCCGGCGTTCCGCACGCTGACGAAACGGCCCGACAGCCGGCCGGACGTCCCTGCTCCGGCATCGAGATGCGGCAGAGGCTCCACGCTCGCCGTCAAATGCCCAGGAAGCCCGCGAGGAGCCTCGTTAGACCAGAGATAGACGCGGCCTCTGCTCATGACTTGAGGACCTTCTCCCGCCCTACCGCGGTTTCAAAAGCACGAGGAGACATTTTAGGAGAGACCTCGCGCAATCCAGCATTCAAAGCCCCAGCCTGCAATTCGCTCGCTGAAAAACATTTCAGTCCCGTGGCTGCTTGGGCTTCTTTTATGCCCAGCGAGCCCATGGAAACCATCCCGGTGATCGCCAGCGGTTCGATTCCCCACCCACGCAGCACGCTCACACCTCCGGCCGCCGCTAGAGGATCGCCCGCTGCGAAAATCCATGCGTCCACGCTTGCGGCGAATTGGGGGTGTTGCAACAAGGCCGCGGTCTCGCGCTGGAGCAGCCCGTCCGCGATTTCCACGACCACCCAGGAAGCACCCTGGGCAGCCACGCACGAAATCAGCAAATTGTAGAGATTCAGTAGCTCATCCAAGGTGGAGAGGTAAGTCGACGGGAATCCACCGTCCACAAAATCCAGGGCCACACAAGCACCAGCATCGAGCATGTTCCATGTGTCTTTGCCGGTGGCAGTCCCGGTGAGCTTTATGCCCGCGACTGGGAGTGCTTCCTTCCGCAAACCCATGATGATACTCATCACCGTGTGCGTTTTTCCGGCATCCATGGAGCTTCCGCAGACAACGAGGACCTGTGGCGGATGTAGCGACGGCAACGGGGCGAGCGCAAAATCTCTCAAGTTAAGCGGGGATCCGTTGCGGTCTCCAAGCGCACCCAGCAGACGGAGCTTGCTTGGATCAGCGGCTTTTGCGTGCTTGCTCTCGACCAGTCCGCACAGACCACCCATGGAGAGCATGTCGCAGGAGTCTCCATCTGACCGTGCGTAACCTTCGAATTGAAGCGTCGCGTAGCGGTTCCCGAATACAACCGCCAGGAGGTCTCCTTCATGCAGAGTGCATCTACGGCCATTCGCCAGTTCCAGGGTCGCGTTCTTGCCGATCTTCTCAAGCCTTGCAAGCACGATGTCACCTGCCTTCGGAGAGAGAGGACAGGGCAGTAAGGTAGACATGCTCGGGCCCGGAACCCACCTTAGTGCATAAGAGACTCGCATGCTGGACTTCATTTCGTCAGTAAAAGCGATGTTCATGAACAATTCTCCCCTCGAAGAGAGTGAGCGCCTCCGACACCTGCGGGGAATCTGGCCGGCGATATCCACAACAAGGCATTTTTGCAGCCAAATAATTGCCGGCGTAAGTTGTTGTAATTTCAGCCTTGAACCCTTGTCGTCCCTTTGTAACTGGAAGGGCCAAACACTCACGTGAGTCGATGCGACTCGAATCTTTCGGACCAGCGAAATCCTGAATTTCCTGAAAGTCCAAAACGCAGCCCGTGACAAAATTAAGAAATACGAAGGGTACAAGTAGCGAGAGTATTCGAACGACTCAGGTGAGTTGGAAAGACACACCGGCAAAAATTGGAAAGCTTGAAATTACACCACTTATTCCCCTCGATCATTGGTGTTGAAAGTGCCTTATTGATTCCAGAA
>WNFA01013599.1_pt1 | contig 12204 bp, 6 predicted proteins | sample 5400481 | NCBI WGS metagenome assembly WNFA01 (sample SAMN13153340, study PRJNA577476) | soil metagenome | isolation source: 120 cm saprolite under Douglas fir tree site 2 hole 1 replicate 2 | place: USA:California | collected 2015-04-18
ACTTCAGGTTCTCCTCCGAGCAATATCCACTGTCGGCCACAACTTCTTGCGGTTTTTGTCCCGACTGTTCTTCGATCTTCTCCACCAATGGCACCAGCTGCTGTTTATCATTCGCGGCTTGCGTGACCTGCTGCCCGACAATCAATTGAAAGGCTGGTTCGACAGCGATCTGCGTGTTGTAGCCCTGCACAAATCCATCTGACCCTTTCAGAATGCGGGACTCTGGATCGGTAAAGTTATATTGCGCCTTCGGTGCAGGCTTCGATTCTTCTGAATCCTTTCCTTCGCTCCTGGCTTGCTCGCGCGCTCGCTCTTCCAACGCTTGCTTGGCTTCCCGAATCCGCGCAATCCGCGTTTCTCGTCGCTGCAACTCTTCCGGCAACTCGTCTCCCCGGCGATCCCCGTAGCGCTTATCCTCTTCTTTGTCCGCGGCCTCTGCTTGGCTCAACAACTTTCGCACTTCCTCTCGCAGCCGCTTCTTCGTCTCCTCCATCCTTCCGTAGCTCATGGCCTTGTGCTTGCTCGCGTTGGCCTTGACCTTACTCCCGTCCAACGCCACCCGCCCCAGCTTCATCGTCCCCGTCTCCAGCGTCAGCCGTAACATCTGCTGGAACAGCTCTTCCAACGCTTTTAGGTGCAGCTTCCGAAAATCTGAGATGGTTCGAAAATCTGGTTGATTCCCGGCCGCCAACACGCGAAAGGCAACGTCTTCCACCAATCGCTTCTGGATCTTGCGCGACGAAAACACTCCCACGCAGTACCCGTAGAGCAGGATCTTGGTCATCATGCGCGGATGATACGGCGGTTGCCCCCGATCATCCTCTTCATACACCGACTCGATCGCCGAAAGGTTCAACTGGTCCACCACGTCGGACACGAAATAAACCAAGTGGTCATCCGGCAACCATTCGCGCAGGCTCGGAGGTAAAAGCAAATCTTGTTCGGGAAGGTAGGTTCGGTATGGTTTCGCCATGGTTCCAAATAATTCGCACACCCTTGCACTCTTTTTCAAGTGAATTCAGCAGAAGCAAAGATGAATTCTCGGACACACTCCTAGGGAAGCTATCTGGTCGCGCTGCTGCTCCCGGGCCCCTACGAAGTGGAGGTCGCGCAGATCGGATTCAAGACGGCACACTTCACCCATGTACGAATTTTCGTCGCGGAAGTAGCCACGCTGAATGTGCGTCTCGAGATCGGCGCGATGTCGGAACAGATCACAGTGGAGGCGGCAACCGAGCAGTTGCAGACGAGATCAAGCACGCTAGGGCGCGTGACGGATGGGGAACAGGTGCGAGCTCTTCCACTCGTGACGCGGAACTACACGCAAATCGTGGCTCTCAATCCCGGCGTTGCAGCCGACGTGACCGATGCGGGAGCCATCGGCACGGGATTTAACGCGCCCGTTTCGAACGGAGGAACGGTCATGGACAATAATTTCCAGATGAACGGCGTGGGAATCAATGATCTGCAAAGCAGCGGAGGCATCAGCGGTAACATAGCCATTCCAAGTCCCGACACCATCCAGGAGTTTAAGGTTCAGACCGGCCAATACGACGCTGCCTTCGGACGAAATGCCGGCGCCAACGTGGATGTCATCACGAAGTCAGGGACGAAAGACTTTCATGGCGCCCTATGGGAGTTTTTCCGCAATGACGTGCTGAATGCCAACAGCTTCTTCCGCAACAAGACCAACCAGCCGCGTCCCGTGCTCAAACAGAATCAGTCTGGGTTTGACCTCGGCGGGCCCATAAGGAAAGACAAACTGCTCTTTTTCACATCCTATCAGGGTACGCGCCAGCGGAATGGTATAGATGCCAGTTGCGCGAGCCAAATCAATAGTCCGCCGATTACTGATAACCGCTCCCCGGAAGCCCTCGGCGCACTCTTCGCCGGCCAGCGCGGTACGATTCAAACGATTATTGGAGGTAACCTAGCGGGCCCGAACAATCCGCCGGTTCCTATTGGGCCCGCTATCGCGGCAGACGGATCAAATATTAACCCCGTTGCGCTAGCGTTGCTGCAGATGAAGCTCCCGAGCGGCGAATACGTTATTCCCACGCCACAGACCGTGGATCCGTCCCGACCCTTTGAGTCTCAAGGATTCTCTGCCTTTAGCTTTGCATGCCAGTACACGGAGAACCAGTTGATGACCAACGGAGATTGGGAAATCTCCGCAAGAAGCAAACTCTATGTGCGATTCTTCCTCGCGAACTCCGATGCCGGTTTCACGCTTCCCCTGTCCAACGGTGGCACCGCTCCCGGCTTTCCTGTGACACTCATCAACAACTACCGCAATGTTACATTCACGTACAGTTACATCTTTAACCCTCATCTGGTGAACCTGGCTATCGCTGGATACCACCGCACGTTCGCCATCTTCAATCAGGCCACAGTGTTTTCTTACTCCGCTATCGGCGCTACTGTCCCTCCATTCGACGACAACGTCCCAGCGATCACGTTGGACGTGGGGTCACCTACGGGACTCTCACTCGGAGGCAGTGGGCAGGAAACTCGGATCGCTCAAAACACCTACACCCTTCAGGACTCTCTCTTCTACTATACCGGACGGCACAATCTCCGGTTTGGAGTAGGCGTGAGTCGAGAGCAGGAGAATCAGGGTTCTCACACCTCCGCGGCTGAAGGTTTCCTGAGCTGGCCGGATTTTTTGCTGGGTCTGGACGCCGAAGGAAACGGCACAGCGCCATTTAATCTGGTCAGCAGCAACCTTATCTTCTCGTCCGATCGGCCCGGCCTCTTTGACCGCGCCTACCGCGTGTGGGAGACCCACGCCTATGTCCAGGATGATTTCAGTGTCAGCCCGCGGCTGACTCTCAACCTCGGTTTTCGCTATGACCGGCTCGGAGATATTGCCGACGCGATGGGACGCAACGCTTCTCTTGATCCTGCGTTGCTCGATCCGAATCCGCCCGCAAACGGAACCCTGGCAGGCTACCTTGTTCCATCAAACTATTCGGGCGGCGCGATCCCGCCGGGTGTAACCCAATCCGAAAATCAATTTGCGGTCAAAGGCGAGGGCCAGAACACCTGGAATCCTCGTGTGGGCCTGCCTGGCAGTTCCCGCACACGAATCGAATCGTGCTGCGTGGCGGATACGGTGTTTATCACTCGCGGTACACGGGCCAACCTTTCTCTCTACTGCTCAACGCCCCGCCGTTTGCGCAGAACCGGTTCTTCGTGTTTGGGTCCAACGCAGCGGCTACGGAGGCCATTCCGCTTCCACTGGCCCCTGTTAGTTTACCGTCGTTCCCCGCCTATTCACCGGCTACGGCCCTCAGCATTGCGATTTTCGATCCACATTTCCGCCCGCCGATAATCCAGGAATATAGTCTTGGTATCCAGACGCAGTTACCGGCTGACATGGTTCTCGACGTGGGCTACTCGGGCGCGCGCGGCCTGCATCTCATTCGCGGCCGCTCCATCGACCAGGCCGCGATTGCCAGCCCGACGAATCCCATTCGAGGCGAGACGACAAACACGCTAGCGAATGTGCGGCTGAGGGCTCCTCTTCAGGGCTGGGATCCGGCCAACTTCACCCAGATCGAATCTGCGGGCGCTTCCTGGTACAACGCTCTGCTGATAGGGTTGAACAAAAGGTTCAATCACGGGCTGCAAGCGCAAGTCTCCTACACGTTTTCAAGAAACCTGACGACAGACCCTCTCACCAGCATTAACGGCAACGGCGGCTTCAGCAATGGGGACCAGAACAATCCGAAGCTGCGCTATGGGCCGGATTTTTTTGTTCGCGAGCACCGCCTCATTGCGAACTTCACCTATCAGTTTCCTGGCCCGCGAAACCTCTCGTCCCCGAGAGGGTGGATCCTGGGCGGTTGGGGAGTTGCCGGGGTGACGACTATTCAATCGGGGCACAAGCTCTTGGTCGTTTTCAATCCGAATGGCCAAAACATCTTTGGACAATCGGCCGATCGCGCTTCCCTCTCCAGTGCCTGCGCGAAGGGCCATTATCTGAATCCGGGTTCGGTGACTGCAAACCTCAATGCTTATATCAACGCAAGCTGCTTTACAGCGCCTACTCCATTCAGCGCCGACGACCCCCTCGGGCTGGGATTCGGCAACTCCGGCGTGGGAATTTTCGACGGCCCCGGACAAAACAATTTCGATCTGTCCCTTTCCAAGAGATTCGCGTTCCGCAGCCCGTCGGAGAATTCGTTCCTTGAGTTCCGATCGGAATTCTTTAACGCCTTCAACCACCCACAATTCTGTGACCCGCACGTGCTGTTCAATTCACAGACATTCGGGCAGATCTCCTGCACCAGCGTCGCGCCACGCATCATCCAGTTCGCGTTGAAGTTCAGCTTCTAGCGATTGATTCAAGCACTACATCCGCTCGCAGTCGGAGTGCGTCTTTTTATAAGGTCATCTGAAATTCTCGATTTGCCACACATTGCGGGCCGTGCTCGTGCCCGCTATGGCTAGCGATCGACCGTCCGGTGAGGGGATCGCGCCTAATGTTTTGGGATTGCTCGAATGGAGCAGGACTGAAACTCTGCCATCGAGGGTGACATTGAGCAAAGCACTGTCTGACTCATGATGCCAAGAAACCAGAAGGCTCTTTCCGTCCACGGACCAGACGATGCTATCCAATTCGTTCCATCCTTTTACGGCCAATTCACGCGCTTCGCCAGTGAGCGTGGAGCGGAGCAGGATAGTTCCATTTTTAGGGCTGTCAGGAACTATGGCGCGTTGGGAACCATCGGGGGACAAGCTCCAGTTACACGAAGGATCGATTTGCGGAGGGTCGGCACTCTTCCCGCTCCGCACGTCGAATCGGAACGTTTCCGAAGTATTTCCCTTCATGATGCTGTACAGACAGATCGTTGACGCCAAGGTCGCACACTGCACGTTCCAGATGCGGATGTCCTTGAGGACCAGGCGAGGAGGGCCTCCGCCCATTGGAATGGCGAAAATGGAAGACGGAGTTTTAAGGTCGGCGGATTTAGAGCTCGAAATAAATAAGATTTCAGAGCCGTCAGGAGTTACCCTGGGTTGTAAGAGCTGCTCGGCGCTGGACATCGTGCTTTCCGCTAAGGGTTGATCGATGGCCTGTTTGAATATCTGCGGTGTACCGTTTCGATTCGAATTAAACAACACTGCCCTGCTATCGGGTGTCCAAACAAATGGGTCGTTTTGGTTCTCATCGACTGTCAGCCTCCTGTTCCCGAGCAGATGAGTCCCGTCGGGCGCCAGTGAACCGATGTAAACACTCACCACTGTATTCTCTCTAAGGAAAGTTAAAACTTTTCCGTCAGTGCTTCCATTGATCTGACCTATCCAACCGATTCCTCGCGTGATGCGTTTCGCGGACTCATTAGTCTTTCCGGATTGTTGCGGCGACACCATCCAGAGGCTTGCGCCCTGCTGGTTTTCTTCATCTCCCAAGATGTATACGAGGCGGCCATTCGGTAGCCAATGCAGCGCAGGGCCTAATCGATTGTCAGAAAAAAAAGTCTCGGCTCTTGCGTTCCGCCATTCATTGATCTCAACAGAGCTCTGCTGCGTATGGTAGGCGAAATCCATTCTGACGTAGGCGATTCGATTACCGTCCGGAGACCACACAGGCTGTCCAACGAAGGAAGACTTGTCGGCGGCCACCTTGACCTGATCTGTTCCATCGGAACGCATTACCCACTCTTCTCTACCTGAGTCACCGCCTCGGAAGGCGATGTGAGATCCGTCCGGGGACAATGACCCTCCTGAGGCGTCATTTGCGAGCACACGGGGCGAGCCTCCGAAGATCGAAACACTCCACATGCTTAGTTTGCTGGGTTGCTCCTGGCGGGTAACGAGCAAATGAGATCCGTCCGGAAACCAATCGTCTACATGGGCCGAGAAGTTTGGCGGCAAGGGCACTTGGTGGGTCTCGCCGGTGTGAATCAGCTTCAGGTAGATACCTATATTGTCCACGTAGGCGAGGTACTTGCCATCCGGAGAGACTGCTGCGCTGCCCACGCTATTTTCTGACAAGCTCGCGGTCAGCTTACGCTCAACGACCTCCGTAGGCCGCGATGGAAGCCGCCACACGGTCCATACTAGTACAGCAATCACGATCAGCGAGAAGGTGCCAGTGGCGATTCGGTGAGTCCAGAAAAATGATTGCCTTCGCATCGGGGCTGGGGCGGCTTCGATTACGCCTGAGACGGAGGAGCCGTTGATCGGAGCTATGAAGCGATACCCACGTCGAGCGACCGTCTCAATGAATACGGGAGCGTCTGCCGATTCGCCCAGCGCATCGCGCAATCTCTTGATGGCGGCGTTCAGACTATGATCGAAGTCGACGAACGTGTCCGCCGGCCAGAGTTTGCTGCGCAATTCCTCTCGGGTAACCAGTTCTCCTGGTCGTTCAAGTAGCGCCGCCAACACTTGCAGCGGCTGTTCCTGGAGCTTTATCTTCTGTCCCCGCTGGCGCAGTTCCCCTGTGTGGAGGTTGAGCTCGAATGTACTGAAACGGAAAATTCGGAATGAGGAATGGTCGGACACATCAAGCTCCGATGTCACCGCAGTCTAGCATCCTTCGAGCGTATGTCTGACATGTGATGATCCTCTGCGAGTGCTGAAAAAACTGGTGTGAGCCAAAAGATGAGGTTCTTGGGACGGATGGTCGGCAAACCCGAAGCAACCCACCTCGAGCACGTGGCATACAGCTACGCTGCGAGCCGAATCAATGATCTGAACGGCAGGACTAGCAAATTCGGACGGTTGCACGCTTGCGTAACCAAAGATCTCTCTGTCCCCGGGTCCAGAGCGCATTCACCCAAAACTCATAAACGTGGGTGCAGCTGTGGGTGCAACAAGCGAGGAAAAAATGGCTCGCAATTTCTCGTAAGCGACCTCAACTCTCGCATAAACGTCCATGTGAGGAAAAGTCGGTAGATGTGCAAAAACCAGAAAGTAGTTGGGGAACAACTGGGGAACAGTTGCTCCCGAGCGAGACGGTCTTCGCCCGAAAACGAGCATGTCGTCCGCCCTAAGCTGTTGATTCCGAGCAACAGGGCCCGAGACGGTGTCTCTTTTTTGCTAAACCGTTTTAGGGAATAAACACCCTAACGGGGGTTCGAATCCCCCCCTCTCCGCCAGAATCCCACATCTTCATAAAGATGCGTCATGTGAAAAGTGCGGGCTACTGTCCGGGCTGAAATGCAAAAAACGCCGGATTTCTCCGGCGTTTCGGTGCTACCCAGTAGGGATAAACCGCGCTTTGTCGGTCAGCCAGAAATGCGGGGAGCCGAGTATGGGCCGATAGAGTTACATTCTCATCCGTAGTAAAGAATCTTTGGTAAAGATCCTTTTTGCCACAGGAGTGCTGACGATGGCTGACATAAATGAAGTGGTTGTCCGCGGCAGCGCGGCAGGATTTGCGCAGGAGATTCTCGTGGTCCTTTGACGGCAGACGAGCCCGTGGCTGCCGGCGGAGCCGACACCGGCCCAACTCCCTACGACTTACTACTTGCTGCCTTGGGCGCTTGAACTTCGATGACGGTTGCACTGTATGCGCGACGCAAGAGCTGGCCGCTCGAAGCAGTCACCGTTAGGCTGCGCCACAGCAAGATTCACGCAGCCGACTGCGCCGATTGCGAAACCAAAGAAGGAATGCTTGACCACATCGAGAGCGACCTCGAATTCGCGGGGCGGCTAACCCAAGAGCAACGCTCGAAGCTGCTCGAGTCGCCGACTACTCGTCCAGAATCGGTAGTCCGTGCTAGGCTTTGCTCCAGGGGGGAAGCAAGGAATATGTAGGGATGTGTCTTCCCTGGGAGTCTCGCGCATGTTTGCGGTCTTTGCGCTGGGTAGCAAGATGGTACGCCCTATTTGCATTGTGTTGCTCTCTTTGCTTCTGGAAGGTTGTACCAAGCCATCTGCTCATGAACCGGTTACTCTAACTTTTCTGGAGGAGTGGTCGAACAAAACGTTCAGCGAGGCGCGCCAGCAGGAGTTGCAGCAGTTCACTCGGGAAACGGGAATCCGAGTCAGTCTCCTTCCATCTCCGGAGTCCGCACGGCAAAAGCTAGTTTTGTGGCGAGAATTACTCGGGACAGGCGCCTCGGGTCCGGACGTATACGGCCTCGATGTGATCTGGCCTGGGATGCTGGGCGATTATTTCGTGGATTTAAAGCCATATTTCGCTACCGAACTCTCCCTCCAATTTCCGGCCCTAGCCGCCAGCTACACCGTGGATAACAAGCTAGTGGCCATGGCATATCGTCCCGACATCGGACTTCTGTATTATCGCACCGACCTTCTGCGGCAATACGGATACCGTGAGCCACCCAGGACATGGGATGAGCTTGAGAGGATGGCGGCTCGAATTCAGGCTGGCGAACGAGCCAAAGGTAAGAAACAGTTCTGGGGCTTTGTGTGGCAAGGGGCGGCTGATGAAGGGTTGACCTGCGACGCGCTGGAATGGCAGGCAGCCGAAGGCGGCGGGCGCATCATCGAGGACGACCAGGTGATCAGCGTGAATAATCCGCAGGCGATCCGGTCGTGGCAAAGGGCGGCGCACTGGGTGGGTTCTATCTCACCCCCAGGCGTAGTCGGATATAGGGAGTGGGATTCGCTAAACGTTTGGGTCGCAGGCGACGCGGCATTCATGCGGAATTGGCCGTCGGCCTATGCCGACAGCCAGGCCGCAGGGTCGCTAATCCGAAATAAATTCGATATAGCCCTACTACCCGGTGGTAAGGCAGGCCGAGTGGGTACGTTGGGAGGATGGGGCTTGGCAATTTCCCGATTTTCGGCTCATCCCCGGGAAGCCTTAGACCTGGTCCGTTATCTCACTCGTAGAGACTTGCAAGTGAAGCGGTCCCGCCTGCTTACACAGCCACCCACTCTACCGGAACTCTACAGCCTGCCCGAGGTACTTGAAGCAAATCCCCGTTTTGACGTTTTGAGTCAAGCGTTCCGGACCGGCTTCGTTACGCGTCCTTCTAACGTCGCTGGCAAGAAATACCAGGAGGTCACCGACGCTTACATCCAGGCAGTGCATTCCGTGCTGACTGGCGAAAAGACTGCGCCGAAAGCCGCCGCAGCCCTGCAGAACGACTTGGTTCATATAACGGGTTTCAGAACGGGACGGCCCCCAGGAGGCGTCACTAGCGGAACTGCGAAGGGGACTTCTGACTCTGTCAATTAAGCCCGCCTCAACTCGCTTCTTCAAATAGTGAGGGACAAGGACGCGAATTCAAGGCCAGCGACAGCTCGATAGGAACAACCGATGGGGTTTCACACTGCAACTGAATTGAACCGTTGGGCCAAGAGCACTTATGCGAAAACTCTTCATGCCGGCCGGCTCAACATCGGCCCCCGTCTAATACTCGGCTTCATATTCATCGTCCTTTCCATGTTAGCAGCGGATGCCGTTATCCTTTGGCAATTCCACTTGGTCCGCGCTCAGGCGGAGCGCTTGAATGGTATCGATCAGAAACTGGTTGCGGTCCTACGCGTCCATACCGGCCTGGTGGCCTTTCACGATCGGCTGGAAGATCTCGCCGACTCCCAAGACGCCGGTCGACTCGTGACGGAAGGTGGACCCCTTCGCATCGCTGTGCTGGAGGACACCAATCGAGCAATGAGCGTCCTTAGCCGCTTGCCTTTCGAGCTGCAGCGCGATCCCACCATTCTGCCTACCCTTCACGCCGTTCAGAGCGCGCTGTTATGGCAGCCTGAGGCCATCACCGCATTGGCCACCTCCGGCGACTGGCGGGCTGTGCACCTGCGCCTGATGAACCAAGTAAGGCCATTGGAATCGCTGACCTCAGAGCTGGTTGAGAAAGTCGACCACGAGGCCGGCGAACAGCAGGCCCAAACCGTGCGAAACATCAAGCGTGTGCAACGTCTGGTTTTTCTGGTTGTGCCCCTGACCGCTGTCTTCACCTGCCTGATCGCTGCGACCCTTGGCGTGGTCATTACCCACAGCATCACGCAGCCCTTGGCGCGTTTGGTGGAGGGATCCAAGGCATTAGCACGGGGCGAGTTTCAGCATCAAGTCTCTCTCAATGGAAAAGATGAACTCGCTCACCTCGGGCAGGTCTTCAACGACACCGCACGGCGCTTGCGCGATCTCTACGCGACGCTGCAGCGCAGCGAAGATCGCCTCCGTCTTGTTATCGATACGATTCCGGCGCACGCCTGGAGTGCGCGGCCTGACGGCTCCGTTGATTTCATCAATCAGCGTTTCCTGGAATTTACGGGTCGAACTATGGAGGAGATGCTGGGCTGGGGCTGGGGTTCCTTAGTTCATACCGATGACCTCAGTCGGTACATCGGCGAGTGGCAAGCAGCCGTGGCAACTGGGGAACCAATGGAGAATGAAGCACGCGTGCGACGGATGGACGGGGATTATCGCTGGTTGCTGATCCGCAACGTCCCGCTGCGCGATGAGCTGGGAAACATTGTTAAGTGGTATGGAACCGCTATCGACATCGAGGAACGCCACCGAGCCGAAGATGCTCTGCGGCACAGCGAGGCCTATTTAGCGGAAGCGCAGCGGCTTAGTCATACAGGAGGTTGGGCTTGGAAGGTTGACACCAAACGGATTTTCTGGTCGGTCGAAACTTTTCAAATTTTTGGCTTCGATCCAAATACTACAACGCCAACCACGGAGAGCTTCCTGGACAGGGTGCATCCGGACGATCGAGCTTCTATCGGATTGGTCGAGACGGAGCTTTACAAGGGAAACGACGCCGAATACAACTACCGCATCGTTCTTCCAGACAGTTCGATAAAATATATTAGCAGTGTTGCCCATCCTATCCGCAGCCACTCGGGCCAGGTGATTGAGTTCGTGGGTACCGTCATGGACCTCACCGAGCGCAAGCATGCCGAGGAAGAGCGCGAGAGACTGCGCCAGGTACAAGCGGATCTCACGCACTTAAGTCGCATAACCACCATGAGCGAGTTGACGGCTTCGCTGGCCCACGAGATCAGGCAGCCGATTACCGCGGCACTTACTAACGCAAGGACTTGCTTACGTTGGCTGGTGCGCGATTCCCCCGACGTCGAGGAGGCGCGCGAAACCGCGTCACGAATCGTTAACGACGTAACGCGAGCGGCTGACATCATCGGCAGAATCACCCTGCTCTTCAAGAAGGGCGCTCTGCAACGGGAGCTGGTCGATGCAAATGAACTCATTCGCGAAATGATTGTCCTGCTGCGCAGCGAAATTAACCGCTACTCAATCTCAATCCGTATCGAGCTTGCTGAGGATCTTCCCAAGGTCATGGCCGACCGTGTCCAACTGCAGCAGGTTTTCATGAACCTTATGCTCAACGGGGTCGATGCCATGAAAGGAACGGCTAGCAGAGGCGAGCTTATCATCAAGTCAGAAATCAGCGATAGTCAACTGCTGATCTCGGTCAGCGATACCGGAGTGGGATTCCCCGCGGAGCAGGCGGAACAGATCTTCAAGGCATTCTTTACCACCAAGGTTAACGGGACCGGCATGGGGCTGCCCATCAGTCGATCGATCATTGAGTCGCATGGAGGCCGATTGTGGGCCACCGGTGACTGCGGGCGTGGTGCAACTTTTCAGTTCACCCTGCCCGCCGCGGTCGCGGCGCACGCATAACCTCCCCAACCCCGTCCACGTGGTACCCGACCTCCGTTTTCCCATGGGCTATCCCACACTGTCAACGCACACTAGGCAAAAATAAAGCATCGTAGCCAGTATTTATGGACTTTCGGTTTGTAGTGCGCTGTTGAAGTGTAGCTTTTCGTGTTGATGCTGCGTCTGAAGAAGTTAAGGAGGCAGCGTGATCCAACTTCGACATCGGCAACCCAGTTTGTGGCACAGCGGACTAGCGAAAGACATTGAAGATCTGTGGGAACCCTGGATGAAAGAAGTAGACCAACTGCTGGAAGACGCCGCGCTGGTGGAGAGTGTGTACGATGCACAAGGAAAACGACATCGCAAGAGCCGGACGCATGGGCGCACGCAAACACCGGCGGAAGTGGCGCTTCGGCTGTTGATCTTGAAGCACGTGCGGAACTGGAGTTACGACACGCTGGAGCGAGAAGTACGAGCGAACCTGGTCTATCGCGCATTCACACGCATTGGGGACGAGAAAGTACCGGACGCCAAGACACTGGCGCGGTTGGGACAAGCCATTGGACCCGAAGTGATCGGGGAGTTACGCGAACGGTTGATGGAGTTGGCGCGAGAACGAGGCGTGG
>WNFA01004062.1_pt1 | contig 12201 bp, 12 predicted proteins | sample 5400481 | NCBI WGS metagenome assembly WNFA01 (sample SAMN13153340, study PRJNA577476) | soil metagenome | isolation source: 120 cm saprolite under Douglas fir tree site 2 hole 1 replicate 2 | place: USA:California | collected 2015-04-18
AGTATGAAAAGAAGTGGCTGGATCTGCCCTGGCAGAAAGTCCGAGATTCCGTGGAGGTGAAACTGTTTGAGCAGGACGGCGAACTCTATGTGCTGGCCAAGAGTGAAGGAAGAAGAGCCAAAGAGACCGCCATGCGCCGAAACCTTCCTGCCCGCGACCAGTTGTTGATGCGCTTGGGTGCCGCGAAAGCAGCAGCGGGCCGCGCATTCCAGTTCGTGCAGATGCAAGTACCAGAGGAAGGCCAGCCGGTCACGCGCGAGACCTTCCAGTTTCGTGTAGATAAGAAAAAACTCCAAGAGGCGGAATGGCGTGACGGGCACTACTTGTTGCGCTCCAACCTTACCGCAGGAGATCCCAGCGTGCTGTGGACGCGTTACGTGCAGTTGACCCAGATCGAATCGGTCTTCCGATCTCTCAAGAGCGAACTCGGCCTACGCCCCATCTATCATCAATTGGAGCATCGCGCCGACGCGCACATTCTGATCGCCTTTCTCGCCTACTGCTTGCAAGTGACGCTGAAGCAGCGCCTGTTGCTGCACGCCCCGGGGTTGACACCTACGGCGGTGTTGGAGAAGTTGGCCGAAATTAAAATGATCGATGTCTGGATTCCTACGGTCGATCAACGTTGGTTAATTCTGCCGCGCTACACACAACCTTCTCCGGACACCAAGCTGGTCATCGAGAAGCTGAAATGGCACTTGCCCAGCCAGCCGCCACCGCGTCTTGTGGCGCAAAAAGACAGCTCCGAAATCGAAGTACAGACCCTCCGGTAGGAGGGTCGTTTGTGGTGAAGACCTTTCACTAACCTCAACTGATTCCAAAGCACTTAACTGGATCAGAAGTGCCCAACTGCGAAAGTTCGGTTAGGTTTTGACCGAGTACAGCGAAACAAATCGCTTCTCCCGGGGAAGCAGTGTCAAATCAACACATTGGAAGGGGTTGGCTCGACCGAGTGCCTGCCATTGTCCAGTGCGTCACATATCGTTAATCCATCGCACCTTTCTCGGCGGCAATCCGCTACGATTTGCGTTATTCCAGACTGGATCAAGCTCAGAGCCGCACGACGGTAAGCGGGTGCCTGTATAAGAGCATGATCTATTACATCGTCACGGCAAAGCACAGCTACACGATCGGGACATACTTGGCGTCCTGGGGGCGTAGTCTTGTCGGTCTCATACGCCCCATCAGCTACGAAGAGTTGCTGAAGCGAGAGCAACTCTCCGGTGGGACTTACATTTTCTCTGATCTGGAGCGGCTCTCTCCAGCCCAAACGGAGATAGCCGTTCAGATATGGGAGCAACTCTCCCAGGCAGGGCCGCGGGTGCGGTTGTTCAACCACCCTGGGCGCACCTTGCGGCGTTACGACTTGCTGCGCGCTCTGTACAAATCGGGAAAGAACCGCTTCCGGGCGACCCGCGCCAGAGAGTCGTTCGCATCGCATCACTTCCCTGTATTCGTGAGGCAAGAAAACGAGCATACGGCCAGCCTGACCCCGCTGCTTCACAACCCGGCCGAACTAAACCAAGCCTTACTCGGCCTGCTGGTCCGCGGTCATCGTCTGCGCGACCTTCTTGTCGTAGAGTTCTGCGATACTTCCGATGCGAGCGGCCTCTTCCGCAAATACTCCGCCTTCCGTATGGGAGCAGAAGTGTTGCCTGGGCACATATATATTAGTCGGAATTGGGTGGCGAAGCGCGTGGATGCCATCCTGGATGAAACCTGGGAGCGAGAAGAGCGAGAGTACCTGGAACGGAATCCGCACGTGGCCTGGCTGAAAGAGATTTTCGGCTTTGCGCGAGTCGACTACGGCCGGATCGACTACAGTATTTTTCGAGGCGAGCCCCAAGTGTGGGAAATCAACACGAATCCTATGCTCTTTCATTTCCCCGAAGAGTACCCGCCCTCACATCTTCCAGCGCAGGAGCGGCTGGCGCCCCAATTTCCGCCGTTGTTTGAAGCGATTGACTGCCAGGATTCAATTCCGGAGATCCCCATTTCCATTCATCCAACTCTGCTCCGCGCAGTAATAGCCGAGGACAGAGGGACAAGTCGGGCTCGACTCTCTAGTGCCTTCATCAGGAAACTCGTCGGAACGCCCCGGGTTAAAAGCGTCGTGAGCGCGCTGAAGCCTCGCATTCAGCGTCATGCGGCTTTCGTTGTGAAAATGGCCCGGCTTGTGAACCGGGCGATAAACGAGTGACAGGAAACTTGCCTCTTACAATGCGGAGCGAATCCCGCCGCAGATCGGCTGTTTCTCGAACCCCAGAGAATGCATTGCGCCCGACGGGAGCCTATCCAATCGTAAACCACTGAGGAAAACTGCAAGCCTATTGCGAACTCGTCTCCCTTCAAGGGCCCACAGTAAGTATTCCGCGCACGTGAGGGGGGCACTCAACCAGATCATTTGCGGTCGATTCCCGTGCGAAGTCTTGCTCGCGCAGATCCTTTTTCTTCAGTGTCTTTCGACCGAGCGAAAAATCGTTCATCAAAGAGTGCGGATGGAAGGATGGCGACAGAGGCGGCTCGGCTCGAACGCAAGGAACCACAGAGAGGAAAAAGAAAAACAAACTTGACTCACACTGGCCTTCTCATGGAAGGAGTTGGATGTCAGACTGCCCGTCGCTGCTGACGACTCACACAACTCAACATGAGATTCCAGAATCGCTTGTTGTGTACTCCGCTAGTCTATGAATCGGTATGAAAAGTGAACGGCTAACCTTGATAGCGGGATTCGGCCTGCTTGTTCCGGCTCTATTCTGGCTGCTCTCCAAAAACGACCCGACAATCTTGTACCCCTTTCCGGCGCTTGTACTGATACCTGCTCTGTTTGGACTAAGCGTCGCCGCAATTGTCGTCCCCATGCTTTTCTTCTTCATCTGGAATCCAGGACTGTTACAGGGAGACATTAAGCTTCCAAGGAGGTCTTACTTTTTACTTGCGGTTGCGACGTGCTTGAGCTTTTTTTGGTTTGCGATTGGTTGGAAAGATGGACTGCATTTTCAAGGCAGCCGATACACCTACTCCGTTTCGGTTATTAACGTTGGATAGCTACTATTATTGTGGGTGGTGTTCATCCGAAGTCGGAAGCGAGAGCAATCATTTCACGTAGCCCTGCTCTTACATTGGCTACTATTTGCGTGGCTGGCTTGGTACGCTTTCCCATTTTTCGGGGAGCTGCCTTAACGTGCCTGGTAAACGCCGTATCAACCGGTAAAGTGGCCGAGAGGCAGTCCAAGTTACCGGTTACCCGACCCGGGCGGCAACCCGCTTTGCGCTACACGCCCGTGTGGAGACCGTGGCTATCAGGTCTCGACCCGCGAACCCTGAAACAAAAAGCCGCCGATAATGATTAGCAAGGATGCGGCACCGATCATTTCGTTCCCGATGAAGAACCCCACCATTGGAATAGTGAATACAGCCTGAACCAACACAGCGAAGCCGCAGATCAGGGCGATAGGCTTGCCCAAACGTACTTCCCCCAACGTGACGACCAGCACAATGAGTGCAAGGACGATCCAACTCCACGCCATCGAGAGAAAGGCAACCTCGAAAACAGATTGCAGCGCAATCGGCAGATTCGATGCATGCACGGCCGGGGCGGTGAACTTTTGATACGCGAGGCAATGCATGGCGGCAGCCACAAGCAGCACAACGCAACCCAGCGTGCGACAACCAGCCATTGAGCTACGCGCTCTAACGCATGTCCGAAAATCTCAACGTAGCCATTCAATTATTGATTCCACACTGTCCCGGGTTCGCAGATCCTCGTATGCGCCATTCATACATTTTTGGGCAGGCTACGAATGGCCCTCTGGGCGGTACCCTTGCTCACCCCCGTTTCCTGTACGATCTCACGCCAAGAGCGTCCCTGGCCGCGCAGAAGCACGATCCTCAGCGAGTCCACGGCAACCTTGGGTCTCCCTAGGCTTCTTCCCTTGGCGCGAGCTAAATCCAGACCGGCTCGCACCCGTTGAGATATGCGAACGCGTTCCTGTTTCGCAACGGTTGCAATGATGGCGATTACCGCATCCTTGAAGATGCCGCACGAATCGAAATACTGCTCGGTGAAACTCCGGTAGCCCACACCATAGGATGTGAGCCGATTGAGATGCTGGAGAGTTTCGAGCACTCCTTCGCGGGACAGACGGTCCAGCGCCCAGAAGAGAAGCACGTCAAACCTGCGCTGGCTCGCGTCCCTGAAAATCGCTTGAAATTCGGCGCGATCGTTGGTCGAGCCTGTCTCGTGGTCAATGAACTCGCGGTAGACGGCCCATCCCTGAAGCTTTGCGAACTCGCGCAACTGACGGAGCTGATTCTCTACTTCCTGTCCTTTGTCCCTGGTGCTGACTCTAGCGTATATCGCGACTCGCGCGCTCATAGCGCCATCAACTCGACTTCCAAACGCATTAGGCAATCCCTCAAATTGTTCCGCGAGTCCTTCGCCAAGCGCACCAAGTCTGGCCCGTTTCCGTTCCCTCCCTCCGCACGCCACACCTTGTCGAGGTATGCGGCGATCTGATCGGATAGACCGTAGCTGGAGAATTCCAGCGTCTTACAGCGAGAGAGAAATCTACGTTCCAAATGTTTGGTATCGTTCGCAGTGAAAATCCAAATTGTGTTGGGTGCCGGGTCGATAGAATCCAGTTTCGATAGCAGCGCCAACTGCGCCGCGTTCGTCATCTGATCGGCCTCATCGGCTAAAACTACATGGAATCCGCCGGGAGTCATCGGCGCGTACCAGCACTGCCGCACGGTGTCTTCAATTGTCTGTGCGCTGCATTTCTGGCTGGGAATTTTGTGCAATTCGGCTTGTATTTCTTCGGCCAGGGCTAATGCCATCGTGCTCTTGCCCACCCCGGATGGCCCGGCAAAAAGCCATGCCCCAGACGTGGGCCGTTTGGAGAATGCGGAAAGCACCTTCTTGGGACGTTCTAGGCCGACGAATTCAGCGATAGTTTGCGGTCTGTACTTCTCCGCCAGCGATTCCATGCCTTTATCTTGCCTCGAACAAGGATACTGCAATGGCGGAGGTTCGACCCTGGGTCGGTTCTTACGTGTCACTTGCGCAGTTCAAAGTGATGCGCGACGTGTTTGTGGTGGATTGTACGACCGACAAAAGGATTTTTCCCAATTGGCTCCTCAATCAGGACCAGCGTGAAATACCTGCTGAGAAACGCGAAAAAGTTGTGTGGGGCGATATTGCCCATGCGCTATCCAGGCCGGTCACACCGGATGAGCCCGTTACCGAATATGTGCCGACTCAAATACTGGCAGAGGCATTCCGTGCGCACGGGTACGACGGGATTGTCTACAGAAGTCTACTTGGAGATGGATTCAATATCGCGCTGTTCGACTGTGATGTTGCGGAATTGTTAAATTGCGGCCTCTACGAAACCAACTTAGTCTCGTTCCAATTCGATCAGTGCAGCAACCCGTATTTCATTTCCAAACACTATGCGGAAGCGCAGAAGCAACCCGCCGACGACTTGAAAGCCGAAACGCCCAAGCTTCCGGAGAAGTGATACACGGATACGGATTTGTGGCGGGCACAAAACTGGGCACAGTCGAAATCGTAGTCGGCACGGTCCGAGTTGTCGCGGGCCAGTGTTAGTCGGCACGCGTGAGCGCCATTGAGCCATCGGGCGCAATTCACCTTTTTTTTCAATCCATCAGAAAGGGATCAAGTAGCATGTTTCTTGCTTACTATTTGCGCTCAATGACCCTGCTCACGAAATCGATCACTGGTGTTAGAATCTTCGCTCGTAAGAATTCTGATGAAAACTAGGGCACAGTCGGACCGGAGCATGATCCCTGAGATAGGGGGCATTGGGGATCGCGCAATTCGAACAGCCTTGAAACCGAGACTGATTGCTGAGCAGCCCCATAGCGGCACAGTCCTTTTTGAGGAACTTGGACTTTGCCGTGGTTTGGTCCGTGCGGACATTGCCGTTGTGAACGGATCGCTACACGGTTATGAGATAAAGTCTGATCTAGATAGTCTGCGCCGTCTGCAGAACCAAGTTAGTGTGTATAGTAAGGTCCTCGACTACGCGACGTTGGTTGTAGGAGACCGTCTTTTCGACGAAGCCGCAAAACTGCTTCCCGAGTGGTGGGGTGTTTTGCACGCTCACTTCGGTACGGCTGGTCTCGAATTTCGCACGATGCGCAGCGCGAAACAGAATTCCGCCAGGGATCCGCGCGCTCTTGCCGAGTTGCTGTGGTTTGAAGAGGCCATTGCCCTGCTACAGAAATTCGATGTATTGCGGGGCGTTCGAGGGAAGCCCCGGAGAATTTTATGGGATCGCATTAGCGAACGAGTACGACTTGAGGACATTGCGGCCGCTGTTCGTGACGCTCTCAAGTCGAGGGCAATACGCCAAGTTGTTCAACCACCGTCGAAATGTGGTGCATCGTACCAAGTCGTCGCCATGCTTCCGCAGAACCAAATCCCGGGGCGCCATCCGCGGCGGCCTTAATCGAGGCGCACCCCGCGCAGTGCGTTGCGCCTCGAAAGCACGCACGAAGATGTCCGTACACGAGCCTAGTTGCAAGCTCCGGAAACTGAATGCTCGGTTGTATGAAGCGCGTGCTTACACCCTTTACCAGCAGCCACTGGTCTGGCAACGTGTACCTGATCGACGCGGAAACTTGCATGATTCTGGGGTCAAATCCTTCCACACCACGCGGGTGTTGAATCACGCAATCACTAAATGTTGGAACGCGTAGCAGAGTTCGACGGCGTCCATACAGGTGATCTCTCCAAGCGATCCAATCGGCCCGGTCGGCGAAATCGTGTGATTGCCGGTCTACCAGGGCCATACTTAAGGGAAACGCACACGACGATACCGTAAATGTTCGCCAACGACTGTGATCCGGGATGTCAGCGATAAAAGCATCAGTCAAACTTGCAATGCCTTCTACAACCAGATCCTCTACCGGTCCTAAATCAATAATCAAATCAATTTCTTCCTCTTTCAAGTGATACTGTCGGAGAAAGTATCTCAATCGATCAGTCAGGTCACCTGTGGCTCGCCAAAATCCTGCTCGGCTTCGAAATCAAGAGCTTACGGCGGTTCGTTTCTTCTCGGTGGGATGTTACACCTGAGCGATGCTCAATATCATGCGGCTCTGTCTGGGCACCATTGCCCGTCTGTTTTGCGCTCGTCGCAGCCTCCTACTAGAAAATCTCGCCCTGCGACAACAACTCGTAGTCTTTAAGCGTCGGCATCCAAGGACCCGACTGACCTTCCTCGACAAACTGTTCTGGATCGCCGCCCGCCAAATCTGCTCCGACTGGAAGCCGTTTCTCATCGTCGTGCTTCCCGACACGGTCGTGCAATGGCACCGATCAGGGTTTGCGCTCTATTGGCGCTTAATTTCCAGGTTCCCTGGACGGGCCGGCAGAAAACGAATTGCAAAAGAGATCCGGGATTTGATTTTCCGGATGGTCGCCGAAAATCCGACCTGGGGAGCACCTCGGATTCATGGTGAACTTCTCATGCTCGGCTTCGACGTTTCCGAGCGAACCATCTCCCGCTGGATGCGCAAAGCGCCGCGAGATCCCGAGCCTGCGAAACGCTGGCTTGCGTTCTTGCGCAACCATCGAGAAGCCATTGCGGCGATGGACTTCTTCACCGTGCCAACGATCACCTTCGGTGTGCTCTACTGCTTCTTTGTCATCGGCCACGACCGTCGGCGCATTCTGCATTTCAACATCGCGCGGGACCCGACGAGCCTGTGGGTTGTCCAGCAGCTAAGAGAAGCCTTCCCGTATGAGTCCGCTCCCCGGTTTCTTATCTTTGATCGAGATGCCAAGTATGGGACCGAGATTCCCGCCGCGATCCGGTCGATGAAAATCAAAGGGATTCGCACTTCGTTCGAGAGTCCTTGGCAGAATGGCGTTGCCGAGCGGTGGGTTCAGAGTTGTCGCCGCGACTTGCTAAACCACGTGATTCCTTTGAACGAGAGGCACCTCATGCGGCTGCTTTCCGACTATGTCCGCTATTATCATGAGGATCGCACGCATCTTGGTCTCGGGAAGGAAACGCCGTTCGGCAGACCTCACTTCGATGGTTCAGGCCTTGTTCTTTCTCGGGCGCGACTTGGCGGGCTGCATCATCGTTACGATCGAGCTGCTTAATCCGCACCAATGTAGCATCGGCCCAAAGCGCGAGGTTCCTCCATCCCTATATCTATGCGCAGCTCGTGCGGGCGTTCCCCGCAGGAGAGAATTTCGCGCCCTGTGGTCCCATCAAGGTCTTCTCTTCAAGCTGTCGTGTCAGCGAATCGCCCGATATCCGGTGCGGATAGAGTTTTGGCGAGGCACAGGTCGCCAAAAACCGAAAAAGAGCAGTCCCTAACTAATTGATTGAAAAGGAAGTTGGCTCCCCGGGCTAGATTCGAACTAGCAACCCTTCGGTTAACTGCCAGCAGAGTATTTTAATCACAATTCGCCGGAGCTAAGCTAAACCGAGGAACGCTAGTGAATTGCAGTGAAATCCGGGGAGTCACTTCCGCAGTTTTCATTCACCCTTTATTCGCTTTTTGCCGCCACAACTGATACTACGTCTGTACTACGCTTTCATCGCGGCCATCAGCTGCGGGAGATACCTCCACCAACGGCGCCAACTTCGCCGAACCGATTGCCGACCATCCCGGAGTTGGTAAAACCCTTTGCGACTCGGTCGTTTTGCGCGAACACGAGCCAAACACTGGGGCATCATTCGTAACGCAGCGCAACGAGGGGATCGATGCCGGCGGCACGGCGGGCCGGCAATAAAGACGCGATCAAGCCAACGGCGAGAAAAAGGGTCACAACTGCAAGGAAGGTCAACGGGTCTGTGGTCAATACGCCGAAGATTTGGTCTGCCAGAAAACGCGTCAGGCCGAGGCTGGCCAACACACCGATGAGCATACCTACGGAAATCAGACGCAGCCCCTTCCAAAGAATCATCGTTAAGACGTTGCCGTGCTGGGCGCCGAGCGCCATACGAACTCCGATCTCATGCATTTGCAACGCGACGGTGTAGGCCATCACGCTAAATATGCCAATGAGCACGAGCGCGAGCCCGAGTCCCGCAAATAAGCTGATGGTGATCAGACCAAACTGCGGGCGCGTGTAGACTTCCTCGGCCAACAGGTTCTGGATCGATCCATTGCTGGTGACTGCTGCGTTCGAATCCACGGCCCAGATCTCCCGCTGGACGCTCGCCACCAGCGATTTCGGGTCCACGGCGGTTCTCGCGACGATGAAGCGCTCGCCAATCCCCGTGATGGAGTAGGGGAGGAAAGCCTCAGGTGCTGGGGATTCTTGCAGGCCGCGGTTCCTGAAGTCCGCAACCATGCCGATAACTTCGAAATAAGCGTCGTGCGGCGTGCCGGGCAATTGATCGAAGACGTCAAACCTAATTTTTTGTCCGAGAGGATCTTCGTTTCCAAAGTAAGCACGCGCAAACGCCTGGTTGACGACAGCCACGTACCGCGCTGAACCGATATCCGTTTCGGAAATCAGTCTGCCGCGCAGGAGCCGAATGCCGAGCGTCTGAAAGTAGGATTCACCGCACAGATCGACCATAGAGTCCGCGTGCTTGGGTAGCGGTTTTCCAAATACGGTTATGTAGCTGCCCGCTCCACCTAGCGGAGGAAGGTCCAAGGTTTCAGTGACTGTGACTACGCCGGGCAACGCTTTCACTCGCCGGAGAACTTGTTCGAAAAAGAGCTGGTTCTGCACAGCCATTTCGGAATGCTCGGCCCCAGCCGGAGTCACTCGCGCGTACAGCATGTGTTGCGGATCGAAACCCAAATCAGCATGAGTAAGCGCGAAAAAACTGCGCATCATCAGGCCGGCGCCCGTCAAGAGCATGATCGAGAGCGCAACTTCCGCGATCACCAGACCGGCGCGGAGCTTCCCGTGGCGAAAACCATCGCCCGCGCCTTTGCCGCTGCCGGTCATGCGAACCTGAAGGTTGCCGCGAACGGCGTGGAGCGCGGGTGCAAGACCGCAAATGAGCATAGTAAGAACGGCGATGGCAAGCGCAAAGAGCAAGACGGCGGGATTCAGACCGATCACGGTTTCCTCTGGAATGGGACCGCGCGGAATAATGGCCACCAGGCCTTTTAGGCCAAAATAGGCAAAGAAACAGCCGGAAAGACAAGCCGCCGCGGCGAGCACGAGACTCTCAACGAGAAGCTGGCGAATCAATCGTCCGCGGCTGGCACCCAGAGAAACGCGAACGGCGATCTCCCTTTCGCGGACCGTTGCTCTGGCGAGCAGCAGGTTCCCGACGTTGATGCAGGCGATCAACAGCAGCATGGAGACGGCGGCAAGCAAGGCGTAGAGAGTTTTCTTGAAATCGCCGACTACGAAATCCAGCAGCGTGCGGGTACGAATCTTGAACCGTTCTGGATAAAGCTCGCCGGGATTGGCTTGCGCGAGGCGATGCAGAATCGCATCGAGATCAGCGGCGGCCGCGTCCACGCTGACACCCTTTTTGAGACGCGTTTGACGTCGTCGGGCGAGAACGCACGACCAAGAAATGGCGAAACGCCAAGAAAGTCAAAGCCATTGGCGGTGACATACCCGCCACGGAAGCGCCGCGTGCCTTTTCCGTCCGTATAAAGGACATCCAACGTATAGTTTCCGATGATGTCTTCGAAGACATGGTTTTGCCCGCGGATAGCCAGAAATTCCGGGATGCTGTAGTGAAAGCGGGCTTCCTGCTCTTGCGCACCCGTCAAATCCCAGATCTCGAAGATGACGGAGTGCTGAAAGTCCTTGTAGGGGAAAGGATCGAAGACGACATTATAGAGAATGCTGAACATCACCGTGGTCGCGCCGATCCCGAGTGCGAGCGCGAAAACCGCGATTAGCGCGGAGCGGCGATCCTTCGCCAGGCTGCGAAAGGCGTACTGAAGATCGCGAAAAAAATCCTCAAAGTGGTTCTCCATGCGGGCGTCGCGGCAATCTTGCTTCACCTGTTCCAGTCCGCCGAAGGCAAGATTTGCGCGCCGCCGCGCCTCCTCCTGGCTCATGCCAGAGGCTACGAAATCGCGGATCCGCTGCTCTAGATGGAAACGCAACTCCGCGTCCAGCCGCTTTTCCGTCAGCCGTTTCCGAAACAAACGACGGAGCCAACCCGTCACAGAGACTCCTACTCCGCCGCTCTGAGGATCAGCGCGACCGCTTCCGACAGACGCTCCCAATTGACCATCTCCGCGCCAAGCCGCTTTCGCCCCGCGCGTGTAAGCGTGTAAAACTTCGCGGCCCGTCCCGAGTCCGTTTCTTCCCACTTGGCTTGCAGCCAACCGCGGTCCTCTAGCCTGTGCAGCGCGGGATACAGCGAACCTTCCGGTACCTGGAAAAAATCCCTGGATATCTGCTGGATTCTCTGCGAAATGGCGTACCCGTGGATGGGTCCGAAAGCTACGACCTTCAGGATCATCATGTCCAGCGTGCCTTTGAGAACTTCCGTTTTTTCTTGTTCCATAGAATCCCTAGCTGTTCTATGCTTATATCCCTAGAACCTCTACGTGTCAAGAAAAAATACGTTTTTCGCGGCAAAGAATAGTTCTCTTCGAAACTTTTGCGGTCTTCGAACGTCTCTCTAAGGAAATCGAAATCCGCGGCGAAGGAGAAACGGTAAAAATAGGGAAACCAGCGCTCGCGAGCGAACAAAACCGGGCCGCGATGCGTTTCAAGTTTGAAGTAGATGGAATCGGGAGGGGTTAAACGGATCGCCTCGCTTCTGGTTTGGCCGCCGGAGCGAGGCAATCCCAGGAGAAGCGCTACCCTCGCGGGTCGGCGCTTTTCATTTAACCCCCTCTGATCTTAGTTGGCTCCGATTTTCAAATGCAACCGCGAACGCACCTGGCCCATGCGTCACCGCCGGAGGATCCCATGAGAGCAAACGTGTGGCCCTTGCTGTTAGTACTGACTCCGACTCTTTGCGCGCAGACTGAACCGCCGCCTCGTCCTTTCGTTCCGGTGGTTGCCGTTGATCCATCTCGCCTTCCAAAGCCAGGCGATACCGTCTCGACGCGTGAATTGTTCATTCCGTCCAAAGCGATAAAGGAACTTCAGCGCTCGCAGACCGCACTCCACTCCGGCGACATCCGCTCTTCCGCTCAGCACCTGGAAAAAGCTCTCCAGATTTATCCCCATTATTTGGAGGCGCATAACAATCTCGGAAGCCGCTATATCGA
>WNFA01015360.1_pt1 | contig 12201 bp, 11 predicted proteins | sample 5400481 | NCBI WGS metagenome assembly WNFA01 (sample SAMN13153340, study PRJNA577476) | soil metagenome | isolation source: 120 cm saprolite under Douglas fir tree site 2 hole 1 replicate 2 | place: USA:California | collected 2015-04-18
GCAGCATCGCTGGCCGTTACGTGACAGCGGCGCTGCGACTGGGCACCATATCCGTCCGCCGACCTCCCGCACCCGTTTTCCTGGCCAGTCCGCACGCCAGCGGATCGAATGGCTCGATCACCACCGATACTCGACTGGAGATTCAGGAACGGCAAGACGACGATGTCCGTCTCACGCTCTACGCCCCCGGCGCGACGGCCGTCGAGATCAGCGGCGATTTCACGGATTGGCGTCCTGTGCCGCTGAGCCGGAATCCTGGGAACGGCGACGCCTGGTGGGCGACATTCCGAATCCCGCCCGGCATGCACCGGATCAACGTGCGCCGAGACGGCGGGCCGTGGATGGCGCCCGGCGGCACGACACGCAGCGTCGACGACTACGACGGCGAGGTCGGCGTCTTCATCCTTCCCTAGCGGGCGCCACCCGCCAGCTGCAACGCTTCAGGCCGGCGACGCAGCGCTAGCATCGCCCAGACGCCGAGCGCCGGTCCGATCGCCAGCACGCTCATGCTCCATCGCCAGCCGATCGCAGCGGCGACCTTTGGTAGCAAATAGATCGTAGCGCAGGTGAGCAGGAATCCGAGACTGGTCTGCAGTGTCAGAGCGGTGCCGACGTAGTCGCGGGGCGCGAGCTCGCTGACGGCGGCGGAGAACTGCGCCGAGTCGGCCACGACACTGATTCCCCAAAGGAGCAACAACGGGGTCAGCGCCATGAGCGGCGCTCCAAAGAAAAGACCAACCACGCTCGCACAAATGCCAGAGACGACCATCGCGGCGCTGGTCACGAGAGTGCGGCCCCAGCGATCGCCGTACTTTCCGCCGAGCCAGCATCCGATCGCCCCGCTGCCGACGACCGCGAACGTCACGAGCGCCGCGAGTCCCGTGACGTCGGCGTCAGCACCGCGGCGCGAGTGTTCGCTGGCGGTTATGAACACCGCCATCCAGGTCCACATCGCGTACAGCTCCCACATGTGACCGAGGTATCCGAGGTTGGCGAGTGCAACTGCGCGGTCTCTCAGAATCCGAGGAGCGGCGGCGAGCGAAAACGGCGGCGATGGAGCGGCGTAAGGGCCATCATTGGGAACAAGGAGCACCAGCAGTCCTCCGGCGAGCGCGCTGAGCGCCGCCACGACGAGCACAACGCGCCACGCCGCCGGCGACACGGCCCATCGCACCAGATGCGGACTGGCCGAGCCGAGTGTGAGGGCGCCGACGAGAATGCCGATCGCCTGCCCGCGCCCTTCCTTAAACCATCCGGCCGCGATCTTCATTCCGGGTGGGTAGACTCCGGCGAGTGCAGCGCCTGTGAGTAAGCGGCAAACGATTCCCATCGTGATGCCGCTGGAGGCGGCCACGCCGAGCGTCGCAATCGCCGCCAGCGTGGCCGATCCGGCGACCAGTCGCCGTGCCGACAGGCGATCGGCAAGGGTGAGGATCGCGCTCACGAGCGCGCCGACGACGAAGCCGAGCTGCACGGAGATCGTCAGCCATGCGGCGGTCACGGGTGAGAGCTGCCAGACGCGCGCGAGGGTGGGCGCGACGGCGGACGCACTGAACCAGGGAGCCATCGCCAGCAGCTCGGCGATGGCCAGCACGGCCAGCACACGTCGCGGATTCACAACCCGGTAGGATGATCCAGGAACACCCAGGGCAGATCGAACTTCTTCGAGACGTGCTCCGCCAGCGCTTTCACGCCGACCGTCTCTGTTGCGTAGTGACCAGCGTAGAAAACGTTGATCCCGAGCTCTTCGGCATCGAAGAACGTCCAGTGCTGACCCTCGCCGGTGACGAACGTATCGAGTCCCGCCGCCGCGGCCTGCGGTATCAACGACCCTCCCGAGCCGGTGACGATCCCGACCCGTTGCACGCGCTCCGGCCCGAATGGGAATAGTCGCGGCGCGGTACCGAGGGCCTTCGTCAGCGCCCAGCTCAGTTCCTCGCGCGTTCCGTGGTACTCGCCCCAGACTCCCGCGGGTGCTCCGTGATACGATCCGAAATCGCCGCGCACCTTGATGTCGAGCAATCGCGCGAGCACGCGGTTGTTGCCAACGTCGGGATGGCGGTCAAGAGGAAGGTGAGCGGCGTAGAGCGCGATGTTTCCTTTGATGAGACCCGCAAGCCGGCGGTAGGCGGGACCGACGAGTGGCCGCAGGCCACCCCAAAACATTCCGTGATGGACAAGCAGACAGTCGGCGTGCTGCTCCGTCGCCTGGCGGACCGTGGCCTCGCAGAGGTCTACGGCCGCGGCGAGCCGGCTGACGTCCCCAGTGTTGCTGACCTGCAAGCCGTTCAGCGCCTCGGGGGCGTCAGCGACCTCCTCGGCGACGCGGAGGTATTCATCGAGAAAACGGACAAGAGTGTCTAGGCGCACTTAAGACACCGTAGCCACAGTATCAAGACAGTTGGACGACTTTCCACATCGGCTGATTTAGTAACAAGATATATTGCAATAACTTAGAGAATCCACATGGAGCGGGGCGGCGCGTGTGGATAACTATGCTCTAGCGAGGGCTTGGCCGCCACGCTGCAAGACCTGCGGCGGTTGGCCTGCGTCCTCGCCCATCCGCAGCACGCCGTTGATCTCTCCCCCTTCCTGGATCAGGAGTTTTTTGGTATGCACGTCGCCGTGAACGACGCTCGTCGCCTGTAGCTCCACGCGCTCCTCGGCGTAGATGGCTCCGCGCACCTCGCCACCGATGATGGCCTCACGGCTCACCACATCGCCTTCCACTTCCCCGCCCCGTGCGACCAACACCTGCTTCGCCGCGCGGACCGTCCCGTTCACAGAGCCCTCGATCTTCACGACGCCGTCCGCCGAGATGTCGCCGACGACACGCATCCCCGCGCCGATGATCGATAGCCCGGGAACGCCTTCACGGCCGCCGCCGGGTGCTGCGCCTTTTTCTGAGAACACCGCCATCAGCGTCCCTCCTTCACTAGACCCATCGGATCGACGGCCTTTTCGTCACGTCGAACCTCAAAGTGCAGGTGCGGAGCTGTGGACCGCCCTGAGTTTCCAGACAAGCCGATCACCTGTCCTGCCTGAACTTCGTCGCCCTCGGCTGCAATCAGCCGTGACATGTGACCATACATCGTCTCATACCCGGACGGATGCCGCAAGAGGACGAACAGACCGTAGTCGGCATCATACCCCGCCGCCGTCACCGAGCCTCCCCCCGATGCCCGCACGGGAGTCCCCAGAGGAACGGCGATATCGATGCCGGGGTGGGATTCGTCGACGACGCCAGGCCGCACCTGACCGCGGGTGACAAACCCTGGGACATCGAGAGGCCAGTGCGATGGTGTCGACGGGCCGGTTTCATAGCGGTTGGGGACCCCCGGCAGCGCCGCCCGAATTGGCACGGCGCGCATGGAAGTCGAGAAGTCCGTGTTGCGAGCGACCGTCCCGCCGCTCCGGGAGACCGGAGGAGCTTTGACGCTGAGCATTTGGCGCAGCTCCTGGTAGTTCGCTTCGGCACGGTTCAACGCGGAGGCGAGCTGCTGTACCCGACTGTTCTCGACGCGCAGTCGCGAGACCTCGCGCTCGAGTCCCGGTACACGCAACGCGTTGCGCGTGATCGGTCCTGCCAACGCGAAGAACAGGACGACCAGCACGGCAACCGCGCCAGCCCCCCACTTCCCCGCCATGACCGCCCAGCGCGGGAAACGGTACTGTTTGGATTCGAGATCGCCGTCCGCGTGGACGACGATCGTGACGCCGCTGGTCCCTTTAATCATCCGTCGAATGGCGCGCCCAGGATCAGCTCGAGCAGTCGTGCGAGATCGTCGTTCGAGTAGAACGACACATGGATCTGGCCTTTCCCTTTCGCGCGCAACGTAACGCGCACGTCGGTGCCGAGCCGGCGGCGGAGGGCGTCCTCGACGCGGCGAACTTCGGGAGCGGCGCCCATGCCGCGTTTCATGCGCGGGCGGCGCTCGGGCGCGCGACCACCGCGCACGCGGTCTTCGACCTCGCGGACGGAGAGACCCTGGGCGACCGCTTCGCGGGCGAGATTCGTGACGATGCGCGGATCTTCGAGCGCGAGCAGCGCGCGCGCGTGACCCACCGACAGGTTTCCGTCATGCAGCATCTGCAATACCACTTCGGGCAGCTTCAGCAGGCGGAGGGCATTGGCAACCGTCGAGCGATCGCGACCCACCGCGTCGGCGACGTCTTGTTGGGCGAGCTTGAATTCCGCGATGAGGCGTTCGTAACCGCGAGCTTCGTCGACAGACGACAGGTCGTCGCGCTGCAGGTTCTCGATCAGCGCCAGTGTGAGGAGCGTACGATCATCGGCGTCGCGCTGTACGGCCGGGATGCGTTCCCATCCCAACTGCTGGCAGGCCCGCAGCCGCCGCTCGCCGGCGATCAGCTCGTATCCGGTCGCGCCCCCATTCGCGCGTCGGACAACGATCGGCTGGAGGAGCCCTGCCTGTTTGATGGAGGAGACGAGCTCCTCCAGCGCGCCAGGGTCTACGGTCTTGCGCGGCTGGAAGGGGTTGGGTCGGATGTCCTTGATCGGCAGCTCGACCAGACTCCCTTCGCGCTCGGCTTCTTCCCGAGTTGGCCCGAGGAGCGCCTCGAGCCCTCGGCCGAGGCGGCGTCTTCCTGGGGCGGTCTCCGTCATGCGGGCACCTCCGGGGGGGGCAGCTGTTCAATTGCGGGGAGGCTTGGCGAGGGTGGAGCGCCCTGCTCGACTCGGTGAATCAGCTCCTGGGCGACGGCGAGGTAGCTCTTGGCTCCGACCGATTGCACGTCGTACAGCACGATCGGCTTGCCGAAGCTTGGCGCTTCCGCCAGGCGCACGTTGCGTGGGATCGTCACGGTGAACATGCGGCCGCCGAAATACTCTTTCGCTTCTTCGGCGACTTGTTTGCAGAGATTGAGACGCGCGTCGTACATCGTCAGCAGCACCCCTTCAATCGCGAGCGCGGGATTGAAATTGCGCTGCACGAGTTTCACGGTGTTGAGGAGCTGCGAGAGACCTTCGAGCGCGTAGTACTCGCATTGAATCGGGATGATCACGCTGTCCGCGGCCGTCAGCATGTTGAGCGTGAGGAGGCCCAGCGACGGCGGGCAGTCGATGATCACGTAGCCGTACTCGTCGCGCAGATCCCGCAGCGCCTCGCGCATCCGCGTCTCGCGGGCGCTTTGATTGACGAGCTCGAGCTCGGCGCCCACCAGGTCCTGCGTCGCCGGGACGACGTCGAGACAGGGAAAGTGCACGTGCGGGAAGCGCGACTGTGCGAGCGACGCGCCGTCGATGAGCGCCTCGTAGAGCGATTTGCGGATGCGATCACGCTCGATGCCGACGCCACTCGTCGAGTTGCCTTGGGGATCGGCATCGATGAGCAGCGTCTTTCGCTCAGCCGCTGCGAGCGAGGCCGCGAGGTTCACAGCGGTCGTCGTCTTGCCGACGCCGCCCTTTTGGTTCGCGATCGCGATTACACGTGACATGGTAAGTAGTTATTTAACAATAAGTTATATAGTTGGCAAGTTCTCGAGAGTCCAATATACGTTCGTTTCACGTGAAACGAAAGAGCGTAAGTTTCACGTGAAACTGCAACAATGGGGTCAGGCGACCCTGCGGCGCCAGCGCGTCGCCTCAAGAACCAGGTTGTGGAGATCACTCGGCGTCACGCCCGGGACGCGCGCCGCCTGCGCAAGTGAGCTGGGGCGCACGCGATCGAGCTTCTGCCGCGCTTCGGTCGCCAAGGTCCGCAGCTCGAGATATGGGAGGTCAGGCGGCAGGATAAACGACGCCAGCTCCGCGAGCCGAGCCGCGGCCTCGCGCTCGCGCGCGAGATACCCGTCGTACTTGATCTCGATTTCTACCGCCACGATCGCCTCCGCCGACGCGCCGGTCCCGACTCCGGCCGCGGAAAACAACGCGGCCAGCGAGACGCCAGGCCGCTTGGCGCCCACGGCGATACGATCACTCTCGATCAGCGTCGTACCGGCGAGAGGAAGCAGGCGGCGCAGCGCGTTGTCCTGGCGCAGCAGCAACCGGAACTCAGACCGCGACGTGAACAGCCGGTACGGCTCATCGACCCCGCGGGTCACCAGATCATCGACGAGCACCCCTATGTACGCGTCGTCGCGTCCCAGGACCACCGGCTCAGCACCGCGGATCCGGCGGACGGCGTTGATGCCGGCCGCGACCCCTTGGCCCGCTGCTTCCTCGTAGCCCGTTGTCCCGTTGATTTGCCCGGCGAAGAACAGGTGCTCGACGGTCTTCACCTCGAGCCACGGAGTGAGCTGAGTGGGCGGATAGTAGTCGTACTCGATCGCGTAGCCAGGTCGCGTCATCCGCGCGCGCTCGAGACCGGGGACGGCGTGCAGGAATTCGAGCTGCACGGCGACGGGAAGGGAAGTCGAGAGGCCGTTTACGTACAGTTCCGTGGTGTCGAGCCCCTCCGGCTCGAGGAAGATCTGGTGCCGCTTGGCCGCCGGGAACTTCACGATCTTGTCCTCGACCGACGGGCAATAGCGCGGCCCCCGACCGCTGATCGCGCCGCCGTACAGCGCCGACTCCTTTAAGTGCCGCTGGATGATGTCCTTCACCTCTTCGCCGGCCCACGTGATCCAGCAGGGCACCTGACGCGGCCGCTCGATACGCTCGTGAAACGAAAACCGGAACTCGTCGCTGTCGCCGTCCTGCCGCTCGACCTTGCTCCAATTCACCGAACGGCCGTCCACGCGCGGCGGCGTCCCTGTCTTGAAGCGCGCTACTGTAAGTCCACTATTTTCAATAACTTGCGCCATCTCGATGGACGGCTGATCTCCCGCACGGCCCGCCGGGATCTGCGTGTCGGTCCCGACGTGAATGCGGCCGCGCAAGAACGTGCCGGCCGTGATGATGACGGCACGCGCGCTGAAGCGCCGTCCGTCTCCCGTCTCGACTCCGGTGATCCGCATGCCGCGTTGATCAAAGAGCAGATTTGTGACCATGCCCTGCGTGAGCTCGAGGGTAGGGAATTGCTCGAGCAAGGCGCGCACGGCGCGGCGGTAAAGGGTCCGGTCGCACTGGGCGCGCGGGGCCCAGACCGCGGGGCCCTTCGACCGATTGAGCATGCGGAATTGAATCGTCGCGCGATCGGCGGCGCGGCCCATGAGGCCGCCGAGGGCGTCGACCTCGCGGACGACGGTACCCTTCGCGATGCCCCCAATGGCGGGATTGCAACTCATCTGACCGATCGTGTCCAAGACGGAAGTAAGCAGCAGAGTCTTGGCGCCCAGACGCGCGCACATCGCTGCGGCCTCGGTACCGGCGTGGCCGCCGCCGACGACGATTACGTCAAAGTCGAACATGGAGGAAACTACAAAGCGAGGACCTGCAAAGGCTAGACGCCGAGGCAGACGCCTAGATGCCGAGACGCCTAGCGGGCTCTAGTTACGAGGCAGCAGGTAATCTGGAAGCACTCGCGCTGATTTTGCGCAGCAAACCAAACAGTGTCTTGCCTGTTTCAGTCGCCAATGCTTCGAGTCGCCCGAAATCTGCTGGCTTTAGGTATTCGAGTTCGCGGGCGAGCCCTAACGCAGTCTCGACCTCTGCAAGTGAACCATTCGCGGTATCAAGGAATCTCCGGTATTCGCGAGAGCCTCTGCGCGAACTTCCTTCCGCGATGTTAAGCACCACACTGTAAGACGCTCGCCGTAGTTGGTCGGCCAAACGGAGTTGTTCGTAGTCCGGAAACGATCGGCAGGCCTTGGCGCACTCAATCGCTAATCGCTCTGCGTGCTGCCAGGCTTTCAAAGTCTTGTATGGAGCCATAACTGGAAGTTGATGCACAAAAGCAAAGACACGCCACCGAAATCGCGCGTGTCGTGTCTTTCCTATGCCTTCAGCTCGAACCTAGAATCCGCTAGGCGTCTCGGCGGCTAGGCGTCTGCCTGAGCGTCTGCAGCCTAGCTTTTGCATGTCCTAGTTCTAAGCGGTTCTTACCCACCTCATCAGCTCTTTCAGATTCGGCCGTTTGCCAGTCATCAGAATGCCGACCCGATAAATGCGCGCGGCGATCCACGTCACCCCTACAATCCCAATCACCAGTATCACCAACGACAGCGCCAGTTCCCACGTCGGCATACTGCCGGCCGTCCAGCGCACTGGCGTCGCGATTGGCGTCGTGAACGGCACGAGCGACAGCGTCCGCGCAAACGTCGAGCTGGGATCGTTCGTGAGTCCCAAAATCGATAAGTATGAGATCATCAGCAGGTACGTGACCGGCTGCTGGGCCTGGCGCGCCTCCTGCTCGTTGCTCGACATCGCGCCCACCGCGGCGAACATGGCCGAATAAAGAAGGAAGCCGCCGAGAAAGAACGCGATGAACACGGCGAGTGTCGCACCGGGAATGTGCGGCAACGACATCGTCTGAACGTCCTTAGGGTCCGCGCCCAACGCCCGGGCGATCGGGCCGCGCAGCGAAAGCAACACGCGCGCCGAAACACCCCAGATCACGAATTGGAAGAAGGACACCGCCCCCGCGCCCAGGATCTTGCCGAGCATGAGCTGGAAGGGACGTACCGACGAGACGAGCACCTCGATAATCCGGGTCGTCTTCTCCTCCAGCACCGAGCTCATCACGTTCACGCCGTAGAGCAGAATGGCCATGAACAGCAGGATCGCCATGAGATAGGCGGTGAAAAACGACTGCGCCGCGCTGTCAGAGACGGCCTTGCCGTTCGCTATCTTCTTTTGAGCCAACGAGATACGAATCTGAGCCCAGTCGACGACTCCCGGGTTCACGCCCTTCAGCTCGAGGCGCGCCTTCACGACCATCCGGCCGAGCGTCCGCTGCAGCGCCTCGATGGTCTGCATGCCGAGGTTGGATGCCTGATACTCGGCGCGGCCGGTTTCGATGAGGTCGTCCGTGACGATCAGAAATCCGTGCAACTGTTTCGCCTCGACCAGATTGCTGAGTGAATCGATCACGCCCGGGCCCGCGGGCGCGAGCGTCGCCCGAAAGGACCCACTCGCGTCTAAGGCCTCGACGACTTGTTTGCCCAACTTGCCGGAGGTGCTATCCACCACGGCGACATTGCGGACCGCGCCGCCCATGGACTGGACGATCTGGAAGACGATGATGCCGGCGAACAGCACGGGGCCCAGGATCGCCGAGACCCAGAACCATTTGGTGCGGACGCGCTCGACGAACTCGCGACGAATGATTGCCCAGACCTTATGCACGGGATCCTCCATCGCTGCCACCGCTCGCCGCGGCGGTCGCGGCCTCGGGGCCCACGAGGTCCACGAAGATCTTGTGGAGCGACGGACTCGCCAGCTCAAACCGCGCGAGCCGCGCTCCGGAACCGACGAGTGCCTTGAGGATCTCCTGCGCATCAGCCCCCGGCGCGAGCTCGAGCTCCGCCTGCTGGCCGAAGTCCTGGATCTTGGCCACGAGCCGCCGGTCCGCGAAGACCTGCTGCGCGCTACCCTGGCTGCCGTCGAACGCCACGATGACGTGCTTGCCGCCGTGCGTGCTCTTCACCTCCGCCAGCGTCCCATCGATGAGCTTCCTGCCGCGCGCGATGATGCACAGCCGGTCGCACAGCTTCTCGGCGTGCTCCATGATGTGCGTCGAGAACAACACGGTCTTCCCACGCCGTCGATAGTCCACGACGGTGTCGCGCAGCACCTGCGAGTTCACGGGATCGAGTCCAGAGAACGGCTCATCCAGAATTACCAGGTCGGGATCGTGCAGAATTGTGGAAATGAATTGCACCTTCTGTTGCATGCCTTTCGAGAGATCGGAAACCTTGCGCATCCGCCAGTCCGTGAGACCGAGCCGCTCCAGCCACTCGAGCGCTTTGACGCGCGCGCTACGGCGCGACACGCCCTTCGCCTCCGCCAGGAACACGAGGACGTCGAGTACGCGCATGCGCGGATAGAGCCCACGCTCCTCGGGCAAATACCCGATCCGCGCGGAATGCGTGCGCCCGCCGCCGACTTGGTCGAACAGCCGCACCGAGCCGGAATCCGGCTCGTAGATGTCCATGATCATGCGCAGGGTGGTAGTCTTGCCGGCGCCGTTGGGGCCGAGCAAACCGTAGATGATGCCGGAGGAGACGCTCAGGGAAAGCGCATCGACGGCGGTGTGTCCCGCGAAGCGCTTCGTAACGCGATCGACGACGACGGGGTCAGACATGGCCCGAAAACTAAAGGGGAACGGAAAAGCGTGCTACGCGGGAACGCCGAACAATTCTCCGGCCTTCCGCACTGCGGTCACCAATGCGTCGATGTCGTCGACGTCGTTATAGATGTAGAAGGACGCCCGCGCGGTCGCCGCAACGCCCAACCGACGCATCAACGGCTGCGTGCAGTGATGGCCGGCGCGAATACACACGCCGTCCTTGTCCAGGATGGTTGCCAGGTCGTGCGGGTGAATGTCGCCGTAGGTGAATGGAACGACGCCGGCACGGTGGTCGCGGGGGCCGTAGACCGTGACGCCTTCGATCTGGGAGAGCCGCTCGATCGTCAGGCGAGCGAGCTCCTGCTCGTGCGCGCACACCTTGTCCATCCCCAGTTGCTCGAGATAGGCGATCGCGGCGCCAAGACCGACCGCAGCCTCCACGTTGGGGGTCCCGCCTTCGAACTTGTGGGGGATCTTGTTCCAGGTGGATCGATCGTCCCACACCCGCTCGATCATTTCGCCGCCCCCGTGGTAGGGGGGCATCGCCTCGAGCAGGGCCGGCTTGGCAATCAACGCCCCGCTTCCCATGGGCCCGAGCATCTTGTGGCCGGATAGCGCGTAGAAGTCGCAGTCGATCGTCTGCACATCCACCCGGAGGTGCGGGCTGGATTGCGCCCCGTCCACCACCGTCACCGCGCCCGCCGCGTGTGCCAGTTTGCTGAGCTGAGCGGCGGGATTCACGGTCCCGAGCGAATTCGAGACGTACGGAAAGGCCACGATCTTGGGCTTCGCCTCCAGGGCGCGCCCGAAATCGGACAAGTCGATCCGTCCGTCTTGCGTGATCTCGACCATCCGCAGCGTGGCGTCCTTTTCCTGACACAGGATCTGCCATGGGACGATGTTGGATTGGTGGTCCATGGCAGTCACGACCACCGTGTCGCCCCGCTGGACGTTGGCTCGACCCCACGAGCCAGCGACCAGGTTGATCGACTCGGTGGTGCCGCGGGTGAACACCACGCCTTCCCGCGCCCACGCATTGACGAAGCGGGCGACCGCGGTCCGGGCAGCCTCGTACGCTTCGGTCGCTTCGACGGCGAGGGCGTACGCGCCACGGTGCACATTCGCGTTGTGAAAATTGTAGTAATGGACGATAGCGTCGATCACACGCCGCGGCTTCTGACTGGTCGCGGCGTTGTCGAGATACACGAGCCGCTGGCCGTTCTCTTTCTGGGCGAGAATCGGGAAGTCGGGGCGAATGCGGCTGGTGTCGAGCATCAGAAGTCTTTCGCTGACTCAGTGGTCACCGGCTCGGCGCTGTTCTGCAACGCCGCGTGCAGCGCGTGCCATGCGAGGTTCGCGCACTTGATGCGGCTGGGAAATGCCCGCACGCCCGAAAACGCCGCCAGCTTGCCCGCTGCGTTCTCACCGCCCGCGAGCATATCGCGAAATGCCTGAAACATCGTTTCGGCGGCCGCAGTCGATTTTCCCTTGACGGCCTCCGTCATCAGCGACGCCGACGCCTTGGAGATCGCGCAGCCAGAGCCCTGCGGCATCTGAAACCCGATGTCGCTGATCGTATCGCCGTCGAGCTGCACGTACAGTTGGATGCGGTCGCCGCACAGCGGGTTGTTGCCCTCGGCTCTGCGGTTCGCCGAGTCCACGCGCTTGAAGTTCCGCGGATTGCGGTTGTGATCCAGGATCACTTGCTGGTACAGCTCGCCAAGGTCGGGGGGGCTCACGGCTCCGCCAGGCGTCCCCGCACTATTGCGTCGAGCTGCGCGCGCAACGGCGCGACTTCCATGCGGCCCAGGATCTCGGCGGCGAACCCGTAGGTCATCAGTCGCCGGGCTTCGTGCTCACCCACGCCGCGGCTGCGCAGGTAGAACAGCGCGCGTGGATCGAGCGGCCCGACCGTCGAGCCGTGCGTGCACTTCACGTCATCGGCGTAGATCTCGAGCTGCGGCTGGCTGTCGGCGTGCGCGTCGGCCGACAGCAGGAGGTTGTTGTTGGTCTGCTTCGAATCGGTCTTCTGCGCACCGGGCCGGACGATGATGCGGCCGGTGAACACGCC
>WNFA01004064.1_pt1 | contig 12198 bp, 12 predicted proteins | sample 5400481 | NCBI WGS metagenome assembly WNFA01 (sample SAMN13153340, study PRJNA577476) | soil metagenome | isolation source: 120 cm saprolite under Douglas fir tree site 2 hole 1 replicate 2 | place: USA:California | collected 2015-04-18
ACTCGCTCTCCATAAAGAGCCCGAAGTAGTGATGACTCATTCAGGAATCGCGGTGGATGTCCTTGGCGCCGGTCTTGATCGCATCTCGCGGGAGAAACAGCAGGCGATCCTAACCGCATTTCCTCGGCTGGCATTCAAGAACGGATTTAAACGATGCCTTTGCAATGTCGTTCGTCAGAAACCGATGACGGCGGTTGACAACATTCTTCGGGATTTCGGCATTCGATACGTTGAGGGGTTCACACCTCCAAATTTCGCAGACCTCGTCGCAGGAGCGCCATTCTCCGAATAGCTTAAGCTCCACGACAAGTCGCGAACGATATGACAACCAACGGAGGCAGGGGATGGTTTTTGCAGGAATCACAGTGCCCGACACAGTTCTGATCCGCGATGCGATTGATTTGTCACGAAGCGCTTCGGAGCCATTTCTCTTCAACCATGTGATGCGCTCTTGGCTATTTGGCGTATTGCTTTCAGAAGGCGCTGAGCGTGCTCCGGATGCCGAATTGTTGGCAGTAGCCACAATCTTGCATGATCTGGGCTTGACTCAGCGCTATACGGCGGAAAGTCGTTTTGAGGTAGATGGCGCCAATGCGGCGCGTTCGTTTCTGAAGGGTCGCGGCATCTCGACGCAGCAGATTGAACTTGTGTGGGATGCCATCGCACTTCACACCACACGATCCATCGCTCTTCACAAAGAACCGGAAGTCGCTATGACCCATTCGGGAATAACGGCGGATGTTCTGGGGGCAGGCCTTGATCGAATTCCGCAGGACAAACAAGGCGCGATACTAGCCGAATTTCCGCGCCTGGCACTTAAAAACGAACTCAAAAAGTGCCTTAGCAACATCGCTCGTCGGAAGCCGGAGTCCACCTTTGACAACATCGTTCGGGATTTCGGCGTTCGATATGTCGATGGGTACACATCCCCCAACTTTGCCGATGTCGTCGCGAATGCACCATTTTCCGAATAGACCTCCCGATCATCGAATTGCGCACACGTATCAGAGCGGCTAAAGAACGAGACAACATTAACTACCAAATGCAAGGACTTTCCATCCATTCGGAGGCGCACTGGACTGTGGAGCCGGCTCTCGTATTTCTCCATTGCTGGGGTGGAACTTCACGCACCTGGCGCAAGGTTACCGCCGAACCTGAGGGACAGTTCAAGGCAATGGCCTATGACGCGCGCCCTTGTCTCATAAGTTTCATATCGCATCCTCTAGCGGGTGCGATTCTGATGCCACTCGTGTGGTGTAGCTCCAGTGACCCTCTTGAACGTCCGCGTGAAGTGGCTCTGATCTGCGAAACCTGTTGCCACAGCCACCATGGAAGGGCTCTCTCCTTTCATCAGCAGTAGCTCCTGCGCTTTGCCTATCCGGCTGTTCAGTTGATAGCGATGCGGGGATACTCCTGTAGACGCCTTGAACATCCTCGCAAATTGCGAGGATGACAGGTCGACCAGCAATGTACAGGCGAACGAACGGCGCCTCGCCTATGTGCAGACGCGTTTCGCCGGCTGGATTCGTCAGGTCTATGCCGATGCAACCGGTGACTTCGTACGCAAAGGCCAACCTCTGTTCACGATCTATAGCCCGGACCTCGTGATAACGGAGCAGGAGTACCTGCTCGCGAAGACGTACGCGGCTGCATTGCACCAGAGTACGGTCAACGGAGTCGCGTCGGGAGCGGAGTCACTCTTCGGTGCAGCCAACGAACGAATGCTGCAATGGGAGATACCTCCGAGTGAAATCGCAAAGCTCGATGCCACAGGCAAGGTCATCACCAACCTGACGATCAACTCTCCGGTTTCAGGCTACGTAACCGAGAAGAACGCACTACCCAATATGTATGTGCAGCCGGACACAAAGTTATACACGGTAGCAGACCTGTCAGAGGTCTGGGTCTTGGCTCAGGTCTTCCAGAATGATGCTGGCAAAATCAGGCCCGGCGATCCGGCCGAAGTCACCGTGGACGCATACCCGGGAAAGGTTTTCGCCGGCCGGGTGGATTACGTCTTACCGCAGGTGGACACGATGACTCGCACGCTGCCAGTGCGGCTCGTATTTGCGAACTCTGGGCTGAAACTTAGGCCAGGGATGTACGTGAACGTAGGGCTCAAGCTGCCGCTTGGCAGGCAGTTGACGGTTCCCGCTTCAGCAGTGTTTCATTCCGGCACAAAAAGCCTCATCTTCGCGTATAGCGGGGACGGCAACATCGAACCACGGGAAATCGAGCTGGGTCCACGCGTCGGCGATCGCCAAGTTATTGTCAAGGGTACGCGCGCCGGCGAACAGATCGTTACGTCTGCGAATTTCTTAATTGATTCTGAAGCACAGCTGCAGGCTGCTGCGGGCGCGTTCACGCCTCCTCCGCCTGGGGCTGGGGGTGCCGCTGCGATGAACGCTCCCACACAGGCGCAGGCCACAGTCGAACTCACCACAGATCCCAATCCGCCGCACAAGGGCAGCAACAGCGTCCGGGTGAAGCTAACTTCGCAGAACGGGCAACCCATTCCCGGAGCCCAGGTGACGGTCACGTTCTTTATGCCGGCTATGGCTGCCATGGGAATGTCTGCCATGAAGACGGTGGTCAACGCGAGTGACAAGGGCAGCGGAATGTATGAAGGCAAGGGTGATCTGGGATCCGGTGGTACGTGGCAAGTAACAGTGACAGCCATGCAGAACGGTCAGGCAATCGCAACCAAGCATCTCACGGTCAACGCGACGGGGGGAATGTAAGTGATTAATCGAACGATTGAATGGTGCGCTCACAATCGGTTCCTGGTCTTTACCGGCGTGCTTTTGCTGGTGATGGCCGGTATTTGGTCGATGAGCCACATCCCCCTTGATGCTCTGCCAGACATCTCTGATGTCCAGGTAATTATTCACACCAACTGGGAAGGCGAGCCCCCGAACATCATCGAGGACCAAGTCACCTACCCGATCGTAACCGCACTGCTCGCGGCGCCGCACGTCAAGGCAGTACGTGCGCAGACGATGTTTAACGACTCCTACGTCTTTGTGGTCTTTGAAGACGGCACCGATATTTATTGGGCGCGCTCGCGCGTACTTGAGTACCTGCAGACCATCGCCGGACGTCTGCCAGAGGGTGTACATCCGGCCATCGGTCCGGATGCAACCGGCGCGGGATGGGTCTATGAATACGCGCTCGTGGATCACACGGGCAAGTACAGCCTTGCCGACCTTCGAGCGCTTCAAGACTGGCACTTGCGGTATCAGCTCGAAACTGTACCCGGCGTTGCGGAAGTGGCCACCATCGGTGGTTTCGTTCGGCAGTATCAGGTCCAACTTGATCCAAATAAGCTGCTGGCTTACGGCATACCGCTCTCGACCGTCATCGATCGAGTGAAATCCAGCACCAATGAAGTTGGCGGACGTGTGCTGGAGTTAAGCGGGACACGCTACTTTATTCGCGGCCTTGGCTACCTGCGCTCGCTGGCGGATCTCGAAAATGTCCCAGTGATGGCGAAGAACGGAACCGCCGTCCTGATAAAAGACCTGGGAAGGGTGTCGTTTGGCCCAGATATTCGGGAAGGTGTAGCGGAATGGAACGGCCAAGGAGAGACCGTCGGCGGCATCGTCGTGATGCGTTATGGGCTGAACGCCTTGAATGTAATTAACGGGGTCAAAAAGAAGCTCGCTGAGATCAAACCATCCCTGCCCCCTGGTGTTGAAGTGGTAGCCGGCTATGATCGCGCCGGACTGATTCAGGAATCAATCAAAACACTGCAACGTGACCTGTTAGAGGAGGCGATCATTGTCAGCATCGTTATCATTGTCTTCCTCTTTCACTTCCGCTCTGCCCTGATCCCAATTATCACGCTCCCTATTGCGGTCGTAGCTTCGTTCATCCCGATGTATTACCTGGGAGTCAGTTCGAACATCATGTCTCTGGGTGGACTGGCATTGGCCATTGGAGTCCTAGTAGATGCAGCGATCGTAATGGTCGAGAACGGGTACCGCCATTTATCAGAGCGACGGACTCCGCCCGATGCGAAGACGAAGGGCGAAGCGGAAGCGGACCTCTCTAACGGCCTCGTACCCAGCACGTCCCGCAGTCCCACTGTTGTCTCGCCTTCCGAACGGCGCCACAGTTCCGAGATCCCTGAGGCCGAACGACGGAAGATTCTCATTGACGGCGCAAAGCAAGTCGGGCCAGCACTGTTCTTCTCTCTAATCATTATCGTCATGTCATTCCTTCCGGTCTTTCTTTTGGAAGCCCAGGAAGGGCGTATGTTTCGGCCGCTTGCCTGGACGAAAACGCTCGCGGTCGGCTTCTCCTCGTTGCTGGCGATCACCCTGGTGCCCGTGCTGATGGTCATCTTCATCAAGGGCAAGCTCCGGCCAGAATCGGAGAACCCTGTCTCCAGGTTCACGCGGGCGCTGTACTTACCTGTGCTGCGACTTTGCCTCAAATATCGCAAAACTACGCTGCTCATAAACCTGTTGTTTCTAGCAGTGACATTCCCGTTGATGTTCAGGCTGGGCAGCCAGTTCATGCCACCGCTCTACGAGGGCTCCTCGTTATACATGCCGACCGCATTGCCAGGAATCTCGGTAACACAAGCTTCGCAACTTCTGCAAGAGCAAGATCGCATGCTGCGTTCCTTCCCGGAAGTGGAAAGCGTGTTTGGCGCGGTGGGACGTTCAGATAGCGCCACCGACAATGCTCCCCTCGATATGTACGACACCACCCTCATGCTTAAGCCACGTGAGCAATGGCCCCAGGGTATGACGTACGAGAAGCTGATCCGCGAAATGGATGAAAAGCTGCAACTTCCAGGATTGACGAATACGTGGACGATGCCGGTCGAGAACCGGCTCGATATGGCATTGACCGGAATCAAGACGCCGGTCGGAATGAAAATCCAGGGAACCAACGTCGAGGGAATTCAACAACTAGGGACTCAAGTGCAGAAGATTCTGTCCGGGCTGCCGCAGGTGAGATCGGCGTTTGCGGAGCGCGTCTCGCAGGGCTTTTACGTGAATGTCGAAGTAAACCGTCCGGAAGCGGCCAAATACGGCCTGACGATCGCTGACGTGCAGCAGGCCGTAGCGTCTGGCATGGGTGGTATGAACGTCGCACAAAATGTAGAGGGCCGCGAACGGTATCCAATGAATGTCCGTTATGAGCGCGACTTCCGCGACAACATAGAGGATTTGCGTCGTGTGCTGATAGCGACGCCCGGGGGAGCGCAGATCCCTATTGAGCAGGTTGCAAAGATCTCATTCTCGCATGGGCCTGCCATGATCCGCGATGAAGAAGGCCAGCTCACTGGGTATGTTTACATCGACCTGAACACAAAGGATTACGGCGGTTTCGTGAATCAGGCTTCGAAGTTACTACAACAGAGGCTTACGTTGCCAACGGGATATACCTACACATGGTCCGGTGAATACGAGTTTGAACTTCGCGCCAAGGAGCGCTTTAAGATCATTCTGCCGGTCGTCTTCTTTGTGATCTTCCTCCTCTTGTACATGATTTTCCATAACGTCACCGAAGCCATGGTGCTGATCTTTCCTACGTTTTACGCGATGACGGGCGGCCTAATCTTGCAGTGGCTTCTTGGCTACAACTTCAGCGTGGCCGTCTGGGTTGGCTACATCGCACTATTTGGGATTGCGGTTGAGACCGGTGTTGTGATGGTGGTTTACCTCCATGAGGCTCTCGATCACAAGTTGGCATCAGGAATTCAGCTCACGAATGCGGATGTCGAGGCCGCAGCGATCGAAGGTGCTGTTCAGCGGCTACGGCCAAAGCTCATGACCGTGAGCGCTGTCTTGGCCAGCCTGATTCCGATTCTCTTCGAGAGCGGAATCGGTTCCGACGTCATGAAGCCCATTGCTGCTCCGATTGTGGGCGGAATGATCACCTCAACGATCCATGTGCTAATTCTGGTGCCGGTCTTCTTCGTGCTCATGAAGGAAAGAGCACTGCGGCGTGGCACTCTTACCAGGCAGCAAGCGACGAACGAAGTGCAAGCGAAACGAACAAAGTCTTAGGAAGGAGAACACAAATGAAAGCGCTGACAATCGTCACAAGTATTTCGGAAGTGCTGGTGCTGGCGAGTCTAGCCTTTGGGCAAACAACTCCCACGGTGCCAAGCGTTGGTCGAGACGCTACGGCCGTGCAAGAACTAACTGGAATCGTCAGTGATGGTGTTTGCAAAGGACAACACAACCGCAAGGTCGTAACTCAATTTGGATGCACTCTCAAGTGCGTTGGCGACGGCGCTGATTATGTACTCGTGGTGGGCGAGAGAGTCCACATCCTCGAAGGGCACAAAGCCGATCTCGACAAGTTTGCTGGAGGTCGGGCCACGGTCGCGGGACGTGTCAATGACGACACAGTGGTTGGGGATTCGGTTACGGCAATAAAGAAGAAAGCCAAGGCCGGCAATGCCGATTCATAGCTTAATGCTGCCTAGAAAACGGATGCAGCGCAGATAAGGAACGCTAGAGACCAGCAATTGCACGGAGCTAGAGGCGAACATGAGAAGCAAACGCAAGCCAAAACGATCTGATCTATGGGGGCGCAACCATCTCATTGGCATGGTGGTAGTCGCAGTTCTGGTTTTCGCGGGCATTTTCTACGCAGCACTCCGCGCCAAACCGCCGAAACGGGAGGATGCGACAGCGGGTGCCATCCCGATCTATTTCCGAAATGCTGCGGATGCGATGCCGTTTCCGGCGACGCTCGATCCGGTTAAGTTCCAACGTAGAGATATTCGGGAGGCATACCAGGTAGCAAAGGAAATCCCGGAGGTTCTCGCACAGCAACCCTGCTATTGCTATTGCGAACGGAAGGGCCACCGCGGACTTCTGGATTGCTTTAGGACAGAACACGCGGCGAGCTGCGATATCTGCATTAAGGAAGCGTTGCTTGCCGGACAGATGCACCGACAGGGGAAATCGACAGAGGAGATCCGGGCCGCCATCATTCAAGGGCAATGGGCCAGTCTGGGAAGTTCAAGCCAATGATTGTGATATCGAATCGTACAAGTTTAACCAAACCAAAAAGGGGAATACGAATGAAAACAAAACGGACAGTTGTAAACACTATTGCGTTTCTCACATTTTCCACGATGCTCATGACGGCCCAAATGCAAATGCCGGCGAGCACACCTGGGACGAGCAAGCCGGCTGAGGCATCTACGGCGCCGAAAACGCTGACCGGAACCGTCAGTGACTCAATGTGTGGCGCTCACCACATGGAGAAGGACAAGAGCGCGGCTGAGTGCACCCGAGAGTGCGTGAAGAAAGGCACGAAGTCCGCGCTGGTCGTAGGGAAGAAAGTCTACACGCTGGAGGGACACGAGGAGGAACTGGACAAGCTCGCTGGTGAGAGGGCGACAGTGAAGGGCAGCGTGATGGGGGAGATGGTGATGGTTGAGTCTGTTGCCGCTGCGAAGAAGGCAACAAAGTGACCAGACATGCGGCAGAGAGCAGCAACAAGAGAGACTATAGGAGAACACAATGACATCACTTAAGAAGTCGGTACGCGCTATTGCGGCGGCAGTTGCGTTGACACTTTCCGTATCAGCCCAGCAGCTGGGCACTTCCAACCAGACGCAGGGAAGTCAGAGCATGGAGGGCATGCAAGGGATGGAACAAGGAGGAAGGTGCAGCCAGACCAAGAACAACATGATGCAATGCTGTCAAAAGAACATGCAAACTCTGATGCAGTCGAATGGACAACTCAAGAAGACCATTGCAGACGCAAAGGCGTCCAACGATCCCACGAAAATGCAGTCTGCTTTGAGCGATGCCGAGAAGTATGTTGACTCAAGAAACGACCACATGGAGACCTGCATGAGCATGATGAACATGCCAAAGCCCGCTCACTATGTCTTTGACCCCGGGCGTAAATGACGCCTCGGCCCTCGGCGGCAACCCAGGCTTGACATGCAAGGAATGGGCGGGAAGATGTCCGGGCAGGATCCGGCCAGAAGCCGGAGGAAAAGAAACCGTAGTCGGCCGCTGCCCATACGAAAAGTCAACCATTGTCTGCAAGCGACTTTCGAGCACGGCACAATCCATTCTCTTCGGGTTGGCCGCCGCGTTCTTTGAATGGAGGTGCTCTGTGGATTGGCAAACGATACTGACTATTTGCCGGCATAATTTTCTTCGTGGTCGTGATGATGCGAAGTTGTGGCGGCATGATGGGGGGCGGCTGCGGAATGGAAGGCTGTTCCGGCATGGGCTCGTATCAGCGCCGCGGGAGAGCGCGACGATTGCGCAGCAGTTCCGGGTGGGCTGGGACGGTAGGGCAACATCCAGGTTCGTCCAACTTGAGGAGCGGTGATGGCTGGAAACCGAGAGCGACAAAAGGTCACGTCACAACGTGACGGCGGTCGCTCGTCCAACCGGTTCAGTAGACGTATGCGCGTGGGCTCAGCGGCGGTGATTCTCGTTCTCATCGGGGTACTCGCTTGGACAATTGTCCGGCAGCGATCAAAACCCGCCGAGGTCGATCGGCCATTCAGCTTGACCGACCGTCCTTCTCTTCCTCCAACTGAATCCCAGTCCAAAGGAGATTCTGCGGATGTCGATCTCAGCGCGGCCGTGAACCAGTTGTTTTCTGCCGTTAACCCGTTACTGCCCGAAAATCAGTATTTCCCTCAATTCGCCAAAGAGAAGCTCCTGTGGATCGTTACCCAGCGGAGAGCGGGCAAATTGTCCATTATCCTCCTCAAAAACACCGACAACACGAACCTATACTTTGAGGACCTAATGGCCTCTGGAATCGTCGAAGGGAAACCGATGATCGTGATAGCAGGGCCGAGGTTCTTGGATTTCCTGGAAGAAGGAGGACGGACGTCGCCGCCCTTCACTCAGCGGCAAAGGAACGACTTCGCCCTTGGTCTGGTTCACGAAACGGTTCATTTGGAGAAAGAAAACACTGCCAATCCCGCAAACTTTCAAGAGCGCCTTGCTGAAGAACTTCGAGCCTGGCGAAAAGTAGATCTGAATGTCGTGAGGCAATTGCGACGACTGAATCAACCGATGAATCCCAGGCTTATTGAGGCCGATGATGCTCTTCGTTCGTGCGCCGATGAGGCAGAGTGTGAATCATTACGGAAGATATTGTTTCCAACTGAAAGAACGAGATAAAAGCTTGCCTTCAGTGTCTTGGATGGGCGAAAACTTTTTTGTGCCAAATATCTGGGTGGCCGCGTTGAGCCGCCCCCAGAGAGCTTCGACAAATTGCTGAAATAGATGGGTCTGCGGAAACCTATCGCGGGTCGTCTCTACTCTTAACTGCCTTACAGCAGTCTTCAGTTACGCTTCAGAAGACAGCGCAGTCCCCCTCCGAGAAAATCCGTGCACTGATCGGCTATTAACAGACCGAATCCACGAGATTCGTATTTCACCGTCTAATTGCGCCAGCCGTTCCGAACTGGTCCTTTGTTTTCATCAGACAGAAATATCCTTTATCGCACCCATAGATTTCTTTTTTCAAAACTTTTTGTAATCGTAGCAAACCAAATAATCAATTGGACACCCCATGTCAAACCAAATACCTTGCATTCACTTTGCGGGACAACTCAAAACCTGCACAGGAGGAAAGTTGCCGTCAATGAGAAATCTTCGGCGTGTTCTGGTTGTGCTTGCCATTGTTGTTGTCATCTCTCTTTTCGGGACTGCTCTAACTTGGGCTTAGACTTCGCCCACGGATACTTATGCGATTCCGTTTCAAGATACTGGCCAAAAAAATCGAGGGACTCAAAAAACACGGGAAAAGGAGCCACATTGAAGAACGACATGAGAGGTGCTTTGCGAATAGCCACCGCAATCGTGGGTCTACCATTCGGACTCATACCGCTTCACCACGAGAGGAGATCACTTTTGCGCATACGCGGGGCGTGTTTACTTGCTCTTTTATTTGTAGCATTTGCGGCGTTCCCTTGTTTCGGGCAGCAGAGTCCTGACCCGAACTCTCAGGGTGTGCCGAGTTCCACTCCCGCGGGCGGGACATCGACTCCGGCAACACCGGCCGCATCGGCAGCACCGGCAGACCCGGCACCTCTGCCCATGCCGTCAATGGCAGGGCCGCTAGCAACGGCGATTCCTCACGAGATCGCAATGGGCCGCGAGACGTCTGGAAAACTGGAGGTTACAGGTATTCTCAGCGGCATGGGTTGGACCGAAGGAAATCACATTGCAGGCGATTCGTCTACGCACTGGGACGTTAGCAATGCTCAGATCTTTATCCAAAAGACCACCGGCTGGTGGCAATTCTACCTGCAAGGTGGCGCCTACAACCTGCCAGCTTTGGGAACGCCCTTCCTTTCGACTGGCGACACGATGAAAAACATCTACGGCCCGTTCCCGCAAGGCTATCTTAAGCTGGTTAAGGGCAATTTGAACGTAGAGGTGGGTGCGCTGCCTACGCTAGTTGGGGCAGAGTATACATTCAGCTTTGAAAATATGAACATCGAGCGCGGCCTTCTGTGGAATCAGGAGAATGCCGTCAATCGTGGCATCCAGCTCAATTACGCCCATAAGAAACTTAGCACCTCGTTCAGCTGGAACGATGGTTTTTACTCGAATCGCTACTCATGGCTGTGGGGTTCTCTGAGTTATGCCTTCAATGCTTCAAATACGTTAGCCTTTGTGGCCGGCGGGAATGCTGGCCAGAACACGAAGAACACCCTCGCCACGCCTCTTCTTTTAAACAACGAGGAGATCTATAACCTCCTCTACACTTATAGCCATGGGCATTGGGTGATCAACCCATACTTTCAGTACACCAACGTGCCGAAGAATACGAGCATAGGAATTTTTCAAGGTGCGCACACGAACGGCGGTGCTCTCCTGGTCACATACAATTTCAAACACGGAGTATCGCTGTCCGCGCGTCCGGAATACATTAAGACGAGTGGAACCGTCTTAGACCCCAATGCCATCAACTTGTTGTATGGTCCGGGTAGCGGCGCGTTCGCGTTCACCGTCACCCCGACTTATGTCAAGGATGGCTTTTTCATTCGCGGAGACTTCTCACTCGTTCACGCTACTAGCTCCACGCCGGGCTTCGTTTTTGGCACCTCCGGGCGCGATACTAATCAGCCGCGCGGCGTCCTTGAAGCTGGCTTTATGTTTTGAAGACTCGGCAGCGGAACGTTCTGACAAATCCAACCCAAGGTAGTGGGAGCGATCACCCCGGTTTTTCGGGCCGGGATTCCGCCGCCGTGATCCCTTTCGTGACGCGGTGGGTTTTCCCGCCCCGTCGCGCAGGAGTTGAGTCGCGCTCCAGCTTCTTCAATGGAAAGAGACCCAGCTTTCAGTTTCGAAAGCTGGGTCACTTCCCCGTTCGGTCGAAACAAGAGGCTTATCTAAGAGCAGCAAGCAATACGTGCTCTTCAGGGCCACGCCCAGCACAACACGAGGCAAGTTTGCCGTCAATCACGACGGCGGGTACGCTGCGAACGCCATAGTTCTTCGCTTTGGTAGATACCTCTGACTTTTGCATGTCGTGAACTACGACTTCGTGCGAAGAGCCAGCAAGCCGCTGGACCAGTTCAATGGTTTCATTGCAGGTCGAGCAGCCTGCACTGAAGACTTCGATTTTCTTCTTTGTGTTCATTCTGTTCTCCTAAGATTTAAATTTGAATTCAATCAGCTCTTTCTGATTCGCAGTGATCGCAGATGTCCGCTTGCCTGGATACTCCGCGAATCGGCCAAGCACTCCACAGGGAAGCGATAACCAACAGTCCGACTCCACCGTACTTGGTCGGACTTGATTCCCATCTAAACTTCGCTAAAAGGACAGCAGTTGCTGCAAGCAATCCGAGCAGAAACGGGCCATACCCATGACGGCTGTTCGCTTTGAATGCCATCGCTCCCAATGCAATCACCAGGAACCCAGAAGTCAGAGGAAGCAAGTAGGCAGCCGATACGAGAAAGCCAAGGCCAACCGAACTAAGCAAACCTGCGTAGGCAGGCCAGCACAAGGGACAGGCTAGTTTCGGAAGCAGCGAAACGCCAACACCTGGTAGTGCCAGTAAGCCTTGCTTCCACCGACTCATACGCCCTCCCCGTCAAGGCTCTCAAGAATGGGGCATTCCGTAATCGGGCCACATCCGGTGCAGGATTTCGTTAGCTTCAGAAGTGTCTTTTCCATGGATTCAAGGCTTCTGATCTTGCTTCGAATATCGGCGATCTTCGACTTAGC
>WNFA01005770.1_pt1 | contig 12193 bp, 7 predicted proteins | sample 5400481 | NCBI WGS metagenome assembly WNFA01 (sample SAMN13153340, study PRJNA577476) | soil metagenome | isolation source: 120 cm saprolite under Douglas fir tree site 2 hole 1 replicate 2 | place: USA:California | collected 2015-04-18
GCCTAACTGGACCTCCTCGCATCATAGCTTTCCGGGCGCGTCACGAGCAAGCAAGTAGCGGGCGCGTGGTGCGCACCACACATAGGCCGGTCGGTGCGGAGTAGAATCGGAGACCCTCCTGCGCAGTCTCACCAGCCGTGAACAGAGGGAAGGCCGTCCCGGAGGGATGCAATCCGAATCGGTCGTGTCCCCCACTCCCCGTTGGACGCAAAGTGCTGGATACGGGAGAGCTGCCAGAATCGCGCCGCGGCGGTTGGGCACTCTCGGGCTAGCGTCCCGGACATGCCGAAGCCGAACTCCCTCCCCTTGTGGGTAACAGTTTTCACTCATGAGCGTAGCAGCACGCCGGCAAAACCCTCCGGAGAGCGGTTGCTGAGACCGGTTATCTGGCTGATCTTCCTTGCGTTTCGGGTCTACTCGCACAGGGAGCATGTTGGAGTGAGCAATTGGGCTGCAACCTGCCATTGTGGAAGATAGGCGGATAGCTCAGCCGGCAGAGCACCCCGACTACACCGGGGAGGACGCAGGTTCAAATCCTGCTCCGCCTACCAACTCCCGGGAATGAAAAAGCTTTCGTCAGAGAAAGCTCACCCTAGGCATCTAGCGCCGGAGAGATTCGCCTGGCCGAATTCGGGATGAGTTTTGCGAACACTGCCGACCGGGGGCCCTTGCGAAGCGGTCGCAAATCTTCGAAACTAAACACTCAGCAATATGGTTTGATTGTCCACCTGTGGCAGGCGGAGAACTCGCCACACCATGCTTCAAATTGATGAGATTCGGACGCTCAGAGAGTTCGAGGCCCTCCGCGACACCTGGCACGAGCTGCAGCAAGCAGCGGGGGCACGCTCGGTCTTCCTAAGCCACGAATGGTTCCTCGTCTGCGCACAATGTCTTTCACCTAACCAGCAAATGTTGGTCCTCGTACTGCGCCGGGAGGGTCGGCCGGTAGGGGCTGTGCCGTTGCTCTCGCAGCGCATCCAGGTGCGCCATTTGCCCGCAACGCAGATCGGGTTCCTCGAGAATCCGCTCACCCCGTTCGTAGATTTCCTGCTAACCGAGCGGGAGGAAGGCCTGCGCACCGTGCTCGGCTACTTTCGGGAGACACACACCGATTGGGACGTACTTTCGCTCGGCAAGTTGCGGGAAGATTCTCCGCACCTGGATCTGCTCCGCCGGCTGCTCGGCCATCAGCGGCAGACGTTTCGAGTCTTGACGGTGAGCCAGACGCCGTTTCTGCGCATCCAGCAGTCCTGGGAAGAGTTCTACCAATCGAAGTCACAAAAGTTCAAGAAGACCAGAAGGTCGGTGGCCAACCGGATCGAGCGCCTGGGGCCCGTCGCTGTGGAACTTGTGCGCCGTCCGGAGGAGTGCGCCCGCGGGCTCGAGCAACTGCTGGAGGTGAGCCAGCGAAGCTGGAAACGCCAGCAGGCGACCGATCTGCTGACGCCCGAATTCGAGCGGAAATTTCTTGGCCAACTCACCGGCGTGGTGAGCAACGCCGGATGGCTGCGCCTGTGGCTGCTTAAAAAAGGAGAGGATGTCCTGGCGGCCGAATATCATCTCGATGACCACGGCGCAGTCTACGCGCTGCGGGCCCACTACGATGACGCCTACGCGGCTTCCTCCCCCGGCGCCTACCTGGACACGATGATCGTGCGTCACCTGTTTGAGAACGGCTGCACGCTCTACGACATGGGCCCGGGAAGAGTGGATTACAAGCTGGCCTGGACCAACTCGGTCTATTGCTGCTACAGCTTGGAGATCTACAACCAGACGTTTTATTCTCAACTCCTGGGGCGGCTTGAGACGCGCTGGATTCCGGCATTGAAGGCGAGCCCGCTGGGCCGGTGGCTTGAGAAGCGTCCGGAGCAAATCGAATGACCGGGGCCGGAACCAAGCGCGTACTGCTGGTGGCCTTTCACTATCCTCCTGACCTTTCCAGTAGTGGCGTGCTGCGCACGCTGAAGTTCTCTCGATACCTGCGGGAACACGGATGGGAGCCCGTCGTGCTAACGGCCCGCGAGAACTGCTACGAGAGCACAGACCCTGCCCTGCTGGAGCAAATCCCTGCCGGGGTGGAAGTGCGGCGCACCCGGGCGGTAAACACAAGGAAGACGTTCTCATTCCGCGGCCGTTACCTGCGGGTCTACACGATTCCCGACGCCTACATCGGGTGGTTGCCCTTTGCTGTGCGTGCAGGCTTGCAGATCAGCCGTCGCAGCGGTATTGACGTGATCTACTCGACCAGCCCAGTGGCTTCGGCGCACCTGATCGCTTCGATCCTGAAATCGCTGACCGGGCGTCCCTGGGCCGCGGATTTCCGGGACCCGTGGACCGAGCCAGAACTCGCTCCCAACCCGGGCGCGCCGCTGTCTCGCCTGGAACGCGGGCTCGAGCGACATGTGCTTCGGCACGCCGACCGGCTCATCTTCACGACCGCGCAGTTGCGCGATTACGTGATGGCGCACCACCCCGACGTCGCACCGGAAAAGGCCGTGGTCATCCCCAACGGCTACGACGAAGAAGATTTTCTTTCGATCGGCGCCGGTGCGCCAGAGCCGACGCCGATTCGGATCACGCACGCCGGCCTCGTGGACGAATTCTATCGTTCGCCGCGGAGCTTTCTGACGGCGCTGGCCCACCTGGTGAAAAGCGGCGAGATCGCCGAGGACGAGATCCGAGTCGATTTCCTGGGAGGCGGAAATTACGTGCGCTCGCCGGCCTTCGATTCGCTGGTGCAAGGTCTCGAATTGGAGCGGATTGTCTCCGTCCAGGGCCGCGTCAGCTACGCGGAGTGCCTGGAGCGACAGGCGCGCTCGCACATTTTGCTGCTGCTCCAGTGCGGCCTGGACACGCGCACGCTGATCCCCGCAAAGGCTTTCGAATATCTCCGCATCGGACGGCCCATCCTTGCGCTCGTGCCCTCGAGTGCGTCCTCGGAACTGTTTGAGCGGGTCGGCGGTGCCCGGATCGCTGACCCATGGGATGCGGCGGGCATCCAGAACGCCATCCGCGAACTTTTCGTCTCCGCACGTGCGGGGCATTGGGAATCCTCAGTGAATCGCACCGCGCTCCAGAGCTACACGCGTCGCGCCTTGACGGCGCACTTGGCAAAGGAACTGGATCAACTCCGCGAGGCGAGTTAAGCAGGTGAGCTAACCTGTGCCGCGACGCTTTGGAATCCCACCGCGGGATTCCGAATTGCACTAGGAACTGCCCTGTGGCACTTCAATTGCTTGCCATCTCCCGCAGGCATGCGAAGAGGCATGTGTTGCACGTTCGGGGCGCTGCATCAAGCGCCACGACGGCGACAAATTCGGGGGTGCCACATTACAATGCGGTCCGCGAACTTTTCTTCTCCACACGTGCGGGGCACTGGGAATCCTCAGTGAATCGCACCGTGCACCAGAGTTACACGCGTCGCACCTTGACGGGGTGCCTCGCGAAGGAATTCGATCAGCTCACTAAAGCAAGTTGAGCAGCAAGCTGGACCTGTGAGCCATCCATTTCAAAATGGCACAGGCCAGTGCCTCCCTCAGCCAGCGGACTCGTTTTGGGCGCCGGAAGATCATGAAACTTGCACGCTCGGATACCTAACCCTGCTCTTCGGCAGCCCGCGATTGTGTCCTTCCGTTCCAGTCGGCGCGCCAGTGCGGAAGCGAGCAGAACCTTCGCTGGCTGAGGCGACCGATGGGCCTACGGCGCTGCCGTTTTTCGGGAATGTCCGGGGGCGGCCTAGATAAAAAGCTGCATCAAACGAGAAGCTCTTTTCCCAAGCCTTGCCCGAACCGTCGCCGAGCGGCCATAATTTCGACTCGTTTCTCTCCGCCTGCCACGGCTAAACGATCCGTAAGTGTCTCACACTGAATGCATTAGCTGACGGACTCCGGCGTGCACAAGGAATTGCCATTTGGCACCTCAACTGCTTTCTACGTCTCATGGGCGTGCGGAGAGGCACGCCGGACAGGCTTCTCTCAACCCCTGAGCGGTCGAGAAGATTTCCGACCCCACCGAGGGGAAGTCTTAACTAAGTCAGCCGGGTCAGGACGCGGGGGAGGCAGAGAGCAACACCCAGTATGCTCAAAATCGGCGGCCAAAGAGTTCCACCCAGAATTCTGCTACTGGTAGCTTCCGACGGCATCTTAATTGTCGTCGGCCTGCTGGTGGCGATCGGCTTGCGCTTCCTGGATCTGCGACTTGCGCTCGCCTATCTCCGCGGGCCGCAAACAGTTTTCCGCTTCGCTTTTGTGCTTCTGGCTTGCCTGCTGGCGCTCTATTACAACGACCTCTACAATCCGCAAGTCATCAGCCGGCGCACCGAGCTTGAGCTGCTCGTGCGGCTGCTGCAAGCGCTGGGCATTGCCTGCCTGGGGCTGGCCATCTTCTACTACTTCGATCCCAACCACAGTCTTGGCCGCGGCGTCGCGGTCCTAGCGGCTCCCACGATTCTACTTTTGACTCTGGGCTGGCGGCTCCTGCTGGATGAGACGGGGCTGAAGTTCCGTCCCTCGGAGCGCGTACTGGTGTTGGGTACGGGCCCCGCCGGCGTCTCGCTCGTGCGCGAGATCATCTCGCGGCCTGAGCTGAACCTACACGTCGTGGGGTTCCTCGACGAGCGGGGCGAGAACATCGGGAAATCCCTGGTCAATCCCGCCATCATTGGCGCCACAGCCAATGTAGCCGCCGTGGCGGCCGCCCAGAGAGTAGATCGAGTGATCCTTTCGCTCGCTGAGCGGCGCGGGCAGACGCCGGTGCGCCAGCTCCTAGATCTGAAATTTGCCGGAGTCAGCATCGAGGACGTGCACTCGGTGCATGAGCAGCTTTCAGGGCGCATTTTCTTGGAGCACCTCTCGCCCAGCTGGCTGATCTTGTCGGAAGGCTTCCGGAAATCTACGCTCCTGGTAGCCGGGAAGCGTGCTCTCGACTTCGTGGCTTCGCTGATCGGCTTGCTGCTGACCTGGCCGATCGTGGGATTGGTGGCCGTGGCCATCTGGCTCGAGACCGGCCGCCCCATTCTCTTCCGGCAGGAACGCACGGGCCTGCATGGACGCCCCTTCCAGATCCTGAAGTTCCGCTCCATGTATCAGAACGCAGAGGAGAACGGGCCGTCCTGGGCCACCAACGACGACCGACGGATCACTCGGGTGGGGCGCTTTATCCGCAAGGCGAGGTTCGATGAACTGCCGCAACTGTTCAACGTCTTGCGCGGAGAGATGAGCCTGGTGGGGCCGCGTCCCGAGCGACCGGTCTTCTGCGAGATGCTCGAGGAAAAGATCCCCCTGTATGGGCAGCGCCACTCGGTGAGACCCGGCATCACCGGCTGGGCGCAGGTCAAGTATCAATACGGCGCTAGCGTCGAAGAGGCCAAGATCAAGCTGGAGTATGACCTTTTCTATATCAAACACTTGTCCATCCTGTTGGACATCGCCATTCTGTTTGAGACGGCCAAGGTGATACTCTACGGCCGCGGGGCGAAATAGCGACAGCGCACCCCGCCTGAGATAGAATCTCACTGGCTCCCGTACCACCCAGCCTGAACCTTACGTGAACCGCCCGCAAACCAGCACGTACTCAGGAAGGCTTCTCGGAATTTTGCTGCGCGCGCTGTGGGTGTTTGGCTATGCTTTCCTAGTCCGGGTGTTTAGCCTTCTCAGAGGAATGGAAGGCGGATCGGGTCGCCGCCGAGCAAACGCCTCCGGAAGCCATACCAGGGTCTCCCAGAGCAAGTAGTAAGACCGGCAGGGTGGCGCGTCAAACGTAGCAGCGAGAGTTTTCATCCTCCAGCAGAAAGCCGGAGGTGAGCCACGTCGCCGATTCCAAGACGCGGCCGGGTGGGCCTCGCCCCTCTCGGCTCTGAGGGGAATCTCATGGGGGAGGAGATGGCGTATCGGTCGCGGTCGAAGCTGCATCCCAGCGGGAGGCGAATCCCTTCGGTCGAATTCGTCGGGCTGCTGCTGGGCCTATTTCTGGCGAGCGGGGCAGGGCAGCGGGTCGCCGGGTGGCCAGCAGAGGGCGCGGTGCGCAACTCTGGCACGAGCAGCGACCCCGCTCCGGTCGCTGCGAGCGAGCCGCCGGTGGCGATCCCCCAAAGCGTGGGCTGGTTTGAAATCCCCGGCACAAAACTGCAGTCGGTCTGCCCGCCCGCCAGTCCGCAATACGATTTCGGCGACGCCTGCCAGTACGTCATTGCCGCCTGGAGCGGCGGCATCGCCGACGAGGCCCGGAACCGGTTGATCCTCTGGGGCGGCGGCCACAACGATTATTACGGCAACGAGATCTACTCGCTCGACCTTAACACGCTGAAGCTGACCCGGCTCAACAACCCGAGCTCGCCCAACTCCTACCGGAATGAAAAATGCATGGAGGCGCTCTCCGACGGCCGACCGAACTCGCGTCACACCTATGGCGGCCTGGCCTACATCAAGCACGCCGATCGGATGTTTGTTTTCGGCGGCAGCCTAGCCTGTGGGCCCGGCAATGGAGCCAACGACACTTGGACGCTCGATCTTGCAACGCTCACATGGCGGCGCATGGACCCGGTGACGATTGCGGGGGGTGGCCGGCCTCCGAATGACCTTTTGAACTCCTCATCCGACTATGACCCGAACACACAGTTGGTGTTCCTGCATGACCGGAGCACTCTGTGGTCGTACAGCTACGATACCAACACCTACACGCGTCGCGCGGACTACGGCATCGGTCTCGGCGCCAACTCTGTCATCGACCCCAAGCGCAAGCTGTTCTTCACCATCGGGTCCAAAGACCCGGGACTTGGTAGTGGCCCTGGCATGTTCGTGGTCAGCATCGCGACTGGCAGCAACTATGCCGTGCAGGACTGGTCCGCCCAAGTGAGCGGCTGCGATAGCTTTATGAGCTCTGAGTCTATCGGGCTTGCCTACGACTCCAGCCAGGATCGCATCATCGGCTGGGCTAACGATGGCAGCGGAAACGTGGTCCATATCTTTAAACCCGAAACGAAGAGTTGCGCGACACAGACCGTCACCGGCGGTCCCACGGTGGCCCCAGGCGTGCGCGGGGTGTTTGGGCGCTTCCGCTATTTTCCAGCCCTGAACCTCTTCGCCTTAGTCAGCGATGCTGAGCAGAATGCTTTCACGCTGAAGCTGAAATCTGGTGGCGGTACATTACCTCCCCCACTTCCGCCGCCTCCGCCGCCCCCACGCTGTGTGAAGAAATTTTCTCTCTTCGGGAAGTCGTATTCCGAGCTACAGGGGGAGTCTTTCTCCCTGACAACTAACCCCTATTGAATCAATGACCTGCAATGGCGAAGAGTGGCCCCGGCGTTGCACGATGAAAAGCTACGCTCTCTAGGTCTATACAAGCCGAGGAGCGACCAAGGAGGAATTACCTTGCACGCGTTGCGGCTGTTTCGGGTGGGGATGGGTACGAGGGCGCTACTAGTCGGGCTGATCTTTGCCGGTTCTCTGCTATCGGCTGAACCCCAGGGGTCAAATCCGAAGACAAACAAAGCCAATTCCAACTTGCCTGCCGAGGTTGCCGAGAGCTCTTCTGATTCCACGAGCAAGGCAAAGCCGACGAAAGGCTCAAAGAAATCTGCCCCTCCTGCGGCACCCGCAGATATGGATGCCGAGAGGGACGTCTATCGCATCGGGATTGAAGACGAACTGACGATCTCGGTGTGGCGTGAACCGGAACTGACCAGCTCCGTGGTGGTGCGCCCGGACGGGAATATCACCCTGCCTCTTCTGAATGACATCCCGGTCGTCGGACTGCGCACCGAGGAGTTGCAGAACCTACTGACCGAGAAGCTGAAGGCCTTCGTGAATGAACCGCAGGTGACCATCATTGTCCGCCAGATCCGCAGCCGAAAGGTCTACCTGTTCGGACAGGTGTCACGCCCCGGTACCTTTACGCTGAACGGCCGGAAGACCGTGCTCGAGCTGCTGGGCGAAGGCGGCGGTCTGGGTCCGTTTGCCAAGTCGGAATCGATTTACATCCTGCGCCGCAGGGGCGACCAGCAAGTCCGCATTCCGTTTCACTATAAGAGCGTCCTGGCGGGACGCAGCGACAATGTCGTGCTGCTGCCCGGGGATATGGTCGTAGTGCCCTGAGGAATCCTGGCTTTTAGGGGTGATCATGCGCGCAGGCATCGTGAAGCACCTGCCCTGGAGACTTCTGGCTGTCGTAGCCCTTACGGCCCTGCTCATTCCCGTCTCTGCCTGGACGCAGCAGTCCGCCACGCCTGAAAAACCACAGACCTCCGGGTCGGATCCCCAGCGGGATGGGGACCGAACCGATTCCAGACTGTCTGAGGAGTCTTCTTCGAAACTACCGGAGGAATCCTCCTCGCAGGGATCCACCATTGCGCCCGTCGTGACAAACCTGCCGCCATTGCGCGAGCTCGGCAGGGCCCGATCGCTCCAGGCCACCCAGCGCAGCCCGCTGCAAGTGGGGCCGATTTATGTCAGCTCGGCTTCGTACCTGCACGCCATGGGGAACGGCCTGCAGTTCAACGAGCAAACCAACGTAGTGGGCTCGCGCCCGAGCACGGCGGATTTTTTCCGCACCAACCTTGTGCTCGACCACTATTTCTCGCGAAAGCGTCTAACGTTTCAATATCAACCCCAACTGGTGATCTTCAACGGGCAGGTCTTGCAGGATTTGAGCAGTCACTCTTTCACATTCGACACCGAGTTCCTGCTCTCCCCGCGCATGAGCCTTGCAGTCAGCGATAGCTACTCCTCTGTGAATTACAAGTACCTGACGGGAGATTTCGCAGTGGACTCCGACTTCACGTCGGGAAACACTGCAAACAAGGCCTTTCTCGTCAACCCGACCCGCTTCGTCTCCGACAACCTCAGCGTAACACTCAACTACCAAATGAGCCCTCGCGACGTGCTGGCCGTCAGACCGAAGTTCCATTACGAGCACACCAGCATCTCCGGCCTCCCGACGTCGAGCTTTGGCTATGGCAGTGAGGTGAGTTGGAATCGGACCCTGGACCAAAGGCGGAGCGTCGGCGTCACCTACACAGCGGAAGAGCGCAAGTTCAACAGAGTTCTTTCGAACACCTTCCTCCAGAGCCTGAGCGGGAACTATTCTTACCGCTGGAGCAGCCAGTGGTTGGTGAGCGGATCCCTAGGGGCGGGCACGGACACCGATAACAGCCGACGGCGTTGGACTGTCACCGGTGGCGCCTCGCTCATCCGGAATTTCCGGAGATCCGAGATGGCCGTGGTTTACTACCGGGGGTATTCCGTAGGGGGGCCCTTCATCACCAATCGGGAAACCGATCGCATCGATGTGGGCTACTCTACCCAGCTCTCCCAGCGGTGGAGAGTCGGGACTTCCTTCGGTCATCAGGGCGAGAACGCCATTCCCAATAATCTCTCAGGCTACTACGCCGCAGCGCAGACAGCGTTCCGGTTGACTCCCCGGGTGAGTTGGGTCGCCAACCTCGGCTACAGGTGGCTACAGGGCGGAAACGTTTTGCTCTCGGGTTCTCTGGGCCACTACTTCTTCTCTACCGGAATCACCTGGGACAGCCAGCGGCAGGGGAGCTACTGACCGCCGGTTCTGGGCTGCATCCACTGGCCCAGCATGGTCGCAAACCTCTCATTGTACTTGCTTTTGAACGATTCTCTCATTTTGGTCCCCGGTGGCGCCGCACACCGTCCCATAGCCCTTCAGGGAACCTATTCTAAATTCCATTCTAAAACATGTAGAGCTGGCCAGCAGAAGCCACAACTTGGGTGGTCTCCCCGGCGAGGTCTTGAAGTTGGCCCTACAGGAATTCAATGGGACAACTTGGAAATAAATTTCCAACGTTAAGGTTGAGGCCCATGCGGGTGCAGTTCGGGAGCTCGTGAGCAAGAGGCAACTATTTGATTTCACAAGAGATGCTGCATGTCCAAGACAGTGTGCCAGCCGCTCTTTGGAAGCGAACTTGCTCATCCTAAGAGTGGAAAAGACTATCGTCGGAGCCTTCCTGTCCAGGAGGAATTTCGGTGACCGAGCCTTACTCTGAAGAGTCGTCTCCCAGCGAATTCTTTGCGAACTTGAAATTGCACGACTACTTGGCCATCGCCCGGCGCCGTCGTGCCTGGTGGATCCTAACGGCGACGTCGCTTTTCGTCATTGCAACGGTGGTCGCATTCCGCCTGCCGGACACTTATCGCTCCGAGACCACAATCATTGTGGACCCCCAGCAGGTGCCGAACGTTTATGTGACCTCCACGGTGAGCTCGAGCATCATGGACCGGCTCTCCACCCTCCGCCAGCAGGTGATGTCGCCCTCCCGGCTCAAACGCCTGTACGACAAATTGAACCTGTACCCCGATCTGCGCGGCAGAATGAGCGAACAGGTCCGGCTCGCTTTCTACAGCAAGAGCCCGGAGGAAGCCGCTCTGGTGGCCAATCAGCTCGCCGCGATGCTCATCGAAGATAACCTGAAGGCCCGCGCGCAGCAATTCTCGGGGACAGCAGAATTCTTGGAGGGCGAGCTGAGCGATACGAAGAAGCAACTGGAGGCCAAAGAGTCCGAGCTGCAACGAATCAAGAGCGCCAACATCATGGATCTGCCGGAATCCAAACAGTACCATCTCGAGCAGCTCACCAACCTACGAATCCAGCTCCGCTCCATTCAGGATCGGGTGGCCCGCGCCCAGCAGGAGAGGGTTTATCTCCAATCTCTGTTGCTGAGCTCGAGTCCGACGGTGGACCTGGACGCGGATGGCAGTGGCGCTAGGGGTTCAGGACGGCAGTCGCAGATCCAGAAACTGGAGTCGCGGCTTTCAGAGCTTCGGAGCCGCTACGGACCCGGCCATCCCGATGTTCGCAAGTTGCAGACTCAGCTCGACGCGCTGAAGGCAGCGGCAGCCACGGAAGAGCAGGAGGCGCCGACGCCAGCGGGAACCGACAAGCCGGCGGTCCGCGGCACCCGGCGAAACCCGGTCCTTGAGGCGCAACTCAACAGGCTCGTCCAGGAGATCGAGGAGCAGACCAAGCTGCAGGCGCCGCTCGAGCAACAGATCAACTTCCACGCTTCCAAACTTGAGCGCGTGCCGCTGTTCGAGCAGCAGATGTCCGGTCTGATGCGCGACTACGATACCCTGCGCGTGCACTACAACGGGCTGCTCGACAAAAAGCTCTCCGCCGAAATGGCCAGCGAATTGGAAACCCGCCAGAAGGGGGAGCGCTTCGTGATCCTGGATTCCGCACCGGTGCCGCAAGAGCCGTATAGCCCGAACCGTCCGATGATCATCCTCGCCGGCCTGATCGGCGGGCTGCTGGGCGGGTTGGGATTGGCCACGGTCGCCGAGATGCAGGACGAATCGGTCCGGAATGAACGGGAGGCGGCAAGGGTTATGGGCAAACCCGTCTTGGTCGGGATTCCCCGAATCCTGAACAAACAGCAACGCCGTCAGATGCACCTACGTTCGATCGGTGTGCTGGCGGGAACGGTGGCCTGCTCAGCGGTCATCGGTTTCGTGCTCTCCTTCATCACGGGGCGGCTGCTCTAACATGTACCTTTCCTTCTACGGCTTCCGGGAAGAGCCATTCCGTCTGACGCCGGACCCACGGTTCCTGCACTTGGCCGAACCGCATCGGGCCGCGCTGAGCCGGCTGGTGGGAGGAGTGCTGTTGCGCAAGGGGATCATTGTTGCGGCCGGGCCCGTCGGGACCGGAAAGACCACCTTGCTGCACGCCACCCTGCACCTTCTCGCAGCCCAGTCGGCCCACAAGGGCCAGATCGCCACGGCCTTCCTGCTGAACCCGACGCTGAGCCGAGAGGAGCTCCTGGAGGCGATCCTGGAGGAATTCGAAGTCAGTTGTCCCCCGGCGGCCAGCAAGCCGCGCCGGTTGACGGCTCTGCACCAGATGCTGCTCGATATGCAGAGGCGCGGCGGGACCGCGGTTTTGATCGTTGACGACGCGCAACTGTTGACCCTGGAACTGCTCGAAGAGATCCGGCTATTGAACAACACCGACTCCTACCACGAAAAGCTGCTGCAGATCATCCTCTCTGGCCAACCAGAGCTCTTGACGACGCTTGCCCGGCCAGAGCTGCGCGCATTGCAGCAGCGAATTGCCGGCCGGTGCCATCTGCGCGCCCTGAGCGGGGCGGAGACCCGGGCTTATATCGCCGAACGGATGCATGCCGCGGGGCTGCGCGGTCCCTCCCCGTTCCCCGGCCCGGCGCTGGAACAGGTCC
>WNFA01014964.1_pt1 | contig 12193 bp, 9 predicted proteins | sample 5400481 | NCBI WGS metagenome assembly WNFA01 (sample SAMN13153340, study PRJNA577476) | soil metagenome | isolation source: 120 cm saprolite under Douglas fir tree site 2 hole 1 replicate 2 | place: USA:California | collected 2015-04-18
ATACCGCGAGGGTCACACCCGTTCCCATCCCGAACACGGAAGTTAAGCCTCGCAGGGCCGATGATACTGCACGGGTAACTGTGTGGGAACGTAGGTCACCGCCAGGATTAAATTAGAAAAGGCCGTTCTGAGCAATCAGAACGGCCTTTTTGTTTGTCCGCGGCTTCTCTTGTTGTAGTCTTTAGATAGGATGAACGCATGATCACTCAAGACTTTAAGGTGTTTCTTGAACCCGACGCAGAGTACGGTGGTTACGTAGTGGTGTGTCCTTCGATACCGGGATGCTACTCACAGGGAAAAACCGTTTCGGAGGCATTAGCAAATATCCGCGAGGCTATTGAGCTATGCATAGAAGATATGGAAAGCCGCGGTGAGGAAATCCCTGATCCCAGTGAGGTTCTTGTGGGTAGCGTTGTCGTCACCCGATGAGCCCTGGGTTACCGGTTGTTTCGGGCGAACAATTAATTCGAGTTTTGCAGAGATTCGGGTACGTATCAGTACGGCAGAAGGGTAGCCATGTCAGGCTTCGGCATGCGACTGAAGCCCAGCGCCAAGCAGTGACGGTTCCATTGCACAGTGAAATAGCCTTTGGCACACTCCGCAGAATTCTACGCGATGCGAGGGTATCGGTAGAGCAACCGATCTCTACATTATAAGAAGTGACTGACCACTATTGTGGACGGTTCAGTGAGGGGCCGGGGGGCCCGGCGACATCGGCTTCGACCTTGGGGTCGGAGATTTGCTGTCTTTCGTCGACCGCGAATAGCATGTAATCGCGGAAGTGATGGCGGCGGTGCATGCGGCGGTTGCCGTAGTCAAAGTAAATCTCGGCGCTTTCCGGGAGCCACAACTCCTGATGGTGCGACTTGAATGTCACCGGCATATACTCGACCGCAATGTGCTCGGCGCGCAGTTGGATTTGCGGAACCGGAGAGACGAGGTCGGTTTCGAGGCTGACGACCTGGAAATTGTCCGCCGAAATCCAGGCGCGGCCGCGCAATGAAATTGAGAACGACCTGGAGTTCACGCGGTAGCTGCGCAAGCGAGCGGGCTTGTCTGGCTTCTGACGAAAATGCACTTGCCACGCCAGGCCGCCGTGCCAGCGGCTCAGGCCCTCGCAGGCTAGCTCATAATCCTCCATATAAACCGGATGGAAGACCATCACCAGAGCGGTCAAGCCTAGAGTGGCAATGCGCTCCGGAAACTGGTCGAGATCCATGATGCCGTTGCGGTATTCCTCCATGACGTACATGCCGGGACGCACTTGGTGCACAGAGGCCACGTAGGAGTAGTTGCGCGAAGCGCGTCTGACGGGGAGCCCGGAGTGGTCGATTACCTCGTTTTCCAGCGACTCCGTGGCAGCGATCCGGTTCACCGCATCGACGAAATCACTCACGCGGTTACCCGCCTGTTCTTGAATCTTCTGCAGTGGGCAACTCGCCGCGGATTCCACTGCAGGCATGCTGTCGTCTACGTCCGGAGGCATCCACTTGGGCGGGGGCATCAGGTCGGCAACCAGGGAAGGCGCGGGAGCCTGGCTCGTGCTCGCAGGTGTCGGGGCACCCCCGGTGGGACCGGGAGCAGTCAATTCCGGCTTTTGCAGTGTGTCCAGGAGTTTCTGCGCTTCGACGGCGCGGGGCCCGGAAGGCTGAGACTTCAAGAAAGCAGTAAGCGCTTTCATCGCCGCGTGGGAATCATTGCTGTGTAAAAGCGTTTGCGCCAATACGAACTGAGCCCCCGCGGCGCGCTCTTTGCCCAGCTCCAGGGCGCGCTGCGCCTGCTTCTGCGCTTCCTCATATTGCCTCTGGTTGAAATATATTTCCGCGATGCGTTCGTGGTAACGCCAAGCGGAGGGAGCAGCCTCCGAAGCGCGCAGCAGATAGCCGGTGGCGGCCGGGTAGTCTGAATTTTGCAAGGCGAGCTGCGCGAGAGCGGCGAGCGAGAAAACATGGCGGGGCGAGATCTGCGCAGCTTTTTCCCAATACGCCTTGGCTTTCGCAAAATCCTTGATCTGCGCGTAATACATCCCCCACAAATAGCTGACGTCCGGATGAGAAGGCGCCATGTGCGAGGCTTTCTCCAGGTGCTTGCGCGCGTCGTCGGATTTATTTGCGCGGAGATCCTCGAGCGCTTTGGTTACTTCCTTTTCTGCGTTGGGCGCCAGAATGGGCGAGCCCGGAGGAGAGGAAGCAGCGGAAGGGCTAGATTCCGGAGTCAAAGAGATGGAGAGCTGCTGGCGCTCCGCCGAGTTCACGATCTGCACGTTCTCGGTCACACGCTGATAGCCGGCGGCAATGATCTCCAGGGTGTAGCTTGCGGGAGGGAGATTTGTAAACTCGGCTGTGCCGCTGCGGAAAACACCAATACCTGCGGAGCCGCCGGAAAAAGTGTTGAGATTGACGACCGCGGGGGTGTCCAGAGGCGAACCATCCGGCATTCGCACGCTGACCACCAGGCTGGCCGGCCGCTCCGGGGCTTGCATTTGCTGATTGGCTTGGTGACCGGAAGCTAAGGGAACGAACAGGACGCTAGCGGCAGTGAGAAACAGAATGCATAGGGTTAGGCGGTTCGGATGGGCAAGCATCTCGTACTCCCCGGCGGGGCCAGGTTATCTGAAGAGGCGAGCAGTGACCACACACGCAATGGACCTGATGCGCTGGACGCCGTCTTGGCAGCGATTGTACTCCTTCGGAGCGTTTTTTCTACTGCCAAAGAAGGGAGGGCAGGGATTCTGTGCGTCCGCGCCTTCTAACGTCTAAGATAAATCCGGCAAGGTAAATTGGGCTGGCGTTTTGGCTCTCTAGGCCTGCGCCGAAAAAGTGAAAAAGTACTATTGACCCCGATACCCCCGCGCGGTAGCTTTAGAACTCCCTTCTCCGGGCCCCGGTAAACCCTCTTGAGCGAGGTCACACATGGCTCCAAATCTCGCCCCAAACATCGTTGCCAAGTCCGTGCAGGAGCGCTGGGCGCAGTTGCGCAGCCACAAGCGCGTTATTTCCAAGGTGAAATTGCTTGTGGAATGGGACGAAGGCGCGGCACCACACACAGCACACGCGGTAACCGTGGATGTTAGCCATTCCGGATGCATGGCTGTCGTGGGAGCGGATTTACCGCTGCACCGAAAAGTGCGGCTGATTCATCCGGAGAGTGGCCGCAAGGCGGAAGCTGAAGTGGTGTGGCGCGACCACGAAGCGTGGGATGTGGGGCTTGAGTTGGTCCAGCCAGATGCATCCTTCTGGGGATTGAAAATTTAGCCCACCAGGAATCAAAATTTCAATAACGCCAAGTGTGGCTGCAGAGCTACTCTTGTGTGTACGAATTCGTGCTTCGGTTTTGCCCTTCTGAGATAAACTCCCTTCCAGGTATCTCGCGTATCGGGTTTAGCCGGGGCAACCAACAAAAACTGCTGTGATTCTTATAGCCAGCAGGCCGGCTAGGCACGGCCAGGCAGAAGACAGCAATCGGCGAAGCAGGGGTTTTTCGCCGAGACGGAGTAACGGTCATTTGTGCGGCATAACCGGGTTTACGCATCGAGACGGTGTGTTCGACGGCGCGCGCATTCGCGCGGCCACCGACTCGCTGGCTCATCGAGGTCCTGACCAGCAGGGCACGTATGAATCGGCGATTGTTTCGCTGGGCGCCGTGCGCCTCAAGATCATCGATCTTCAAGCGGGCGATCAGCCCATGGTCAGCGAGGACGGCAACACCGTCCTGGTCTTCAACGGCGAGATCTACAACCACCGCGAATTGCGCGCGGAGTTGGAAGCGCGCGGAGAAAAATTCAAGACCAGCAGCGATACCGAAGTAGTTCTGCGCGCTTTTCTGCACTGGGACAAGGATTGCTTCGCGCGCCTGCGCGGCATGTTTGCGCTCGCGATTTGGTCGCAAGATGCAAGGCGATTGGTTCTTGCGCGCGATCGCCTCGGGATCAAGCCGCTATATTTCAATCTGCGCGGCGGCGAGCTATATTTCGGCTCCGAACTGAAAACCATTTTTGCCCATCCGGAATTTAAGCGCGAGCTGGACTTCACCGGGCTGCAATACTACCTCTCGCTGAACTATGTTCCTTGTCCGCACACGCTGGTGCGCGGCATCGAGAAGCTTCCTCCCGGACACCTTTTGGAATGGCAGGATGGGGACGTCGAGATGGAAGCGTATTGGCGGTTGCGCTTCGAGCCTCAGGAACAGAAATCCCTGGAAGGCGCGCAGGAAGAGCTGGATAATTTGCTGCGCGAGTCTGTTCGCGATCATTTGATTGCCGATGTGCCGCTGGGAATTTGGCTCAGCGGCGGTATCGACTCTTCGACCATTCTTCATTACACTCGGGAATTGTGCGGTTCCCGCGTTAAAACGTTCTCTATCTCCTTTGCCGGGCGCAGCTTCGACGAAACCTCGTACATCCGCGATATCGCCGCAAGGTACGACACCGAACACCACGAACTGGATGTCAGCCCCTCCCTGGACTTGCCTGCGGCGATTGAGGAGCTTGCCTACTACTCCGACGAGCCGTTCGCCGACGCGGGCGCTCTCCCGGTTTGGTTTCTTTCCGCGCTCAGCCGCAAACAGGTCACCGTCGCACTGAGCGGCGAAGGCGCGGACGAACTCTTCGGCGGGTATATCACGTATGCGGCAGACCGCTATGCGGCTCTGGCGCAAAGCGTCGCGCCTCCGATGCGCCGCGGGCTGCTGGGTCTGTTGCGCTATTGGCCGGTATCGAACGACAAGATAAGCCTCGAATATAAAGTGAAGCGGTTTTTGGAAGGCACATTTTTGCCGCGCGATGAAGCGCACGCCTACTGGAACGGAACATTTTCGGCCGCACAGCAGGATCAATTCTTGCTGCAGCGCAACCGCACTTCCATCCAGGACCTGTTCGATAGCGATTTGCCAGCCGCCGACGAGAATGGCTCGCTGAACCGTTATCTGGCCTTCGATCAGCGCTACTACCTCGCCGACGACATCCTGCAAAAAGTCGACCGCATGAGCATGGCGCACTCACTCGAAGTGCGTCCGCCGTTTCTCGATCACCGAATCGTTGAGTTCGCGGCGCGCTTGCCGGAGCACATGAAGGTTAATGGCCGGCAGCACAAAGTGGTGCTAAAGCGGCTGATGCGGGATAAGTTGCCCATGTCCGTGCTGCGGCGCGCGAAGACCGGCCTGGACATTCCCGCGCATGACTGGCTCCGCGGAACGCTGCGGCCCCTGTTGATGGACACGCTGAGCGCCGCAGCCATTGACGAAACGAATCTGTTCCGCCGCGAGGGCATCGAGTTCCTCATCAAGGAGCACATGGAGCGCCGCGGCAATCTCGGCTATCACCTATGGGGTTTGCTCATTTTGTTCCTATGGATCAGACAGTGGAACATCCAAACCGCGGCAGTGCCGCGCGTGGCGGAGAAGATCGTCGCGCGGGCCTTCACTCGGGCTTAGTCGTAGTCCCGGGGGGTTTCACGATCATGACTCAACTCGTTTGCGATAGCAGGCGTTCGAGGCGTGGCGATACCTTCTCGCAGAACGCCGCCACCCACAAGCCCGCCATCGCGCCGGCGAAGACGTCCATGGTGTAGTGCGCGCGAAGAATCAGCACGGCCGCAATTTCAAAAAGCACGATCAGGATCGCTATAGCCGTGAGCCACGATCGGCGAAAACGCGCCAGCTCCATGGCCCCAAAAACAGCAATGGCTGTGTGGCCCGAGAAAAAATAATCATTGCCCACGTTGTAGGTGACGAACAGCGAGGGAAATCCCGGATAGCGCCAAATCAAGTGCGGCGGCACCGGCAGCGCGCACAGCGTTTGCATTACCTGGCGCAATCCCAGCAGCAGAACCAAACCCAGAAACGGGCGCACCCGGCCAGCGAAGATCCACTCGGCAACGAGAAACAGCCCCAGCGCATCGATGAACCCCGAGCTGACGATCAGCAGCGCGTTTGCCGCGGATGGATGTTGCCCGAAATACGAATTCAGCCCGCCAAAGAAATTCTGCAGCGCGTCGCCGATTTCTGGGGACGGGGCTCGTGCGCCGATCAGCGACTGCGTCCAGAACCACAGCGCCAGCGCGGCCACCGTCGCGACAATCCGCAACACGAGACCGCGGCGCCCACCCGGCTTTGTGCTTTCGTCGCTAGACACGCGCGCTCGTCTCCAGCGCCAATTCGCGAGCTTTGCGCAGGTCCAGCTTGCCCGTCCCGAGATACGGCAATTTTTCAATGCGCACGAATTGATCGTGCCGCGGCCGCCACAAAGCGGGCAGATCGCTCTTGGCCAGTCCGGTCACGCATTCCTCAAGCTGCTCTTCGGATAGCGTGTGCAACACAATCAGACGCTCGCCTTTTTTTTCATCCGGCACGGCCGTGACCACAAACATCTGCTCCGAAGCGCCCACAAGCTCCTGCAACTTTTCTTCGACTTTGATGTGCGGCACCATCTCTCCGCCGATTTTGCTGAACCGGCTGAGCCGGTCGGTCACCCGCAAGAACCCGTCCTCATTTCTCCGGGCGATTCAGGTAGCCTTGCATCACGTTCGGCCCGTGCACCAGCAGCAAGCCCGGCGCGTCTACGCCCAGCGGCTCGTGCGTTTCCGGGTCGATGATCTTCACCGTAATTCCCGGCAAAGGATGACCGATGCTGCCGCGCTTTGCTCCCACTTGTCGAAACGATGCCGCGCGGAAATCGATGGTGTTCACCGTCACCACGGGCGAACATTCTGTGCAGCCGTATCCTTCCAGCGGCCGGATGCCGAAGTGATCCTCAAAAGCCACCGCGATACGCTCCGGCAGCTTTTCCGCCCCGGCCATCACGAAGCGCAGGCTGCCGAATTCTTCCGGAGTGCAACGTCGCAAATAGGTATTCAAAAATGTGGGCGTAGCAAGAAGGAAAGTCACCGCGTATTTGTTGATCAGCGCGCCGATTGCCCGCGAGTCAAGCGGGTTCAGATGGAACACCACGCCGACACCCACGGCTGCGGGCAGACAGAGCGTGGCGGTGAAGCCGAAAGAATGAAAGAACGGCAGAATGCCCATGATGCGGTCGTCGGGCTGCAGCAGGAACACCTGGTCGAGCTGTTCGACATTGGACGCCACGTTGTATTGCGTGAGCATCACACCTTTGGGCTCGCCCGTCGACCCGCTCGAGAAAATAATCGTCGCCAGGTCATCGAGGCCGGGAACTCGTTCGCCTCCCGCAAACCGCGTCAGCGCGCGCACCGGCAACAAAAGCGCTGCCAAAGCGGCTGCCAATCTTTCCATCAACTTTGGCTCCTGCGCGACATCTTCGACAAAAATGGCCTTGACCGGCGGCTGAATGTGCACGCGCTCCAGAAACACGCGCGCGGTGACGATGGTCTTCAGATTGCATTGCTTAGCGCACGATCCCAGCGATTCATTCGACACCGTGTAGTTCAAATTCACCGGCACTTTGCCCATCAACATCGCTGCCAGATTCACCAGCGCTCCGGGAATTGACGGCGGCAGCAGAATCCCGACCATCTCCTGGCCTCGCCAATGCGTTCGCAAGCGCCGCGCCAGGAATAGCGTGCGCGCCAGAACCGCGAGGAAGTTCAGCCGCGGCGTTTGTCCGTCGGCCATCGCGAAGCGCAACGGATGCCGGCGCGCCGTGCACACAAACGACTGCGGCAGCGTGTGCATGCGCTTCTTGCGCCGCGCGAAAGCCTCCGCGCCCAGGTTTTGCACCGCTTGGCGCGCTTGCGTGGAGGTTGCCGTTGCCGGCAACGGCTCGCCAAACGTGACCCGCACCGGATACGGCAGGTGCCGTGGAAACTTCCACAGAAACTTTCCTTCGGCAAAACTGAAAATCGATCCCCATACTCCGTCCAGGTGAACGGGAATAATCGGCACGTCGACGCCCTTGATAACGCGCTCCATGCCGCGCCGGAACGGCAGCATCTGGCCGATGCGCGTCATCTGCCCTTCGGGAAAGATGCATACGAGCTCGCCGTTTTGCAGCGCTTGCGTGGCTTGACGCAGCGAATGAATCATCTCACGCGGGCCTTGATCCGAAGCGATGGGAATCACCCGCAGCATCTTCGCGAACGGCTTGACCAGCGGATGCTCGTACGATCCCTTGAACATCAGGAAACGCACCGGCCGGTCGAGCGAGGCAATCAGAAGCACCGCGTCAGCCATCGACACATGGTTCGGCACCAGCAGCGCCCCGCCCTTCGCCGGGACCCGTTCGCGCCCCGCGATATCGAGCCGATAGAGCGTATGCGTCGCCGTCCACAGCAGCAGCCGGATCAGCGAATCCGGCAGCAGGTGCAAAATGTACCCAGTGGCCGCCAGCGTCGCAATCGAGGCCCAAAGAAAAATCGCTCCGGAGCTAAGATGCAGCCAGTGCGAAGCGGCATAATACGCGCCCGAAGCAACGCCCACGCCAACGAACGAAAGCCAGTTTGCCGCGCCGAGAACTCCTCCCTTGTGTTCCTCCTCCGGAATGCGCTGAATCAGCGCGCTGACCGGCACAATAAAGAATCCGCCGGCAAACCCCAGCCCCGCGAGCAGCACCAGTACTTCTGCAAACGTCAGTCCCGGAATCGCCAGGGACACTCCCAGCAGCGTCATGCCCAGCGCGCCCAGTGGAATCAGTCCGTATTCGATCTTCCCGCCGGAAAGAAAACCCGCCGCAAGGCTGCCGACGCCAATCCCGATCGCCACCGCCGCCTGAAGGAATCCTCCGTGTGTCGAATCCAGATCCAGCACATCCTGGCCATAAAGAAAAATGTTGAATTGCAGCAGCGCCGCCACAAAGAAAAAGTAAGTATTCCCCAGCACCGCGAGCCACAGGACGCGATCACCGCGAATCAGCTTCATCGGCGACCACACGTCGATCAGGGAGAGGGCGTTAAACTTTTTTGTGGGGTCGGCGGCCGGAACGCGGCTGATACCCACGCTGCACAGCAGGCCCACAACCGTAAATGAAAAGAGCACCGCTCCAGAATAGATTTGGTGCCCTTTGAACGCGTCGGCTAAGAGCGCGCCGCAGACGCTTCCCGCGATTATCCCGAGGAACGTTCCCAATTCGAGCACGCCATTGCCCCAGGAGAGCTTTTCCGCGGGCAAAAGTTCTGGCAGCAGTCCGTATTTGGAGGGCCCAAAGAGCGCGCCTTGCGTGCAAACCAGAAAAATCGCGGCCAGCGCCAGCGGAAAATTCGGCCCTGCAAGCGCCAGTACCGCCAGAAGCATCACGCCGATCTCAAATACTTTCGTCCACAGCGTGACGCTGCGTTTGCTGAAGCGGTCCGCCAGGTAGCCGCCGCTTAACGAAAATAGAATGAATGGCGCAGCGAAGAGGACCCCGACCAGGAATTCGAGTTGCTCGCGCTGCGCTTTGTCCTTCTCCAGCGCCAGAACCAGATAAATTGTCAGGAATTTCAGGGCATTTTCGTTGAAGGCGCCCTGGAACTGCGTGGCGATCAGGCTCCAGAAACCTCGCCGCCAATTCGCTTTGCCTTCGGACATGGCAAGGTTTCCGTCGGGAGACATACCGGTGCACTCAAGCTGTTAGTGGAACCGAGAGATGCAACGATTCTAACAGGGCGCGCGGGAGATTCAGTATTCGGCCACAGCGATTTGTGACGAAAGCGTTTCCTTTCTAGCCCGCGCTCTCTTCCCCCTGCGCCCTCGTGACCGCCTGGCAAAGCCGGGGTAGGATAATGCCACGCGGCAAGGAGCAACCATGAAAAACGGCGACAGCCAGACGAAGTCCGTTCTAATCACCGGAGCCACCGATGGTTTGGGGAAAGCCCTGGCCCTGCTGCTGGCCGAGCGCGGCTATCGCGTGTTTGCCGCGGGCCGCTCGGCGGAGAAGCTCGCGCAGCTCGACGCCATCGCGCGCGAGAAGAACTTAGCGATGGAGAGCATCTCTCTCGATGTTTGCAGCGACGCTTCGGTGCAATCGGCAGTCCAGACGGTGCTCGCCAAAGCGGCCTCGATCGACGTGCTGGTCAACAACGCCGGCGTCAATTACACCGCCGCTGTCGAGGATCTCAGCATGGAAGACTGGCGCGCCCAATTCGAGACCAACGTTTTTGGTGTGCTGCGCGTCACGCGCGCGGTCCTGCCGCGCATGCGCGAGCGCCGCAGCGGCCGCATCCTGATGATGAGTTCGCTCTCCGGCCTCGTGACGCCCCCCACGCAAGGCGCGTACAGCAGCAGCAAGCATGCGCTGGAAGGTCTGAGCAATGCGTTGCGCATGGAGCTGTATCCGTTTGGAATCGATGTCGTGCTGATCGAGCCGGGTTACATCATCACCGGCATCCAAAAGACGGCCGCGGAGCTATCCAAGCCATACCTGGAAAAAGGCGGACCGTACGCTCCGCTCTACTCGCAATTTTTCGCCAGCGTCAACAGTATGCGCACCAAATCCAAGTACACGCCTGAAGATTGCGCGCGTGTGATGCTCCGCGCCATCGAAGCGCCTCAGCCGAAGGCGCGCTACGGCGTCACGTCCCTGGCGCCCTTCGTAAAGTGGAGCAAGCGGCTGCTCACCGACAGCGCGATTGACGCCATGCTGCGGCGGCGCTATGGAATCGTGCGCGAAAACCGGAAATGATTCTCGCTTTCCCTCTACGGATTGGAAACCTGAAACGACAAGCTGTTTTCGCGCAGTTCTTCCCACCGTTTGCGCCACGCTTCGTGCAGCGGACTCTCCGCATAATCGGCCGCCGCTTCCGCGCTGCTGAACTCGATGGCGTACACGCCATCGAAGTCGCGGATCTGGTTGCGCTGTGTCTTCAGCCAGATATTTTTGACGCCGGGAATTTTCGCGGCCATCGTCTTGATGCCGGCCAGCGCCTGGTCTTTGTCATTTTGCGAAGTGGTGTTCTTCCATTTGTAAACCACAAAATGCACCACAGTTTTTGGCTGGCCAAACCTGTTTTGCGCCACCACGCTCTGTGCGTGCCAACTTCCCGCCGCCGCACCGCCGGCAAAAAGAGCAGCCGCGGCCGCAATCTTGGCAAGACGCCGTCCTGCAAGTCCCATGATCTTCCTCCTCGTTTGCGCGCCAACAGTTTATGTACACGCAGGAAGAGAAGCAACGCGGCACAACGGCATGGACGCAATTTCGCTCTCTCGCCCTCTCCCTTAGCTGAATCGAACGCAAAAAACCCGGTGAACTTGCGCTCACCGGGCTAAAACTTTCGGATTGAATTCTCTCAGGGTTTTGTAGGATCTGCCGGCTTCGCGTCGCTCGGCGGGTTCGATGCAGTTTCCGGCGGTTTGCTTTCCGCGGAGCTCGCGTTCACCGTGTAGCGCGTGAGGTACGGCATGAACGGCGTGACTTCAAACGGCATTTTCTCGCGTTCCGCCACCGTTCCCACCGGCTTGCTCTTGATTAGATCCAGGCGGTCGGACCATACGTCGAGCTTTACGCGCCCACCGATGGGCAGCGCCGCGATCATCTGCGGATTGTTCTTCTGATCGGCGTCCGCGGCAACCTTACCTTTCAGATCCGCGATCGTAGCAACGCGATCTCCCAAATGCGCGCTGATGAGGTTGGGAATTTGTTTTTGGCGTATCTGCAAAGCGCTGAGGAAAAGCGCGGCATTGGCCAACTGGTTCTTGTAAGGGGAATTGTTCAGCAGGTCCACCGCTTTGGCGCTGGCGGCCAGCTCCTCCGCCTGCGTGCGCGCAAAACCGAAGTGCCGGAAGGTGTCTTTGTCGTCGACGAGCAGTTGGTCGAAGAACGCAAAGGTCGTGTCCATGCGATGGCCGAGAACCACGTGGCCGAGCTCGTGCGCGATTACCGTGGCCAGGCTGGCCTCATCTGGCAGAACGTCGATAAGCCCGCGGCTGAGCACGATCGTGTGGCCGAGTGTGAAAGACTCCAGCGTGGTGGTCATCAGCACGCGGCATTTCACTTCCGGCTCGATATCCAGGTTATTGGTGACCTCAAGATTGTTGACCACCGTCTCCAGGATCTTGTCGACCTCGCCTTTCGGCGCCATCAAGCCGATGCGTTGCAGCCGGTCGGCAACGTTTTCCTCCGCCTGACGGTCCCAGGAACGCTGCGCCTGCACCGGACTCAGATCGTTCGCGGTCTTGGTGTCATCCTGCACCGTGCTCTCGATCAGGATCTTGCTCAACTCTTGTTCCTGCCCGGCGTGCCCCAGGTTGTATCCCCATAGACGCGTCTGCGCTTTGAAGTCCAGTTTCTTGGTCAGCGCGTAGTGCAAAT
>WNFA01004070.1_pt1 | contig 12190 bp, 13 predicted proteins | sample 5400481 | NCBI WGS metagenome assembly WNFA01 (sample SAMN13153340, study PRJNA577476) | soil metagenome | isolation source: 120 cm saprolite under Douglas fir tree site 2 hole 1 replicate 2 | place: USA:California | collected 2015-04-18
GTGCCGTGTAGTTGAATCCGTGCTTAGCGCCCATCTCACTCACATAGTCTTGGTGGTCAAAGAAGAAGTTCTCGTGGTCCTTACGGGCATCACGTTCGCGGGCCGGGATGGGGATCGGGTGCAGGTGCACGCCGTAGATCTTCGTTCCCTGCAGAATACTGATGTGCTGGAAATTGGAGGCAGTGCGTACGATCGGTTCCACCACGTTGCGGAGCATGGCGTTATTGGTCTCGATCTGTTCCTTGCTTGACCAGCCAGCGACGAGCTCGGGCTTCTCGTGTATAGCCGTGTAGGCGATGTGAGTGATGTCAGTCAGCGGCTCGAACGCGGCTCGGGCCGCTTTCTCGTCCCGCAGATCGACCGACAGAAACTGAATATCCCGGCCGCTGGGCAGCTTGGGCTTGCGGAGTGAGACGCCGACCACAATCCCAGCCCGCGGAAAGAAACTTCTCGATCGCGGCAACACCCAGCAGTCCTGCGTCGGTGACGAGCACCTTGTTCCGCATGGCAACGATTTTCTTTTGACCAGTCGTGTTCATGATTTTACAGAACCTTAGTCCTTTCAAACGCCTTCTCGAATTCATCTAAACGAGACTAAAGACTTGCCATTGCCTTCTCCCTTTTTCGTTTCGAGATCGCAAAGTCATTTCAGCGGCGATACCTCCGGCCGATATCACTGCCATTCCCAACAATGATCAGGGATACCAAGATCGCCAAGATTGCCGCCACTATGTAAATCGCCATTCAAACCTCTTTTGTGTCTTATTTATTCATTTGCGATGACAACCTCATTCGGTGAGCTGCCGCCCTCGCGATTCGGAACTTCAGCGCGTGTGCTTTCCAGTATTCGTGACTGACGACCGCAGTTTGGTACCTGAAAAAGGACCAATACAAAATCTGTCCAAGTATCAAAGTTCCCCAAAGGAAAAATTCAATCATCGTGCTGCCTATTTCGTCATTTCCGAGACCAAAAGGTCACCGCCGTTTGCAGAGTTTAGATTTGGGCCACGCCGCCATCGACGTAAAGCTCTGTGCCCGAGACATAACTGGCCTCATCGGAGGCGAGGAATGAGACGGCTTTTGCGATCTCGTCTGGGTCTCCCAACCTGCCAAGCGGAACATTGTTCTCCATCTCTTTCTTCATCTTTGTGAGCGCTTCGCCTTGCTGCAGGCTTTCCATTATCGGAGTGTCGATGTGACCGGGGCTGAGCACATTCACTCGGATACGACGGCTCCGCAAATCATTTGTCCAGGTCCGAGCAAACGAACGAACGGCGGCCTTCGTAGCGCTGTACACACTCATGGCGGGAAAGCCTTTGATATCGGCAATCGATCCAGTCAGGATGATCGACCCGCCATCCCTCATCAAAGGGAGGCCTTTTTGCACCGAGAAGAAGAGTCCTTTCACGTTTGCGTCGAAGTGAACATCAAAAAATCCCTCATCCACAGTGCCGAACGAGGCTAGTTTCGCCAAACCGGCATTAGCAAAGATAATGTCAATCGGGCGATGGTGCTTCTTCACTGCGTCGTATAAGCGGTCGAGGTCCGATAAGCTGGCGACATCACCTTGCGCGGCCGTCACGTTCTTGCCAATTTCAGTGACGGCGGCATCCAGTGCGTCTTTACGACGGCCGGTGATGAACACGTGATCCATCCCCTCCTCAACGAACCGCTTCGCGGTAGCGAGGCCCATGCCTGTCGATCCTCCCGTGACCACCGCGATTTTTCCTGCACATTTCTTTGTCATAACCCACTCCTTGTTCAGATCAAGCGTTTCTTTTCTTTCTGCCTGGAAGTCGGAATAGATGTTTGAGCAAATGCGACTTCCGCCACAGTGGAACTTGCTTCTTACGATTTAGGATCGAAGTGCACCTGTACCTGTAACTCACCCGAAACCGGTTGGCCGTTCAGAGAAGTCGGCTCATACTTCCACTGCAGCACGGCCCTCAACGCCGCAGCGATGAGCAGGGGATGGCCACTCACGGCACGTGCTTGGACCACATTCCCTCCTTGGTCGATAATCGCGTCGATCACCACTATGCCCGAGATGCGTGTTTGGAGCACCAGCGGCGGATACTCCGGACCGACGGATTTCGTCTGACGCGGGGGCTTGATCAAAGAACTCGCGCGCACGATTCGCTTTGTTGGCTGCGGCTGCGAAGGAGCCGGCGGAGCTGCTGTCCCCGTGCTGCCGAACGCTCCGCCGGCAAACCCTCCGATTTCTCCCCCAATTACTCCTCCGGGAATGCCACCGGCAACGCCGCCCAAATCCGGTGGGGCTGCAGCGCCCGCGCTTTCCTCTGTGACCTTCTTTGGAATGGAGTTCGGAATACGTTTCTGTACTGTGTAAGTGAAGCGCGCTCGCGGATGTGCGATGCGCGGGGAGGCCGTCGTGCCCGCCGTCGGAAGGGCTGGCGGTGGCGGCGGGGCCACCAACGGCACCTCATCGAATTTGGGCAGGTGAATTGTTCCGGTCGTGTAGAGCGGTACGGTGATTAGCAGCGCAAGAATTACAAGGTGTAGTCCCATGGCACCAGCCCACTCGAGCGGACTCCTTCGAGCTTGTTTTGTTGTAGGCATCTCGAGAAGCGCGCTGAGAAACACATCTTTCCCGACATTCGCAGGAGACGGGTCGAAGCTCTCTCCGCCACGACAACTCGTTTGACAGCACTCCTCAGCGCTTTACGATCATCTGTCTTATTGGCAGAGTTTCTTCCCAACCGCGCCGAAGAAGCTCAGGGGAGGAATTATCTTCCTTCGCATATCCAATACAGAGATACGCAATCAATTTCCAGTCGTGAGGAACGTTCAGGCCGCGATTGACTTCCACCGGATCAAGAATCGAGACCCAGCCACAGCCTAATCCATAGGTACGCGCGGCCAGCCACAAGGAGTGAACGGCCAAAACGGCTGAATATTCCAGGGTTTCTGGCATGGTGATTCTGCCGAGTCCGCTCCCATGATGGGTATTCTGGCTCAAGAATATTGCCAACTGGACCGGAGCTTCGCGAAGACCTGCCAATTTTAAGCTGGCATAGAGTTGTGCTTTTTCGCCCGAGTATGACTTCAGAGCTTCTCGGTTGCAGTTTTCGAAGTTTGCACGAATGGATTCCCGGCATTCTGCTGACTCAACGAGGACAAACCGCCAAGGCTGGCTGTACCCGACAGATGGAGCCAGCGAGGCTAAGCAGATGAGATGCTCGAGCAATCGAGCATCGATGGGATCTGAGCGAAAGCTGCGAACATCGCGTCTCCACTTAAGGAGCTCTACAAACTGCTGCCGGAAACTCTCGCCGAATTCCGGTTCGTGGAACGTCCTCTTTGAGGATACTTTGTAATTCATAAAACGTCGCTGTCCTTAACCTACCAACTGCCCGATGCGTAGTTGAAGTCGCTGATCGTCCCGAAAGTTTACGGCGTCCTGCTTCGCTATCGAGAGTTAGGAGACGGCCAGATATCTCAAATCGGATAGGCGCCGCACATTCGGCAATACTTCATATCGTCGCGCATCACTGGTGCCTGACAGTCCTTACAGGTCTTGACATCGCGGGCGAGCTCCTTCGGCGGAGAGAACAAGCTGCGATACGTCAGGTAGTAGTAACATTGTTCTTTGTCGCGCAGCTTTACAAAATCGTGTGTAGCGGCGCGTTCGCGTTCCCGTTCAAACTCCGTGTCGCTTACTGACTGTTCCGCGAGCTGCTTCAACGATGTGCTGCCGGACCCATATTCAATGGGCGTCTTCAGGCGCCAGGCGATTTCTTTCGGCAGCACACTGGAAAATGCCTCTCTCAGGATTTTCTTTCCCAAACGTTGACCCTGGTAATCGCCAACAATATCGTCGTAGCCGAGCGACAGAGCGAAGTCTCGAATCGGAGGCGACAAGTAGGGAGAGTCGACGCCCACGCCTAGGCTTTGGCCAATCACTTGGCTCGTGAAATGCATGATGTCATTCAAATAGCGGATGTAAGACGGTAGCTGCTCCGCGGACATATTGAACATGAAGCTGTAGCCGGCAAAGAGCTCGTCGGCTGCGTCTCCTGTTAGAACGGCGGACAATCCGTGCTTCGATGCAGCCTCCATGGCGACATAGGTCACGCTGCTATTGCGTAGCTCCATGGGGTCGAAAGTGCCCAAGAGACGAATCAGCTCCGGCATTCGATCCATCAACTCCTTCAAGCTTGGTCGCAATATTTCAAGGTCGAGCCCCAGCCGTTCCACCATAAGTCGGGCAAATGGTTCGTCGAGTCCGGTGCCCTCCTCGACGGAAACCATTACCGCTTGCAAGCCACGTCCGTGAGAGCTCGCAATCGCCGCCAATACGCTCGTGTCCAGGCCACCAGAAAAAAGGATCCCATCGGCAGAGCTAGCCAGAACTTGATCGACAACCAATTTGCGTAGGTGTTCGACTCGGCCCTGTCGGTCAGCTGGCGTGAGCAGTTGAGGGCTCAAGCTGTTTGTCATGGTGTCTCCTGCGAAGGAATTCGTATCCCCAAAATAGGATTGCTCCGCCAACCAGCGTGCTTAACGATGAAGTACGGTAATAGGGCAAGGCCGCGACATAACAGGCAACCAGTCCCTCGCGTGTGTGCGGGTAGATTCCCCATGCGAGCCAAACACCGAAGTTGCTGATCACGAAATAGGCGGTCGACGCGGCAACCGCGCAACCTGCAAACCTGAACGCGGAGAAGTTCTGGCGAAGTAGTCCTCCGATCCAGGCCATGGCGGCAAAGGCGAGCAGAGTGATCGCGTGCCCCCACCTCACTTCCATGTGGAACACCTGGGTAGTCAGGACCCAATCGCCGACAGCCAGGACCACGACGGGAAACCAGATTGCATCTCGTTTTCTTAGGTGAGCACCGCTGAACAGCAGCGCGCCAAAGACCGGCGAAAACCCGGGCAGGTGCGAGTTCATTAAGAATCCAGCAGCCACTACGAGCACAAAAACTAAATAGATCATTTTCGTCTCCTTGATTGTTTTGGGTTCTTGCGATTACGCCACTGGCGCCAAAGCCGATGGTCCTGGTCGAGACTCGGGGCACTGGGATTGATGACAACGGTGACACTCAACCATGGAAACTCGCGCCCCACCAGGCGAGAGAGATTGCTGCGGGTAATCTTCTGCTCGGGAAGACTCAGCGCAGAGCCGACCAACACATCGGTATTTCGAGGCGCTCCTTGCTGAATCAACCACTTCGCCATCGGACCTGGTCTCAAGTCCGGACTCGCAAGGGTGATGAGGTGCCGGCCTCTACGGAAGCATTCCAGCATGTACTCTTTCTTTTCTTCGGGGTCGCCCAGATCGTGAAAGCTGATGATCGCGCTTTCGTCGAGATTGATACATGCGTAGGCCGCTGCAAGCTGCACGGAACTGATGCCGGGATGGATGTGAACCTCAAAGCCGACGAGGGCACGCATTAACCCTTTGAGTCCGGATGACAAACAGGGATCGCCGACACGAGGAACAGCCAACAGCTTGCGAGTCCGCTTCGCTTCCCGGACGGCGGCGCGCGTGGCTTGCACGTAATTGCGAACGTCTTGCAGAAAGACTTTCTTGCCGGCAACGCAATCGCGCACCGGCAGCAGGTCCATGTCCCAGCCCAGGATGATTTCTGCTCGCGAGATGATTTCGCGTGCCTCGGGCGTGACCAGAGTGGACGCGCCCGGTCCGACTCCCACTAGAACTGCTTTCAGTTTGCTCCGTGCCGACATCTATGCCACCTTCCGCCAGAGATCAAGCTCCGCTCGGAACGAGCAGTGACCCGGATGAAGGAGTGCCGCCATCAGCTCGACTCCGTCGACCAAACGTGGTCCGGGACGATGAAATAGGCTGCTCTCGAGAGCGAACACGCGACCTTCGCGGACGGCAGGAAAGTCCCTCCAGGGTGAAAGATCGCAAATGCCCGTCCACTCATTCGCACTTCGGCCCTGAGAAAAACTGCAGGGCATTAAGAAGATGACTTCCGGAGATTCTCCTCGCAGTTGATCGACGGCGACGCGGGAAGATGCTTCTCTTTCACTTCCGAGACGCGCATCACCGCCGGCGAGCGTTACCATTTGCGTGATCCAGGTACCTGCGGACATGAGAGGATCAAACCAACTCAAACAAAAGACGCGCGGGTGATATTCCGAAACCGTCTGTTTCGCTATGCGTTCCAGACGCGCCGCAAGCTCAGCGGCCAACTGTTCAGCTTGAGACCTGCACTCCGTGGCCAACCCGACATCGAGAATGTCTTTGTACAGTCCTGAAAACCCGGTCGCCGCGAGCGAAAGCCACTTTGTATCCAGCTTCATGCTCTCCAGGGCGCAGACCGTGCGATCGCGATCTACAGCACAGACGCTGCACTGTCCTTGGGTGATGACCAAATCGGGCTGCAAGCTTTCGAATATTTCGGTTTGAATCACATACAGACTGCGCCCTGACGCCGCACTGGCGCGAACTTTCTGATCGATCTCGTAGCTGGTCAAGTCCGAGCCGAGCATCGTGCCGGTGAGCCGTGGCCGATTCAAGATTTCGGTGGGATAGTCGCAGTCGTGCGAGATTCCGACTATGTCCTTCGCCAGACCCAGGGCGCACAAAATCTCGGTCGCACTCGGCACCATTGAAACGATTCTCATGATCGATCCTCAATTTCCTTGCACCCTGCGTCTGAGACGCGAGAGGCACTCTGATTCAGCCCGGTGACACTCCAATGATTTCCCACTTTTTCCAACGTGGTTAACGCGCCGTGATTCTGGCCAATACGCGAAATGCGTTCGTCTGGTATTCCGAGGACCCAGGCGACGGCTGTCCGTATAAAGCCAGCATGCGTGACTACCAGCGTGCAACCGGACTCAAGAGACTTCGCCAACCGCTCGAGCTGCTCGACTGCTCTTGCTTGCAACTCCAGGAACGACTCGCCTCCAGGCGGTCGATGGTGAGGGAAGAGTTTGGCCCAAGCCCTTGCGTCTTCCGGGTATTGAAGCTCGACTTCTTTCCACGTCAATCCCTCCCAAGAGCCGAAATTCATCTCTCGAAAGGCGGGTGAAGTCTTGTAGTCCAGACCGAAATGCTTCGCGATCGGCTCCGCAGTTTCTGTCGCTCGCCGGAGGTCGCTAGACCAAATTGCGCGTGGCGCTATGTGTGACAGGCTCTGGAGGATGGTTGGAAGCTGTTCTTGGCCCTGTACGCTCAAGCTAGGGTCCGAGTGACCGCAGAAACATCCAGGAAGATCTGTCTGTGCGTGACGCAAAAGAGCAATCCGGATCGTCGCGACACTTCTAAGGACGTCACACGATTGCCGGTTTGTCACCGCGGGCAGAGTCATCGAAGCAGAGCTCCGTAGAAATAAATAGCGATCTCGGTTATCTGGTTCGCGGCGCCAAAGCAGTCGCCGGTCACGCCTTGAATGTGACGCTTGAAGTAGAGACCACTCGCCGCTGTCACCGCTAACGTGATCAGCCACGGCAAAAGACTGCCAAGACCCAGCACGACGGCCACACTGAGTACGGCAAAACCTGTCCCCCACAGCAGCGATGAGAGCGGCATCCGGCCTGCGACGGCCCCTCCCAATCCCTGGTCTTCGCGGGCATAAGGCAGCCAGAAACCGAGGGGCAGAGCCGTCCATCGACATAGCACGCTTGACGCGACCAAGAACCCCGGAAGTCTGGCCGGTGAGGTGTTACTAATAAGGATGAAACGCGACAGAAGCGAAAGCGTGACAGCCGCGGCTCCGAAGCTGCCAATCCTGCTGTCTCGCATAATCAGCAGGATCTTTTCTTTCGTCCACCCGCCGCCAAAACCATCAGCCGCGTCGGCCAACCCATCTTCGTGAAGTGCTCCGGTGATCAACACGAGATAGATGATGAGCGCCAAGGTGAGCACTTGAGGCTGTACGCGTGCGGCGAGAGCGCGCTGAATGCCAACCGCAATTAACCCAATTCCAAGCCCCACAACGGGAAAGAACTTGGCAGCACGAGCCAGGGCGTGACGCTCACGCGGCAATCCGGATATCGGAATTCGGGTCATGAATTGGAACGCCAACAGAAGCTCGTTTACCGTTTTCCTCACAGAGCCCCACTCACTCCAGCCGACGAGAACGTTGCCATTTCGTTGAACATGCGAATCGCCGCTTCGATCACCATCATGGCCAGCACAGCGCCGGTGCCTTCGCCCAAGCGCATTCCGAGACTCAAAATCGGGTCCAGCCCGACGTACTCGAGCAAGACCTGGTGACCGGGTTCTTCGGAAATGTGCCCAGCAAATAAAATGTCCTTCACTTTCGGTTCAACGGCGTAAGCCAGGGCAGCAGCAGCGGTGGAGATGAAACCATCGATGACAACGGGAATGCGCTGCTCAGACGCTTCGAGCACCATGCCGGTCATCGCCGCGACCTCCAGGCCGCCCACTTTTTGCAGGACATGGAGTGGACTGGAATTCTTGTCGAGGCCGTTTACGCTTATAGCCCTCTCGATGACGTGGCGTTTATGAATCAGTGCTTGAGGCGAAACTCCTGTTCCCCATCCCGTCACCTCTGCCATTGGCTTTCTCGACAACGCCGCGGTAATGGCTGCGGCCGCGGTCGTGTTCCCGATACCCATTTCTCCGACGGCGATGAGGTCGCGGTTCTGCAGCCGGGCTTCTTGAGCCAGCGTTCGTCCCACCTCTACTGCTGCACTCGCTTCCGACTCGGTCATCGCTGGCCCTAACGCCATATTGCAAGTACCGTGCCTTATCTTCTTGTCGACAAGGCTGGGATGAGAGTCGAAATCCGCGTCGACGCCGACATCAACCACAATGACTTCAGCTCCGGCACATCGCGCAAAAACGTTGATGGCTGCCCCATTCGCAAGAAAGTTTCGAACCATCTGCTGGGTCACAGCCTTGGGGTAAGCGCTTACACCCTGTTCGGTGACGCCGTGATCGGCGGCAAAGACGTAGACCGCTTTATTTGAGCAACCTGGAGATTCCTGTTCCCGAATCGAGACAATCTTGGCGGCAATTTCCTCGAGCCGCCCAAGACTGCCTGGAGGCTTGGTTAGGCTATCCAGTTTCGCTTTCGCGAAGGCTTGCCAGTCGCGCGATACGTGAACAGCGCATTTTGCGGAAGGCACGGTCTCCAGAGGCTGCTCGGAGAGATCCGTCAGTGGATTTTCCACGACTCGCCTCCCAGGGTAAATTTCATTCCGGTTCGGAACGTAAACGGCAAAGAGGGAAAGCCAAAAGCTGCGTCGTAATGCTGGTTCAATATGTTTTCTAGGCTCGTGTACAGCTCCACTGCCGAATTGATCCGCAGGCTGCCGTTGAGATCGACTTTCTGGTAGGCAGCATCCACATTTCTGTTAGGAAGCAGCAGAGTATTGCCAAAGAATGCGTCAGTGAGATGTGTGCTGTCATCGCGCCGCCCAACCAGGCTTGCGCTGAACGAGAGCGTGAACTTTGGCCGGATATAGCCGATCAGGAAATCTCCTGAATGTGGCGCTCGACGAAAAGGACGGCTTCCAACGAGAGGTGTGGAGGTCCCAATGGGGATCGTTGGAAAGTTGGGATTGAAGGCAGGCGAAAGCGCGCTGCTTGCGAACGAACGTTGAACCACCGCGTCCAGGTATGTGTAGCTTCCTCTGGCGGTGATGCCATGACCCAGATTGAATTCCAGTTCGGCTTCTGCGCCCATGGCAAGATAGGCGCCTGAATTGACACTTGCTCCGAATGGAGTCGCGGCGGCGACGGCCAGCGGAACCCCGAGCTGCGGGAGGACGCTGGCGTCTACGAACTCGATCTGGTCCCCAAATTCGTTGTGAAAGAGAGTCAGCCCGAGCTTGGCGCGTCCGTTCCAGGCGATTTCATCGGCGCCGAAGTCAAAGCTTCGCGAGCGCTCCGCGCCGATCGGTTTTACGTGGAACTGGGACGCGAGTTGAGGGCCGTTGGGAAGTTGGGAGAGCAAACCAAAGAGCGACGTGCTCTCATCGAAGATGGCTGGTTCTTTAATCCCTCTTCCGTAGTTGAATCTCAGCTTGGTGCCGTTCAAGAACCCAGTCGACTGCAGGCGGGCAAGGTAGTAGGCGAGCGAAACCCGCGGAGTAGCCTCGACTCCAAAAATGGCGTTATCTTCAACTCCAACTCCGGCAGTGGCATACAGCCGGTCCCAAAGATTGCCTTCGACCTGAGCGATGTAGCTGAAATTGTTTCGGTCCGTCGGAGTCTTGGTTCCCGCGAAACGGGTGAAGCCACTTTCCTTCTCATAACGGAACGCGAAAAGCCCAGAAAGATGTCGGTTGAACTTGTAGTCGGACTGGCTGTAGATGAAGTCCCGCTTGGATTGGCTATCGAACAGGGACGAGTACACGCCGGCGAAATCCAGGATGGCGCGTCCACTCGTCACGAAACCATTGGCGCCCCGCAGAGTGACTTGGTCTCCCAGGAAATTCGCACCTGAGCCGAATGGATCGAACGGCTCTCCTGTCGGGCTCGGATTGTCGAACTGAAAGCGGAGCCGAGTAGCACCGTAACGCACCAGGTTGTGCCAGCGCTCGGTTGTCTGGTTCTGCGCCGTTACGCCGTAATACGTGTCCTGCTCCTTCTGGAAGGAGTCGTCCGCTATGCCGTAGAGATCGAGAGCGTTCGGCAGTCCCAGCGCTGTCACCGTGCGCCGCAAGGTAAACCGAACCTGAGTAGAGCTGTTCGGCGACCAGCCGAAGTTGCCGGCATAGGTGCCATTGTGGAAAGCGCTGTTTGGTTCGCCGTTTTCGGTATCGAAGCGGGAAAAGTCAGAAAAATAGTCGAACGGGCCGTGCGCTTCGGCGATCGAGACCTCCTGGCGCTTGGTCCCGAAATTTCCGCCATCGATCGAGTAGCTGAGTTCCGGCAACCGAGTGTTGCCCTGCCGCGTGCTCAGGCTTACGACGCTCGCCAATGCGTCAGCTCCGTACAGAACACTGTTTGGTCCGCGAAGCACTTCAACCTGATCAATTCCGGTGGAAGAGAGATTCCCGAATTCGACCCGTCCCCCGATGTCGTTTACGGGAATCCCGTCCAGCAATACTTTGTTGGCGTCGGCGTTTCCTCCGCGTACAAACAGATCCGTGGTTCCGCCCCGCGGGCCGGTTTGGAGCAATTGAACTCCGGGTACCAGACGAAGCGGCTCAAGTACGCCTAGTTTCCCGTTAATAGCCACGTTGGAAATGACCGCAACCGACGCGCCAACTTGTGAGTCAAGTGCTGGAGTTCCGGTCGCCGATACGACAACCTGTTGAGTGAGGGTTCCTATCTTTAGCGACAGAACAATGTGCGGAGCTCTCTCGCCGCCGACATATACGTCGGGACTCTCTTGCTGCGTGAAACCACGCGCCGTCGCGCGCACTCGGTACCGCCCGGGACTCAGCGATGAGAAGACAAATTCACCCAGATCGTCTGTCGTCGCGTGAGCAAGAGGAGAATTATTGCGAAGCACTGTTACTTCAGCATGTGGGATAACCGCACCCAGCGGATCGGAGACCGTGCCGCGCAACTCGGCGGCACGAGCTGCAAACGAGAAAAATGAGGACAGAAGAAGTGAGACCAGAACCGCCGGAACCGCGCTGGGCCACCTGGAACTGCCAATCTGCATAGTCATCTCCCCCTCGGAAGAATGGACCTAGGTACATCGGCAAGACCGGTCTCCTGACTCGCGACCCACATCTCTTGTGAAAGCCTTCCCGCCTAGGCAGTGGCCGTCACATCTTCAAGGTCGCTTACAGTTGCGGGGCAGTAGCGGATTCTCACCGCTTTCCCGAGCATCCTGCCGATTAAATTGTTGTCAGCCGTTGACTGTTCCGAGCAGCTCTACAATCGGGCTGCTCCCAACACCTCATGATCGATCTCAAAGTCCGATTGCGCAGCTACAGGCAACGTTCCCTTAACAGAAACCGGTATGCCCGCAACCATCAGAATTACGTTGTCCGCGAGCGCCGCCACACGCTGATTTAATTCGCCCAAAAGATCACAATAGATTCTTCCGGTCGCAGTCGGTGCGTGCACCCCGCTCCCCACTTCATTCGAAACGAGGATGATCGAAGCCCTCGTCTCTTTCAGCGCGGAACAGAGTCGCTCCGTATGATCTTTGATCATCGATTCTTTTCCCTGAGCTTTGCTCATGACATTGGCCAAGTAAACGGTCAAGCAATCGATTACCGCTAACTGCGTCGGATCCTGAAGACTCGAAATCGCCACGTCCAG
>WNFA01010434.1_pt1 | contig 12189 bp, 11 predicted proteins | sample 5400481 | NCBI WGS metagenome assembly WNFA01 (sample SAMN13153340, study PRJNA577476) | soil metagenome | isolation source: 120 cm saprolite under Douglas fir tree site 2 hole 1 replicate 2 | place: USA:California | collected 2015-04-18
CGATTCGGTTCTGTCGCGAAAGCGTATGAGCTGGCTGGTTTCCTACCACCTCCGTCAACGGTAAAGTTAATTCACACGCAAAGGCAGATCAGACTTTTGCGCACCGACTTGTACACTCGATTGAAACAACTGTTTTGCGACCGCGTGAGGTTCATCAGTCTACCGGGACAGCAGTTCCGACAAGTGGTGGAGATAGATGGTCGCGTCAGGGTCTCAATTTATCTCTGTCGGCCAATCAGAAACACCAGCGCCGGAGAACCCGGCTGGCTCCTACGTGTGCGTGCTCCCGAGAGGGATTTACCGGCTCTCCTTTGCACGGTAGATCAGTCGGTTTCTAAATTGTTGAATTTCTACTTGGTTTCCCCAATTGGCGACGCTATCTCAAGATACAAAATACTTCGAGAGAGCCAACCCTGGTTGGCCGGCGGACGAAAACTCGGGGAGCTGGATGATTTTTGCGACATTGCAAAAAAGGTCGCATCCCCGTGCGAGAATGGCCAGCACAATTATGTTGTCGACGACATCCTGATAGGGGTCGACACTTGGATAATCACACTGGGCAAGAAGGAAATCACGCTTGGCCCCATTGGTTCAACAATTTTCAGTATCCTGGCCTTAAACGCGGGTCAGGTGGTTTCCAGAGAACTCCTGTTGCAATCCGCTTTAAAAAAATTCCTCGATACGACGAACCTCACCTCACATATACACAGGTTGCGAGTCAAGCTGGGTGCGGAGGGTCGGAAACGCATCCAGACCGTTCCGGGGGAGGGTTACATGTATGTCTCACCCGAGAAGGCCGCGGAGGGTAGCACTGCACTCGTTTCACAATGGCACATATAGAAGTACAGGAGCAGTATCCAACCACGCGCAGGATTGGTCCGCCTGCCACGGCTTCCTCACGACAAAGTTTTTGGTTCCCGCAGCGCAGTATCTCCGCGTGTCCACTGAACGTCATGGCATCAACGGGATAAAGCACGCGACCGGAGATCTGTGTATCGTTACCGAGTAGCAGACAACTTGGCTGGATAGCAGGAACGACGACGCCCGCACTGAACGATGGATTCTGCCGCTTTGTCTGGGAGGTCTCATGGAAACAAAGCCGTTAGTTCCTGCAGCACAGTACGTGCGCATGTCCACAGAGGATCAACAGTACTCTATCGCCAATCAGCAAGCAGCGATTCGAACATATGCTAAGAGCCACGGTTACGTCGTGGCATCAACCTATGCAGACGAGGGAAAAAGCGGTGTCGGGATCAAAGATCGAAAGGAACTTCGACGACTACTTTCAGATGTGATGAGTGGCCGAGCACCATTCAAAGCGATTCTCGTTTATGACGTGAGCCGCTGGGGACGCTTTCAGGATGTGGATGAAGCTGCCCACTATGAGTTTCTTTGCCGAAGTGCGGGCACACCCGTGCGCTACTGTGCTGAGCAATTCGATAATGATGGATCACCGGCCAGTTCGCTTATGAAAGCGCTGAAGAGAACGATGGCGGCTGAATATAGCCGGGAACTGGGGATGAAAGTCTTAGCAGGGCAGCGCCGAATCGCGCTCCTCGGATTTCGGGTAGTCGGAACCGCGGGATATGGGTTCCGGCGCATGATGGTGTCTCCAGACGGACGGAGAAGGTTGGTTTTGAAAGACGGGGAACGAAAGGCGATTCATACGGATCGAACTATCCTTGTGCCAGGCCCTCAGAAGGAGGTCGCCTGCATCCGCGCAATATTCGAACTGGCCGCCGCAGGAGAGACTCCGAAGGAGATCGCGAAAGAACTAAATATGCGCCATATGCTTCCTTCGAACGAACGGTCTTGGGGACGCTTTCAAGATCCAGACGAGGCAGCGCATTACGAATTCTTGTGCAAGGCTGCCGGGGTGCCAGTTCACTACTGTGCAGAACACTTTTCTAATAACGCATATCTTCCCAACCTCATCTTGAAGGCGCTGAAGCGCGTAATGGCAGGTGAGTACAGCCGAGAACTGTCCGACAAAGTCTTCGCTGGTATGACGCGGGTTGCCAAGCAGGGTTTTCGACCGGGTGGACAGCCGGGTTACGGTTTCCGAAGGGTGCTTCTTTCTTCTGAGGGCGTTCCCAAGGGTGAGCTTATCGTCGGCGAAAGAAAGAGCATTACGAACGAGCGCGTTATCTTGGTGCTTGGACCGGGAATAGAAGTGAGTTGTGTACGTGAAATCTATCGGATGTTCATCTCGCAAGGACTTTCAATGCAAAGTATTGCGGATGAACTGAATCGGCAAGCAGTTCCTTTCCAAGGCGCAAGGGAGTGGAAGGCCCACTCCGTGAGGAGAATCCTCACCAATCCAAAATACAAAGGAACCGCCATTTATAACCGCACCACTGCGAGGCTAAGAGCCCCGCAGAGACCGACACCTGACTACGAGTGGATTGTAGTCCCAGACGCCATTCCCTCGATCGTAGACGCCAGGACGTTCGAAGCAGCTCAGCAAGTTTTTCGCGAAAAGCACTGGAGTCTTTCCAACGAGCAAGTCTTAGAGCCGCTCCGACGGGTGCTAAAGGGGTTACAACTCACCTCGAATACGAATGGCTCAGCGTAAGAAGACACTCCAAACATTACGCAGGGAGCTCATGGATCGGTTGGTGAACATGTTCCCTGGTAAGGTTTCGATCCTTTCTAGAGGACCAATCCGCAAAGACTGCTTACGGCTGAAGAACGGACCTAGAGTAGGCGTGCGTGTGTGTCGGTCCAAGACTATGGTCATTCAAGGCCAAGTGTGGATCGTGCGGCCGGCGGGACTTGATAAGCGGCTAGTGTCCCTGGTGGCAGGAATGAATGCCGACAATACAGCGCTGGAGCTTTTCTACGTGGTTCCTCCAATTGCAAATCTCTGCCAAGTCAATGTGTCCCTCAACCACAAATGGCTAAAGAGCGGTCTGCGGCTTTCAAACTTGAGTTCTTTTTGTGAAGTCGTGCGTACAATCCTGCTTCAGTGCAAAGGGAAGGCCGGTATTCCGATGTCAAGGCCCAAAGTTTCGCTGTCACACCAAGCAAGAGCCAGCATCGCAACTGCGCAACGCATACGCTGGGAAAGGTGGAGAGTACGAAAACGCCAGGCTTCACTCCGCATAGGGGCCGGTTAGATGTTCTCGGTCTGCCCCAGCGCTGCGGTTTGACCATTTGACCCGACGGGTGGGGTCCGCTCTTGACAATCGAGTGAGTACTCCTGATGTTCAGTGAATACCCGGAGGTCTTGCACAGCCTGGACGTTGGTCATAGGTGCTCCTTTCGATGATCCAAGGATTGCTCACCAGAGATGGCATTATCTGCTAGGGGCAGTCCCTTGGGCTACATCCCGTTCTGCACAGCGGAGATACTTCCTCAGGAACTGCCCAATTACCGTCCGTGCTGCCGGAATGTCGGCACTCTCAGTGTCGAATCCTCAACGCGAGAACCACGCCCGCTGTGTGAAAAGTACAACATACAGCGTTCTGGTCTTTTCGGCCTCTGGTTTGCTATCGGGTTCTTGGGAGCGTGTCAGACTCTCCACTCTAATGGGCGCGATCGACAATATCGTCAGGAGCTGCCAACGCCAAATTCATGGTTTCAAGTCCGAATGAGTAACATCTGCAACTGGAGGTCGATCTGGCATGCATGACATGAATCTGGCGGCATCATCCGCGTTCGTTGGAAGAGTTCTGCTCGTGTCCGATGACGCGACCGCGATCGAGCAAGTCAGTGAATCGATGCAACGATTCGCGTTGTACGTAGACCACTGTACTGATGTTTCTTCTGCTCTAGAGCGGTTGAAGCGGTCCAAATTTGAGGCTGTAATTGTTGATTTCCGGCTCGGAAGTCAGGCTGGCGCGGTCCTGCAAGCGGCACGCCAATCCGCTTCAAACGAACACGCCGTATTATTTACCGTCAGTGACAATCAGGCCGAAACCACTGATGCATTTAAGGCTGGTTCAACTTTCGTGTTGCGGAGACCTCTTTCCGCCGCGTCGATCGACCTGAGCCTGAAAGCTGCGTACGGGTTGATCGTAAGAGAGAGGCGCCGTTACTTCCGCTGCCCGGTGGAGGCTCCAGTGGCAATTCATAGGGCAGCCATGCAGACAGTTCACGGCCACGCGGTCAATGTCAGCGAGGGCGGAATGTGCATCACCACGGCCGCATCATTAGGACCTGGCGACTGGGTGCAGTTGCAATTCACTCTGGTGGGTGATGAGTTTCAGTTTGCGCTCGAATCGACGGTCTGCTGGGCGAGAGCGCAGCGGCTTGGGTTGCAGTTCCGTTCTTTACACCAAACCGCCAAACTACAAGAATGGCTCTCTCGGCGCTTAGAGGAGGGTATTCCGCAGTCCGTCAGGGACAAATTCTCAAACGTTCCATGAGCCTGTTCACTGACGAATTGCCGACATAATGGACAGTTTTAAGCTTAGATCCCGGCCCAGACCCTTGGTTCGACGCGTGAAATGTTCAACATAAGGTGTTCTGGTCGTTTAGTCCCTTGTTTGCTAGCGGGTCCTTGAGGGTTGTTGCGGTGAAGACCGACTTACAGAAACTCATTTCGGAGTATTTCGCTATCGAAAAGATGGACCGAATCGTTCGGTCCGCGGGGCCAAGAAATGACACAGAGTTGATTGGATTGAGGGTCCGAGAACTGAGGCGCCGGGAGATTCTTCTAGAACTTACCAAGTGGATTATCGTCGCCGAAGACTCACTGAAACATGGTCTCGCGGCACGATGAACGGGACACGCGAACGCAAGATTTTGATTCAATCGAAACACGAAAGGTTCAACGCGAAAATAGGTGATAGCCGTCTCGGCTCTCCCCCATGAAGCTGCTTTGAGTACGTCCGACGACATCGTCGAGTAGGTGTGCCGAAACGTGTGCCAGCCGATCTTGCCAATGCCTGCCCGCGCCGCGGCAGGCTTCAAGTGCCCGTCGAGAATGCTCTCCTGCCAGCGGGGTCTGCCAGAATCGTTGGCGAAGACCCAGTCCTGTGGCCCCGTATAAGGGCTGCGCTTTCGCAGCTCGTCGAGACGGCTGAACAGATACGGATGGCAGGGGAGCGGCCGGCGAGAAGCCTCGGTCTGGGCATCGCCGACCCGGCCGTGCACATCACCCCGTTGCACCATGACCGTGGCAGGGGATCAAGAATCGGGAAAGTACCAGGGAAACGGCGAGCATCAAGATCGGCGACCAAGAAGGCAACAAAATCCTCGAAGCAGGCGAAGGCACCCAAGAGACCAGCGAAAGCTCGCCGCGATAACCGGCCACCGGGCAGATTGGCTCCCTGGCTCTTCGCCGCATTGCCGGAACACGAAACACTAACGCCTCGACGCGAACTTAGCACAAACCGTGAGAGGTTCGACAATTGGCAGAGGCGAGGAAAGGCGAGGGATGGGCTACAACGGGGCCATATGATTTAATGCGGGCGTGGACATTCCGCCTGCCAACATTACTCAAACAGAACCTGCGGGGGCAGAAGACTGCACCGCATCGGTGGCGAAGGGGATCGCGGTCGAGGTGGAGCTCGGGCCGGAGAGCCGACTTCTGCCCGAAATGCTCGGCGAAGAGCTTTGGCGGGTGGCCGGTGCAGCGCTGGTCGAGTTAAGCAAGGCGGAGTTTGCCGAGGCCCTTGAAACGATAGGAGCTAAGGACAATTTCGGTCTCGACCCAGGGAAGCAGGGCAACGAGCGGCAGCGAGAAACGTTCTGGCGGGCTCTGCACCTGGAGGAGCTTGCCATCGCGCGCGGATGCGCGCTGGGGCGCGAGTCCGCGTGGCGGCGCTTTCTTGCGCAATATCGGGAGCAGCTGACCAGAGCCGCGGTGGAGATGACAGGGTCGGTTACGCTGGGCGAGGAGTTGGCGAGCGCGCTTTACTCCGAACTATTCGGGCTGACGGCACGCGAGGGCAAGCGCTGGTCTCCGCTACTTCGATACTCGGGGCGAGGATCGTTGATGGGTTGGCTGCGCGCGATCCTGGCGCAACGGCGCGTGAACCAGTACAGGAAGATCGGCCGGGAAACCGAGCTAGGTGAGATCGAACCAGCGGCGCGAGTCTCCGAGCAGATTGAGCTCAAACAATTAGAGGATTTGCGGGCGGCGATCAAGATGACGCTGAGCGCGGCTTCCCCGGAAGAGCGCTTCGTGCTTTCCGCCTACTACCTTGACCAGCATACCCTGCACGAGATAAGCCGCGTGCTTCGAGTTCATGAAGCGACGGTCAGCCGCAAACTGAAGCGCGCGACCGAGCATCTGCGAAAAGAGCTGCTGCGGACTCTTAGGGAACGGGGCCTGAGCCGGCGCGCGGCAGAGGAGGCACTCGGGATCGATCCCAGGGATGTGGATATCAATCTGCGCAGGTTGCTGCAAGAATCGGAGGGCAGCCCGAACTCTAATAAGGCGGATCTTAATAAGGGCAATCTTCATAAGGAACGGCAAGAGTGAACTGGAATTTCCAACTCGGGATACATCCTGACGCTGACCAGCTCAGTGTGTTCGTTGAGGGCGCCGCTACGTCGCGGGAGCACGAGCGGATGCTGGCGCATCTGGCCGAATGCGCGGAGTGCCGGAAGGCGGTGTTTTTCATGCAGCCGCAGGAGGAGAGGCAAGCAGTTGCGCGAGAGCCGGTGAAAGGATGGATCTGGGGGCGGCTGTGGCCGGTCGGGCTGCCCGCGGCGGCGCTGGCGTGTGGACTGGTTGCGGTCATGGTCCATATTTGGAACCGTGACAGCGCTCTTCGGAAACCGCAGCAGGTTGCAAGTTTACGAAAATCTGAGGTTCATCTTCCGCCAACGACGGTCGCGCCTAGCACCGATTCAGAGACGGTTCAGCGATTTGGAACAGCCAGAGGCGCTGCGCCGGCGAGCAATCTTTCAGGGCACGCGAACTTGAGTTTGCCTAAATCCTTGAATATGCCTGAATCGAGCGGGCAAGCGGCGCCAAAAGTTGCTGCTCCCGAGACAACTGCCGCTGGACTTTCTGCCAACGCTCCGGTTGGGCGTGCGGGGGGATCCGCGGGCGGTGTGATTGGGGGGATCTCGCCCGAATTGCCATTGAATGGTCGGAATTTCGCGAGGCTGCAGAATTTCGCGAAGCTGCAGCAAATCCCGGCACCCTCAGGCGCACAGGACGCGGCATCACAAAATGACCTAGCCAAGAAGAAAGACCTGGGTGGATTGATGATTGAGCAAGCGAGCGGGCAAGATAAAGCGCTCGCCGGAGTTTCCGGCCGCATCACGGATCGAACGGGCGCTGCCATTTCGGGGGCGAGCGTATCTGTGCGCGATGCGATTGGCAAGACGCGACAGACAACAACGAGCGCAGATGGCAGCTTCAATCTGACAGGACTGCCGGCTGGACGGTACGAGCTAACAGCGACGGCGATTGGGTTCAAGACAACCGAACAATCGATCGAGTTGAATCCGAGCCAGCTTGCGATGATGGAGCCGGTGCTTGATGTAGGGACGGTATCAGAAACGGTGGAGGTAGCGAGCGCCGCGGCGCAGCTCCAAACTGAATCGGCCAACGTGGGCCAGGTCATTACAGGCCAGGTCGTTGCGGAAATACCCGGAGTGGGGCGGGATGTAGGGGTACCGTCCGGCCTGCCAGTTACGGCGACTGTATCGCACGGCAAGCGGTTTATTTCTCTCGATAACGCGGGCAATCTCTTCCTGAGCCGGAATGGGGGCAAGAAGTGGAAGAAGATCAATGCGCAATGGGCGGGGAAGGCAGTCCGCATCGAGTTGACGCCAGCCTACTCGAGTGAGGCTCCAGCAAAACCTAAGAACGAGACCTTGGGGAAGGCGAGCGAGGCGGCAGTATTCCTGCTAACCACGGATTCCGGCACGGTTTGGACCAGTAAAGACGGGGCGCACTGGCGCCAGCAGTAACTTTTTAAACTCTCCTCAGATAAGACTCCGCAAAAAATATTCTGCAAAACTGCCGATCAGGCGCGAACTCCGATTGAACGAACGAAGCGCGGCGCGCCCTCCGGTCCTTGACGCAAAGGGGGGACGCGTGATGCCTCGGCTGCTTCAGGCTTTCGCAGTGTTGGCACTCTAGAAGTGTCTCGGAGGATTCCGTGGTTTATGGCAAATGGCACCGGACGGCGATCAGATTCACGCTTGTGCTTGTCGCTGCATTTCTTACCATGCTCGGATTCGTTTTCCAGCAGCCGTTTCAGGCAGCGTCTCATGTTTCCTCCCCGGTTGCGACTTATTCGCAAGCCCTGTTGCGACTGACCATTCCTTACGAAGCGTTACATGCTGGAACGGGGCGATTCACGGTGGAGGTCCTGGATCCGGAAGATCAGGCCATCGGGCACACCCAGCAGCAAGTAAAAATCACGGCCCGAAACGGGCAGTTGCAGAGTGAGGTAGGACTGGAAAAGAGTCTGGCCATTGACGATCTAGTGTGGCATCGAGTTCGGTACCGTTTCGAATATGACGACGCGTCAAAGCCTGATCTCGAAGGGACGGAATCGATCTCCCAGATCCTGAGCCGGCCGGTGATTCATATTTTGGGGCAACAGTCTTATATCGCCGGAGGTCAGGCGGCTGTGCGCGTGATTGTTACAGACACCAAGGATGAGGCGATATCCGGACGCGGTTCGGTTCAGATCGAATTGCTGGACGCGGACGACAAACCGGCGGATGGCAAACCGCGCGTCCTTTTCTCGGGTCGCTTGAATCGGAATGGAACTACGGAAGCGCAGTTTCGCTTTCCTGCCGGTGTGATTGGGAGTTACCGGCTGCGCTATGTTGCCGACACGCCGATCGGGTCGACGGAATTTACACAGGACGTACACCTGGAGGATAAGGTTTCCATTCTGCTTACTACGGAGAAGCCACTCTACCAGCCGGGGCAGATGATTCATGCGCGGGCGCTCGCGCTTGACCGCTCGGAGCATCAGGCAGCGGCGAAGCGCGCGCTCACGTTTGAAGTGGAAGATTCTCGCGGTAACAAAGTCTTCAAGAAAGCGACTGCGACCGACCAGTTCGGAGTGGCATCGGCTGAATTTGGCTTGGCGGACGAGGTCAACCTGGGAACGTATCATCTGCGCGCGTTGATGGGGGAGGCCGATGCGCCCAGCAATACGGCTGAGATCGCGCTTAATGTGGAGCGATATGTTCTGCCGAAATTCAAGGTTGCCGTTGAATTTGCGGACGAGAAAGATGGCAAGAAACAGAAGCGCGGTTATCAACCAGGCGATCATGTTACGGGCACGGTGCGCGCCAACTACTTTTTCGGAAAGCCAGTGGACCACGCCGAACTCAGCATGAAGGCTTCGGCAATGGATGTGTCGCTGTTTGAGACCGCATCAGTCACTGGGAAGACGGATTCCGACGGTTCGTATCATTTCGACCTCACATTGCCGAAATACTTTGCCGGGCGGCCGCTTAACCACGGTGCGGCTCGTGTGTTGATTGAGGCGACGGTGAAAGATTCCGCTGGGCATTCGGAGACTCGCGGGCAGCCGATCACGGTGAGCGATTCGCCGCTGTTGATCACTGCGATTCCCGAGGGCGGCACACTGGTCCCTAATCTGGAGAACGAAGTTTTCATTCTGACTTCCTATCCGGACGGAACTCCGGCGAAGGCTGACGTGACGGTTCGATCCTCATTGAATGAGGATCAACATGCGTCGACCGAAACTCACCGTCCTATCCCGCATCGCGAGATCGTGCGCGCTTTGGTGGAGACGCTCGGATTTCGTCACATCAGAGTCGTCCTCGACGAGGACGCGGTGTCACCGGATGGCATGAAGGCATTCGGCGTCCTCGATCTCGCAACCGAAATGGATGGATGCCGCTTCTCCATCGGTCTGCGCAACTCGCATGACAAGAGCATGCGTCTGGCGATGACCTGCGGCTATCGCGTGTTCGTGTGCTCGAACATGGCGTTCGCGGGGGACTCCACACCTGGGACAATGTGACAACTGTGTACTCGGAGACGAACGAAACTCCAGCTGGCCCGCCTGATCGGAACCTCACAGTGGCAGGTGACCATCGTTTGATAGTTTGACTCGGCTCCAGCGTTGGCGCTCTTTGTCTGTACCCCGACACCTCCGAGTCACGTTTTCCGGCCTGTTCGGTATCTTCGATCCGGAGACCCAGGAGAGTTTGCCGGTTCTCAATTCGGGTCTACATCCGCGGCAATGTGACAACGATGGACTCCGGTCCCGAGCCGCGTGCCTCCTGCATCACGCGGAAAACGATCTTGATGAACTCTTGTCCGATTTCAATCCGCTGAACGAGCGTGCGGATTATGTCTCGACGGCGATGCCAGTCGGCGTTGGCCAGGTGCGGCCCGACGGCGGCCGCGAGCTCACGAAGACGGCTCGCCGCAAGTCGCAAGTGTTCCAGTTGATCGACATCCCCTGCGTCATCCTTTATCTTTGTGTCGAGCTCAGCAATGCGGCTCTTGGTTCGAGCCATCCGCGATGTGAACTGATCTTTTTCAATCAGACCTTCTGTAAAGCTGTCGATCAGTCGCTCCAGCGCGTGCTGTAGCTTGAGACGCTGGGCTTTCAGATTCTCGATATTGTCCAAGGGAGCGCCCGCTCTGCCGCCAGCTTCAGAGTCGCGTTCCAGCCTCCCGGGATTCCTCAGGAGATCTGACACCTCGCGCCACACGGCCGTTTCCAGAAACTCGCCCTGGATCTGCGCATTGCTGCAAATTCGCTCGCCGCCAAACCGATAACCATCCGATCCACTGCATCGGTAGTAGCGAAAGTCCTTCGTTTGATGGCCAGCGCCCATTTGATGAGTGGTCTTTCCGTAGTAGGCGTAGCCACATCTTGCGCAGCAAGTGAGCCCCTGTAAGAGGTATCCAGGCCTTCGCCGCCCCAGGCGAGCCCGGCTCCGGTTCTCCTGTAGCTGTTCCTGTGTCGCTCGAAACAGTGCGACATCGACCAGTGCCGGAACCGGTACGAAAACCCAGTCCTTTGGGTCGGCTGCAACTGGTGCATTGCTGCGCCGCGGTTCCGCCGGCCGGCCGCGCGCTGCCCGCGGTCGGGTCTTCTTCCCACGCGGCATCATGTGCGTCTTTCCATAGGCGGCTCGACCCTGATACGCGGGATTCTGGAGAATGTGCCACACGGCTTGGCGGGACCAGATTCGCTTTCCAGTCGCGGTCAGTTCGCCCGCTTTCTGCAGCCGGCGGCACACTTCGGCTAGGCTGCAGCGGTCGCATCCGATCCAGGAGAAGATCTGTTGAACAATTCGTGCCTGTTCAGCCACTGGTTCGAATCGGGCATGACCTCCGCCTTCCCGAACGGCGACATAGCGGTATCCGAAGGGAGCGTTGGACATCACGTTGAGCGATCCGCTCTGTGCCGCATGCTTTTTGCCTCGTCGGCTCCGCTCCATGATCTTGGCCCGCTCATATTCGGCGACGATGCCTTGCACCTGTAGCAGTAAGTCATCTTCCGGACTCTGTCCGAGAGGGCGGTTCAGGAACACCAACTCGACACCACAACGGCGCCACTCGTCGAGAAGAAGAACCTGATACGCGTAGTTGCGGGCCAGTCGGTCGGGCGAGTGAACGTAGATGCGGTCAACGGCGCCGACGGTAGCTAAGTCGCGCAGCCGATCCAGAGCCGGGCGAATCAGGGTGGCACCACTGTATCCATCATCGACAAACTGGCGCTCGGGCGGCACCGGTGTGCCGTCGCTTTGGGCGCGCTCGCTGAGCGCTGCTGTCTGACTTTCAATCGTGTGCGCGGCCGCCTGCTGTTCGCTGGAGACGCGCGCGTAGAACGCGGTTCGAATCGTTGTCATAAAAGCCTCCGAGCGGAGGCTGGGAGATCGGCTGGTCGCAAGCAAGCAGAGGTTTTGTTGGAACTGAATCAACTTTGAAAGGAGAATCACAATGTCAGAAACAAGCACGCTTATTTCATGCACTGGAAGAATCACGCGGGCGGAACTGGCGAAACTGCCAACGCCGCCCGCAACAGAAACGCATATTCCGATCCCTCACGCTGCGGTCGTGGAAACTCTGGTCGAGACCTTGAGTCACCGCCAGATTGCGGTCGTCGGTGAGGAGTTCGCCGTGTCGAAGGATGATATGGAGATGTTTGGTGTCCTCGACTTGGAGACCACCTTCGAGGGATGCCGCTTCGCGATCGGAATCAGAAACGCAAACAACAAGCGATTCCGGTTGGCATGCACGGTCGGGCTGCGAGTGTTCGTGTGTCATAA
>WNFA01015719.1_pt1 | contig 12188 bp, 17 predicted proteins | sample 5400481 | NCBI WGS metagenome assembly WNFA01 (sample SAMN13153340, study PRJNA577476) | soil metagenome | isolation source: 120 cm saprolite under Douglas fir tree site 2 hole 1 replicate 2 | place: USA:California | collected 2015-04-18
ACACATGGATCTGTTCGCACCTTCTCATTTGCTGCTTCTGTTGTTAGTCATTTTGGTCATCTTCGGCCCAAGCAAACTCGGGGACGTTGGCGGTGCCTTGGGTAAGGGCATCCGCGACTTCAAGCGCGCGATAAACGAGTCCGACAACAAAGCCGAGTAGGCAGGTTACGAACCAGCTTCGACCGGCCGATATCCCGCCCTGGCATCTTCGAGAGCCGCAAAGCGATCGCACCCGAGTCGAGGCCGCCGCTGATCTCATCGCACGGTCTTCATCCATGCGGCGTCGACGGTCCAGGACTTTCGTCGCGCACCAGTTGCGCGAACTTTTCGAGCTCGGCGCCACTGACACTCGACACCGCCCAATACGCCATCCCGGACTTAGTCCAATGGACGATGTTGTACCCCCCGCGCACCTGGCTTACCGGCAGTGTGTCAGCCGCATGCTCCGCGGGCGAGATGAAAAGATTGATGACGTGTTCGCGCCGCCGGTACACCACCGCTGCCACCGGACGGTTGTCGAGATAGTCAAGGCGGCCGCCAACGAGCGGGAATCCTTGAGCGCCGAGGTCTTCGACCGGCGGAGTAAAATTGAGTCTGCCGTCGAACCACGGCTTGACCGTATGCTGGTTCGACGAGAGCACGTCCGTCAGATGGTTCTCTGTCAGAGAACGCAGATGGTCATCAACGACCTCACGGGCCGTCAGATCGCCCGTCGGCGGCCCGAAGGGCAGAACGCCTCTAACGACAATCGCAACGAGAAGGACCGCCGCGGCCGCGGCTCCTCCCCAACCGAAGCGTGCAAGCGCAAAGCCGCGCCCATGTTCGGCCCGGCGCGCATCGCGTACCGCCGCACGTACACGCCGTTCGAGCTGCACCGGTGCCTCATGGTATAGGGCGCCGTCGCCGAAGGCCGTTCGCAAGGCCCACAGGCTTGCCTGCTCGTGCGCGCATGCCACGCACCCGCTGAGATGCGCCTCGACCTCGAGACTCCTGACCAGGTCGAGTTCGCCGTCGACGTAGGCGTGAACCAGGGTGCGGGCGTCTTCGCAGGTCACTTCAGGACTCCTTATGCGGCGGGGCAGTGAGCGTCTGCTGCAGGCGCTTGCGCGCACGCGCCAGCCGCGACATCACGGTGCCGATTGGAACTCCGGCCACCTCCGCGATCTCTTTGTAGGCCATCCCCTCAAGCTCACGCATGACGACGACTTCGCGGAACTCCTCGGGCAGTTCCTCGAGCGCACGACCGAGCGTCTCACTATCGCGACTCCTTTCCAACAGGTCCTCAGGATTCGCCGCTTCCGTCTCGGGACTGTGGATCTCATCGTCGAATTCAGTCTCCATTGCGCGCCGCGCGCCCCGTTTGAGGCGCGAATAGCAGGCGTTGCGTACGATCGCGAGCAGCCAAACGCGGCCATCGCCTCCCCGAAAGCCGTCGATAAAACGGAGTGCGCGTAAGCAAGCATCCTGTACCGCATCCGCGGCCTCGTCTTCGTTGCGCATCAGCCAGCGCGCGAGGTTATAGGCGGCGTCAAGATGAGGCAGAATCGCCTCCTCGAAGCGTGAGAATTTGTCAGACCTCGGCAATCTCGCTGATTCTTTCCGCCGTCCTTCTTACACGATCACCACTAAGACCGGCGAAGCCGCGATTTTATTCCCGCGCCAGGAAACCGCCTGTGGTGCGGGAATATTTGAGCGCGCGCGGCGGTATGGCCTATTGAAGGCAATCTGACTCTACCGGCCCGAGGGCCCCGAGGAAACGGCGACTGTCGCTGCTCGCGGAGCCCCTACAACGCGGCCGCCGGCGCCTGCGTGCGACTGCGGCAGGCACTTGGAGGCTGAAACGGAGAAACGAAATGAAAGACCAAATAGATCGAAGGTCGTTCCTGAGAATCGCCGGAATGTCGCTCGGCGTCGGCGTTGTCTACCAGTTCGCGCCGTTCCTGGCCCATCGCGCCGAAGCGGACGCGATCAGCGATTTCTTCAAAAAAGCCAACGGCGAACCACCGCAAAGTTTTACTTTCGCCCAGTTCAGCGATCCGCACGTCGGCTTCCAGGGCCCGCCCGACCCGCTTGGGACCAAGGCGTTCGAAAGCGCGGTGGAATTATTCAACAAGAGTCCGCAGCGTCCGGACTTCGTCCTGTTCACCGGCGATCTGACCCATGATGCCGAGACTCGCGACGCACACGCCCAGCGGATGCAATTGTTCAAGTCGATTGCACGCCGCATCAAAGAACGATGCGGCGCTCGACGGTGGCGTGCTCTACCGCGAGCATTTCGGAGAGAGCCACTACTCGTTCGATCACAAGGGCGTCCATTTCGTTGCGCTTGATAACGTCTCGCGCGGACGCCCCGAGGTCGGTACGGAACAGCTTGCTTGGCTGAAGAAGGACCTTGCGCGTTTTCCAAAGACTGCGCCGATCGTGGTCTTTACCCATCGCCCGCTGTTCGATCTCAAGCCCGAATGGGAATGGTTCACGGCCGACGGCGATGACGTCATGAACGCCTTGGCGCCATACGAGAACCTGACCGTCCTCTATGGCCATATCCATCGTCATAATGTCCACCAGACCGGCAAGATAACGCATTACGCGGCACGGTCGCTCATCTTCGCTTTCAACGATCCCGCCACCAACGAGGACAAGAAACAGCTTCCATTCAACAAGGACGATCCGTTCAAGGAGCTGGGCATCCGGCTGGTCGGCTCGCAAGGTGCCGCTGACCCGGCCGCGCCGCTCGAGGTCACAGATGTCGTCCTCACGAAAGCCGAGTTTTCGGGCCTTTCGGGAATGCAGCAGATGTTCAAGAGCAATAAGTCAATCGGAGGGAGTTCATCCAATGACGCCGACTAGGAAGATTCTGGCTTTGGGATTGATAACCGGATTGGGCCTGTGGACCGCACCTGTGCGCGCGCGAGCCCAAGCAGGGCCGCAGGTCATAACGATCACGGCCAGCAAGTTCCAATTCACTCCCGATCACATCACCCTCGTAAAGGGTCAGCCGGTCACGCTGCAACTGACCAGCTCCGACAGGGTCCACGGTTTCATGATTCGCACGCTAAAAATCGACACCGACGTCAAGCCCGGCAAGGTTACCGCGATAACAGTAACGCCGCAGACACCCGGTACGTTCAAGGCGATCTGCGATCACTACTGCGGACTCGGCCACGGCGGCATGAAGATGACGGTCGTGGTGGAAGAGAGCGCCGCAGAAGCGTCGGCCGCAAAAGTCGCCAGCGCGTCCAACACGGTCTCGAAATAGGGAAACAGGCAGCTTCATGAAACCCGGAATCACAGCGATGGCGGTGGGGACATAAGCGCCCTCATCCGGTTCGCTCCCGGCCTTGAAGGCGGCTCTATGTTGGAGCCTACCGCCATAGTGCCGAGCGCTCCTACAGCTGCTGCCAGGACTACGGCGCAAAATTATGGGTCGCCCACTGGTCCGATAACTGTGCCGGAGACAGCGAGGCGCTCTATCGCGATAAATGCCGAAAGCACGGCTTGGTTCATGACTCCTCCATACGAGCAAGGCTGAGCTTCCAACTCGCACTAACAAACCAGGGAGCGGACGCTCGCGGATGTCACGAAGAAACACGCAAGCGTCACGCTCCTGCCCAAGCTAGGAAAGGGGCAAGGCCGAAATTTTCATGGAAAGTCTCATTGCAAAGTACCATCTGCATCCGATTATTGACCATTTCACGATTGCGCTTCTGGCCACGGGAGTGCTCGCCGAGGTCGTTTGTTACGTAATTGCGACGCTGTTTGGCAATCGAAGTCCTCGCACCAAAAGGTTGGGCGATCGGTTGAGCGGTGCGGCGCTTGTGCTGCTCATTCCCGGCGCAATATCGGCGATCTTTTCCCGGTTTACCGGGGAAAGTGAGGCAGAGAGGGTCTGGGATACCATCTCTCCAGCCGCGCAACAAATCCTCTTTTCTGATACCGGCTCCGCAACGTTTCTCTCCCACGCGGTGCTCGGCACGTATCTGATGTATGCGTTCGTAGCGCTGGCTGCATGGCGTCTGCTCCTCGAAATCTGGGCCAAACTCAAGCGGACGCAACTCGTTTATTTGGTAGTTGCGATGGTTGCCCTGTGCGCGCTTCTGTACCAGGGAAAAACGGGTGGAGAACTCGTTTACGATCACGCGGTGGGAACCACTCACGCGGACACCACGTGGCAGCGCTCGGCGAATGTAGCAAAGTGAATTAACGGTTCGGGTTGATAGCGTATAGCGACGAACCCCGCCTTGCGTTAAACAAGAATTCGCCTGAGCACTTCATTAGTGTGGGATCTTCTTCCGCTTCGACAGATTGAAGAAGCCGGAGAAATGCATGCTGAACTGTCCATACGAAGCGGCCCGTTCTTCCCGCCGAGCAGGTCGTAGGCCAGATAAAGTCCGCCGAGCGCATCGAGCACCACTTCCGTCAGACTAAGAACCGGTATCAGATTACGACGCCAGCTGCGCTCATGATTAACTAGAAGCCTACTTCTTCAACCGCCTGTCCTGTGAGGGCACAGCTAACGGGGAGTGGTCGCTGACCCTCGCACGGGCTGGAGTTGGGCGAGGCCTGACAGATATCGATCCAGCTCGAACATTAGAACCTGGAGCCTGCGCATGGACTGCAGCTCGGCGAGTATCGCGCGGCGTTGCTCGAGCGTGCACTTATCCGAGCAAAGCTTTGCTCTTCGAGTCGTCGGCTGAATTCATCCAGTGCCGGTATGGCTTCGTTGCGGGAATCTCGGGCCGGCGCGGCGCGGGCGGCATTGAAGCTCGGTACTGGCCTCAAAGAACTCCAACCACGATTCGAGCCGCGAGCGTATCGCAGCCGGCACCGCCTCGCGCGCCGACCCGGTACCATCATCGAGCCGAGGCGACGCGGTGAGAACGCGCCCCATCGAGATATCGGCGAGCCGGTTAGCGATCCGCCGCAACGTGCCGGCAGCCTGCACAATCGAACCATGATCGACCATGCTCGTGCGTCCTTCGAGTTGGGCGTCATCTGCGACCGCAAGCATCTCGGCAAGAAGACGCATCGTTTCGGAGTTCGTCGCCTCAATCCTGGTCTCCGTGGCAGAGATCCGCCCGGCGCCAAGGCAAGCGTATCGCGAATAACTTTTCGCAGGCGCGGCAACAGTGAATCACCCGCATACTCTGGCCACAGAGTGAAAAAGACCACTGTCACGACCAGCGTCCCGAGCACGATCCCCCAAATGCGCCAGAGCGGCCCATAAATATCCGCCGACGGGCTCAAGCCGGCGAACACCAGCACGAAGGTCGTCCCAATTTGTTTTCCGGCGTAGGCGAGGCGGCCGCTGCTGAGTGACGAGTACGCGGAGACATACCCGCTTGTTCGCGAGTTGATCGGCACTGGAGCCGTAGTGCTCTGGCCACTCTTTCGCTTCACGCAGACGATCGGGGGTATCGCCGCGACAGCGGCACGTCAGTGGGACGCGGCTTAAGAGCATTTTCAGATGGCAATGCAGCAGGCCGAGTCGTTGCCTTACTGCCTCGAAGAGGCCGAGATACGCCGGTTCCACGCGATGATGCTAATCGATCGCTCCGCCCCAGGTGATCGAGAAAAGGCGCAAACGCTGCTGAATGAAGCGCTGGAGAGTTACCAGCGTATCGGAATGCCTCGCCACGCCGAGATGACTCGAACGCTCGTCGACGGGGCTACCGGTCGGTTGGAGTAGATCTCGCAGCGCGACTGTTGGCGGCAAACCTGATGGCCGGTGCGAGTCCATCGATGTCATCCTCGTTCGCTTCCGATACGACTCTTGCATGTTCGGTCAATGCTGCATCCGCCACGGCACGTTCGCTCTGAGACGCCCGATCGGGCTCCACAAGCTCAGGATTTGAGCTAGGTTGAATGGTTGCGACATCCGCCGTGCTTGACAATTCGGACAAGTTTTCGGACAATGCGCCCGATGCTGTCCGAAACCCAAATAGTGTTTGATTTGATTGATGGAGCTGACGCGGATCGAACGCGTGACCTCCTGAATGGAACTCAATCATTCCACTATCGTGATTCGATAAGCTCCTGCCCATCTTAATTTCATACAGACGGTCCTACGGGCGGGATTTCTCACGCCGACGGCTGTCACGTCTATTTCTCCTGTTCGCGATGATCAAGCGCGCATGATCGATCTCATCCCGCATTTCGGGCAGTTGCCCGGCTTCTCCTGGATGATTTCCGGGTGCATTGGGCAAGTGTATTCGTGGGAATCTTGAGCGCGCTCGCTGGTCGTATCGGTAACAACTCCGGTGCTTTCTGTTCCAGCCGCGCGGTTCATGTGCCTAAGCATTTCGGGGCCGCCAGTGGTGAAGAAGCGCCAAAGCAGCACAGCTGATAGAGCTAGGAACATCCCATTCAGGACGGTGGTGTAGTTGAACGTGAGCGAGGCCTCGACGACGGTAGCCGGGTGCTGCGGAATTAGTCCGAACGCTTGAAATATGAATTCGATTGCGAGCGCAGCGACAGACATCGAGATGTAGAACGTGACGAGAATGAACCTGCTCATCTTCATGCCGTAATACCGCCGATATATGTCGAGAATCGGCAGCACAATCAGATCGGCGAGGATGAAGGCCACCACGCCGCCAAAGCTGATTCCTCCGTTCCAAAGCATCGCGGCGAGCGGAATATTTCCCACCGAGCAGACAAACGACACGATCGCAACGAAGGGACCGATAATCGGCCCCCAAAATTTCGCGAGGATCGGGTGTGTGACGAAAAAGAATGAGCGCCAGAAACAATTGGGTACCCATACCGCCAGCGCTCCCGCCAGGAGGAGCCCCACCGCAATATCAAACCAAATCGCCGCCCAGTCCATCACGAAGTAATGACTGATCGCGGTCAGACCCTTGGACGAGAGCATACGACGCAATAGAGGTCCATCCGTGACCGCCATGTCCATTTCTGCATGGCCCTCCATGCTCCCTGGGATTCCTTTGTTGGCCTGTTCCTTCGCCGCTACGACAGATTCCGGGGACAATAAGGCCCGGAAAAGCAGAGCCATGATAACGACCATCAATGGTGCGCCGACGAACTCAGCGATCATAAACTGCCATCCCATGAGGATCACGAGAATTATCGCGAGTTCGGCCACCAAGTTCGTCGACGCCAACTCGAAGGCCATCGCGGCTGTGAAGTTAGCGCCTCTCCCGAAGATAGATCGCGCTAATGCAACCGCAGCATAGGAGCATGATGAGGACGCCGCACCAAGACCACAGGCAATCGCGAGCGAACGGGGAGAGTCGTCCGGCAGCAGCCGGCTGATCTCGCGCTTCGATACGACAGCTTGCACCACAGCAGAGAGGGCAAAACCGAGAATCAGTGGCCACAGAATCTCCCAAAACATCTCGAAGGCCATATACAGGGCTTGCAGAATGGAGCGCCAGATATTCATGGGTACTCTGCTCAGATCGTTTGAGCGGCCAGCTTTAGGTAGTGCGGCTATTACCTATTTCCCGGTGTTAGTGTTCTTCTGCTGAGTGCACGCTCCTTCATCATGACGAAGAAGACTGGGACCAGAATCAGCACGTTAATTGTGGACGTGACCATTCCTCCAACGATAGGTGCCGCGATCGGTTTCATCACGTCCGAGCCGATTCCTGCTCTCCCACAGGATTGGAGCCAGACTGAGCATCACCACCGTGACGGTCATCAGTTTTGGCCTGAGCCGTTGCACGGCGCCCTCGATGGTTGCGTCTTCGATGTCTTGATCGGTTACGGAGGCGCCAGCGAGTTTTCGATTTAGCGCCTCGTGGAGAAAGATGATCATCACTACGCCGGTCTCCACGGCGATGCCGAAGAGCGCGATATATCCTACCCAGACCGCGACGCTGAAATTGAATCCCATCAGGCACTGAAGCACCAGGCCACCGGTCAACGCATAAAGACACGGAAAGATCAGGGCGGCGGCTTCGGTAGTCGAGTGGAAGAGTATGTAGAGAAGGACTGATTTGGCGCACTATGGCGTACGCCGGCGGCAGCAAAGCACGCGCCGCGAAGATATTGGGCCTCGACCGCCGCACGATTTACAGCCATCTCGACCATAGTCAGAGCTATCAAGCAAATGGCCACTCGACCGGCCATCAGTATCGCAATGGCCGAAACGGTCTGACGTGACGGCGAGATCGGGCCCCCGCGGCGAGCGCCGCGCGGGCTAATCCAGAGCACTTGGCGCCGCTTCAGGTGCAGGCCCGGACCCGGTCGCGACCTGACTTGACACACGAACCGGAAGAATAACAAGGCTTAACCCGCGGACTTGCAGCCACCTAAGCATCTCGAAGGCAGTGTGGTTATGAAGAAAGCGTCCGACGAAACCGTCCAACTCGCCGCTAAAGACGAGTTGACCGGCAAAGAAAACACTATGCGGAAATTCGCCCAGGCGGCGCAGTTCGACAATTACGTCCGGGCCGAGTCCGGTCCTTACTTCGGCGTGAAACCCCAGATCGGCAGCGAGACGACGATACTCGACCAGATCGTCTGCCACTTGTTGCTCCAGGTGCTCCACTTCCTCGGGACCTTTCAAAAGGTTTGAATCCACCTCACCAACACTTACGAACACCATATTGCGGAACTGGTCGTTAAAAAGACGGGGGATTGCCATGAGGGTTGCCAGACCAAGCCCGTTAAAACCGCTGACCAGCAGCACCGCGGTGGGCGCTTTGATGTCGAAAAGAGCGGGAGTCTTCTCCGGCGCGGCAAAAATCTGCGGCAGGATGTCGGCCTCCAATTGGGCAATCGCTTTGGCGACGCGATCGTAATGCCGACGGACAGAGTAACAAACCGCGATGACTGCCCCCGTGATCGCAACGGTGACCCAACCACCTTCCTTAAATTTGAGGGTTACGGTCAGCATAAGAATCAGGGCCGTGAAAACGCAGCCGATGCCGTTGACGGCAAGCTTGCGTATCCATCTCGGTTCTTCTTTTCTTCTTCTCCACCAAAGCGCGCTCATCCCGAGTTGAGACAGGGTGAATGTGATGAACACGTTGATAGCGTAAAGGACGACTAGAACGCCCACTCTGGCGTGTGTGCCGATAAGAATCAAAATCGCTGCTAGTCCCATGGTCAGCACTCCGTCTTCAGTGACGAGACGCTCACTCAAGTAGGAGAATCGCCGTGGGACCCATCGATCCATGGCCATGGTCGCCAAGACCTGCGGTCCGCCAACAAACCCGGTCTGTGCGGCAACGAAAAGCAACGCACCCTCTGTAATCAGTGTGAGGGCGACCACCTCGGCGCCGAGAGGGAAGCCTGCCGGGTTCCAGTTCGCTGTCAGACGCTCGAACAGCACAGCATTCAAAGTCTTACCGGGCTGCGGCTCAACCCCGGTGAGGAGATAGCCAACCAAGATGCCCCCGGCGATAAACGCCAGAGAGACCGCCATATACAGCATCGTACGTTTGCCGGTCACAGTGCGTGGTTCTCGGAGGATTGGCAGGCCGTTGCTCACCGCTTCGATTCCGGTATAGGTGCCGGCGCCCATGCTATAAGCGCGGAAGAAAATGACACTCAGGCCGAGCGCACCGAGAGTGTCGATTCCCTGATGAGCCTGATGGACGGCGGTGCTAACGACCTGGGGTAATTCGAACGCGCGGCTGATGAAAGCGTAGGTGACAAATGCCACGTGCATTACTACGAAAGCGACGAAAATTGGCAGCAACGTGAGCACTGACTCTTTTACACCGCGAAGATTCATTCCTATCATCAAGATCACAACCGCAATCGAGAGCCAGAACCTATAGGGGAACCACGCGATCGGAAGAAAGCTGAAAATGGCGTCCGCGCCGCTGGCTATGGAAATTGATATTGTCAGCACGTAGTCGACGATCAGGGCGCATCCCGATACCAGGCCTGCCCGAGTGCCGAGTAACTTGGTAGCGACGGTGTAGCCTCCTCCGCCCGTGGGAAACTCGTCGATCGTTTGTGCATACGAAGCTGAAATGATGAACACGGTCAGCGCCATCAGCAAGGCTAAAAAAATGGCGAGATATTGATCAGGGCCTAGCGCCAGGAAGGCCTCCTCAGGTCCGTAGCATGAGGAACTGAGGCCGTCCGACCCGAGACCAACCCAAGCCAGGAAGGCAATCAGCGAAAGATGCTGAAAGATTTGCGGATCCCTAACGTCGCGGGCCGGCCCAATGAAAATTCCGGTGAGCGTGCGCTTATCGTCGCCGCGTTCTTTTTTGAGGCGGGATGGCATGAGTCAATTTCAGCAATCCTGCTAAATAATGATGCTGAAATCTATGTAAAAGGGCTTCCCGATGCGATTTTCTTCACGGCTACAACTAAAGTTGTAGTTGCTATTAACCTAAAGATGTAGAGGATTGCGAGGCGGCTGAACTTCGACGACGACTGAGCCTGCTCCGTTCTTCAACCAAGCGGCTCGAAGCGCCAATTTTGTAGACGGTACGTAACACCCAATTGCTTGAGTCTCATTCCGGAGGATGGCGCCCTTACGTTCATCGATTCGCTGCGCGTGACCGTGCCGGATAGAATCGAGGCGCCCGAGTTGGGGTCGAGCATCTTGAACTCTATGACGTCTATTTGAGGGAGCGTCGCGAAAAGCCTCTCAAGCGCTGCATCTGCGTCCTTCAAGCACTGTTCCGCGAAGAGCCGTGCGACGCGCGCTGGCGGCAGATCTCGATCCCACGGGTGAACCTCACGAGCACGCCATTCGATCTGCAATCGATTCTCGAAATGGTTCAAGGATAACCCGTCGGAACGAACCTCCCCGCGCTTGTTAAGCGCGAGGGCTCTAATCACTCGGCGTCGGAGACGCCTACGGGCAAATGAGGCGCGACAATCGTCCATCTTGGTGAGCATGCAACGCGCCTCGTCGAGTCACCCGATCCATTGGAGAGCAGCGAAGCAAAGCAGCATCAACGGAAATCCGGCGACCAGACCGACCCGAGCCCATTCGCGGCTTGAAATGCCCAGCCGGCCGGCGGCCACGATGTTGGGGATGTTACCGGGAATGAGCATCCCGCCGCTGATGAGTAATCCCATAAGGACGCAGCGCTGCTGCGAGTGAGACAATGATGGGCCAATTTCGGCCGCGGTCAGAGTCGCGTTGTCGACGATTGCCGAAATAGAGTTAATCCAGAAGAGCGCCCACTGCGGCATTTGGCGGATGTACTCATCGACGAGCGGCCGCAGTCCCCATGACAGTCCCACCAGGCCGGCAACGAAGATGTAAACCTTGCCCGCGCGCTGGAAAATCTCTGACCAACTATCGGCATGGGCGTCGGCTTTTAATGAATGGCCGTACTTTGCCGGCAGGAACAAGCTGACGCCACCGACAATGATTATTCCAACGACCACGAGCGCGCCCAGCAGCCGCACCAAATACCAGAAGTCTGCCTTGAGCGCCGCAATCGCAATCGTGCCGAGCGGCTCACCCACCGGGGTAAGCGCCGCTCCCAGACCGATCGCGAAACAGGCCAGCACCACGGCTGCGGTCTCGCTCTGGCGGTCGAGCTTTAACAAAGCCACCGCCTCGACCAGGATGAGCGCGGCGATCACAGCGGTAATTACGCTTGAGAGGAGCCCCAACGTGATGATCAGGCCGAAGTAAATCCAGCGCGGGGCAATCACTTTGATCATTCGCTGGAGCGAACGGTCGAGAGTGGGACGGAGTATGCGCGCGATCACGCCGAAAACCAGCACCGCAATTGTCAGCGCTATCGGTTCGGCCAGCGCAGTGTGAAAAAGTTTCCTACTCCATTGGCCGGTAATTGCAGACGCGAACGATCCTGCGATCAGAAAAAAGATCTCGATATTCTCTTCTATCGGCTTTACCAGGACCGGACCCAGTAACACCGCGAGCAGTACGAGCCCGAGTCCCAAGACCATTGCAATTATGATTCCGATTAGTGTGCGTATTCAGACAGCGTCGTCGCCATGCTCTCGAGTGCGGATCCTGATGACATCCTTCAGATCTGTGACGAAGATTTTGCCATCTCCGATTTTTCCAGTGTGGGCCTTTAGCATGATCGCATCGAGTGCTTGGGACAGTTGATCGTCTTTGACTACCAACTCGATCTTGAGCTTGGGCAGGAAGTCGACAATGTATTCCGAGCCGCGATACAGCTCTGTATGACCCTTCTGCCTCCCGAAACCCTTGACCTCGTACACCGTCATTCCAGTGATTCCGATGGCCTGCAGCTCCTGTTTCACCG
>WNFA01004076.1_pt1 | contig 12184 bp, 12 predicted proteins | sample 5400481 | NCBI WGS metagenome assembly WNFA01 (sample SAMN13153340, study PRJNA577476) | soil metagenome | isolation source: 120 cm saprolite under Douglas fir tree site 2 hole 1 replicate 2 | place: USA:California | collected 2015-04-18
CCGAGGGCGACGCGCTGGAGGCCGAGATCGACGCCTTTCTGCGCGCGGTCAACGCGCGCGAGGCGCCGGCGGTGAGCGGCTGGGATGGGTTGCGCGCCCTCGAGGTCGCGCACATCATCCGCGAGAGCCTCGAGACCGAGGTGCGCGCGGTGCAGGCGGCGCCGGAGGCCTAGAGGAAAGTCGTGCGCGGAGGATCGCGATAGTGTCCGACGGCGGTGCGGCCCGCGCCCGGCGCGCTGCGGCGCGTCCGCGCCGCGTGCTGCTCGTCGCGGGCGAGGCGTCGGGCGATCTCCACGGTGCCGACCTGGTGCGCGCGCTGCGTGCCAGCGTGCCCGACCTCGAGGTGTTCGGCGTGGGCGGCGAGCGCCTGCGCGAGGCGGGGATGGCGACGGTCGCCGACGTCGGCCAGGTCGCGACCATGGGGCTCAAGGCGAGCGGACGCCTGCGCGCCCTGTGGCACGCCTACCGCACGCTCACGCGCCGGTTGCGCGAGGATCCGCCGGACCTCTGCGTGCTGATCGACTTTCCTGAGTTCAATCTCCGCCTAGCGCGCCTCGCCAAGCGCGCCGGCGTGCCCGTCCTCTACTACATCGGACCGCAGGTGTGGGCCTGGCGCCGCGGCCGCGTGCGCAAGATCGCGCGCCGGGTCGACCGCCTGGCGGTCGTCTTCCCCTTCGAGCCCGCGCTCTACGCCGGGCGCCTGCCCGGGGTCGAGTTCGTCGGCCATCCGCTCCTCGACCGCGTGCGCGTGACGCGCGGGCGCGAGGAGACGCTGCGCGCCCACGGCCTCGACCCGGCGCGACGCACGGTGCTCCTCCTGCCCGGCAGCCGTCTCTCCGAGATCGACTATCTCCTGCCGCCGCTCCTCGATGCCGTGCGCCGGCTCGACGGGGACGGCGCGCTCCAGTTCCCGCTCGCGCTCGCGCACACGCTCCCCGCGGAGGAGATCCGGCGGCGGGTGCGCGCCGCCGGCCCCGACGTCACGGTGATCGAGGGCGACACCTACAACCTGATCGCGGCGGCGGACCTGGCGCTGGTGAGCTCGGGCACGGCGACGCTGGAGTGCGCCCTCCTCGAGCGGCCGATGGTGATCCTCTACCGGCTGGGGCCGCTCAGCTACGGACTCGGGCGGCTCCTGGTGCGTGGCGTGCGCTATATCGGCATGCCGAACATCGTGGCCGGACGCGCGGTGGTGCCCGAGCTGCTCCAGGGCCAGGCCACCGGCCCGCGCATCGCCGGAGCGGCGCGCGCGCTGCTCGACGACCCGGTGCGGCACGCGACGATGATCGAGGACCTGCGCGACGTGCGCCGCCGGCTCGGCCGCGGCGGCGCGGCGGGGCGGGCGGCCGCGATCGCGCTCGAGATGCTGGAGGGGCGCGAGGGATGAAGCAGTACCGACGCCTCCTCGGCTACCTGCGGCCGTACCTCTGGCCGCGCTTCGCGCTCGCCGTCGCCTGCATGCTCGCCTTCAGCGCGGTCGAGGCCAGCGTGCCGTTCGTCGTCAAGTTCGGCTTCAACGAGGTGTTCAACAAGCAGCACCCCGAGGCCCTGTCGCTGGTGGTCGTCCTCGTGCTCGGCGCGGCGTTCCTGCGCGGCGGGCTCGACTTCGGCGCCGGCTACCTGAACGACTGGGTCGGCCAGCGCGTGGTGACGGATCTCCGGAACGAGCTCACGGCGCACATGCAGCGTCTCGACCTGGCCTTCTTCAACCGCCGCCGGGCGGGACAGATCGTCTCGCGGGTGACCGCCGACGTCGGCCTCGTGCGCGGCGCGGTGACCGACGCGGTCTCCTCGATCTTCCAGGATACTCCCCGGCTGATCCTGCTCACCGGGGCCGCCTTCTGGATCGACTGGGTGCTCGCCCTGCTCGCCATCTGCCTCTTCCCGGCGGCGGCACTCCCGGTCCGCCAGCTGTCGATGAAGCTCCGCCAGACGACACGCCGCATGCAGGAGGGTGTGGGTCGCCTGAACGCCATGCTGCACGAGAACGTGCAGGGGAACCGCGTGGTCAAGGCCTTTGGTCAGGAGCCGTACGAGCAGCGGCGCTTCGCCGAGCAGAACGAGAAGCTCTTCCGCATCTACATGCAGACGAGCGTGCTGCGCGCGCTGCCGATCACCGAGGTGCTGGCCGGCATCGCAATCGCCGGCATCATCTGGTACGGCGGCACGAGTGTCATCGCCGGGACGCGGAAGCAGGACTCGATCCTCGCCTTCCTCGTGGCCGTCTTCCTCCTCTACGACCCCTTCAAGAAGCTCGTGCGCACCAACAATACGATCCAGCAGGGCCTGGCCGGCGCGGACCGCGTCTTCGAGCTGCTCGACACCGCGTCGCAGGTGGTCGACCGGGCGGGGGCGGCCGAGCTGCGCGGCGTGCGCGGGGCGATCGAGTTTCACGACGTGAGCTTCGCCTACGATCCCGGCGAGCCGGTGCTGCGCGACATCGATCTCCGCATCCCGGTCGGTCAGGTGGTGGCGCTGGTCGGCATGAGCGGCGGGGGGAAGAGCACGCTCGCCGACCTGATCCCCCGCTTCTACGACGTCACCGCCGGCCGTATCACGATCGACGGGCACGACATCCGCGACCTGACCCTCGCCAGCCTGCGCGCGCACATCGCCGTGGTGACGCAGTTCACCTTCCTCTTCAACGACAGCATCCGCAACAACATCGCCTACGGCGACCCGGATCGCAGGATGGGCGAGATCGAGGCAGCGGCGCGCGCCGCCAACGCGCACGACTTCATCGTCGAGATGCCGCGCGGCTACGAGACCGGCATCGGCGACCTCGGCGTGCGCCTCTCGGGCGGGCAGCGGCAGCGCCTCGCGATCGCGCGCGCGCTGCTCAAGAACGCACCCATCCTGATCCTCGACGAGGCGACCTCGGCGCTCGACACCGAGTCCGAGGGCCTGGTGCAGGAGGCGCTGGAGCGCCTGATGGCGAACCGCACGACGCTGGTGGTCGCGCACCGGCTCTCCACCGTGCGGCGCGCGGACCGCATCGTCGTGCTGGTGCGTGGCGAGATCCTCGAGAGCGGCACGCACGACGAGCTGCTCGCGCGCGGCGCCGAGTACCGCAAGCTCTACGAGCTCCAGTTCCGCGACGTGGAGACGCTGGAGGGTGTGGGGGAGGGCGGCGGCGAGAATGCCCCGGCGCGGAAGGCCGCGCCCTAGGAGGCTGTCTGGGTGGTCATGGCGGCTGCGGCGAACGATCCGGGGGCTACGAGCGGGGTGCTCGCCTTGCTCGCGATGACCACCCAGACAGACTCCTAGGCGAGGTCCAGGTGCAGCGTGCGACATCGGCCGACGTGGCGCGTGACGCCGCCCGGCCCGCCGACTCGCCCTTCCGGCGGCGCTGGAGCCGGCGGACGCAGGTGTGGGTGGTGCTCGCGGGGTGGGCGGTGGCGCTCGCGCTCCGCCTCCTCTACCGAACGCTGCGTGTTCGCCTGGTCGACCACGGTGAGGTGGTCGCGCGGCGCCGGCAGGGGGAGCAGGTGCTGGCCGCCTTCTGGCACGACGGGATCGCGCTCCTGCCGCTCATGGTGACGCGGTTTCGCTGGCCGGGGACCGTGAACGTGATGCTCAGCTGGCACCGCGACGCGGAGATCGCCGCGCAGGCGATGCGGCGGCTCGGCATCCGCGCCGTGCGCGGCTCGGCGACGCGTGGCTGGCTCGGCGGGCTGCGCGGACTCCTCGCCGCGCGCGCCCGCGGCGAGGACATCGCCGTCGTACCCGACGGCCCGCGCGGGCCGCGCCATCGGGCGAAGGACGGCGTCGTGCAGCTGGCGCGCGCGACCGGGCTGCCGCTCGTCGTGGTGGGCGCCGCGGCCTGGCCGGCACACCGGCTGGGCAGCTGGGACCGCATGCAGGTGCCGCGCCCGTTCGCGCGCGTGGCGCTGGTGCTGAGCGCGCCGCTGGTGCTCCCCGAGGACAAGGCCGCGGCGCGCGCCGCGCTCGAGGCGGCGCTCGGCGAGGCCAACGCCGAGGCCGCGCGAGCGGTGGGAGCGACGGCCGCATGATGGAGCGCCTCGCGGTGGGCGCCTATCGCGGCGCGATGACGGCCGCGGCCGGCGTCGCCGGGCTGGCGAGCCGGCTCCCGGGCGCGCCGGCGCGCTGGCGTGCGCTCGGGGCGCGGCTGGGGCGGCTCGGCGACGACGAGCGTACGCTCGCCTCGGGCGCCCCGACGATCTGGCTGCACGCGGCCTCGGTCGGCGAGCTCAACGCCGCGCGCCCGCTGCTCCGTCGCCTGCGCGAGCGCTTCTCCGGGCGCGTCTGCGTCGTCTCGACGCTCACGCGCACCGGCCTCGAGCTCGCGCGCTCGAGCCCCGAGGCGCACCTGACCATGCTCCTGCCCCTGGACGCGCCGGGCACGGTGCGCCGGCTGCTCGCGCACTTCCAGCTCGAGGCGTTCTTCTTCACCGAGACGGAGATCTGGCCGACCCTGCTCGGCGAGCTGGCCGAGCGCGGCGTGCCGGCGTTCATGGTGGGCGGGCGGGTGAGTCTCCGAACCATGCGGCGCGCGCGCTGGCTCCGCCCGCTCTACCGCCGCGCCCTCGAGGGCGTCGACTGCTGCATGCAGAGCGAGGAGGACGCGCAGCGCATCGTCGCGCTGGGCGCCGACCCACGCCGGGTCCAGGTCGCGGGCAGCCTCAAGTTCGACGGGGTCGCCACCGACCCGCCGCCGGACGTGCTGCGCCTCGCCGCCGCGCTCGGCACGCGGCGCCTGATCGTCGCCGGCAGCACGCACCAGGGCGAGGACGAGATCGTGCTCGAGGCCTTCCGGCGCGTGGCGGCGACACGCGCCGACCTGACGCTCCTCCTCGCTCCGCGCCATCCGGATCGCCGGGCTGCGGTGGCCGATCTGGTGCGCAGCGCCGGGTTCGAGCTCGCCCGCTACAGCGAGCTGGCGGCGGTCGAGAAGGGGAAGGCGCCCGCCGTCATCCTCCTCGACGTGGTGGGGCCGCTCGCTCACTGCTACGCACTCGGGGTGATCGCCTTCGTGGGCGGGAGTCTGGTGCCGGTCGGCGGGCACAACGTGCTCGAGCCCGCGCGGGCGGCGCGACCCGTGCTGGTCGGGCCGCACACCGAGCACGCGGCCGACGCGGTCGAGCGCCTGGTCACGGGGGGCGCCGCGCTCCGCGTGAGCTCGATCGAGAGCCTGGCCTGGACGCTCTCCGGCCTGCTCGACGAGCCCTTGCGCATGGCCGACATGGGGCGGCGGGCGCGCGCCCTGGTCGAGGGCGGCCAGGGGGCGATCGAGCGGCACCTGAAGATCATCGCGGCGCGCCTGTCGATGGCGCGCTTTTCGCGCGCGACCGGATGACCGCCGCGCTCGAGCGTGCCGCCTGGCACGCCTGGACGGCGCACACGCCCGGCGGCCGCACGCTGCGCGCCGCGCTCGTCCCGGTGGCCCTCGCCTACGGCGCGGTCGCGACGCTGCGCAACCGTCTCTACGACGCTCACTGGCTCGACGCCGCGCGCGTGCCCGCGCGAGTGGTGAGCGTCGGCAGCCTCGCGCTGGGCGGGAGCGGCAAGACGCCGGCAGCGCTCTGGCTCGCGGAGCGCCTCGTGGCGCGGGGGCTGCGCACCGCGATCGTGGCGCGCGGCTACGGCAAGCGCCCCCGCGGCGTGGTCATCGTGGGCGAGGCGGGCCGGCCGCTGGTCGACCCCGCGGAGGGCGGCGACGAGGCGGTGATGCTCGCGCGGCGCTTCCCGGGCCCCGTGGTGACCGGCGAGCGCCGGGCCGAGGCGGCGGCCGCGGCCTGCGCGCGCTTCGCCCTCGACGCGATCGTGCTCGACGACGGCTTCCAGCATCGCGCGCTGGCACGCGACGCCGACCTCGTGCTGGTGAGCGGGGAGACCGCCGGCGCCTGGCCGCTGCCTGCCGGTCCGCTGCGCGAGCCGGTGGGGGCGCTCGCGCGGGCGCGCGCGCTCCTCGCGCTCGACGGCGCGCCGGCCATGGCGCCCGGCGTCCGGCTCTTCCGCGGCCGGCTCGCCGCCACCGGGCTGGTGGACGGTCGCTGGCGGGAGGAACCGCTCGCGGCGCTGCGCGGCGAGCGGGTCACCGCGGTCGCGGGCGTGGCGCGCCCGGAGCGCTTCCTCGCCACGCTCGCCGCGGCCGGCGCGACGGTGGAGCGCGTGCTGCGCTTCCCGGACCACCATGCCTACCGCGCGGCCGACGTGAGCCGCATCGCGGCCGCCGCCCGGGGCGGTCTCGTGGTCACCACCGAGAAGGACCTGGTGAAGCTCGCGGCCACGCCCCTTCCCGCCCTCCGCGCCGTGCGCGTCTCGCTCGAGGTCGAGGATGCCGACCGCCTGGTGGAGCTCCTGCTCGTTGACGCGGGGCCCCGCGAGGAATAGCCCGCTCGGCGAGCGGCTCGTGGGGGCGAGATGGACTACGTGCCTGGCGCATGGCGCGCACCTCGAAGGCGTGCTGAACGGGCTCGTCCTCCTGGCGGTCGCGGGTGTCGGCGAACGACTCACCCTGGGGGTCGGGGCACAGCGCTGGCTCGCGTGGTCGCTGGTGGTCACGGCCTACGGGAACGTCGTCGCCGCGACGCTCGGGGCCGCGACCGGCAACCGCGGGCTCACGCCCGCCGGTCCGCTCGCCAACCTCGCCGTCTACGTCCTCTTCATGGTGGCCGTCGGCGCGGTGGCGCTCGGGCTCGTGCTGGTGGCCGTCGGCGCCCGGCGGCGGATTCGCTGAGGCCGGAGCCGGTTCTCCGCGAGCGCCCTTCGACGCGCACCGGCCCGCCCGTTGGACCTGCGGCGCGATTGACGCTACGGGGGAGCGGGAGGAGAGGCGTCCATGGCCATCAGCAAGGAGTTGCTCGAGATCCTCGCCTGCCCGCAGTGCAAGGGCGAGGTCACGCTCACCCCGTCGGGAGACGGGCTCGTGTGCGCGAGCTGCAAGCTCGAGTACCCGATCAAGGACGACATCCCGATCATGCTGATCGATGAAGCCCGCCACCTCGCGTGATGCCCGCGGGCCCGCGCTGCTGGTGGTGCAGACGAGCTTCCTCGGCGACGTCGTCCTGACCACGCCGCTCGTCTCCGCGCTGCGCCGGCGGCTCGCGCCCCGCCGCCTGGCGCTCCTCGTGCGCCCCGACGCCGTGCCCCTGGTCGCCGGGCACCCGGACGTCGATCAGGTGCTGGTGGACGACAAGCGGGGCGCCGACCGCGGCGCGCTCGGCTGGCTCAGGACGGCGCGCCGGCTCCGCGCCGAGCGCTTCGAGGTCGCGGTCTCGCCGCACCGCTCGCTGCGCACGGCGCTCGTGCTCGCCGCCGCGGGCATCCCGCTGCGGGTCGGCTTCCGCGAGAGCCGCGGCGCGCGCCTCTTCCACGAGCGCGTGCCGCGCGACCGGCGGCGCCACGACGTGGAGCGGAACCTGGCCCTGCTGGCGCCCTTCGGAGACGGCGCCGGGGAGGCGCCGGCGCTCCACGTGCCGGTGGCGCCCGAGGCGGCGCGCCGCGCCGCGGAGCTGCTGCCGCCCGGCCCCGGTCCGCTGGTCGGCGTCGCGCCCGGCTCGGTGTGGGCGACCAAGCGCTGGACGGCGGAGGGGTTCGCGGCCGTGATCGCCGCGCTCGCGGCCGACGGAGCGCGCTGCGTGCTCCTCGGCGCGCCCGGCGAGGCGGCTCTCGCGCGGGAGATCGACCGTCGCGCCGGCGGCGGCGCCACGGTGCTCGCGGGGCGCACGGATCTCGCGACCATGGTGGCGGTGGTCGACCGCCTGGCGCTCCTCGTCGCCAACGACAGCGCGCCCATGCACATCGCCTGCGCGCGCGGCGTGCCGGTGATCGCGGTGTTCTGCGCCACCACCCCCGCGCTCGGCTACGGGCCGTGGGGACCGCGCGCGGTCGTGGTGGAGGCCGATCTCGCCTGCCGCCCGTGCGCGCGACACGGGGGCCGGTGCTGCCCGCGCGGCACCGAGGACTGCATGCGGCTCGTCGCGCCGGAGACCGTACTCGCCGCGGCGCGCGCGGCGCTCGGCAGAGCGGCGGGCGAAGCCGCCGCGCGATGACGGCCGCGCTGAAGGATGTGGCGGCGGTCGTGCTCGCGAGCCGGGGCGGCGCCCGCCTGGCGCGCGCCCTCGACAGCGTCGCCTGGGCGGGCGAGCGGATCGTGCTCGATCCGAGCGGCCGCCTGGACACGGAGCCGCTCCCGAGCGACGTGCGCCGCGGCGCGGACCCGGCGGCGGCCTCGACCCCGTGGGTCCTCCTCCTCGAGGAGCACGAGACCGTGCGCTCGCCGCTCGCGGTGGCGGTCGCCGGCGCCGTGGAGGCGGCGACCGCGCCGGCCTATCGCATCGCCCAGGAGGTGGCGGCGTTCGGGACGACGATCCGCCTGCGCGGCGCGCCCGTGCGCCTGGCGCGCCGCGCCGGCGCGCGGCTCCGCCTGCGCGCCGGCCTGACGCCCGAGCTGGCCACGGACGGCGGCCGGGCGCCCCGGCTCGCGGAGCGACTGCTCACGGACGGTGCCCTGACGCTCGCCGCCGCGGTCGACGAGCTCGACGGGCAGGCGACGGCGCTCGCGGCGTTGCTGCACGCGAGCCGCGTGCGCCCGCGCCTGCTGCACCTCGTCGTCCCGCCGCTGGTGGCCGCGGGCCGGGCGCTCCTGGCACGCGGCGCGGTGGCGGAGTTCCGGGGGCGCTGGACGCTCGCCGTGTTCGGCGGCTACCGCGCGCTGGTGGCCTACGCCAAGCTCTGGGAGATGCGCCGCGAGGAGGCAGCACGGCCGCGGTGAGGATGCCCGCGTCGTACACCCTGCTCCGCGCGGGCGCGGTGCGCGCCGCGATCCGGCGGGACCTGGTGCCGGCGCTCGGGCCGTGGCTGCTCGCGCCGCGGCTGGCGCTACCTCCGGGGGCGGAGACCATCGCGTCGGGGCGCGGACCCGCCTACCGCGTGCGCCCGGGCGACGGCGCGCCGGTCGTGGTGCGCATCTGCCGCCGCGGCGGGCTGGTGGCCCACCTGGTGCGCGAGACCTACCTCGGGCTCCGCCCGCGGCCGCTGCGCGAGCTGGTGCTGACGGTCGAGGCGCGGCGCCGGGGTGTAGCCGCCGCCGAGGTGCTGGCCGCGCGCGTCGAGGGCCGGCTCGCGTACCGCGGCGCGCTGGTGACCGCCGAGGTGCCGCAGGCGACGACGCTCCTCGAGGCGCTACGCGGCGCGCCCGATCGTGCGGCGCGGCAAGGGCTCGCGGCCGCCGCCGGGCGAGCCGTCGCTGCGCTGCACAAGGCGGGCGTGTTCCATGCCGATCTGAACCTGCGCAACATCCTCGTTCATCCCGGCCCCGAGGGAGTGCGCATCGCGCTCCTCGACTTCGACCGCGCCTGGCTCGGCCCCGCCCCGCTCGGCGCGCGCGCGCGGCGGCGGAACCTGCGCCGCCTGGTGCGCTCGCTCGCCAAGCTGGATCCGGACGGCACGCTCGCCGGTGCCGGGGAGCGCCGCGCCTTCCGCGACGCCTACGCGGGCGAGGACGCGCGCCTCGCCCCGGGGGACGCGTGCGCCTGCTGATCGTGCTCCCCGGCGCGCTGGGCGACGTGGTGCGCGCGCTGCCGCTCCTCGGGCGCATCCGGCGCGCGCACCCCGGCGCCTGGCTCGGCTGGGTGGTGGAGCCGCCGTCCGCCCCGCTGCTCGCCAGCCATCCGTGGCTCGACCGGGCGCACGTGTTCGCGCGTCCGCGCGGCGTCCGGGCCCTCGGTCCCCTGGTGCGGGAGGTGCGCGCCGAGCGCTACGAAGTGGCCCTCGATCTCGGGCGCGGCGCGAAGAGCGCGCTCATCGCGCGCGCCTCGGGCGCGGGCGAGCGCATCGGCTTCGCGCGCGGCGACGGGCGCGAGGGGAGCTGGCTTCTCGCCACGCGACGGCTGCCGCCGCAGGGCATCGAGCGGGCGAAGCTCGCACAGTTCCTCGCCTTCGCCGACGCGCTCGGCCTCCCGCCCGCGCCGGTCGACTTCGGCCTCGCCCCGACGCCGGCGGAGGCCCGCGAGGCGGAGGCGCTCACCGCGGGCCTCTCCGGGCCGCTGGTGGCCGCCTGCGTCGGCTCCTCGTGCCCGAGCCGGCGCTGGTTCCCGGAACGCACCGCCACGGTGCTGCGCGAGCTGCGCGCGCGGCACGGCGCGAGCGCGGTGCTCCTCGGCGCGGCACCCGACGCGCCCTTCGCGCTCGAAGTGCTGCGCGCCACCGACGCCGGTGTACGTGACCTGGTGGGCCGCACCACGCTCCGCCAGCTCCTCGCCATCCTGTCCCGCGCGCGGCTCGCCTTCGGTCCGGACTCGGGCGCGCTGCACCTGGCGGCCGCGGTCGGCACGCCGGCGGTGTCGCTGTGGGGCGCCACCAGCCCGGAGCGCTCGACGCCGTTCGGCTCCGAGCGCCTGGCGGTCGTCGGCCGCGCGCCGTGCGCGCCGTGCTTCCTCCGTGACTGCCCCATCGAGCGCGTGTGCATGCGCGAGATCGCGAGCGACGCCGTGGTGGCACGGGCGGCGATGGTGCTGCAGTGAGCACGTCGCTCGTGCCCTGGCGCGCGGCGGGATGGCGCGGCTGGGTCGACGCGAGCGCGGCGGTCGATCCCGAACGCTGTCTCGCGGCCGCCGCGGGAGGTGGAGGCCGGGCGTCGCGGCATGCGTGCACGCTCCCGCTACCCGGACCCGGCGGCACGCTCTTCGTGAAGACCTATCCGGCGCCCGGGGGATGGCGCGCCACGCAGGCGCTGCGCATGGGACAGGCGCTCCGTGCCGCGGGCTTCTGCGCGCCGGCGGTGGTCGCCGTCGCGCGGCGCGCCGGGGCCGGGCTCCTCGTCACCCGTGACGTGGGTGGCGAGGACCTGCTCGCGGCCGTCGCCCGCTGCTCGCGGCATTCCGAGAAGCGCGCCCTCCTCGGCCGTCTCGGCGCCGAGGTGGCGCGCCTGCATCGCGCGGGCTTCGTGCACGGCGATCTGGTGCCCCCCAACCTGCGCGTCGTCGGCGAACGCTTCGTCTTCCTCGACAACGACCGCACGCGGCGGAGCCGGCTCCTGGTGCGGCTCGCGGCGCGCCGGAACCTGGTGCAGCTCGGCCGCTTCGTGGTGCCGGGCGTGACCGTGACCGACCGCACGCGCGTGCTCGCGGCCTACGCGGCGGCGCGCGGCCTCTCGCGCCGCGCGCGCCGGCGCCTGGCGCGCTGGCTGGTCGCGAAGACCGTGGCGCGCCGCTGCGCCATCGACCGCATCCCCGAGGCGGCGGCGGCGCGCGCCGGCTTCCGCGCGCTCATGCGCAGCGGCGGGCCCTTCGACCCCGAGGCGGCGCGATGAGGCGTGCGCTCGTCACCCTCGGGCACCCGGATCACGCCGGCATGCTGCGCGCCTTGAAGGTGCTCGACGACGCGGCGGCGCGCCACGGCTGGGAGCTGCGCTTCGCGCTCGCGGGGCCGAACCCGCAGGTGGCGGCGGAGGGACTGGCGGCCGAGCGCGTGTCCTACCTGCCGGCGCTGCGGCGCTGGCGCGCGTGGCCCGCGCGGCTCGCGCTGCCGCTGTCGGTGCTACGCCTGGCTCGCCTGGCGCGCGGCGCCGACGTGCTCTACGCCTGCACGCTGTCGAGCTTCCCCTACTGCCTGCTGGCCGGGCGGCTGGCGCGCGTGCCGCAGGTGGTCCACGTCTACTCGAGCTACGGCGACGGGGCCGCCTACCGCAAGCACCTCCTCGGCCGGGCGCGGCACGTGGTTGCGCCTTCGGCCGACTCGCTGGCGCTCGCGCGCCGGGCGCTCGGCGACTTCGCGCCGGGGACGCGGGCTCGCGTCGTCTACAACGGCATGGACGTGGAGCGCATCGCGCACGCCGCGGCGGCGCCCGTGCCGGGGGGCGTGCCGCTGGGAAACGGTCCGTGCGTCGGTATGGTGGGAAACCTGGATGCGCGGAAGAACCCGGCCGTCCTGGTCGAGGCGATGGCCCGCGTGCGCGCGGCGGTGCCCGGCGCGCGGGCACTCCTGGTGGGGGCCTTCCGCGATCCGGCCTACGAGGCGAGCGTCCGCGACCGCATCGCTGCGCTCGGTCTCGCGGACGCCGTCGCCGTCACAGGCTTCCTGGCCAACCCGTTCCCGCTGGTCGAGCGTCTCGACGTGCTCGCGCACCCGGCGCTGCGCGATCCCTTCCCGCTGGCCCTCCTCGAGGGCATGGCGCTCGCGCGCCCGATCGTGGCGAGCGCGGTGGGGGGCATCCCCGAGA
>WNFA01014167.1_pt1 | contig 12179 bp, 14 predicted proteins | sample 5400481 | NCBI WGS metagenome assembly WNFA01 (sample SAMN13153340, study PRJNA577476) | soil metagenome | isolation source: 120 cm saprolite under Douglas fir tree site 2 hole 1 replicate 2 | place: USA:California | collected 2015-04-18
AGCCTCCGGTCGCTTCTCCCGAACAGGAAGCGTTGATATCTTCGATGTTCAGGCGCTGCGCCACGATCTCGGGATAGCCAATGAAATTGCTAGCATCCAATCGGTCGGTTATCGGTGTAGTGGGTGTTACCGGATGAAAGCCGAACGCCACTGAGTCGCCCAGCGCCAGGTAGCCATGCCCTTCGCTCGAGGCAGATGCGGGCATCGCGCCAATCGAGGACAGAGCGACAGCGGAGACCAATGCAAGCAGCCGAACCCTCATCCCATGCACCTCCAAGCAACCAGTGCTGCGCTGGGCTGCAGCGCTCCTTCGAAGGGGAGTCTAAATGCGGACGGTCGGTCGTGCCACTATCGATTTAAGCCGCCCGCTCAGGCCGGCCTGAAGGCGATGACGTCCCCGCGCGAGTCCCCGACCAGCACCATGTCGCCGCTGATCGCCGGCCCGCTGAAAACCGCGGAGTGAAGGTCGTGCGTCCAGAGCACGGTGCCGTCCCGGCTGGACAGTGCCACCATCCCGCCGGTGTTCGGGTCGCCGAACACGTCGCCGGTTCCGAACACCAGGACGCCGTTGCCGATCGCGGGCGCGGAGTAGACGGGCAGGCCGGGTTGATTGGTCCACAGGGTCCTGCCGTCGGCGGCGGCCAGCGCGAACATGCCGGAGGGCTCGCCGGCAGAGGGGACGTAGAAGTACGTGCCGTCGTACCCGGGCGATGCCAGCAGGCCATGGACGGCGCTGCCGTTGACGAGGTCCCGCGACCACAGCACCGACCCGGTCGCGGCGTCGAGAACCTTGAAGACGCCCGCATTGGATCCGACGGCGACGGCCTCGCGGCCGCCAACCTGGAAGACGATCGGGGTGGCGCCGACGTCGACGTCGCGGCCTTCGTCCGGGTGGAAGCTCGTCATCCACAAGCGCCGGCCGGTGGCGACGTCGAACGCCAGCACACCGTCGTCGGGGTTGCCCACGCCGATGTATCCGTGTCCGACGGCATCGATCGCGGGCGTCGACCAGATGCCATCGCCCGGCAGGCAGCCCGCGCGCGCGCGCAGAAGCGCGCACAGCTCCCACACCAGGTTCCCGGTGGCGAGATCGAAGGCGACCACCCCGCCGTCCTCGAGCGGCTTGTCGCCGTATTGCGAGCCGACGCCGACGACGACAAGCTGGCCGTAGACGGTTGGCGACGACCAGATCGCCGGCTGTCCTCCTGGCGCCATCGCGTCCCAAAGCCTGGCGCCCCCATTCAGGTCGAGTGCGTAGACGTGGCCGGTCAAGCTGCCGACGATCACTCGCCCGCCGTCGATGGTGGGCGACGCCGAGACTGAGCCAAGGCCGTCGACCTGCCAGATCCTGGCCCCAGAGCTGGCCCGATAAGCGGCCACCACGCCTCCCGCGCTCGCCGCGACGACCACCCCACCGGCTACGGCGGGCGTCCCGCTGACCCCGCCACTCATCTCCACCTGCCACACCGCCTTCAGCTGTCTCGCGGCGTCGACGCCGAGCGTCGCCGCGGCGGGATGCCCGTCGCGCGCCAGGTCGCCGCGGTACATAGGCCAATCCCCGCCCGCATACGGCGATGGCGATGGCGACGGGACCGGACCCCCGCCGCATGCGATGAGGAGCGTGACCAGAAGGGCGGCGCCGGCCGCCGGCCGGAGTCTAATCGCCGCCAAACACGGCCGGCGACGCCGCTGGTTGCGATTCGCCGGCGCCGACCCATCGATGGAACGCCGCCAGCGGACGCGGAGCCCACCAGTTGGCGCGGCCGAGGAGTCGCATCACCGAGGGCACGATGAGGATCCGGACGATCGTGGCGTCGATGGCGATAGCGATGGCGAGGCCGACGCCGATGGCTTTGATGATCACGACGTCGGCGTTGCCAAAGGCGAGGAAGACAGCGACCATGATCAGGGCCGCGCCGGTGATGAGGCGGCCGCTCTTCTCCAGGCCCGACGCCACGCCGGCCTGGTTCTCGCCGGTCCGCCGGTACTCCTCCTGGATTCTGCTGATCAAAAGCACCTCGTAGTCCATCGACATGCCGAAGACGATGCTGAAGAGGATGACCGGAATGCTGGGGTCGATTGACTGTGCCGTGAAGTGGAGAAGGCCGCTCAGGTGGCCCTGCTGAAAAACCCACACCATGGCGCCAAACGAGGCCGAGATCGAAAACAGGTTTGTGAGCACCGCCTTCAAGGGCAGCACTACCGAGCCGGTGAGCAGGAACAAGACGACATATGTGACCAGGATCACCGATGCGACCGCGACCGGCGTGCGCTGCAGGATGAAGTTCACGATGTCGAGGTCGTACGCCGTGCCGCCGGTGGCGAGCACCTGCCCGTCCGGAACCTGCTCGGCCCGCACCGAATTCACGATGGCCCGCGCGTCGTCGCTCGTGTACTGCTTGTTGGTGGTGATGTAGAGCACGGTCAAGTGGGGGCCGGCTCCTGTGGTCAGGGCGTGCTGCATCGGCGCCGGCAGCTGCGAGGCGGGTCCCGAGTACAGACGCTGATAATCCGCCCGGCTGAGGCTGGGGTCGAGGTCGACGATGCTCGACACGCTGAGCACATTCGGCATCGCGGCGAAGCGCCGGCTCATGTCGTAGATGACGCCGATGTGGTCGGACGTGAGCGGGCTGTCGTTTGGGTAGTACACGACGGCGGTGATCGTGGTCTGGTCCTGGCCGGGGAAGTCTCGGACGAGCGTGTCATAGCCCTCGCGTGCCTGGTTTCCCGGAGGCAGTTGGTCGACGTCGCCGTTGGCCATGCGCAGCTGTAGGAATGGCGACCCCGCGACCAACAGTAGGACGAGGGCCGGGACCAGGACCGCGACCGGCCGCCGCATCACCCACATCGCCATCGAATGCCACGCGCCCTCACCTGAAGGCTTGCGTCTGCCGAGGAATGGCAGCGTCGCCTTCAACCGCTTCGGCCACCAGTCAACTCGACTTCCGAGCACCGACAGGACGGCGGGCAGGAAGGTCAGGCCATAGAAGACGGCGATCGCGACCACGATCGTGCCCGCGGCGCCCATCGAGGCGAGGAACGTGCCCTGGAAAAACAGCATCGCCGAAAGCCCGACCGCGACGGTGATTCCCGAGAACGTGATCGCGCGCCCGGCGGTCGACATCGCGATCGCGATGGCGTCCTCACGACTCGCGCCCGCGGCAAGCTCGTCGCGGAAGCGGTTGACGATGAAGAGCGAATAGTCGATGGCGACGGCGAGGCCGATCAGCGTGATGATGTTGATCGCGTATTGCGAGACGTCGGTGAACCGCGCCAAGAGGAGGGTGCCACCGATACCGCCGACGATCGCAAGCACACCGACACCCAACGGCAGGAGTGCCGCAATCACCGACGCAAAGATGATCACGAGCATGATCAACGTGATCGGGAGCGCCAGGTACTCGGCGCGCTGCAGGTCCGATTCCAATGTCTTGTTGAAAGCGAGGTTGATCGGAACGTTCCCGGTTGCGACCATGGTCAGCGGGCCGGGATGGACCTCGCCCACGACCGAACCGATGTAGCCCTGCGCTGTGATGCTGTTGTCTTTGAGGCTCACGAATACGAGCGCCTCGTGCTGGTTGCGCGAGATGTAGCTGGATTGCGCCGCTGAGGGCACCGAGTAGGGCGTGTTGACTCCGGTCACTCGCGGGTCGGTCGCAAGCGGCGCCACCGCCTGCTCCACCGCGGACTGGAACGCAGGGTCCGTGACCTTGAGCGTCGGGCTGCTGAAGATCAGGATGAATCCAGATCCGATGGCTGCCTTTTGGGGGTGGATCTCGCTGTTGATCAGCTTCTGGGCTTGGCCGGCCGCCAGGTCGGCGCCGAACCCGCCGTTTCCCGCGAGCGTGCCGCCCGTGAGCACGCCGACGATCGAGAGTCCGAGCAAAAGCGCGGAGACGACCAGCGTGGCCCACCTGAACCGATAGACGAATCGACCCCAGCGCGCAAACACGGCCACCAAAGATACAGGCCGAGGCAACACATTCCGACGACGCCCGGGGGTCGTTAGAGGGCTATTTCAGCTTCCATTGAATGCTCGCCAGCACCGGCTTCGCCTCGTTCGTGAACGCGCTCATCCTCGACTGCAGCGTGAACAGGATGACGCCATAGCCGATGCTGCCGCTGGAGTTGGCGCCGGCCCAAAGGCTGAACTCGCCGGGGAAGCTCTGGCCACCGGACGTGGCTGTGAAGCAAAGCTGCCACCAGATGCCCGCGACGCCGCCGACGGAGCCGTTAGTGGTGGTTGTGTTCGGGCAGGCCCGTGTGTCGGGGAACTGGGCCGTGAGCTGCTTGTTGATTGCATCCTTGATCTGCTGCGCGGTCTGCGGTGGATTGTCGGCGCCGCTGCTGATCACCACCGAGCCGTCGCCGGTCGGATTGGTCACGGTGATGGTCGGGTCGCTTTTCGTCGCTGCCCAGCCCGGCGGCAAGGTGACCGACACAGCGGAGGTCGAGGACGTCGAGGCCCCGGCGGGAGGCGACGTCGTCTGGACCGGACTTGGCGTGCCTGCCGGCGATGGACTCGGCAATACATCCGAGCTCGCCTGATTGTTCCTGGCGTTGAGGAACGCGAACGCAGTGCCGCAGCCGGCCATGATCACGATCAGGCCGAGGACGGCGCTGATGATCAGCACCCAGGGCGTGCGGTGGACCGGCGGCTGAAAGACGCCGGCGGCGGGCGCGTAGTACGGGCTTTGGTAGGCGGGCGGCGGCAGGCCTGGCGGCGGGCCCATGATCGCGCCTGGCGCACTCGGCGGCGGGCCGACCGGGGGCGGTCCGACTGGCGGCGGCCCGACCGGCGGCCTTGACGCCACTGCTGCGAGCGGCGTTCCGCACGACTGGCAGAACGAGTTGCCGTCGGGGTTCTGCGTACCGCATCGTGCGCAGGTGAGCGCCATCTACTTTGCCTTTGGGGCCGCGGGCTCGGCCCGGGGCTTGCGGCTTCGCCGCACTGAACCTGGGACTGCGCTGAGCGCCATGCCGCAGTTCGGACAGAAACCTGACGCGACGATGTGCATGTGGCAGTTCGGGCACACCGTCTCCGCGAATCCCATGTGTGCCGCCTCCTCGAGCAGCGAGTAGTGGAGCAGGTACCGGATGTAGATCAGGAGCACCCCGTCGACGGTGGCCTGCCAGATGAGGATGAACAGCGGATTGGTCGATGAATCTTTCATGACCGCGGTGCCGGCGGAGAACGCGATGTGGGCGAGCAGAGCCACCGCCACGCCTCCCAGCTCGCGGCCCCCCAGCCGCCCGCGCCGGAACCGCCAGATCGTCGCGACGATCATGCCGGTCGCGCTGCCCTGCAGGAGAGGTTGAAACACCGCGAGCGTGGCCAGGTCAAAGATCCAGTTGCCTGGCGCCACGTGCGCGGGCAGGCTCGTCAGCGTCGTCGAGAATCCGATCAGAGTCTCGGCCAGGCTGAAGCCCAGGCCGGCAGCCACCCCGAACACGAGCCCATCAACCGTCTCGGGGAAATCGGCGCGATTGGGCAGAAAGAACGCCGGGATCGGCTTCAGGGCCTCCTGGATCAACGGCATGACCAGCCCGAGGATCAGCACCGAGCCGATGCCGACACTCGCTCCGGTCAGGGGGTTGGGCGCGTACTGGAACGGGTTGTAGATCAGCCGCTCGAAGAGGGTGACCACGATGCCGACCACGACCCCGCCGCCGATCGTAAAGCCGAGCACCATTGCAGGCTCGTCGCGATAAACCTGGGCCTCATAGAGGTAGATCAGATAAAGGACAGGAACCAGGAAGGCCGAAACCAGGATCGCGGCGGTGATGAGGCCCGCCAGATAAAGGACGAGGACGCCCGCGAGGCCGGCGATGAAAGCCCACCGGAACTCGTGGATCTTGTTGTGGCCCAGGTGCGGGAAAAGTGTGGTGAAAACCGCCGGATGCGCGACATGCTCTCCCGGGTGGGCGGCGTAGCGGTGCTCACGCGACTTGGCATCGCCGGATTCTTTGGTCGTGCCTTGGTGGGCTCCGCATCGCGTGCAGAAAACTCCGTCGGGGACTTCCTGGGCGCAATGGTCGCACCGCACGGTCGGTAAGGATAGGCGGCGGCGCCGCCTTTAGCCCGCGGTTAGGTTAGGTGGCCGTCCCAGCCTCGGCCGGCTTCGCGGGCACCCAGCCCCGGATGAAGTGGCAGGAATAGTGGCCCTGGTGCTTGTCGAAGTAGCGCTGGTGGTATTCCTCGGCCCTCCAGAAGTGGGTGGCCGGCACGACCTCGGTCACGATCGGCTTCTTGAAGTAGCGCTGCGCCTGGGCAGCCGACCGGCGGGCCGCCGCCTCCTGCTCCGGGTTGTGGAAGAAGATGGCGGAGCGGTACTGATGGCCGTGGTCTGGCCCCTGGTAGTTGAGCGTGGTCGGGTCGTGCATGTTCCAGAACGCGTTCAGCAGCTCGTCGTAGGTGACCTTGCTCGGGTCGTACGTGACCTCGACCGCCTCCGCATGGCCGGTCCGGCCTGAGCAAACCTGCTCGTAGGTCGGGTTGTCGCGAGAGCCGCCCGTGTAACCGGAGACGGCATCGATGACGCCCGGAATCTCGTTGAAGAGGTGCTCGACGCCCCAGAAGCATCCGCCCGCGAAAGTTGCCTTTTCCATCACACCCAGCATACCCAGGGATGCCTCGGTTCATTCCACGGCACCGTCTCATTCATGCTTCGCGGCCATGCGAGAAGCGCCGCGAATGGTGGCGCTTCGCAACCCTCGACATCACGCCCTTTCGGCGACACCGAGATTTCCGGCTGCTGTTCATCGGGCGGCTCGTCTCGTTTTTCGGCACCATGATCACGTTCGTCGCCGTCCCCTACCAGGTGTACCAGCTGTCGCACAGCACGCTGCTCGTCGGCGCGCTCGGGCTGGTCGAGCTCGCGGCGCTGCTTGTGTTCGCGATGCTGGGTGGGGCGTTGGCAGACGCCGCGGATCGCCGGACGATGGTCCTCCTGAGCGAGGCCGGCCTCATGGCCGGCAGCGTGCTCATGGCCGGCAACTCGCTCCTCCCCCACCCCACTCTCTGGCTGATCTTCGGCGTCACGCTGCTCTGGGGCTCGCTGGATGCGATGCAGCGTCCCTCGCTCGACGCCCTGCTCCCCCGCCTGGTCGAGCGCGACGAGCTGCCCGCCGCGGCGGCTTTGATGAGCCTGCGCGGGACGGTCGGAATGATCGCCGGACCCGCGCTCGGAGGCGTGCTGATCACCCTCATCGGGCTGCCGGCGACATACATGGTGGACGTGGCGACCTTCGTCGTCGGCCTCGCCTGCCTCTTCCTTATGAAGGCGGTGCCGCCGCCCATCGACGCGGAACGTCCGAGCATGCGCCGAGTGCTCGAAGGCATGCGCTACGCGCGCAGCCGGCCCGAGCTGATCGGGACGTATGTCGTCGACATCGTCGCTATGACGTTCGGCATGCCGATGGCCTTGTTCCCCGCCATCGCCCAGGGATTGGGCGGGCCGGGCGTGCTCGGCCTTCTGTACGCCGCGCCGGCTGTTGGCTCATTCGTCTTCTTCGCCACCAGCGGCTGGGCCCGGCACGTCCACCGCCATGGGATGGGGGTGGTCGTCGCCGCCACGCTGTGGGGGCTGGCGATCATCGGGTTCGGGCTCGCGCCCGGCCTGGTCCTCGCCCTGTTCTTCCTCGCGCTGGCCGGCGCTGCCGACGCCATGAGCGGCCTTTACCGCCAGCTCATCTGGACCCAAACCATCCCGGACTCGTTGCGCGGGCGTTTGGCGTCGATCGAGCTCCTGAGCTTTTCGATCGGCCCGACGCTGGGCAACTTCGAAGCGGGCGTGGTGGCCTCGATCTTCAACGTGCGGGCGTCGGTGCTGTCCGGGGGCATCCTGACCGTCGTCGGGTGCGTGCTCTGCGCGGTCGCGCTGCCCGCGTTCCGGCAGTACGACGAGCGGGTCTGGCGCGCCCGACAGACTGTCTAGGGACAGAACGCTACGATCAGCAATCGCAAATCGGCGCCGGATCGCCCTAGATCGGGCGTCATGCATGGGAGGCCATGAGCACAGAGCAGGTATTGGTGGCGTTGGGCGGGGTAACGGCGATCCTCGCCCTGTGGGCGGCGATCTTCGCGACCCGGGCCGATATGGCCGCGCGGCACGCGAGCAGCGAGGCCCGGCGGCGTTGGGACGACAGCACCCGCCCGACGCCTCATTTCACCTTCACGTCGTCGCCCTCTCCAGGGCAGCCGATCGAGCTGGACGTCGAGAACCTGGGCGGGGCCATGGTCGCCGGCGCGGTCATCGTTCAGCATGGCGACGATCTGTTCGCAGGGGAGCTGAGCCTGCCCGAGAAGGCGCCGGCGCGGCGGATCGTCCTGCCCCCTGTCTTGAAGGCCTGGCAGAGATCTGGCCAGCCGCGCTGCCTGCTGCTCGCCGGTCGCGATGTCGCCGGCCGCACGTGGGACTTCGTCGACGACACCAAAATCATCAAGGACCCCCGCCGCTGGCTCGCGGGTCAGCTGCGCGAGCTGCGCCTCCAGGGCGTGGTCGACTTTCCCGGGCTCACGGGCGGAAAGTCTTAGCCGGAATCGGCGCGACTACTCCAGCGTTGCGTGCAGCTTCAGGTCGACGTTGCCTTTGAGCGCTTGCGACACCGGACACCCGTCTTTTGCTTCCTCGGCAAGCTTCTGGAACTCGTCCTTGCTGATCCCGCTCACGCGCCCGCGCACGGTCAGGGTCGAGGTCGTGATCCCAGTGCCCGGGACGAATTCGACCTCGGCTCGGGTGCTCAGCCGCTCCGCTTTGTGACCGGCCTTGGCAAGGCCGTTGGAGAAGGCCATGCAGTAGCAAGAGGCGTGCGCGGCCGCGATGAGCTCCTCCGGACTCGTCTTGCCGTGTTGGCGCTCGGCGCGGCTCGCCCACGTGATGGGAAGTTCCGCGAAAGCTCCGCTCTCTGGTTTGACGTGCCCGCCGCCGCTCATGAGGTCGCCTTCCCACGTCGCGTCAGCCCGACTTATCGCAGCCATTCCCAACCTCCGCAAAGCCCGCAAGGGGCGCCCGATGGAAGAGGGCCAGTTTAGCTCCGCATAGGTGGAGCGCTAGGTCTTCTTGCTCGCCCGCCTCAGGCTCAGGCCGAGCATCGCGACAACGATGACCGGCACCAGCCACCACGCGGTGATGTGCGCCGAATTGAGAATCCAGGTGAGGACCAGCCCGACCGCGACGGCGACGGCCACAGTCCAGTCGTCGCCGATGATGAAGTGGTACCAGAAGCGCCCAAACGCGACGATCCACGACCAGATCCGGCCCATATCTTAGGTACCCGGGTTGAACCCGAGCACGCGCCGGCGCTCGATGGTGATGTAAGTCCCGGCGGTCAGCATGTAGAGCGCGAGCAGGCCGAGGATCGCGCCATCGCTGCCCGGCCACTCAACCCCAAGCCCCTCGAGCGCCCAGAACGTTCCGAAGGTCGTGAGGAGGATCCCGACCACCAACTGAAGGAGGCTGCGCGGGATCCGCGAAACGGGTCCATGCAGAACCAGGCCGATCGCGCCGATGACGATCACGGCGCCAACCCCGCCAATCACCGCCGCCCCGAGCTGGTTCGCGTTGGCGCCGAAGGAGACGACGATGAACGCGACCTCGAGCCCTTCGAGCACCACGCCTTTGAAGGACAGAACGAACGCGAGCCAATCGAATCCCTCCCCGCCCCATTCCGGTGGCTCATCCTCAGGGTGCAGGCGGATGCCGGCGAGGCCGTGGGCGGCGACGCGCATGACGCCTTTTCGGAACCACTGCAGGCCGAAGACTAAAAGGAGGGCCCCGACGATCAGGCGGAGCGGCCCGATGGGCACTCGGCTCAGCGCCAGGCCGAGGGCGGCGACTACGACCGCGAGCACCGCGAAGCCGGCGCCGACACCGACCAAAGTTGAGCGCCAGCCGCGCGTCGCACCGACGCCGAGCACGATCGTGACCATCTCGATGGCCTCGACCGCCGACGCGAGGAAGGTTGTGATCAGGACGATCGCTGGGCCGGTCACTCGTCGGATTGTCAGCGATCTGGCTGGGCGTCGTACGCTGATCTTGCCGATGCCCACTTGCAAGCATCTCGACCAGGTCAAGGAGGTCACCGCCAGCGCCGACGGCTGCGAGGACTGCCTCAAGACCGGGGGCCACTGGGTGCACCTGCGCCTGTGCATGACCTGCGGCCACGTGGGCTGCTGCGATAACTCGCCAAAGAGACACGCGACCGCCCATTTCCGCGGCACCCACCACGCGATCATGAGATCGTTTGAGCCGGGCGAGGACTGGGGCTGGTGCTACGTGGACGAGGTCGACCTCGATCCGACCGGCTGGCCGGTCCGCGGCCCGGTGGCGCACACCGTCTGAAATCGGGTGGGCGTCCGCGTTGCCGCGATCGCCACTCTAGTGCTGCTGATCGCTTATCACTTGATGCGCGTAGCTGCGACCGCGTGTAGCGGATCCGCGTGCGACGCATTCATCCCGGTGTCTCTGCTGCTTCCCATTCTCATCCTGGTCGGCGCCGCGGTGACAGGAGTTCTGGCGATAGTGGCAGCGCGTCGCGATACGACCTGGTTGATCGTTCTGATCCTTTGCACAGCGGTGGGAGTGTTTGGACCGATCGTCGCGCTGGTCGTGCTGCGCGACAGCCCCGATGCGTTCGTCGTCACGTCGACCATCCTGGTTGCACTGGCGCCGGTGGGCGCTCTGGTCTACAGCTTCAGCCGCCACGCGGCATGATTTAGCCGCCATGGAGGTGCGGTTTGACGGCCACTGCTTCGGGTGCGGCCCGCTCAACGAAGCGGGTCTGCAGCTCAAATTCACACCGGGCCCGGACGGGTCAGTGGCCGAGTTCGTAGTCCCGGACCGCTTCCAGAGCTGGTCAGGGATGGCCCATGGCGGAGTCACTGCGCTGCTGCTCGACGAGGCGGTCGGCTGGGCGGCGTGGCATGCGGGTCATCCGGGCGTGACTGGACGCCTGCAGGTCAACTATCGGCGGCCACTCAAGTTGGGCGAACGAGTGCGTGTGGTTGGAAAGGTCGAGAACGTGCGGCGCTCGCTGGTCTACACCTCGGCGTACGTCGAGAACCGCGACGATGGATCGCGGATCGCCGACGCGACGGCGACGTTGATGGAGGTGAAAACCCAGGTCGACGCGGAGCTCGGTGGTGCACACGGCCCCGCACGCTGAAGGCTCGGCGACCGTAGGCGTCTAGAATCACATCCGCGTCGGGGGCTGGCGCAGTTTGGCAGCGCGCACGGTTCGGGACCGTGAGGCCGAGGGTTCAAATCCCTCGCCCCCGACCAATTTCTGCTCTCGAAATAGGCTCTCGCCCAGCACTTATGCTGATAACCTCGCTGTACTACTGCATCAGTTCTGCAGCATTTAGAAAGCCACAGTTCATGCCAGCGATTGGGAGCCGCTGGACTACGCTATCTCGCCGTGGTCGAAATCCCGGCTAACGAAGGTGACCATTTCAGGCCAGACGCCAAACCAGACTTAGGCGCGGGCTGGCGCAGCCACGATTGCGACCTTCGCAGGGCGATGCGCCGACAAATCGCAGAAAGTCTTGTACCTCCCGGGATCGCGATCGAGGAGTTCTGGGTTCCCGGAGGAGGCGACAACCGCGCCGACCTGGCGGTCGTGGACAGTAAGGTCCGAGGATTTGAGCTCAAGAGCGCAAGCGACAATCTGGCGCGTCTTCCGTCTCAGGTTACCGCATTCAGTCGCATATTCGACTTCATGACTCTGGTTGCCGACTCTGACCACCTGCTTCAGGCACAGGGCCTTGTGCCGGACTGGTGGGGTATCACTGAAGCGTATGCCGGCCGATGGGGCGTCAGCTTATTGCAGCTTCGCGAGCCCAAACAGAATCCGGACGTCGACCGCATTGCGCGTTTGATGTTGTTGTGGCACTGCGACCTGGTAGTAGTCGCGTCTCACCTCGGTTTTACAGGCGTCGAAAGGATGGCGAAGGCGCCTTTGCGAGAGCTCTTATCCAACGCCGTTGAGGATATTGGAGCCCTCGACGAAATCGTTGCCGTGACGCTGCGTTCCCGGCCCCGCGCAAAAGCCGCTGTTGCCACCTGATTCAGCGGCTAGCAGTCCTGGTGAGTTGATTGCACATCTGGTCGAGTTGATTGCAGACGAGCCTTATGTGATGGGACGCCCCAACCATTCGCCACATCCGTTGATCTCCAGCG
>WNFA01008336.1_pt1 | contig 12178 bp, 13 predicted proteins | sample 5400481 | NCBI WGS metagenome assembly WNFA01 (sample SAMN13153340, study PRJNA577476) | soil metagenome | isolation source: 120 cm saprolite under Douglas fir tree site 2 hole 1 replicate 2 | place: USA:California | collected 2015-04-18
TCGGACTGGTGGTTGAACAGGACGAAGTAGACGAGCAGGGAGCAGAGGAATAGGAGCCGGAAGCCCGCATCGCCCCAGCGCAGCCGCCGGAGCGCCAAGGGCGCGAGCAGGACGAGTGTCCCAGCGAGTTGCACGGGCCACAGCGGCCAGTCGGCGCCGAACCACACGTACAGGTACTGCATGACCGAATAGCCGCGGTTGATGCGCTCGGCGTCCGATGCCTCAATCGCCCGCCAGGAGCGGTACTGGGCGATGAGCTCATGGGGCGACAGGAACACGAGCGGCAGGACCAGCAGCCCGAGCGCGACCGCGGCGAGCCCCAGGGCGAAGCGCCGGCGGCGGGGATGAAACACCGCCAAGGCAGCGGCCCCGAGCGGGAAGATCTTGATGAAGGCATCGAACCCGATCAGCGCCGCCGCCCGGAGCTGGCGCCCCTCCTCGAGCGCTAGGAAGACGAGCAGGATGAGTGCGGTTACCAGTCCGTTGCTCTGAGTGTACTGCATCGCGAACAGCACCTCGAGGTAGACGAGCGCGATCGCGAGCGTCGCTGGACGCTCGGGCAAGAGACGCCGCAGCGCGTAGTAGAGCAATACGGAGTTCAAGAGGCTCCAGATCAGCAGTGCCAGCGCGAACGGCAGCACGGCGAGCGGCGCGAACAAGAGCGCGAACGTGGGGCTGTACTTGTAGTAATCGAAGTGCTGCTCGGGGTGGGCGGCGTACAAGTCGCGGTGCGCGAACAGGTTCGTCGCGGCGGCGCGGAACACGCTGAAGTTGTTCGAATGACCCACGACGCCCTGCTGCACCGTGACGAACACGGCGCTCGCGAGGTACAAGCCGAGGAGCCAGTGGCGGGCGCGGTCGATCATGGCGGTGGCACGTCCCAGAGGATGATGACGCAGCGGAAGTTAGCGTCGCACGGTTTCATCTTGCAGCGCCGCCGGCTTACAGAGCGGCGAGTACGGACGGTACGAATGGGGTGTTCGAACCCGTGGGTCGATAACTGGCCCACGTACTGAGGACGTACGTGGGTCCGTTGGGGCGTCCGTGACCTGGGCCGCGGTTCGTCCCCGTCGAACCCCGCCGCCGTCGAGTGACCGGTACGAGGGGGACGGCCACCACAAGGGCGTTCTCGAACCCGCGCCGGTCGTATCAGGCGTTCAAGTCTTCGTCGGTGGTAGTTTCCTCGGTCTCATGCGGCAGCGTATTCACCTCGGCGTCAGGGCCGGGATCCGCAGTCCGCTGAGAAAAACGCACCGGGGCGTTCCCAGCTGGCAACGCCCCGGTCGACGATCACCGCCGTGTTCGAGTGCGCCGGTCAGTAATAGAACACACCCTTGTGCTTCTTCGTTGGGGTGTTGACGTCGTCGCCGCCCACGACCAACACGTGGAACGCGCCGGTTGCGTCAAGGTAGCCGGTCGCGGCGTGGTTGAAGGGGTTGCCGCCACCCGCGGCGGCGATCGTGTTCACGCCGGTGGCGCCGTTGAAGGCGCTGGTCGTGCCGTCGGGGTTGAGGCCGGCATAGGTCTCCTCGGTCGAACCCGTGGTGGCGCCGGTGTAGAGCCCTGCGGTAATCAGGGCACTTCCGCCCGCCACGACCGCCGTGTGCTTGCCCACGGCCTTCTTCAACTTGTTCCCGTTCGCGGTCCAGCCCGTCGCGGTCAGATTCCCAGTGTGTACGTCGATCTGGGCGTAGACGACGTCGCTGATCACGCTTCCCCGCAGGCTGGAGTCGTTTGGCGTCACCGTGCCACTGTCACCGCCGAACGCATAGAGGAACGTGCCGTTCACCCCGAACCCGAAGTAGCTCCGGGCGAAGGGCAGCGCGGTAAGCGTCTGCCACGCCCCGAGGGTGCCGTTCGACTGAATCGCCGCCCGGTACACGGTCGCCACCGCGCCGTTCCCGCTGCCCGAACCGCCGGCGACGTACACGTTGCCGTTGAAGATGACCGCCCCGCACGAGTGCACCGCGCCGGGCAGAGCAGTCGTTGTGTTCCAGCTCGTCACCGCTCCAGTGGCGGTCAGGGTTCCGACGTAGACCGTGGCCACCGGCTTGCCGCTCGCCGTGCTGTCGCCCCCGAGCACATAGAGATACGAGCTGCCGGTCACCGGCGAATTCGCGGGCGTCGCGACGACCGCCGCCGTGAAGGCGAGCGAGGTGGGCAGCACCTTCGTGTTGGTCCACGCGCCGACGGCGCCGCTGCTCGAGACCGTCGCATACCACACGGTATCCCGCGGTGCATTCGTGCTGTCCGCCCCGCCCACCACGTAAACGACGCTCGTTTGCGTCGCTCCAGGAAGCGTAGCGGCGGCGACGGCATGGCCGCTCAAGCCGATGGGGAGGGCGGTCGTACTCGTCCAACTGACGGTGGACGGGTTGAAGGCCACTTTCGCCGCAACCGTGAACATCAGCGCGGTGCTCGTGCCCCCTGAGGTCTTAACCACCACGTTGCCGGTCGCGGCACCCGCCGGCACGGTCGTTACGATCAGCGTGTTGGTCCAGTCACCCGCGCTCGCAATGAGCGCGGTGTCCGGCCCAGCGGACCCGTTCGTAAATAGCACTTGGCCAGAGGCTGCGGCCTGCCCCGTGCCGAAGTTCGAGCCCTGAATGACCACGGTGGCGCCGATCGGTGCGGACGGTAGGGTGGCACCGTTGATCAGGGTTACGACCGGGGGGCCGGACGGGCCGGTGGGCCCGCCGCCACCACCGCCGCAGGCGGCAACAAGGATGACCGCACTCGCGATCGCGACCGCGGAACCGACGGGACGGCACATACGCGCTCCTCTCGGGTGGACGTTCTTGAGCCCGGTACTTCAGGGGGACTCGTTAGAAGACGTCAGGGAGACGCGACCGGTAACGCTAATTCTGGCGGAAGAACGGTGTGACGGCTGTCACGGAGCGCGCAGACCGCGCTGTACGTGGATGCGCCTGTGCGCCACTCGGCAACATGCCGCCGAGCTGTCCGCGCAGCACCGCAACGTTCATGATGGTGTGGCGCCGAAGTCGGGAGGATCCCGCTACGGGACGAGCAGAAGCGCCACCATCCCGCCGAACCCGTCTGGCACCGTCGCGACGCCGTTGGGCACCACCCAGTCCGTGCCGTCCACGAGCAGGTTGAAGTGATGGAGGCCGCGCGGCAGTTCCAATGTCCCCTCCCACACGTCGCCCCCGACTTGTCGCAGGGGCGTGGTCTGCCAGGTATTCCAGTCCCCCGCGATCGCGACCGAGTGCGCGTCGGAGAACCGGAACCGTACGACGAGGCTGTCACCCCGCGATTGGGGGACGAGCGGAGCCCACTGCGGGGCCGCGGCCCCGGCCGGGCGCGGCGAGCCGTGGAACCGGATGCCGAGGGTAAGGAAGCCGCCACGGGGCAGCCCTTGGTATGGGTCGCGGAGATAATTGCCGCCGCCGAGCTCGAGCGACACGGAGGGCGCCACAAACAGCTGGAGAAACGTGCTCCCCCCACCGGTCGATCCGTACGCGCTCGACAGGCGTACGGCCGCCCCGAGCCACAGCACCGCCGGGCCCCGCTCGAGCGTCACACCTGCGCTCGCATCGGTGAACCAGGCGTCCCCAAAGCGAGTGGGCTCGACAGAGAGTTGCCAGTTGGTGCCGCCAGCTGCATCGCTCGGCCGCCACCAAAGGCGAACGCGGGTATGGAGGGCCGTGACTGACGTGTCGTTGGCGATCCATCCAGCCGAGGGCCCGGCGCCCACGCCGATTCCCCAGGTTGGTGCGGACCAGACGAACTCACCGAGCCCGTGGGCCGCGGAGGTCCAGCCTCCATCGCTACGGGTCGTGCCTGCAAGGATGCCTTCGGCGCTGAGCCGCAGCCCACCCCTGAGCGGCGGCGTCGCGCCCCACAGCCCCAGCCGTCCCTGGCTCGCCCAGACCCCGGTCGGAAGGGAAGCGATCGAGCCGGAGCCGTCCGCCACGAACGTCGGCGCGGCGTAGCGGAGCGCGGATGCGAGCGACGCGGAACTGAACGCCGCCCCACCCTCGTAGCGCACGGTGCCTACCCCGAATCCAACCGACGCGTCGGTTTGGGCCGCAGCTGGCGCCGCCCCGGTGCTCGCCGCCACGAGCAACGACAGCATTCGTCGCTTCACGCGGACAAAGCTAGCGAGCAAGCCGGAGCGCGGGACAGGCTGTAACGACACGTAGGGGCGCAGCTCGCTGCGCCCCTACAGTAGTCTCCAACGATGTTCTTCCTACCGCCGCTGTTAGGGCCTGTGGCCCCCACCTGACTTGCGCGACGGGACGGCGGGAGTGGCCGCCTTCGGGTTCCCGGACTGAGTCGGGCCGGTCCCTCCCTTGTGCGCCGGGACCGCGGGCGTGGCCGCGTTGGGGTTCCGGGTCTTGGTGCCATCGTCCCGGTCACGATCCTTGTCTTCCTTGACGCGGTCATCCTGATCGCGATCGCTGTCTTCCTTGGGGACGACATCCCCACGGCGGTGCTTGGCCTTCGCGTGCGCCAGTGCCGTCTTTCCCTTCGCGGTGGCGGACGCATGGGTATTGGGGGTTCCTGGCGTCTGCGCTACGAGCAGCGCGGGCAGTGCCAGGGCGGCCGCGACTCCAAGAATCTTGCGAAGCATGGCTTCCCTCCGTTTACGTGCCTAGGGCGAATGACTTGACGCTCGTCTTGCTGAAGACGACGCCCGGGGACCAGAGGTAACGGGGACCTGGACCCATGCGAGACAGGTGTTCCAATCTGCGACGTCGCGCCCTTGCGACCGCTGGCGGGGTTGAGCGTCGGATGCGGCGTCGCGGATTGCTATGTCGAGGCAGGCGACCAAAGTCGGATGCTCCGTAGGCTCCACAGGCCGGTCGCCAGTTCGGCGACCGGGCCGTGCGTGAACCGAACTGCAAGGCTGCGATCTGAACCCGGGATTGCTAAGGTCGCTCGGTCGCCCCTTAGAACAGCGCAACCCAACTGCGCGAGCGCATGAGCGATGCGGGCTGCGTCATCTCCAATGCCCGGAGGATCGCGCAAGTCGAGTACAGGAGGTTTGCCGCCCCGGTGATTTGGTTGCTCCCGACCGCGACGCTGTCGTGCACCAGGGTGGCACCGAAGAAGTGCGCCACGCTGCCACCGCCGCCCGTCGTCTTGAGATTGCCTTGAATGATTGCAATGCCGAACCATTGGAACCCGCCTTGCACGGCGAGGCTGCCGTCGACGAGCAGGATGCCCTGACCCTGCGTGCCGTTGAGGGTCGTGGTGCCTGTGCCCGTGATGTGCACGATCGGGAAGTAGGTCCCGCAAGGCTGGGTCGGGTTCAGTCCATCACCCCAGTTCGTCAGCACTAAATGATCGCACTGCCCGTTGGTGACCGCGGGCGCGATCGCCGTCGAGAAGTTCTGAGCGGGGAGCGTGACGGTCGCTTGAGCGGTGAGCTGGGTATAGCTCGTGCCCCCAAACTGATCGAACGTGTTCGACTTCACGGTCGAGTCGATCAAGACCGGGGGGCTGCCGACCACGGTCGCATTCCCGGTGATCGTGACCGGGTTCCCGGACGCGGCGCGGATGCCGGCCCGCGTCGAGTCGAGCGGCCCGCAGTTGGCCCAGCCCGATGGCTTCTGGTCGATCCCGTTGATCACCGAGCCCCCCCCCACGGCGTCACCGTTGCCGGTCGTGAGCGCCGCCGGGGTCTGGAGCTGGAGCGGACGGATGCGCGTGATCAGGCCGAGTCGCATGCGGCCGCCGCCCCCAGTCTGCGCCAACGTCGCGCTGGCTGCGCTGGTCGAGTCGCGCCCGGTCATGTCGACCAGGTACAGCTCGCCGTTGAGCTTGTAGAGGTAGCCGCCGTATACCCCAGTGTAGTTGGCCGCTGCGGTCCAGGAGCTCGGGTAGCCCACGGGGACCGCGAGGGAGTCGAGGGGATAGATACGGCGCGTGTTGTACGTGGAAATGTTCCCAGTCCAGTTATCGATCACCTCGTAGCCGCCCTCCTCAGCAGCGCCGAACGCCTGCAGCCCGCCGCGGGTGTTGCCGCCGGCGCGCTGTTCCTGGGTGGCGCTGAAGAACGCTCCGGCCACGAGCGCACCGACGATCACGAGTGCGATGATCGCGAGCGCCAACGCCATGCCGCGTTCGTCCCGCAGAGTCCGCTTCATACACTGCTCCCTTGTAGTCACTCTGGCGAGGCTCCGCTCGTACAAGCGGAGTCTACCAGCGTGGGTTGTTGCGTAGCGCCACACGTGTGGTGACACTGTCCACCTGATATGCCGCCGTACCGGTCGAGGCTGGGCGCGTCGGCACCGCGGTCTGGGCGCGCAGCACAATTCCGATCTGCGCTACCAGCGTTCGCACCGCGGTCACGGTGCCCGTCGAGTCGTAGAAGCTCAAGCTCAGCCCGTTGGCTCCGATGAGCGGCCCGATCAGGGCCTGCCATCCCTGGCCCGACACCGAGTCGCCGACGTAGTACTGCCCGCCGGTGGCATACAGGCCGTAGGTCACCGTCTGGAAGCCGTAGATGGGCGATCCGTTGGTGATGGCTCCTGCAACGTTCAATTGGGTCGACAACCACTGCGGCGCCATCGTCAGCGACCAGCCCGGATGCGTGGTGCCCGAGTCGGGACAGGTCGCGGCACTCGGCGTGCTCTTCAGCTGCGCTCGCAGCCAGCCGTCGTCGAGGCGCGACTTCATGTTGCCCTCGTAATAGACGAGCACCGAATCGTTGTTGGCAAACCCGCCGCCACTCCCGAAGAACGGCTGCACCCGGACGATGAACGCAATGTTGCCGACGCCCGCAGGCAGCACCGGCGGGCTGCAGATGAACCCGAGCTTCCGGATGGCGCGGAACGTGATGGCGGTCGCCGACATCGCCGCGATGTCCGAGTCCGCCGCATCGAGTGTGCGGAATTCCCCGGGCAGGAGCGTCGCCGCAGCCCGGATGTTCTGCTGCAGATCGATCCGCTGGGTCTGCGCGAGGAATGTCCGCTGGTGGGTGAGCAGCGTCTGGTAGATCGCAACCGAGACGATCCCGAACAGGATCAGCGCCACCAGAATCTCGATCAGGGTAAAGCCCCGGGTCTTTAGCGCAGACATGAGACCTCCGTCTCGACGCTATCGGTGCGCCAGGCGTTGCCCTGCGTGAGCCAGTTGGCGGTTAGCACGATGCGCCAGTGGTTCGGCCCGGCCTGGACGAATCGCCACTTGTGAACGTCGATCGCTGTCGCGCCGCGCCACAGCGTGTCGCCCCCGGCGGCCTGCGCCGTGCACGCCGTCGTGCGCAGCTGCTCCAAGCGCTGCGCGGCAAACATCGTCACCGCGCCGGCGCGCTGCCCGCGGCCGATCATTCGCGTGGCGAGCGCTGCTCCCCCCGCGAGCGCCAAGATCCCCACCGTCAGGATCAGCATGGCGACGACCACCTCGACCACCGTAAACCCCCGTTCGCCCTTCATTACCGCACCACCTTGCCAAGTGGGTTGATAACCACAGAATCCGTGTTGGCACCTACGTTGCCCGTGAACCGCACCACCGTGGTGACGTTGTCCATCTCCAAGCCGCGCGGGTCGAACTGCAGGGAGTCGCTCGTGGACGTGAGCGACACACTGTAACGGTTTTCCAGGTTGTCGATCGAGGCCACGGTGTCCACCGTGCCGGCGCCGGGCGCGAGGCGCGGGCAGACGGTCACCCACACGGCGCTCTGCGCGCCGTAGGCGAAGTGAATCACGCCTCGGCACCCGCGCCGCACGGCGGCCGCCCGGGCGAGGGCCGCGAAGGTCGTGACGTCGACGCGTGCGGCCCGCACGCTCGTCTTGTCGAGCGTTTGGCGGATCTTGGGGAACGTCATCATCGCGACCGCACCGATGAGCACGATCACGATGAGCAGCTCGATGGTGGTAAAGCCCGAACGATGCACAGTTATTCCTCCCGCTGGCCTTCGCTGAATGCACCTGCCGTGCCGACGATGAATCCTCATGAACGCCAACGAGTTAACTCAACTCTCCGACCTCCAGGGGCGCGCAAACAACTGCACGTAGCGCAAGACTCTGCACCCCAGGGTTCCCGGCCGTCTCCGCGCGCCCAAAAAGAACCAGCCGCCTTGGATGCGCAAGGCGGCTGTCGTTGACTCAAACAAGTAGCCTGCTGGTTGGTCGGCGCTGGCAGGCTCCTCATCCGCGCTGTGCGTCCCGTCCCCCCCGTGGCCTCATCGGGCCCCTCACTGTCAGCCCTCCCATCCCCAAAGCCCCAGGCCTCGCACCGGTGCTCGCGCGGCTCCCTCGCCGTTTCAGGCAAGGGATTTCGGCCTCACTACAACATCACGCCGAAGTATAAGTTGCTCACTACCCCGCCCCCGACTAGGGTGACTGGATAGCACCCGTTGTTGGCAGGGAGCGTCTGGATCCAGAAGCTCGGTTGCAGCTCGCAGACCGTGTATGTGCCGGCTGGCACACCCGAGAAGGTGAAGTTGCCGGAGAAGGGGTCAATTGGCGTAGTCAGGCTGACCGGGCCGCTTAGTTGAATGGACCAGCCCGCGACACTGGGGGCGCCGAGAGACCAGACGCCGCTGCCAGATATGTCATAGAACACTAGCCCGCTGATGGTTCCGAAGCCGCTGGTGCCACCACCGCTGGGGTCGCACCCCTGTTTACTCGCGTTCTTGTCGCCCAGATGATTCCCCTCTTGCCACCGATGGTCGTTCGCGCAGTTCTGCCGCACGGAAGCGGGGGGAGTGGAGCCTTGAGCTTGTGCGACGCTCGCGATGACCGGCGTCGCGACCAGGGCTACGCGCTACCCCGCCGACCACTGGGTACCCCCACTGTCGCATCACGCGCCCAGGGGGGCCGTGTCCCGCGTCACGTTGTTGCGTAAGCTCAACACGGTCTGACAGTTGACGTCACGCTTCGCGTAAGCCAAACTATGTTATAGAGTTACACCATCCGCCAAGCACAGGACTGCCGGCTCCACGCGCTGCCGCGGCGGCGCTGGCTACTACAATGATAGTTGACAGGATCGCCTCAGCTACGAATAGTCTAGTTGCTGCGACCGGGGGTCAGGGGTATGAGAGTCGCGTTTACCGAGCGGGAGCTCGATGTCATGGAGGCGCTGTGGAACCTCGGGTCGGGCACCGTCGCCGAAGTCCGCGCGCGGCTGCCCGACCAGCTGGCCTACACGACGGTTCTCACGGTGCTCCGTACCCTAGAGCGGAAGGGCTACGTCGGGCACACCGGGGAAGGGCGAGCGCACCGCTACCGCCCGCTCGTGAAGCGGGCAGCGGCGGGCAAAAGTGCATTGCGACGCCTTGTCGACACCATGTTTCAGGGGTCTGCCCAATTGCTCCTTGCCGAGCTCGTTTCCAATCGCGACTTGGACACGGGGGAACTGCATCGCATGCGTCGGCTGCTCGAGGAGCGACTCCGGGAAGAGAGGGGGGCCCGAGCGCAGGCCCAGCATCTGTTCTTTTCCAAGAAGCGATCGACCGGCGACCAGACTTCAGAGAGCACCGACCCCTTGACCGATGCGAGTACTGCAGACGAGTCGGACCGCCGCTGACGGTCTCTGGTTGGGAGCGCGGTGACCACGGGCGCCTATATCGGCGACCGCGGACTGCGAGTCCGCGGCGCGCGTCTAGCGGTCCTCTGTGCAAGGTCTGATCGAACGCTTTGCCCGATGTTTGCCGTTCGGGGCAAGCGAGGAGAATCTGAGGCTCATCGCGCGGGACAATCCGTGGGGCGCCCCGATTCTCGCATCACCCTGAGGTCAGACCTTCACGGCCTTCGCGTACGCCAGTTGTACGACCTCGTCGGTGTTCCCTTCGGACGCGAGCGCGCAAACCACGGTGCCCTCTTGCCAGAAGACCAGGGTCATCCGGCCCACGCGGTAGACGCGGAAGGTGATGCCGTCATGGACGCGCTGTTCCGCGGCGCGTGGCAGCTCCGCGAGGCTTCCGCCGTACATCTCGCAGATCGATATTCCGCGAAGTCGCGCCCCACGGCCGCCGGGAGATCCGCCGTCGCCGAGGGACGTAGGAGGAGCGCGACCAGCGCGGCGGCCGCGATCAGTCCTGCCGCGACGAGCGGCCAGCGGTGTGGCAGCCTGCGCCGTGTGGGGCCGGGGGCCGATGCACGGTCTTCGGCATCCAGCACGCTCGCGATCCGGAGGGCGAGGTCCGCCGGCTCGGCGAGCGGGGGAAGCCCCCGAGCGGCGGCCCGTGCTCGCTGCAGCGCCGCGAGCTCCTCGCGACAGCGCGGACAGCGCGCCACGTGCGCGGCAATCTCCGCGCGCGCCGGCTCTGCCACGCGGCCGTCCAGCAGGTCCTGGAGCTCTTCGTCGAAGCGGTGGTTGTCGTTCATTCGCTGGTCTTGGTCGGGGGCGGGAATCCCGCCTCCCGCGCATGGTCACGGAGCATGGCGCCCAGGAGCTTGCGGCCCCGGAACAGCCGCGAGCGCAGCGTGCCGACCAGGCACCCGGCTGCCGCAGCCGCTTCCTCGTAGGACAACTCCTCGACATCCACGAGTAGCACCGCGGCGCGGAAGGCAGTCGGCAGCCGTCTGAGTGCCCGCTCGACCTCCAGGCTCCAAGGCGACTCCCCTGGAGCGAGTTCGCGGTCGGCGGCCGCGACCGTGTCCAGCTGCTCCGCGCTGAGGAGCGTCGGGCGGTGCCGGGTGCGCTCGTTCAAGAAGATTGAGTACAGGATGGTGAACAGCCAAGCCCGGCAGTTCGTGCCGGGCTGGAAGTTCTCAAACGTACGGTAGGCGCGCAGGAAGGTGTCCTGCACGAGGTCGGCCGCGTCGTCGTCGCTCCCGGTGAGCCGCCGCGCCGCGGAGTACAGTCGGCCGGTGAACGGCAGGGCAGCGGCTTCGAACTGGGCGCGCTTGGTCTCCGGATTTGAGAACGCGGGAATTTTTCTGCCTCGCAATCTGTTTACCAAAGGTACGACCTCGCTCGGGTCGTCGCATCTGGGGTGGGCCGCGTGCGCCCGCCGCCGTGGCTTCACTCACCTTCCATCGGGGAGTCCAACCGCCATGAGGACGTCCTTGAAGATGCCGCTGACCGCCCTCGCACTCGCCGCGCTCTGGGCGTGCGTCGATTCGCGCGGAGCCACCGGCCCGCGCCCGCCGTCCTTTTCCCGCGCCACGGGCGACGGCAGCCCCGGCGCGCTGTACGTCGCCACCAACGCGGCGACCGGCAACGCAATCTTGGTATTCCCTCGAGGTGGTGACGGTACGCTGGGGCCGCCCAGCCGCGTCGCCACGGGAGGGAAGGGCTCGGGTGGTGGGCTCGGCAATCAGGGTGGCGTCGTGCTCACACAAGGCAACCGGCAGTTGCTCGTGGTGAACGCCGGTAGCAACGAGGTGTCGGTGTTCGCGGTCGCCCCGGACGGGCTCGAGTTGACGGATCGTGTGTCGTCGGGAGGCAAGCAGCCGGTGAGCGTCACGGCATCCCGCGAGCTGGTCTACGTGCTGAACGCCGGGGGCGCCGGGAACATCACGGGGTTCCGGCTCTCGGAGCACGGCCGGCTGCAGGCGCTCCCGCACTCCACGCGGCCACTGAGCAGGCAAGCACCCGGTCCCGCACAGGTCGCGTTCGGTCCGGACGGGGAGGTGCTGGTGGTAACGGAGAAGGCGACCAACACAATCAGCACCTACCGTGTGGGGGACGACGGCCTGACCGACGGTCCACAACCGCAAGCCTCGGTCGGTAAGACCCCATTCGGTTTCGCGTTCAGCCGCCGCGGCACCCTGGTGGTCTCTGAAGCCTTTGGCGGCGCCGCTGGGGCGAGTGCGCTCTCTTCGTACGACGTCAGCGAGACCGGTGTGCTTGCGGTAGTGAGCGCTTCGGTCGGCACGCGCCAGACTGCGGCGTGCTGGGTGGTCATCACAGGTGATAGTCGGTTCGCTTACACCACGAATACCGGGAGCGGCACGATCTCGGGCTACCGCTTGAGTCCCGACGGCGCCCTCAAGTTGCTGTCCCCGAGTGGAGTGAATGGCACCACGGGGGCGCTGGCGGCACGGTAACCGACCGCGCGCGCACTCGGCCCGACCTCGCCCACCATGCCCGGAGAGGGACAGAACGACCGGCTCACAGAATTCGCCCAGCAGCACGTGCGTGTGACCGGGACCGTCTTTCCGGCGGGCGGGGCGAACGCGATCTTGATCGACTCGATCGCTCAGAAGGCCTGAGGCGCGCCAGCCCCTGGACGGGAACGGAGCTGGGGTTCGGAGCTGGC